>Ga0114912_1000023_pt1 | contig 115081 bp, 90 predicted proteins | sample MalvirDeepMed_51_FD_89713 | JGI IMG/M metagenome (GOLD analysis project Ga0114912, IMG submission 89713) | Marine viral communities from the Global Malaspina Expedition - Malaspina viral metaG DeepMed_51 | ecosystem: Environmental > Aquatic > Marine > Oceanic | place: Mediterranean Sea...
AATGCTTCCCTGACGGCGCCGCTGCACGATGGCGCCAAGCAGTACTACAAGGAAGCTGGCCTGCTGAGCGAGTGATATGCCCTGCGCGCCTCGCCTGCGAGGCGCGCAGGGCATATCACTCGCTCAGCAGGCCAGCTTCCTTGTAGTACTGCTTGGCGCCATCGTGCAGCGGCGCCGTCAGGGAAGCATTGACCATCTCTTCCTTCTTCAGGACCTGGAACGCCGGGTGCAGGCGCTGGAACTGATCGAAGTTGTCGAACACGGCCTTGACCACTTCGTAGGCGACGCGGTCTTCGACTTCGGCACTGGAGACGATGGTTGCGCGGACACCGAAGGTGGTCACGTCGTCATCGTTGCCGCGGTACATGCCACCCGGGATGGTCGCGACGGAGAAGTAAGGCTTCTCTTCGACCAGCTTGGTGACGGCGTCGCCGGTGACATTGACGATGTTCGCGTCACAGGTGGTGGTCGCTTCCTTGATGGAACCGGACGGGTGACCCACGACGTAGACGTAACCGTCGATCTTGTTGTCACACAGTGCGGAAGACATCTCGGAGGCCTTGAGCTCGGAGGCCACGGAATACACGCTGGTGTCCTTGTCCTGAGAGGACAGCAGAGTGTCGATGGTCGAGCGCTGACCGGAACCCGGGTTGCCGATGTTCATGCGCTTGCCTTCCAGCTGGTCGAACTCGGTCACGCCGCTGTCCTTGCGGGCGACGACGGTGAACGGTTCCGGGTGCAGGGAGAACAGTGAACGCAGGTCCTTGTTCGGGCCGAAGTCTTCGAAATCGCCCTTGCCTTCATAGGCATTGTAATGCGCGTCAGACTGGGCAACGCCCATGTCCAGCTCGCCGGTACGGATGCTGTTCAGGTTGTAGCCGGAACCGCCCGTGGACTCGACGCTGCAGCGAATGCCGTGTTCGGCCTTGCCACGGTTGACCAAGCGGCAGATTGCACCACCAGCCGGATAGTAAACGCCTGTTACACCGCCGGTGCCGATGGTTACGAAGGTCTGCTCGGCGGCGCTGGCGCCTCCGGAGATCCCCATCAGGCCAAGACCTGCGGTCGCGACCGCCGCTGTCAGCGACTTCTTGATCATGGTCATGTTGAAACTCCCTTTGCTGGCTTGTTATTGGTCTTGCCGTCATGCACCTCGATACCGGCCAGGCCCTTGCTTGTATCGCGCGTGTAACAGGCCGATTCTCAGGCTTATCCACTGCCACATGGCTGATATTTCAGTAATTTGAGGTGCATAACGCTGCACTGAGACTAGCATAGCTGAAGTGCGCGAGTACCAGCTTGTCATGCTTTATGCTACGAAAGGTGTAGGTGTTGGCAGTGAACTGCGCAGACAACGACTTGTATCTCGCCACACGAGGATGGCCACTCCCTCATTGCGTGCAACTTTCAGCGCGGATTCAGATAGTCGCTGCTGCTGACTGTGTAACCTGCACCGTTACTCAGTAACCATGACTCCCCTTTCGCAGTTAATTTGCGCCTGGGAGCACGCAGAAGACGCATGCAAAAACGCCCCACGGCAAGGCCGTGGGGCGTTCTGTTTTCGACGTTCAGTCTTTTCGGCGTTCAGTCTTTCCGAGGCTCAGTCATTTAGACGAGCCGTCTTTGCGACTGGCTTGTCAGGTGCGCGTGACACTGCGCATGGTGACGAACTCTTCCGCTGCCGTCGGGTGAATGCCCACGGTCAGGTCGAAGTCGGCCTTGGTTAGGCCGGCACGCACGGCGATACCGATGCCCTGCATGATCTCACCGGCTTCATCACCGACCATGTGCACGCCGACGACCTTGTCGCTGGCATCATCGACGATCAGCTTCATCAGGCTGCGCTCATCGCTGCCGGACAGGGTGTGCTTGAGCGGACGGAAGTCAGCGGTGTAGACGCGGATGCTGTCGAACTTCTCGCGCGCCGCTTCCTCGCTGAGGCCGACGGTACCGATGTTCGGATGACAGAACACCGCTGTCGCGATGCTGTCGTAGTCCAGACCACCCACGACGCCATCGCCGAAGTGCGCACGCACCAGGTGCATGGCTTCTTCAAGTGCCACCGGTGTCAATTCCGGACCGCCGATGATGTCGCCCAGCGCGAGGATGGACGGGGTGGTGGTCTCGAAGCGCTCGTTGACGCGTACGGTGCCATCGACATTCAGCGCCACATCGACATTCTCGAGCCCCAGGCCTTCGATGTTCGGCTTGCGACCGGTGGCGGCGAGGATGCAATCCACTTCCAGCACCTGGCCATCGCTCAGGCGCACGCTGTAGACATCGCCCTGCTTGTCGATGGACTCGACCGTGGTGTTGAAGTGCAGGTTGACGCCCTTCTTGGCCATCTCGTCACGCGTGAACTCGCGCACTTCGTTGTCGAAGCCGCGCAGGAACAGGTCACCGCGATAGCTCAGGTGCGTCTCGGCACCCAGACCATTGAAGATACTGGCGAACTCGACGGCGATATAGCCGCCACCGATGACGAAGAAGCGCTTCGGGAAGCTTTCCAGATCGAAGATGCGGTTGGAATCCAGCGCATGTTCACGACCCGGGAAGTCCGGCAGGAACGGCCAGCCACCGGTGGCGACCAGGATCTTGGCCGCGGTGTGACGCTCGCCATTGACGACGACGGTGTTGGCATCGGCGATGCTGGCACGGCCTTCGATCAGCGTGGCGCCGGAATTGTTTAGCAGATTGCGATAGATGCCGTTCAGACGAGAGATCTCGGCGGTCTTGCGATCGCGCAGGGTCGCCCAGTCAAAGCGCGGGGCGTCGCCCAGATCCCAACCGAAGCCGGCGCTGTCCTTGAAGGAATCATGGTAGTGGGCAGCGTAGGAGTAGAGCTTCTTGGGCACGCAACCGACATTGACACAGGTACCGCCGAGGTAGCGGTCTTCTGCCACGGCAACGCGGGCGCCGGTCGCGGCGGCGGTCCGGGCAGCGCGAACGCCGCCGGAGCCGGCACCAATGACGAACAGGTCGAAGTCAAACTGGCCTGTCGCAGGCTGATGGGTCTGATCGGTCACGGGAATCTCCTTGATGAATTGGCCACATGGTATCAGGACTCGCGCGGCCTCGGGAGTCCCGTGTCGCTGGGCACGGTTACCCGCGTATCGGCCTTCAGGTTGACCCTGTGGCCTCTGACACGGTAAATATGTCCAACAAGCATGTTAGACAAAAGTTACAACGTGCTGGCACAGGGGCTAGCACCGTCATTGGCGAAGCGCTCCGCGGGCGCGTAACATTGTTGCTCGTAACCTTAGCGCTCTGACGTCTTGCCTGACGCTGCCGTGAATGCCTGCCTCATGGGTCTGAGTCAAGAGGCTCTGCGCCCTAGAGGCACCACGGCCAACGCCCCTGTGCGACAACCGTCCCCTGCCCCCGTCATTTGAAAAAGTGGTCTCCCTGCCATGAGCAATATCGAAAAGCTGCTTGAGCAAAACAAGGTCTGGGCTGAATCCATGACCGAGCGCGACCCTGAGTTCTTCAAGCGCCTCTCGGACCAGCAGAATCCTGACTTTCTGTGGATCGGCTGCTCGGATTCCCGCGTACCGGCCAACCAGATCATCGATCTGCCGCCCGGCGAAGTCTTCGTTCATCGCAATGTCGCCAACCTGATCCACTACAACGACATGAACGCGTTGTCGGTGATCCAGTACGCCGTCGATGTCCTGAAGGTCGAGCACATCATGATCGTCGGCCATTACGGTTGTGGTGGCGTGCGTGCCTCGATCACCGGCGGTGACAATGGCATGGTCGACTACTGGCTGCACACCCTGCGTGAGCTCTACAACCTGCACTATGACGAGCTCAAGGACCTGCCGCTGGATGAGCAGGTTGATCGCATGTGCGAACTCAATGTCCGCTCTCAGGTGCAGAACCTGGCCAGAACCAAGATCCTGCAGCGTGCCTGGGAGCGCGGTCAGAAGCTGGAAGTGCACGGCTGGGTCTACGGCCTGTCCGATGGTCGAGTGAACAACCTCGATTGCACCATCAGCAACCTGTCACAGGTGCCGCAGCTGTATCGTGTGGACCGCATCGAGCCTTTACCGCAGCAGGACTGATCAGGCCGACCTGATCCAGCTGCCGGTGCTGCAGGATGCCGGTAGCAACATCAGTGCCCTCCAACGCGCCTCCCACCCGGGAGGCGCGTCGCGTTTCAGGCCTCCCTCTTATCAAGACCGACCCTCCAGCGCCTTTACTCCCTCTGTCAGTGCTTTCCTGCATCGACTGCCTTGGCGTCTATTGAATGGAATCAGGCCTGGCAGTCACCGGCGCTGGAAAGTCTTTCACGTGTTTTCAGCGCAGCGTTTGGGGATTTTACAGCGCAGTCTCGACCTTGCAGGCCTTCGTGGAGGACCTCTGAGGCGCAACTTTGGTCGCAGAACGCCATGCGCACCAATCAGGTGCAGAGACTGCACGCATTGGAAAATCACTGTCTATCCTGTCGGCTTTTCTGCCGCTGATGGTGTCTGTTTATCGCCAGGTGGCGTGAAGCCGGATTGGCAGTATTCAGCGTAGGCAATGTCTCTCAATCAGGCGCTGTCGGCTGACGGAACTGATACACACCACCGCCACACCGCATTCCAAAAACTTGCAAGACCTCGATTATTGCATCTGTCTCAGGCGATTGATTCTAATGGAATTTTCTTGTCATGAAGGCTTGCAGCGTGAGCGAGGCAGGCCAGTGTCACGGCGGCTTGCCCAGCATATGGCAGTGCTGAATCTCTCCGTATTGCCCTGAGAGGAAGCGCGCGCAGCTCGCGGCGTTATTGAGGTGACAAATGGCGAGGTCGTGTGACATCCGGTGTGTCGCTTCGTCGATCGCGCGCCCTGCACCAGCCTGGATGACGTTGCGTGGTCAGGAAAAGGCTATTCACCACCTGCATCCGGCTACTCAACATTTCGATTGTCCCGCGACCAAGTGACTCTCTACTGTTAGAACGCATCCTGCGTGTCTGCCTCGACAGCCGCGCAGGATCGCCACAACAACAATCAAACTACACAAGCAAAGGGATGCTCATGACCCGTCAGAATGCCCTCCAGTCTTTCTTGCCCAAGAAGACCCTGTGTGCGCTGATCGGCAGCGCGACATTGGCCATGGCGGCTCCGGCAATGGCCGAAGACGTCACCCTGCGCATGGCCTACGACGCTGACCCCGTGACCCTCGATATCCACGAACAGCTCTCCGGCGGCACCCTGCAGCTGTCGCACATGGTCTACGACCCGCTGATTCGCTGGAACAAGGACCTCGGCTTCGATGGCCGCCTGGCCAAGAGCTGGGAGCGTGTCGATGACAACACCATGCGCTTCCACCTGCGCGAAGGCGTCAAGTTCCACTCCGGCAATGACTTCTCCGCCAAGGATGTGGTCTGGACCATCGAGCGCCTCAAGAAGAGCGCCGACTTCAAGGCCATCTTCGCACCCTTCACCGACGTCAAGGCCGTCGATGACTACACCGTGGACCTGGTAACCGACAAGCCGTTCCCGCTGGTGCTGAATGCCGCCACCTATATCTTCCCGATGGACAGCGCGTTCTATTCCGGTGAGACCGAAGACGGCAAGGCCAAGGATGAGATCGCCAAGGCGGCCAACACCTTCGCCTCACGTAACGAGTCCGGCACCGGCCCCTACAAGGTCGCGGACCGTCAGCAGGGCGTGAAGATCAGTTTCGAGCGCTTCGAGGATTACTGGGATACCGAATCGCCGGGTAACGTCGATGACATCGTGCTGACGCCGATCAAGGAAAACGCCACGCGTGTCGCGGCGCTCCTGTCGGGTGACATGGACTTCATCGCGCCGGTACCGCCGACCGACCTAGAACGTATTCGCAAGCAGGACGGCGTGCACCTGGTCGAGATGGGCGGCACCCGCATCATCACCTTCCAGATGAACCAGGAGCGTGTCGAAGCCTTCAAGGACAAGCGTGTCCGTCAGGCCGTCAACTACGCCATCAATCAGGAAGGCATCGCCCAGAAGCTGATGAAAGGCTTTGCGACCCCCGCCGCCCAGATGTCGCCGGATGGCTATCAGGGCCACAATCCTGAGCTGACGCCGCGCTATGACGTGGCCAAGGCCAAGGAGCTGATGAAGGAAGCCGGATACGAGGATGGCTTCGAGATCAGCATGATGGCGCCCAACAACCGCTATGTGAACGACGCCAAGATCGCCCAGGCCGTGGCCTCGATGCTGGCCAGGATCAACATCACGGTGGACCTGAAGACCCTGCCCAAGGCCCAGTACTGGCCGGAATATGATGCGCGTGCCGCCGACATGATGATGATCGGCTGGCACTCGGACACCGAAGACAGTGCCAACTTCTTCGAATTCCTGACCTTCTGCCCGGATGCCGACAGCGGTGTCGGTCAGTACAACTCCGGCAACTACTGCAATCCGGACGTCGACAAGATGGTCACCGAGGCCAACCTGGAGACCGACACCGAGAAGCGCGCCAAGATGCTGCAGGCCGCCGAGAAAGCCGTCTACGACGATGCCGGTTTCGTGCCGCTGCACTGGCAGAACCTGGCCTGGGGCGCGCGTGATGGCGTCAACATCGAGCCGGTGCTGAACGTGATGAACTTCCCGTACCTGGGGGATCTGGTCATCGACCAGGAGTGATCCCACGCCATGAGTGACAGGCACTGAACCGCCTTGCATCGTTCAGCGCCATGTTCCTGGCCACGCACCCCTCGCGACAGGCAAGTCAGGCAACCGGAGATAGCCTAAGCGAACTCTCTGGTTGCCCTGCTGACCTGAACGCGACGACTTACCCCCGCCTGTCGTTTTCCTCGCCATCGCCTGTCGGTGATGGGTTGGGGAGCCTGTGCCCGCTGGCAGGCCAGCGACAGGCGGGATACCTGACACCCAGCGTGATCGGCCAGCATGGATAGGGCCGACGCGCGCGAGACCGTGATGTTCACGAGGAAGGTGGCGATCCATGATTGCCTTTCTGATCAAACGCCTGATGCACGCCGTACTGGTCATGTTCGTGATCAGCATCATCAGCTTCGCCATCCAGGACAACCTGGGCGACCCGCTGCGCGAGATGACCGGCCAGGCCGTGTCGGAAGCCCAGCGTGAAGTCATGCGCGATGAAATGGGCCTCAACGACCCCTTCATCACCCAATATCTGCGTTTTGCCGGCAATGCCCTGCAGGGCGATCTCGGCAACTCGTATTTCTACAAGCAGCCGGCGACCGAGGTGATTCTCAAGCACCTGCCCGCCACGCTGGAGCTGGTGATGGCCTCGAGCCTGATCATCATCCTGCTCTCGGCGCCCATCGGGGTGTTCGCGGCGATTCGCCCGCGCAACTGGCTGTCACGCCTGTTCATGGGCACCTCGATCATTGGCATCTCTGTGCCGGTCTTCCTGACCGCCATCGTGTTGATCCAGCTGTTCGCGATCGGCGTGACGGTGGACTGGTTCCCCAGCGACACCACCTGGGGCAGTGTCCTGAACGGCATGCTGTCCACCGATGGCGGTATGCCCTCCTACGGACGTGGTGAACTGGTACATGTCGCGGGCACCTGGTCGAGCGGCTTCTTCACCGCCGACGGCCTCTGGCACCTGGTGCTGCCGGCCATCTCGCTGGCCTCGATCATGCTGCCGCTGTTCATCCGCCTGATTCGTGCCGAGATGATGGAAGTGCTGCAGTCGGACTACATCAAGTTCGCGCGCGCCAAGGGTATCGGCCTCAAGCGTATCTACTTCCTGCACGCACTGAAGAACACCATGCTGCCGGTGATCACCGTCGGCGGCGTGCAGATCGGCACCATGGTCGCCTACACCATCCTGACCGAGACCGTCTTCCAGTGGCCGGGCATGGGCCTGATGTTCCTCGAGGCCATCACCCGCTCCGACATCCCGCTGATCGTGGCCTACCTGATGATGGTCGGCGTGATCTTCGTGATCACCAACACCCTCGTCGATCTGATCTACGGACTGGTCAACCCCACCGTCAAGCTTGCGGGGAAACCGGCATGAGCCAATCCAATACCCAATCGAGCAACGCACCCGTCACCCCGAAGACCAGCTCCATCGTGGTCCCCGGCCGTTGGCAGCGTTTCCGCGAGTCCTACCTGGTCTACAGCTTCAAGCGTGACTGGATGGCTCAGGCCTGTCTGCTGGTGTTCATCGCCATGGTGCTCGGGGCCTTCCTCGCGCCGTGGATCGCCCCGGCCGACCCCTATGACCTGGCCAGCATCGACATCATGAACTCGGAGCTGCCTCCGGCGTGGATGGCGGGCGGTGATCCGGCCTTCCTGCTGGGCACCGATGCCCAGGGGCGTGATCTGCTCTCCACCATTCTCTACGGCACGCGCGTGTCGCTGTTGATCGGCTTCGGCGCGGTCATCCTGCAGGCGCTGCTCGGGGTGACCTTCGGGCTGCTGGCGGGCTATCTGGGCGGGCGTATCGATGCCTTCCTGATGCGCATGGCCGATATCCAGCTGTCGTTCTCGACCCTGATGGTCGCCATCGTGGTGGGCGCCATCATCAAGGCAACCTTCGGCGGCGCCGCCTTCTCGGACTACGCGCTGATCCTGTTGATCCTGATCATCGGGCTGGCGGAATGGCCGCAGTATGCGCGTACCGTCCGCGCCTCGGTGCTGGCGGAGAAGAACAAGGAATACGTCGATGCCGCGCGGGTAATGGGCTTCCGCTCCCGTCGCATCATGTTCCGTCACATCCTGCCCAACACCCTGTCGCCGATCTTCGTCATCTCCACGGTGCAGATCGCCAACGCGATCATCTCGGAGGCGGCGCTGTCCTTCCTCGGTCTCGGCATGCCGGAGACCCAGCCGTCGCTGGGGTCACTGATCAAGTCCGGCTTCGACTACCTACAGTCAGGCAGCTGGTGGATCACGCTGATCCCCGGTGGCGTGCTGATCGTGCTGGTCCTGGTCATCAACCTGCTGGGCGACTGGCTGCGTGATGTCATGAACCCGCGTCTCTACAAGGGCTGAAGCCGAGAGGAGTCAAGACAATGGCACTACTTGAAGTCAACAACCTCGACGTCCGCTTCGCCATGCGAGGCGGTGAGGTGCGCGCCCTGCGCGACGTCAGTTTCACCCTGGAACGCGGTGAGCGCCTGGGGATCGTCGGTGAATCAGGGGCCGGCAAGTCGGTCGCGGCCTTCACCATCCTGAATCTGATCGCCAAGCCCGGCTACATCGCCGGCGGCGAAATCAAGTTCGATGGCGAAGTGCTCAACACCCTCAAGCCCAAGGCGATGCAGTCAATTCGTGGCAACCGCATCTCGATGATCTTCCAGGACCCGATGATGACGCTCAATCCGGTGCTGACCATCGGCGAGCAGATGATCGAGTGCCTGAAGGCGCACCGCCGCATCTCGCGCAAGGATGCGCGCGCCATCGCCCTGCACAAGCTCAATCAGGTCTTCATTCCCTCACCGGAAAAACGCCTGGATCAGTACCCCCATGAGCTGTCCGGCGGCATGCGTCAGCGCATCATCATCGCCATCGCACTGCTGCTGGACCCGGACATCATCGTCGCCGATGAGCCGACCACCGCGCTGGATGTGACCATCCAGGCCGAGATCATGGAGCTGTTGCTGCTGCTGTGCGAGAAGCACAACGTCGGGCTGATCCTGATCACCCACGACCTGGGGGTGGTCAGCCAGGTCACCCAGCGCACCCTGGTGATGTATGCCGGGCGCGTCATCGAACAGGGGCCGACCCGCGAGATCATCAATGATGCGCAGCACCCCTACACCCAGGGGCTGATCAACGCCCTGCCCCAGATGGCCACACCGGGCAGCCGTCTGAACCAGATTCGTGGCTCGATGCCGACCCTGACCAAGATTCCGGCCGGTTGCGCCTTCAATCCGCGCTGTGACTTCGCGGCGAACATCTGCCTCGAGAAGGTGCCGGCCTTTGCCCATTCCGGCAACTGCAAGGTGGCCTGTCATATGGTCGATGCCATGGTGGCCGGCGAGCGCTGGACCCCGATCATCACCGATGCCAACGGCAATGGCACCACACCCACTGACAGCCACCGCACGGAGGTGAACGCATGAGCGCGGCAATTCTGAAGGACGCTCAGTCCTCCTCCCAGGCCTCCACCCGTGTGGATAGCGCCGAGCTTGGCGAAACCCTGGTGGAAATCCGTGATCTCGAGAAGCGCTTCTCGTTGTCCGGCGACTTTCTCGAACAGCTGACCTTCGAGAAGGGACGCCTGCGTCGCAAGCAGGAATACGTGCACGCCATCAATGGCGTCACGCTGGACGTCAAACGCGGTGAGGCGCTGTGCGTGGTCGGGGAATCCGGCTGCGGCAAGTCGACGGTCGCGCGCACGGTGATGGGGCTGCTCAAGCCCAGTGGTGGCGAGGTCCGTTTTGACGGCACCCGCATCGACAATATGGCCCCGCGGGACCTGCTGCCCTACCGCCGTCGCATGCAGATGATCTTCCAGAATCCCTATGCGTCGCTGAATCCGCGCATGACCATCCAGCAGACGCTGGAGGAGCCGCTGCGCTTCCATCAGCCGACGCTCAAGGATGGCGAGGTGCGCGACAAGATCGAGGAGGTGATGCGCTCGGTGGGCATCGACCCCGACTGGGGCAAGCGCTTCGCCCACGAATTTTCCGGCGGCCAGCGTCAGCGTATCTCGATCGCCCGCGCGCTGGCGGTGGACCCGGAATTCATCGTCGCCGATGAGCCGATCTCGGCGCTGGACGTGTCGATCCAGGCGCAGGTGCTCAACCTGATGATGGAGGCGCAGGAGCAACGCAACCTGACGTATCTGTTCATCACCCACGACCTGGCCGTGGTCGAGCACTTCGGCACCCGCGTTGCGGTGATGTATCTGGGCACGCTGTGCGAGCTGGCGGACACCCGTTCACTGTTCGCCCGGCCGCGTCACCCCTACACCCAGGCCTTGATGTCGGCGATCCCGCGTCTGCACGATGACAAACCCAATCACATTCGCCTCGAGGGCGAGGTGCCGACGCCGGTCAATCTGCCTTCGGGCTGTGTCTTCCATGGCCGTTGTCCGCATGCCAATCAGCGTTGCCGCACGGAGATTCCGCGCCTGATCGCCACGGACACCGGTCAGGTCGCCTGCCACGCCGTGGAAGAAGGCCGCATCGACTGATGTGATGGCAGTGACGAAAGTGATGACGGCGATGTGATGGGCGCCATCGATCATTGCGTTTCCGGCCCCAAGCAAGGAAAGACCGCGCAAGGTTGCCATTGTCATCGGCAACCTTGCGTCTTGCCCTCATTGACGATTGCATCTCGCGTTTTGTGTGGGCAAGATTTCGCACAACCGTCACTGACCAACAGGTCAATTGGCGCCATTGCCCACGATGCTTGAAGAAGATTCAGCGTGGCACCGGGCCCCGATGACGCATCCCCAAGATACTCTGGTGTGACACGTCCGAAGAGATGTGCGCCCGACCTCCTGACATGGCCTGTTCCCAGGCCGACGAGGCACTCCGATTACATGGAAATTCGCTGGCTCGAAGATTTCATCGTTCTGGCTCAGACCCGACATTTCTCGCGGGCGGCCGATGCACAGAATGTCTCTCAGCCCACCTTTTCCCGCCGCATCAAGTTGCTGGAAGAGGAGATGGGCACCACCTTGATCAATCGTCAGACCCTGCCGCTGTCGCTGACTCCCGCCGGAGACGAGTTTCTCCAGCTGTGCGAGCAGATCACCGAGCGCGTGCGCATCACACGCGAACGCCTGCAGGACATGGCCCAGCAGCAAGCCAGCAAGATATCGCTGGGGGCACCGCAGTCTCTGGTGTCCCACTTCCTGCCTGATTGGCTCGATCAGCTTCAGCTGCGTGAACAGGTGCTGCCTTATCTGCGGGCCACCGGCTGGCTGGCGGCCGACTATTTCCACGGGCTGGATCGCGGCGAATGTGATCTGGCGCTGTGCTATTGGCCCCAGGCACGTGTGGACCTGGGCTTTGAGCTGGACAGTTACCAATACCTGGTGGTCGGCGAAGAATCCTTCATTCCGCTGTGTGCGCCCGGCGCGGATGGCGAACCCCGCCATCAGTTGCCGGGCACGCGGCGCAATCCGCTGCCGTTCATCAGCCCGCACCCGCGCGCCGTCATCGCCACCTCGCTGATGGCGCATCTCGCTCAGGTCCCGATTCAGGCGCATCTGGTCACCATGAACGAGAATATCCAGGCGGCCAACATCAAGGCGCTGGTGTTGCAGGGCTATGGCATCGGCTGGTTGCCACAGCGTCTGGCCGCAGAGGAAATCGCCAGCGGCAAGCTGGTACGTGCCGGTGACCCGCGCTGGGACCTGAGTCTGCATATCCGCCTGTATCGCCCGCGCGTGCCGCGCCACGACAGTGTCAGTGAACTCTGGCACCAGCTGGAAGCCCATTTCTCGTGAATCATCCGGGCAGGAGGGTCGACTGCGCCGGCTCAGCGACGCTCTCCCCTTCATTCCTACATTCTCCATCACCTCACGCCATTGACGTTCACTCCTCCAGGTCAGGCGTGCCGACCGTTTGCAAGGAAACATGATGTCTGACAGCCAGCTCAACGACCCGACACTCACCCACGCCGCGGCACACCGCGCGCATCTGGCGGCGCTGCAATCCGGCTACGAAATCGCCATGCAGCAGCATGATCTGGACGCCATCGTGCTGCACAGTGGCAAACCGAAGCGGCATTTCGCCGATGATCAGGATGCCAGCTTCAAGTCGCATGCCCATTTCCTGCACTGGGTGCCGATGGCGGGTCTCAGCGATAGCTGGCTGGTGATTCGTCCGGGTGAGCGCCCGACGCTTTACCTCTATGCCCCCGATGACTTCTGGCATCTGTCACCCAGTCTGCCGACGCCGGACACTGCGCCCTGGGCCGAGCAGTTCGAGATCGTCCATCTGCGCAAGCCGACACTGCCAGAGCGTCCCGAGGGTCGCGTGGCGCTGCTGGGCGAAATCGCAGAGCTTCAGCCGCAGGTGGCCAGCGAACTTGAGGCGCTGCCCAACCCGGTCGGCCTGGTGCGCCAGCTCGACGAGGGGCGCGTCTGCAAGAGCGAATTCGAGATCGCCTGCCTGCAAGAAGCCAGCCTGCGCGCCGCACGTGGCCATCTGGCTGCCCGTCGCACCTTCATGGAAGGCGGCGCGGAGCTCGATATCCAGCTGGCCTATCTCGGCGCGTCGCGCCAACGGGAATCAGATGTGCCCTACTGCAATATCGTTGGTCTCAACGCGCATGCCGCGGTCCTGCATTATCAGCATTATGGCTTGCAAGCTCCCGCCGCCCGTCACAGCCTGCTGGTGGATGCCGGCGCCAGCGTGCACGGCTATGCCTCTGACATCACGCGCAGCTGGGCAGGCGATGATGCGCTACCGCTCTATCGCGCGCTGATCGAGGGCGTGGAGGCGCTGCAGAAGCGTCTGATCGCAAGACTCGCGCCCGGTGTGGACTACGTCGACCTGCACCTCGAGATGCATCGCGAGCTGGGTGAGCTGCTGCGGGAACTGGGCGTGGTGTCCCTGCCCGCCGAGGATCAGGTCGCTCAAGGCATCACGGCAGCCTTCTGCCCGCATGGCCTCGGGCACCTGCTGGGACTGCAGGTCCATGATGTGGCGGGTCGCATTCCTGATCACACCACCGGCGACATCCGTCATCCGCCGCAAGGTCACCCGATGCTGCGCCTGACACGTGTGCTCGAGCCCGGCATGGCCATCACCATCGAACCGGGCTGCTACATCATTCCCATGCTGCTGGAGCCGCTGCGAAACGATGCACGCGGTGAGCATATCGACTGGAAGCTGGTCGAGGCGCTGGCACCGCATGGTGGTGTGCGTATCGAGGACAATCTGGTCATCACCGCAGACGGTGCCCTCAATCTGACACGCAGCCCCGCCACGGGTCTGTAATCAGGCCTGTCACACCACTGTCTGGGTCTCTCGCTGTGACGCTTGCCGTCACATGCCTGTCTCACGCCGCCATGGGCCCTGTGCCGATGGCGGCTTTTTGTCGTGTGACTCAAGGCTGAGTATTCGAGCGCCAGGCCAACAATGTGATCCAGGGCCGAGCTAACGCCGTTGGCGTCGATGCGTATGCTGCACTGCGACTAGCGATTGGCGTCGCCAAGTGAAATGATGCCAACGATATCCGTATAGAAATTCCTGTCAGATCTTGCTGCAGGCCACCGCCATCAAGGGCATGTCCATCACCCGACCACCAACGTCATCGCCCTGGCCTGCCACTGGAGCTACCTCACATGCCGCACTCCATCTTCACGTCAGAGTTTCGCCCTGCCCTTGGTCTGCGCAATCGCCATGTCCAGACCTTGTTGCCGCGATTTCTGCCCCGCGCGCCCCTGAGTCGACGCACCGAGATTCTCAATCTTCCCGATGGTGACTTCGTCGAGCTCGCCTGGGTCATCAGCGACGGTCATGAAAAGCGCGAGCGTACGACGGCCCTGAGCGACGATGCGCCCCTGTTCGTGCTGTTTCATGGCCTTGAGGGTGACTTGAGCTCGCCCTACGCCCGTGAGCTGCTCAATGCAGCCGCCCGGATGGGCTGGCGACCGGTGATGATGCATTTCCGTGGCTGCGGGCAATCTCCCAACCGCCTGCCACGCGCCTATCACAGCGGAGATACTGCAGACGCCTATTGGGTGCTCGGCGAGCTGGGGCGACGCTATCCGCACGCCATCAAGGTCGCCTGTGGCGTATCGCTGGGCGCCAACATGCTGCTCAAGCTGGTGGCGGAGCAAGGCGGTGATGGTCTGGACCTGGCCGGCGCGATCGCCATCAGCGCCCCGCTGGACCTGGCAGCCAGCGCGGACGTGCTCAACCAGGGCTTCTCGCGCCTCTACCAGCGCCATCTGCTCAAGGGCTTGAAGGCCAAGGTGGCAGCGAAGCTTGCCAATGGCCCGCTACCCATCTCGATCGGAGCGCATCAGCTGACGCAGCTGAACAGTTTCTGGGCCTATGACAACGAAGTCACCGCACCCCTGCATGGCTTCACCTCGGCGAGTGATTACTACACGCGCTCCTCGGCGGGCCGTCTGCTGAGCGAGATCGAACTGCCGACACTGATCCTGCAGTCGCTGGATGACCCCTTCATGCCACGCGATCTCTTCGCACGCTTCCACCAACCCTCCGAGGCCGTGCGTATCGAGCTCAGTGAGCGCGGTGGGCATGTCGGCTTCGTCGAGTGGCGCCGTGGGCGACTGAGCTCCTGGTTGGCTCGCCGTGTCAGTCAGCAGCTGGATGCCTGGAGCGGGCTGCCCAAGCCACAAGCAAAGGCAGAGGTGCAGAGCGAAGCGCACTGAGCTGCCTGCATTGAACTGTCGTGCATCGAACTGGCGGCATTGACTGCCACTCAGGCGCCAACACGCTTCCCCTCCCTGGCTTTCTTGTCCTTGGGGCATTCCTTGCCTCTTTTTGCTTCTTCCACCCTTGCTCGCCTTCCCACCCTCAGATCCGGTGGGAAGCCCTGAGCCCTGACTACGACCGTATGCGTTTTGGGATGGTCAAATTTAGAGCATTAAAAATGATAACGGTATACATGTTGATCGCGTGTAGGGTGATACAGATCACTGTCACGATTCAGGGAGAATGGTAGACTGCGCGCCCATCCTACGTTCAAGACTCTACTGGCCTGATAATGAACCTGATTTTTCGCCTGGTGCTCGGCATCGTGGCTGGCATACTGCTGGGACAATGGGCTCCCGAATCCCTGATACGCGCCCTGCTGACCTTCAAGGTACTGTTCGGTGAGCTGCTGGAATACGCCATTCCGCTGATCATCCTGTTCTTCATCATGAGCGGGATCGCACGTCTCGAGCGCTCCTCGGGCCGTCTGCTGACCCTGACCATCGTACTGGCCTATGCCTCGACCACGCTGGCAGGACTGTTGGCGGGCATCGTCGGGCTGGAGGTCGTGCCGCATATCGTGCAACAGGACCAGCTGCCGGTCAGTCATGCCATCAAGCACTTGAGCCCCTACTTCACGCTGGATATTCCGCCGCTGACCGATATCAGCACCGCCCTGGTGACGGCCTTCCTGTTCGGCATCGGCATTTCCGCCACCGAGCATGACGGCATGCGTCAGCTGGCCGACGGTGGCCGCGACATCGTCGAGCGCTTCATCGCCAAGGCGTTGATTCCCGCCCTGCCATTCTATATCGCCGGCCTGTTCTGCGAGATGACGATCGCCGGTACGGTGGCCAATACCCTCAAGAGCTTCGGCATGATCCTGCTGCTGGCGCTGACCTTGCACTGGCTGTGGCTGAGCTTGCTCTACGTCACCAGCGGCACCAGCACCGGTCGCTCGCCCATGAAGGCGCTGGCCCACATGCTGCCCGCCTATTTCACCGCGGCCGGGACCATGTCTTCCGCGGCCACGATTCCGGTCACCGTGCGCCAGATGCACCTCAATCACATCTCGCCGTCCGTGGCGAGCTTTGCGGTGCCGTTGCTGGCCACCATCCACATGTGCGGCAGTGCCATCACGCTGACCGTGTGCGCCATTGGCGTGATGCTGGTCACTCCCTCCCTGGCAACGCCCGAGCTCACCACCCTGCTGCCGTTCATCGCCGCGCTGGGCGTGACCATCATTGCCGCGCCCGGCTCGCCCGGCGGGGCCGCGATGACCTCGGTGGGCGTATTGCAGAGCCTGCTGGGCTTCGATGCCGCCGCCGTCGGCCTGATGATGGCGCTCTATCTGGCGCAGGACAGCTTCGGTACGGCGTGCAATGTCACCGGCGATGGCGCCCTGGTACAGTGGATCGATCGCTTTGCAGAAGCCGAGCAGGACCGACAGCGCTACCGCTGACACTGTGCCTTGCAGCGCCTGACCTAAGGCTGCTCCAGACAGAAAAAAGCCTCATGGCGGCCGTGAACTTCGCGGCGACCATGAGGCTTTCGTGTCTGTCAGCGGCAATCTGTCACCAACAATCTCATGACGGCATGCCCTGCCTGTCATGACTGCCGGGCTCTCAGCCGATGGGACAGCTGATTCCCGTGCCTTTCAGGCCGCAGTAGCCGCCCGGATTCTTTGCCAGATACTGCTGGTGATATTCCTCGGCGTAGTAGAACTCGCGCAGCGGTGCGACCTCGGTGGTGATACGGCCGAGACCGGACTGGTCCAGCGCCTGCTGGTAGTCGGCCATGCTCTTCTCGACGATGGCGCGCTGGTCTTCGCGGGTGTAATAGATCGCGCTGCGGTACTGGTTGCCGATGTCATTGCCCTGACGCATGCCCTGGGTCGGGTCATGGGCCTCGAAGCTGGCCCGCAGGATCTCCGGCAGACCGATCACCGTCGGGTCAAAGATCACGCGTACGACCTCGGTGTGGCCTGTCTTGCCGGTGCAGGTCTCTTCATAGCTCGGATTCGGCGTATGGCCGCCGGCATAACCGACCGCCGTCACCTTGACGCCCGGCAGCTGCCAGAAGAGGCGCTCGGCTCCCCAGAAGCAGCCCAGCCCCAGCACGATCTCCTCACACTCACTGTCGAACGGCGGTACAATCGAGCGGCCATTGACGTGATGAACGCCGCTGATGCGAACCGCTTCACTGCGCCCTGGCAAGCTGTCCTGCGCTGAAGGAATGGTCTGCTTATCTTCCGTTATCCACATGGCGGACTCTCTCCTGTGTCGCGTCGTGCAATCGTGTATAGGTTCAATGATGTCATCTCTGCCCCCCAAGATCTGCCCCTGCCAGCCCAACAGCGCAAAGGCGCGACGCTACGCCGATTGCTGTCAGCCGATTCATGCTGACATCACCCTCGCCGAACGCCCCGAGCAATTGATGCGCGCCCGCTATAGTGCCTTCTGTCTGTCGCTCAGCGATTTCCTGATCGACAGCTGGGACCCGGCCCATTGCCCGGCACGCGCCGATCTCGAAGGTGCTGGCCCGCAGTGGCTGGCATTGGAGATTCTGGACAGCGGACAAGACGCCGATACCGGCATGGTACGCTTTCATGCCACCTTCTTCGAGCAGGGAAAGTTCCAGCAATTGCAGGAACTTAGCCGCTTTCATCACGATGGCGATCACTGGCGTTATGTCGACGGTGATGCCCAGTGGCAGACATTGACGCCGGGGCGCAACAGCCTGTGTCCCTGTGGCAGCGGCAAGAAGATCAAGCGGTGCTGCACTGCGTGACCGTCAGCGTCTTGTGCTGACGCGCGTGCGCTTGAGCTCTCAAGCATAAGCGAAACTAGCACCTCTGAAACGCCCCCTCCAAAACGAGACAGCCCCCACCGAACCTGTCGATGGGGGCTGAATCTGTGGCAATCAATTGGCCTGACGTGTCATCTGTCCTTGCCGACTCTGGGCGCCAGCTCGCTGCGACCCAGCGAGAAGCTGTAGAGCAGATCCACGGCCTGCGCCGTGCCGGATACCGCTTCGGCATACAGGTTGCGGAACAGCTTGTAGCGCAGTGTCAGCTCCGCGATCGGCGAGAACAGCCCGACGCCGTAACTGAGCTTCAGGTCCGGAGCGATATAGCCGCTGACCACCACCTGGCTGTCATCGCCGCTGCCGGAGCTGTCCAGACTCAGATCGCGCACACCGAAGGTTTCCCCGATCTGGCCGACCACCTGACCACTTTGCGCCAGCGACATGCCGATCAAGGCGGACGTGACCGCACTGTCACTGCTGGTGTCGCTGTCCAGGCCCTCACCGCGCAGCAGATAACTCAGTGCCGAGGATTCATCCATCGACGGGTCAGAGAAGATCTCGACGCTGGGTGACGAGGCAAGCCCCGTCACACGCACCCCTGCGGTCACGTCGTCCTCGGTGTTGTCAGGATCACGGATCGCCTCGATATTCAGACGCGGGCTAGAAGGCGGTCCGGCCAGCAAGACCTGCCCCTTGCTGATCTGCAGGTCCTGCCCGAAGCTCTTGTAGGTCCCGTCGACCAGATTGACCTCACCGAAGACCTGCACGCCGCCCTTGGACTGGCGCACATCGAGATCGCCTCTGAGCTTGGTCTTCAGCCCCATCGCCTCCAGGCGTGCATCCGGCCCGATATGGATGCCGATACGCACATCCAGCGCCATGCCGGCCTCGTTGAGCGCCTTGGCGGTATCGCTGCCATCGGCAAGCTCGGCCGGGTTGGAGGTGTCCTCATCACTGGGACGCTCGATGATGATGGTGTCACTGGAGGGTGACACGGCAGACGGCGGCACCTGGTCCACTTCGATGCGCGTCCACGGCACCTTGACGTCACCCCGCAGCTTGAGCAGCGTGGGGCTGGCATTGATCTCGAGATCCGGCGCGACGCGCATGCGGCCGATCCCGGCGATATGCAGCTCGAGCGGATTCTTCGCACCGTCGAGGTTCAATGATGCCGTCCAGTCCCCAAGCGTCGGCCACGCCGCCTCGCCATCGATGCCCCAGCGCGCATCATTGCCCACCAGATAGCCATCGATATCGGCACTGTTGCCATCGAAATCGACGGTGAACTGGGCATCCGACAGCGACACCGGCAGGCCTTCGCCCTGGACCTTGACGCCGGTCAGCGCGATCGGGCCGGTCAACGACGGCAGGCTAAGATTGCCGCCGACCTCGACGTTACCCGCCAGCTTGCCTTCCAGCTGAGTCATGCCCGCCACCAGCGGACGATACGGCGAGAGGTCGATGTCGCGGATGGCCAGCGAGCCATCCAGCTGACCTGCGCCCGCCGGCTCGAGGATCGACACGGTGAGACCGATGCCGCCAGCGCTGTCGAGGCGAATCTGGGTATCGAGATCGGCCTTGTCGGGTGTGGCTTCCAGCGCCAGTTGCAGGGTGGTCTCCGGCAGAGACCAGGCATTGCCGTCGGCGTCTTCGCCGGCCAGCGTCAACTTGCCCGCCAGCTCCGCGTCAGCATTCCAGCGTTGGCCGCCCTGCTTCCAGCTTGCCGTGATCTTGCCGCCCGTGGCACCGCCGATGGTCCAGCTCTCCGGCATGGCGCTCTGGGCCATGTCCAGCGGAATCCCCTCGAGAGTCACCACGGCCTGGCCGTCATTGCCCGCGCTCAAGGTTTCGGCGACACAGATCTGGCCGCCCTGTTCGCGACTCAGGCAGAACGGCTGCACCAGCACGCTGCCCTTGGCGAGATTGGCATCGAAGCTCGCCGGCGTGTCGAAGTTGAAGTCCCCGAAATCGGTATTCGCCGTCAACGGAGACAGCGCGCCGCGATAATGCTCACGCGCCTTGTCGAGCCCACCCTTGAGGGTCAGCCCCATACGAGAAAGCGGCATCTCACCGGCCATCTCGGTATCGAACTGCAGGGTGTGATCGCTCAGGAAGCCTCCCAGCGTCAGCGCGACCGTCGCGATCTGCTGTCCGCCAGCTCTGACATCATCGGCATTGAGGGCAATATCCAGTGCCGGGTCATCAATCCCCCGCTTGCGGGCATCGACCCCGGCCGACAGTGCCATGTCGGAGATACGGTTCTCACCGATCTGCAGACGTCGTGCGGTGAAGTTGCTGGCCAGCTGAGGCTTGTCGAGTGTGCCCGAGGCATCGATCTTGCCCTTGAGCTCACCCGCGATATCCGGCATCAGGGTCGAGAGCGCCGGGAAATCGATGTTGGCCGCCAGGGTGATGGTCTTGGCAATCTTGCCATTGGCGCTCAGACGGTTCTGGCCCTGGCGCAGCTCCAGCGCGTTGACGTCCCACTGCATGTCGGCATTGCCTGAAAGCTTGCCGGTCAGCGTGAGCGGACGCTCGAGCAAGGTGCCATGGATATCCAGCTTGCTGACATCGACGGCCCACGGGCCTTGCTGCGGTTGATTGAAGCTGGCCACGAGATTGCCGCTCAGCTCACCACGCACGGCTTTCTGACCGCCCCCGGTCGGGGCCGGCAGCAAGTCTTCGGGATGCAACTTGTCGAGGGCCAGCTCGGCGGCGACCTGGATACCTTCCTGCCAGTGAATCTCGCCACGGGTGGTCGCGGAGCCACGCTTGAGGGCGATCTTGAGTGGCTGCCAGCGGTAATGCGCGAGATCGCCGTCGCCTGCCAATGACAAGGTGGCACGCGGAATGTCACGCCCCTCGATGATGGCGTCCAGCGTGGTCGTATACCCCGACAGTGAGCCCTTGGCGACCAGCGCCAGATTCTCGACGCTATAGTCAGGCGTGAAGGAGGCAGCGGCAGCGGTGCCAGACGTGTTGTTGCCATCCTTGGCTTGGGTCGCTGTCTGAGCGCCCGTCTGCGCATCCGCGGGGGTGTCATCAGAGGCATCAGTGACGGCGGCAAAGGGCCAGGTGATCCGCTCGGAGCTCAGGCGCGCCTCGAAGGGCAGATCGCTGTCCAGTACATCCGCGCTGGCCACAAGCTCAGCGGCCAGCGGACCGTCGGCCTTGAGAGAGGCTTCAAGATCCGCCAGCGAGCCCTCCAGAGTCAGGCGCAGCTTTTCATGACGCACGGGATCAATCAGGGTCTCGGCATTGAGCGTGGCGCTCAGGGGATACTCGTCCTTCAAGGTGACCTGCGCCACGAGATCGGCGTTCACGTCACGGGAATCGACCTCGAGACGCGAGAGCGTGATGTCATGTCCTTCCGCCTTGAGTGCCAGCGACAGGCGGCTGACCTCATACGGGCTTGGCCCCTCAAGCGCAAAGTCTTCAATGGCAAGATCGGGAACCTCGATGGTCAGCGGAATATAGACTTCCGGCAAGGCGATGCGTCCGGCCTGTGCTGTCTGATCCGTGGTTTCAGCGGCAGTCTTGCCAGACACTTCTGCGGCGTCATCCGTGACGGTCTCATCCGTGACGGCCTTATTCGAGATGGTCTTGTTCGAGATAGCCCTGGCCGCGCTCTCGGCTTGAGGCGCCACGACCTGAGTGTTGACCACTGCACTTGCCGCTTGCTGAGCCTCAGGCGTGATGCTCACACCCTCGAGACTGGCAGTGTCTGACGTCGCTTGAGCCGCGGCGGCATCGGCCGGAATGAAACGACTGGTGACCAGGCGTGTCTCGCCCAGCGTCAGCGTACTCACTGACAGCACGGCCGAGGTATGGAAGTGATCGAAGGTGACGCGACTGCCATCCGCCAGCGCCAGGGCGAAGTCATCAATCGCGACCTTGCGCACCTCGATGGGAATCGGCACCACGATGGGCACGTTGAGGCTCTCACCGCTCTCCGCTTCCGGCTCAGCGCTGGCACCGCTATCGCTCAGGGTGATCGCGAGACCACTGGACTCCAGCGACTCGAGACACAGCTTGCCCTTGAGCAGGCAGTCCTCGCCCCAGGCCAGCGACAGCGAGTCGGCATTGACGGCCAGCCCCGGCAGGTCCAGCGAGACGTCCTTGAGTGACAGCGCTTCCAGCGGTGATCCGGAGGCCTGGGAGTAATCGATGAAGCCACGCGAGCGCGCCTGATCGAGCACCAGCCCGGTGCCCCACGGAGACAGCACGCCCCCGATCAGCAGCATCGTCAGCCCGATCAGGAACACGAGCAGCCATATCAGCAACCGGATGACCAGGCCGCCCCGACGTACATAGGGATTAGACAATTCCAACATCTCCATATCTTTTTTGTCAGCTCACCCGCTCAGCTGATGGTCCTTTGCTGGCGCTTGATCCGCACGACACTCGCTCACGATGCGCGAGCCGCTCAGAATTCCGGCCCGATCGAGAAGTGAATACGGTAATCGTTGTCATCGTCATCGAAGGGATGGGCGATATCGAGACGAATCGGCCCTACCGGCGAGATCCAGCGAATCCCCATGCCGGCCGCCGTCTTGAGCTCGAGTGCGTCCCAGCCATTGAAGGCATTACCGGCGTCGTAGAAGGTCGCGCCCCACCAGTCGCCGGTCAGGCGGTAATCGTATTCCAGGCTGCTGGTGAGCAACGAGCTACCGCCTTCCAGATCGCCGTCATCATCTTCCGGGGCGAGTGTCTCGTAGGAATAGCCACGCACACTGTTGTCGCCCCCGGTGAAGAAGCGCATCGAGGGTGGCATGTCATCAAAGTTGTCGGTATCGACGTGGCCGACGCCCATGCGCGCCACGAAACGATGGTTGTCGCCGATGGAGCGTATCCAGTTGGTGTTGAACTGGGAGCGCAGGAAGGTCACGTCCGAGCCCCACATCTGATCGCCGTATTCGAAGGTCAGCTGTTGGCGGTCGCCCCACATCGGGAAGGTCTTGGGGCGGGTGCGGGTGCGGTTCCAGCTCACGCCGGGATACAGCAGCAGCACGGCCCCGGATTCGTCCGCCTGGGTGTAGTCCTCATAGGTGGAACCGAAGAACACGCGCTGGGTCCAGCCATTGTCGAACTTCCACTCGCGGGTGAAGCGCACGGTGGTCTCGAGACTCTCGGTATCTTCATCATCGGTGTTCGACATCCCGTACTCGAGGACATAGCTATCCTTAAGCGGGTCTTCGAGCGGCATGCGGTATTCGCCCTCGAAGGTCTGTTCCGGCGAGGACAGGAACAGGCTGTTGGTCAGGCTATGGCCATAGCGATTGACCCACGGCATCTCCCAGCTGAACTGCAGGCGTGGCCCGACATCCGTCGCGTAGCCGATACCGGTCTCGAACTTGTGACGGTCAGCGGGAATCAGACTGATATCCACGGGAATGATGGGGCCGTTGGCCGTCTTGACCGCGGCCTCCAGCGCATCGCCCGTCAGCACCGGCGTGTCATTGACGACGGCTTCAGTAGTGCCAGCCACATCGGAGTCAGCGTCATCAGCATTCACGGTGGCCTGCGCAGCAGAGACCGTCGTGTCCGAGCGGGACGCCGCGTCAGCGCGGCGGCTCTCTGCCCCTGTCTCGATTTCAGCTCTCTCGACATCGGCAAGCCATGAGCCCTCATAGCCCTGTGCCTCGGCATAGGAGGTCTTGATCTCGCTGTCTGGGCTGGTGGTCTTGAGTTCGGCGCCCGGATTGAGCTGTGGCTTGATCGCGGCCGAGCGGAACCAGCCGGCCTCACTCAGCCGCTGGTTGAACTGGGTCAACTTGCCGGCTTCGTAATAATCGCCAGTCTCGAACGGCTGCATGGCCTTGACGCGATCCAGCTCTATCTGACTGTTGAGGTAGGTGATATCACCGAAGCGGTAGCGCTGACCGCTTTGCATGACCAGATAGATGCGTGCCGAGTGCAGCCAGGGGCGTACCTCGATGCGCTGCTGGGAGAAGGAGGTGTCGAAATAGCCGCGCTCGAGACTGAGTGACGTCAGAGTCGACTTGAGGCTGTCATAGCGTGAGTGACGCAGCACATCGCCTTCCTCGAGGTCGGCGTCGGCCAGCACCTTCTTCATGACCTTGTCGCGCGCGGCGTCGCCTTCGAGTCGCAGCTCCAGCGTCTCGATGGTGACCGGCTCACCGGCATCCACCGTCACGACCACATCATCGCCGCCCAACAGCCCCTTCTCGGGATAGCTGAGCGTGATCTGGGCATCGTAGTAACCGAAGGCCTGCAGCGCTTCCTGGGTGCGCCGGATGATCTCATCCTCATAGCGCTCGGCCGGCGCATCGCCCTCAAGCGTCATCCCGGCCAGGAAGTTGACCACATTGGTCGCCGTCGCGCCCTTGACGCCCTTGACGGCGGCATCGATCGCCAGCGCCTGCGGCGCGAAGCACAGGCCGCCACACACGATCAGCGGCGTCAGATAGCGATGCGGCAAACCGCGCGTCCCGGTCGCTCGAGCAGACTCTTTGTTGTCGCCACTCATGATTCGTCCTTTGTTGAGTGCTGGTGGAAAGCACTGTCCATCGTTCCCATTCATCATGTCGTGCGGCGCTCGGTCATCACGGGGCGTGTCACATGGCCCGCCAGAGTGGCGGACCACGCCATATCTCGTTGCTTATATCTCTGCTGCGCCGGCTCAGCGACGTTCCAGTCGACTGACGCGCTGCTCAAGCTCAGATACCTGGCCCAGCAGCGACGCGACACGGCCACTCAGCTGACGGCGGCTGGCGTCCAGCGAGCGCAACTGCTCGCGCGTGTCCTCTGACGCCCCCTGTGAGCTGGCTTCCAGGCCGGCACTGAGTGCTGTCTGCTGACGGCGCAGCTCACCCAGCTGGGAGTCCAGTGAGCGTTGCGCGGTTTCAAGCGCTGTCAGCTCGTCAAGCGGCGCGAAACGGCCCTTGAGCTTGCTGGCCAGTTCATCGTCATCAGCGGCCGCCACCGGCTCCGGCAGTACCTTCAGCGTCTCGCTCAGTTGCTGCTGCGATTGCTGCAAGTCACGCGTCTGGGTCTGTTGCGTGGCCAGGTCCGTCTTGAGTGCCGTGAGGCGAGTCTCGAGCGAGGCCAACTGCTCGGCGCTGTCGCTCTCAATATCACTCTGCAAGCTCTCGATGCGGGTAGCCAGCGTGTCCAGGGTGCTGGAGGTCTTGTCCACCAGCGGCTCGAGGTGCTCAAGCGTGGCCGACTGGGCGTCCAGGCGCGCGCCCAGCGCTGCACGGCCATCACGACTGAGGGATTCCAGCGCCGCCATCGAGCCCTGCAGCGCCGTGATCAGGGTCGCGTGGTTGTCACCTGTCTGGGCAAGCGTCATGACGTGACTATCAAGGCGATCAAGCGCCTCGTCCATGGCGGTCAGACGGTCTTGAGCGCCATCAGCGTCCTTCGCCACCTTGTCTTCCAGCGTCTCGAGGCGCGCGACGGCCTCACTCGACAGGGACGCCTTGTCCTCCTGCAGGGTGGTCAGCGCCGGCAGGACAGTGTCATTCAACTGGCTGTCCAGGGCGCTGAGTTGCTCACTCAGTGCATCACGCAGTTCGCTCAGGCGCTCATCGCCCTGCTGCTCAAGCTGGGACACGGAACGTTCGAGCTGGCTGACACGCGCGCCGAGCTGATCGCGTTGATCGCCCCCAAGGGTCTGCAGGTCATGCAGCTGCCACTGTTGCCAGCCCACCACGCCCCCCAGGGCGAGGAGGCAAAGCCACGTCGGCCAGCGTCTGGGCGCGGGGGGACGGGTGTGATGCACGCCAAGCGCATCGTCGGGACGCGCGACCAGCGCATCGTCCGGTGAGTCATTGAGAGACGGTTCAGCGTTGTGCGGCCGCATTCTGGCTCCAGGTCCGGCAAACGATCAGCAGCGAAAGGTTCAGCGCAGCATCTTCAGGGCGGCGCAAGACGACCGGAAGTGCGCTTTTTCGCCTTGCTGTATAAAAATACAGTCATGCAGGTTCTGCAAAAGATAAGTCACGGTTCACGTACAGGAAATCGAGTCTAACAGCTGACCTCGGTCATCTCATCAGGTTCCCGCCATGGCCCGTCATCGTGGGCAAAATGGCAGCAATGTGGCAAAAGCCTGGCAATGCACGCGAGCCCTGCAAGACGCTTGAGAGGAGCCCGCGGTCAGTGCCCACCAGCGTTGGCCTGTCGGTGTCTGGGTGCTATAGTGCCAGACACTGCGATACGCGCAGCCTCTGTCTTCGTAGCTATCTGGATTCACAAGGTTTTTCACGCTGATTGCACATTTCATGCGCGTAGCCACGGCATGAAGGATGCACGGCGAGTCATGCACTTTCGCCCTTGCCCGCTGCCTGAGCGGGTGGCCAGTTTCAGGGCCGGGAGTGATGCTGGTCGCGGAGCTTGAGTCTGTGCTTGTCTGACCCTCTTCCATCACGCGATGGCAGGTCAGGCATTGAAATACTCAGCCCCAAGCCCCACGAAGGCAGAGTACGACCCAATTGGTGAGGAAAAGGAGCTGATCCCCATGGCATTTGAACTTCCAGCACTGCCGTACGAAAAGAACGCACTCGAGCCGACCATCTCTGCCGAGACCCTTGAGTACCATTACGGCAAGCATCACCAAGCCTACGTCACCAAGCTGAACAGCATGGTCGAAGGCACTGCTGACGCAGAAAAATCTCTCGAAGAGATCATCCAGAGCGCCCAAGGTGGTCTGTTCAACCAGGCAGCTCAGGTGTGGAACCACACCTTCTACTGGCACTGCCTGTCCCCGAATGGTGGTGGCGAGCCGTCCGGCCCGCTGGCAGACGCCATCGTGGCCAAGTGGGGCTCCGTTGCTGACTTCAAGGAAGCCTTCAACACTTCCGCCGCTGGCAACTTCGGTTCCGGTTGGACCTGGCTGGTCAAGAACGCCCAGGGCGAGCTGGAAATCGTCAACACTGACGACGCTGACACCCCGATCGCCAAGTCTGGTCAGACTCCGCTGCTGACCGTCGACGTCTGGGAACACGCCTACTACGTCGACTACCGCAATGCGCGTCCGAAGTACCTGGAAAGCATCTGGAACATCATCAACTGGGAATTCGCTGCACAGAACTTCGCAGCCTGAGCTTTTCCAGATTGAGTTTGGCTAGACCAAGCTTGGCTAGCCTCAGGAGGCCGAGTCGTTTACCGCTCGGAACTCCAGCTGAGCCAAGGCATTCAACGTCACCCTGATATGACGCCTGGATGCCCTGCTCTGAAAACCCCGCCACCTGGCGGGGTTTTTTCGTTCAAGACAACGTCACCCAGCCGCGAGCCTGCTACACGCAAGGCTTGGCTACGCTGTATGCACCACCTGGAGAAGAATCTCGTCTGTCGACTTGCAAATGACGGAGGTGCCCCTATCTAATGATGTAGAAGTAGAACGTATGCTCTACCTCGTTGCGTACACCTTACTCGACGACATTGTTGGCACACTGTTAGCACACACTGCTTGAAATGCATTCCTTGACTGCACGAAATACATACTTTGAAAAAAGGGAATACTGATGCCCACTGACACCTCGACCTCCTCTCTGCCCGACTCCATGCTGGCGATCGTGACCACCGGCCATGGGGGTTATGAATGCCTCGAGACGCAGCAGCGCCCGGTGCCGACACCCGGTGAAGGCGAGGTGCTGATCAAGGTGCTGGCGGCTGGCATGAACAACACCGAGATCAATACGCGCCTGGGCTGGTATTCCTCCACGATCACTACCGCGACCCAACAGGCCAGCAGCGTGCATGACAACTCGGATGCAGACGCGGCGACCGACAAGCCGGCGCCGCCGGAAGGTGGCTGGAAGGGAGAGACGCCCTTCCCCCTGATACAGGGCACGGATTGCTGTGGCGAGGTGGTGGCATTGGGCCCGAATGCGGATGCCAGCCTGCTGGGCAAGCGCGTGCTGGTACGCTCCTGCATGCGCAGCGAGGGCTGGGACTCATTGGAGAATGAATGGATGGGCTCGGATTTCGACGGCGCCTTCGCGCAATTCGTCAGCGTGCGCGCCAGTGAAGTGTTCGCGGTGGACTGTGACTGGAGCGATGTCGAGCTTGGCTCCCTGCCCTGCGCCTACGGTACGGCGGAGAACATGCTCGAACAGGCAGAGCTCAAGGCGGGCGAGCGTGTGCTGATTCTGGGCGCCTCGGGCGGGGTCGGTTCCGCTGCATTGCAGCTGGCCAAGCGCCGCGGCGCGACGGTGTATGCGGTGGCGGGCGTCGCCAAGCATGACGCCCTTGCAGAACTCGGCGCCGACAGGCTTCTGGACCGCAAGGCCGATCTGCTCGAGCTGCTGGGCCACGAAAGCGTCGACCTGGTGGTCGACAATGTCGCGGGCGACAACTTCCCGGTCATGATGAAACTGCTCGCGCGTGGCGGCCGTCTGGTGACCACCGGCGCCATCGCCGGCCCGATGGTGACGCTGGACCTGCGCGACCTGTACCTCAAGAACCTGCGCCTGCTGGGCACCACTGCCTGGTGTGAAGCCACCTTCCCCAATCTGATTCGCTACGTGGAGCAAGGCGAGATTCGTCCGCTGATCGCGGCCAGCTTCCCGTTGACCGAGATCGTCACTGCGCAACAGCAGTTTCTGAGCAAGGGCCACGTGGGCAAGTTCGTGCTCGAGCCCTGGGCCTGAAGACAGCCTGGCGGTCATCATGAAAAGCCTGGCGGTCTGCATGAAAAGTCCAACGCTCATGATGTAAAGCCTGGCGGCCTAGATTTCAAACCTGAGCCCCACGACAAAAAGCCCTCATCCGGTCCCGGATGAGGGCTTTTGCATACTGAGCACGCAAGGGTCAGTCTGAGAGAACATCAGCTTCAGAGTGCGTCAGCCTGACCCACCGAGATGCCCGTCAGGGGCTGGCACGGCGGCCGATGCCGCGATAGACCAGTCCCTGGCTTGCCACGTAACGCGGGTCGAAGATGTTGCGGCCATCGAGTACCAGGCCCGCGCCCAGCTCACGCTTCAGGCGCTGCCAGTCCGGGTTCCAGTAGCACTTCCACTCGGTGACCAGCATCAGGGCATCAGCGCCCTCCAGGGCGTCATACATGTTGCCATCGACCAGCTCCAGCAAGGGATGCGCACCACAGGCCTCACCCAGCGCCGACAAGGCCGCGGGATCATGCACGCGCACGCGCACGCCCTGGGCCCACAGCGCCTCAAGCAAGGTCAAGACCGGCGCATGGTCGATACGCGCGGTACCCGGTTTGAAGGCCGCGCCCCAGATCGCCACGGTACGACCGCGCAATTCACCATCGAAATGCTGCCACAGCTTGCGGAACAGCGTCTCCTTCTTGGCCTCGTTGATGTCGAGCACATGCTCGAGCAACATCGATTCCCGCCCTGTCTGGTGCTGGACATCGGCCAGACGCATCAGGTCACGCGAGAAGTTCGGGCCACCGAACCCACAGCCCGGATAGAGATAGCCAAAGCCGATACGCGGGTCGGCGCCCATGCCCTGACGCACATATTCCACATCGACGCCGAGGGAGTCGGACAGACCCGCCACTTCGTTCATGTAGCTGATACGCGTCGCGAGCATGCCGTTGATGGCCAGCTTGGTCAGTTCGGCGGCGCGGCGCGGCATGATCTGGAAGACATCTTCACGCCGGTTGAAGGCACGCAGCAGCTCCTGCACCCGCAGGGTGGCAGGTTCCGCTTCGCTGCCCAGCAACCAGCGGGCCGGACGCTCGAAGGTGGCCAGTGAACGGCCCTCCTCCAGCATGTCCGGCAAGGCGACGGCGTACTGGTCGTCACGCGGCAGCAACGCCTCGAAACGCTCGGTCGTGCCCACCGGGAAGGTCGAGTTGTTGACCAGCACCAGCGGCTCATCCAGGGTCGCCACCAGCTGCTCGACACGGCTCAGCGCGCTTTCGCGCTGATCCGGCGAGACGGCGATCCAGTGGATATCGATGCGCCGCAGTGACTCGAGGTCCTCGATGAGAGTGAGATCGCCCCGCTCCCGATGGCGATCAAGACGTTCGCGCAGGCCTGGCTCACTGTTCAACCAGTCGACGCATTCCAGGGCAGCCCAGTCCATGTCCTCATGTGGCCACCACCAGACACGGTGACCCACGCTCGCCAGAGCGGCGCTGGCCGTTGCCGCCGCCAGTTCACTTCCGTGCACCAGCACCTGCATGGCTTATTTCTCCTGGTAGCGAGTCAGCAGCTCGCGGAAGCCTTCACCGAAGGTCGGGTGACGCTTGGCGAAGGAAATAGTCGCTTCAAGATAGCCCAGCTGGTGGCCGCAATCGTAGGTATCACCGGCCATGCGGTAGGCCGAGACGGCCTTGTCGTCACGCAGGGTGTCGATGGCATCGGTCAGCTGGATCTCACCACCCGCGCCCGGCGGAGTGTTCTCCAGAAGCTCGAAGATACGGCCCGGCAACAGATAACGGCCGATGACCGCCAAGGTCGACGGCTCGGTGCCCGGGGCCGGCTTTTCGACCATGCCATTGATCAGGGCAGACTTGCCGGCTTCCGGCGTGTCACCATCAATCGCGACGATACCGTACTTGTAGGCCATGTCCTGCGGGACATTCTCGACCATGATCTGGGCGGCGTTGGTGGCTTCGTAGGCCTCCATCATGCGCGCCAGGTCATTCTTCTCGAGCCCTTCGCCATCGACCAGCACGTCCGGCAGCATGACGATGAACGGCTCATCACCGACGATCGGCTTGGCACACAGCACAGCGTGGCCCAGGCCCAGCGGCTCCGGCTGGCGCACGCTGATGATCTTGACGTCATCCGGAATGATGTTACGCAGCTGTTCGAGCAGCTCGAGCTTGCCCTTGGCTTCCAGGGTGGTTTCCAGCTCGAAGTGCTTGTCGAAGTGGTTCTCGATGGCATTCTTGCTGGAATGGGTGACCAGCACGATTTCCTTGATACCGGCTGCGACCGCTTCTTCCACCACATATTGGATCACCGGCTTGTCGACGATGGTGATCATTTCCTTGGGGATGGCCTTGGAGGCCGGGAGGCAACGTGTGCCGAGACCGGCAACAGGCAGAACAGCCTTGCGTATCATGTAGCGTCTTCCTTGTGTCTATGTCGTGGTGAAGCCCGTCGAAGGATCTACACCGGGTTACTGTCGTCGAAGACAATCAACGACCATCCTTCATCATAGGCAGAGATTATGCCAGTTTGATCAAGGAGTGCGAAATTCCTGCACTATCCGAGGCTTGGTAAGCGCTACTACCCTGTGAAACGCCATCAGCGGCGCATGGCGCGCCCGAGCAGCGCACCAACACTGTCGCTATCGGGCGACTCTACCACGCCATGTTCCGTGACGATGGCATCAATATACTCATGCGGTGTGACATCAAAGACCGGATTGAAGACATCGATGTCCTGCGGCGCGATCTGGCGTCCGCCCGCCTCCCGCAGCTCGGCGGCGTCGCGCGTCTCGATGGGGATGTCAGCGCCACTGGCCAGGGTGCTATCGAACGTGGCCAGCGGGGCCACCACCATGACCTTGATGCCATGGGCGCGGGCCTGAACGGCCAGCGAGAAGGTACCGATCTTGTTGGCCGTGTCGCCGTTGGCCGCAATGCGGTCAGCGCCGACGATCAACCAGCGCACCCCTTCCGGCGTCCGGGCACCCTGCTGCATGATCAGCGAGGCTGCGCCTTCCACGGCCAGACGCGCGGGAATCTTCTCCTGCACCAGCTCCCACGCCGTCAGGCGAGAGCCTTGCCACCAGGGGCGTGTCTCGTTGACATGTACCCGGCCGAGAATGCCCTGGGCGTAGGCGGTACGAATCACGCCCAACGCCGTGCCATGGCCGCCGGTGGCCAGCGCACCGGTATTGCAGTGGGTCATGACCTCGCACCGCGTCTCGCCTTGCGCGAGGGAGGCCGCAATCACCTGGGCGCCAAACTCGGCCATGCGCAGATTGTCCTCCAGATCCTGCTCATGAATGCGCACGGCCTCCTTCAGCAACGCCTCATACGGGGCCTGCGACCGGGTGGCGTGTGCAGCAATCACCTTGCGCATGCGATCCAACGCCCAGAACAGGTTGACCGCTGTCGGGCGCGAGGTCGCCAACACATCACAGGCACTGGCCAGGCGTGACTGCCAGTCGCCGCCCTCGCGATTGATGACGAAAGCCTCCAGCACCACGCCATAAGCGGCGGCGATCCCGATGGCCGGTGCACCGCGAACCACCATGTCGGTAATGGCAGTCGCGACCCCGCGTGCATCCTCGAGCAGCACCTCGCGGGTCTCACCCGGCAGCAGGCGCTGGTCGAGCAGTGCAAGATTCACCGCCGGCTGAGTGACATCAGAAGTGACATCATGAGTGACGTCAGCGCTGGCATCGGGCGGGGTGCCTGCCGTGTCTTCTTCCCGCGACGCACACTCTTGCTGGCTTACCCAGCGAATCGGAACCAGGCTCATGACCACTCCCCGTTGCTACATGACAATAATGACGACTGGTCATCGCGCGTGGCGCGACGCCCCGCCCCATCGTAACGCAAGTGCCCGTCATGATGAGTTTTTTGCGCTGGACGCTGACCCGCGACGGCAGTCGGATTAGAATGGTGGAATCGTGCCCGAGGGTAAGGTGCCTGTACAGGCCTGCCACTTCCCGAACAGCACTTCCGTAACGGTAAGGATGCAAAGATGAGCGATAACGACACCCAGCAAGATGCCCAGCCCCAGGACCATCTGGGCAATGTCGATGCCAGCGAGATCGCCAAGTTCTCGGCATTGGCCAGTCGCTGGTGGGACCGTGACAGTGAATTCAAGCCGCTGCATGACATCAATCCGTTGCGGGTCGACTATATCGACACCCACGCTGGCCTGGCAGGCAAGCGCGTGATCGACGTCGGCTGCGGCGGCGGCATTCTCTCCGAAGCCATGGCGCATCGTGGTGCCCAGGTAACGGGCATCGACATGGGTGAGGCGCCGCTTTCCGTTGCCCGCCTGCATCAGCTGGAGTCCGGTGTCGAGGTGGACTATCGCCAGACCACCGCCGAAGCCGCCGCAGAAGAGATGGCCGGCCAGTTCGACATCGTCACCTGTCTGGAAATGCTCGAGCACGTGCCGGACCCATCCTCGGTGATCGCGGCCTGCGCACGGCTGGTCAAGCCCGGCGGCATGGTGTTCTTCTCGACCATCAACCGCAATCCCAAGGCGTATGCCTTCGCGATTCTCGGCGCGGAATATGTGCTGCAGATGCTGCCGCGTGGCACCCACGAGTATCGCAAGTTCATCCGTCCGGCCGAGCTGGGTCGCTGGACACGCGATGCGGGCCTCAAGATGGAAGGCTCCACCGGCATGACCTACAACCCGCTGACGCGCAAATATCGCCTGAATTCCTCCGACTTGTCGGTCAACTACCTGATGCACACGCGACGCCCGACCGAGGAAGAGCTTGCGTGAGCCTGCCGGCAGCGCTACCTCGCCCCGCCGCCTTGATCTTCGATCTCGATGGCACCCTGGTGGACACCGCGCCAGACCTGGCGCGCGCCACCAATGAGCTGCGTCAGCATCACACCCTGCCGGCGCTGGACTACGACGTGATTCGCGCCGAAGTCTCGCATGGTGGCAGCGCTCTGGTGACCCTGGCCCTGGGCCATGAGCTCGATCACCCCGAGCACGCCAGCGAGCGCACTCGCCTGCTGGAGTTCTATGCCCGCGATGTCGCGGCGCACAGTGTGCTGTTCCCGGGCTATGACGCCCTGATCGAAATCTGTCAGCGCGCAGGCCTGCCGTGGGGCATCGTGACCAACAAACCCCGTCAGTTCGCCGAGCCGCTGATCGCCGCGCTCAAGCTCACGCCCGGCTGCCTGCTGTGTGCCGATGACCTGCCGGTCAAGAAGCCGCATCCAGAGCCTCTGTGGGAGGCGGCACGCTGCCTCGGTGTCGACGCCTCCGAATGCTGGTATCTGGGGGATCACGACCGTGACATGCAGGCGGCGCGGGCGGCGGGCATGCTAGCGGTCGCAGTGCGCTACGGCTATGTCCGCGAGGGCGACGATGTGGACGCCTGGCCTGCCGATGTGTGGTTTGACACCTCGGAAGAAGTCATCAATGCCGCGTTGCGGGCAGCGGATCTGCGCTGACCGAGCGACACGCACATAGCTCACACGAAGCTCGCACGAACCAGCCCCCACGAGCGAGTGATCCGCAGATGAATATCAGAAGATAGACACAAGCAGCTAGAAACAAACAGCTAGACACAAGAACGCCGACGGCCATGGCCGTCGGCGTTCTTGTTGCAGGGTATGGCGACTGACCCGCCTGGCGGCGTCACTCGTCATCCAGCGAGATGACAGCTGACAAAGGCTCAGACTTTCGGCGGCTGGGCGTCGAACATCTCGCCGGTATGACCACGACTGTCCGGCCCCATCAACCATAGATAGGTCGGCATGATGTCGGCGGGCGTACGCAGGGTATCGGGGTCTTCGGCCGGGAACGCCGACTTGCGCATCGGGGTCCGCGTCCCACCGGGATTGAGCGTATTGACGCGCACCTGGCTGGTATTCTCCAGTTCCTGTGCCAGCATCTGCGAGAAGCCTTCCGTAGCGAACTTGGAGACACTATAGGCGCCCCAGAAGGCACGCCCCTTGCGCCCGACACTGGAGCTTGTCAGCACGACAGAGGCATCCTTCGAGGCCTTGAGCAACGGCAGCAATGCCTGGACCATCCAGATGGGGCCATTGATATTGACCTGCATGACCTGCTCCCACAGCGCCGGATCATACTGCTCGAATGGAGTGATCTTGCCCAGCAGGCTCGCATTGTGCAGCAGGCCATCCAGACGACCGAACTCGCTGTGCAGGGTATCAGCCATCTGCTGATAATCCTTGAGCGATGCCCCTTCGAAGTTGAGCGGATAGATGGCCGGTTGTGGTGCCCCCAATGCCTCGATCTCGTCGTAGACTTCTTCCAGCTTGGCAATGGTTCTGCCCAGCAATATCACCGTCGCCCCATGACGCGCATATTCGACTGCCGCTTCACGCCCAATGCCGGACCCCGCCCCGGTCACCAGAATGATCCGCCCTTTCAGCATGTCGTCCGGGGCCTGATAGTCGATCTTGCACTCTGCCATGGTGATATCCCTGTCTGAGATCTGTCGTCAACCGCCGATGAGAGTGACTGTCTCCGCACCGACATTATTACTTGCTCGGCCACATGAAGCGCGCCCGGGTCGCCTGCCGATGGCATGAGGCGCCGAGCGCCACATAACACAAAGCCCGCACCTGGTAGAATACCAAGCACGGGCTTTGGGGAATACAGGTAGCCAATGGCCACGGGCACTCAGGCGCCGGAGGACAGGAAGTCCTTGGCCATGGTGCCAGCCTTGCTGTCCGGATACTGCTGGACCAGCTTCTCGAGCAAGGAGCGACTTTCCTGCGCCTTGCCTTGACGCGCCTTGACCAGACCCAGCTTGTACATCGCATCCGGCACCTTGCTGGATTGCGAGAATTCGCTGATCACGGTGTCGAAGGCCTGGGCAGAAGCATCCAGCTGGTTCTTGGCCGAATACAGCTCTCCCAGCCAGTAATGGGCATTGGCTGCGAGGTTGGAATCCCCATGGTCCACCACGAAGGCTTCAAAGGCGACAATGGCACCGTCGAAGTCGCGAGACTGAACCTTGGCGAAGGCATTCTCGTAATCCATCTGGGCAGCTGCACCGCTGTCGGCATTGCTGGCGCCATTGGTGCTGGCTGCACCACCGGCACTTGCGCCGCCAGTGACTGCCGCTGCTGCCTGTGAATCGACAACCTGACCGTTCTCCCCGGCGGAAGCGCCGCCAGAAACTCGCTGTTCCAGATCCAGGTAGCGTTGCTGTGACATCTCGGTCAGGCGCTTGAACTGGTATTCCAGCTCATCGATCCGGCCGCGAAGTCGGGCAATTTCCTGTGCCTGTTCGTCGAGTTGATTGAGAAGGGTCAGGGTGCCGCCGCCACTCAAACGAGTATTGGCCTGCTGATAGAGCGAGTTTGATTGCCCAGTGAGGTCCTCGACCGTCGGTGCGGCCAAAACGGACAACGGGAGCAACAAGGCTCCCGCACCGAACAACCCTTTCAGGCTGTGTTTCATGCTGTCGGCTCCGCCGAATCATCATGGTATCGCGCAAGCAAGCCCGGGGTTCAAGGACACGCCTCTTGCCCGGGCCAGCTCAACACAAGTTTCTAGCGTCTCCACGCCTCATTGGAGAGTTGCGGAGATGAACCGTGCTTAGTAGTCGAAGACCACACGACGATTCTTGGCGTAGGAAGACTCGCCGTGGCCCTGGACTGCCGGACGCTCTTCACCGTAGGAGACGATCTCGATCTGTGACGGAGATACGCCCTGGACAGTCAGGAAGCGTGCGACAGACTTGGCACGACGCTCGCCCAGACCCAGGTTGTATTCACGAGTACCGCGCTCATCAGCGTGGCCTTCCAGAACGACATTGGCGCTGGTGTTGGCTTTCAGGTACTGAGCGTGCCCCATCAGGACGCTTTCGAACTCAGGACGGATGGTGTCCTTGTTGAAGGCGAAGTAGATGGTACGCACGTCAGGCATGGTGGCGTTGCTCATCTGGTTGGCGTTGCTGTTGGCACCAGTGTTCATGCCGGCAGTGTTCGCACCGCTGTTGGCTGAATCCATGTCGCCGTCCTGAGCGCCGCCGCTGCTGGAACAACCTGCCATGACGCTCAGGGACAGGGCAACCAACAGACCTTTTGCATACGGGGTGAACTGCATTGTGAAACTCCTTGCTCTAATGGGTACGAATGCCAAGCCTTTCTTGGTGGCTCAGTTGCATTCTAGTGGTTTAGTTCAGGAACGGCGACCACGCAGGTTCACGCACGTCGCCTTGTGCTGACGGCAGGGAGAATTGTGCCCTTCCGTCTGCCGACACCTGGCCCAGGACCCCGCGGGTTCCTTGCTGAGTGGCATATATCACCATAGTGCCATTCGGCGCAACACTTGGTGATTCATCCCACTGAGTATCGGTCAGGGAGGTAACCCGACCGCTCTTCAGATCTTGCTTGGCAACCTGATAACCGTTGCCTGCGCGGTTGATCATGAACAGGTTCTCTCCATCGGGTGAGATGCGCCCGCGGGAGTTGTAATTGCCGGTATATGTCACACGTTCCGTGCCGCCGGACAGATCAAGACGATAGATCTGTGGGGAGCCTGCACGATCAGAGGTGAACACCATACCGCTGCCATCCGGCAACCAATCCGGCTCGGTATCGATCGCAGGATTATTGGTCAGACGCTGGAACTGACGGCTGGCAATATCCATCACATAGATTTCCGGCTGGCCATCCTTTGACAATGCCATTGCCAGTTTACGTCCGTCCGGCGACCAGGCCGGGGCACCATTGATGCCTCGGAAACCTGTCAGTTTTGCACGACGACCACTGCCCAATTCCTGCACATAGATAGCGGGACGTTCGGCTTCAAAACTGACATAGGCCAGCTTCTTGCCATCCGGCGACCATGCCGGTGACATGATCGGTTCATCGGACGCCAGAATCTCCTGACTATTGTGGCCATCTGAATCCGCCACGTACAGGGCAAAACGAATATTGTCGCCAACACCATTGGCGGTAATGTATGCGATTTTTGTCGAGAAAGCACCGCGAATTCCAGTGATTTCCTCAAATATTTCATCGCTCATATAATGGCCACGCGCGCGCAGCTCACCATTGCTTCCGGTGATGACTTCGCCAAGCATGCGCTTGTTACCCAGCACATCCATCAGCTCATACTGGATGCTATAACCGCCATTGCTGGCCGTCTTTACCTGACCCACCACGAGGTAACTGGCCCCCAGACGCTTCCAGTCATTGACGAAGACGTCCTGGGTCGTACCCGGCAACGCAATCAGATTGTCGCGCTTGATCGGGTCGAACTGGCCACTGCGCGCTAGGTCATCGGAGATGATGCGTGCGAGATCCTGCGGCAGACTTCCCCCGGTCAGATTCTCGAACGGCACGACAGCGATAGGTGTGGCGCTGTCATTGCCCTTGGTGATCTCGATGGTCAGGTCAGCTCTTGCCAGGCTGGTCACTGCCAGCAAGGCGGCTGCCATCATCCATGCGGTCAATCGTCTCATCGGCCCAGGTCCTCTGGATTGAAGTACAGGTTGAAGTTTCGGAACTGGCTCTTGGCACCAGCCGGCAGGTCCTGCATCTCGGTAAACGGCGCTGCTTTCTGGATCGCCTGAATCGCGGAGCGATCAAAGGCGGCGTTACCACTGCTCTTGCTGACCGCTGCCGATACCAATTCGCCTGTCGGCAACAATGACACTCTCAGCGTGACCGTCATACCGGGAACGGAGCCCGAGGGCCGATTCCAATTCTGTCCGACATACTTCTTGAGCAGGTTCTCGAAACTGTTGGCAGCCTGAGCGGCCTGTTTGGCGCCGCTGATGGCGTCGCTTTCATTGTCTATCAGGCTATCCAGCGAACCGGCAGAGGCCTGCGCCGCTTTCTCGGCAAGTGCCTTCTGGCGTGCGGCTTCAGCGGCCGCCTTCTTGCGCGCTTCTTCCGCCGCCTTGGCCTTGGCTGCCTTCTCCTTGGCGGCCTTGTCGGCTGCCGCCTTGGCCGCCTTTTCCTTCTCGGCCTTCTCTGCTGCTGCCTTGGCCTTGGCTGCCTTTTCGGCTTCCGCTTTCTTGGCCTCAGCGTCTGCCTTGGCCTTGGCCGCCTTCTCCGCTTCGGCTTTCTTGCGCGCTTCTTCTGCGGCTTTTTCCTTGGCGGCCTTTTCGGCTTCCGCCTTGGCCTTGGCAGCCTTCTCGGCTTCCGCCTTCTTCAAGGCATCGGCCTTGGCCTGCTTTTCCGCTTCGGCTTTCTTGCGATCAAGAGCAATCGCCTTGGCTTCCTCTGCACGCCTGGCCGCTTCTGCCTTGGCCTTTTCGGCCGCCGCTGCTGCCGCCTGCTCAGCCTTCAACTGCTCCGCCGCCTTGGCCTGCTCAGCCGCCTTTTGCTGTTGCGCCTTCTGGGCAGCCGCCTTTTCCTCGGCGGCGCTGCGTTGCTGTTCCGCTGCAAGCTCTGCCTCTCTGGCCGCTTCTTCCTTGGCGCTCTGGCGCTGATCGGATTCTTCGGCCGCATCACGTGCCTTGCTGGACTTCGCCTGCTGGGCCTGATTGGTCGTGGTCTCGGTACTGACCAGTGTCGCGTTGACGATGGTGGTGTTGGTCTTCTCCGGTTCGGATTCTGGCCAACTCACCAGAGTCAGAATCAGGATGCCCAGGTGCAGGCCAACGGCCAGCACCACAGGCAACCCCAACCCGACCCGCTGTTCTATCTCTGGCTGACTCATCCATCAGCCCTCGGTCGGTGGTTCTGAAATCAGCCCGACATTGGGAACACCGGCACCCTGCAGCGTGCTCATCAGCCCCATGACATCGCCGTAGGGCGCTGTCTTGGCACCCTTTACCAGCACGGGCGTCTTGGGCTTCTCGGCCACGATGGATGCGACCTTGCTGCCCAGTTCATCCAGTGCCACCGGCGTGCGCTTGTCTTCATCCGACCCCAGGTCGATGTAGTAATTGCCGCTATCGTCCAGCGAGACGATCAATGGCGTCACATCATCGGGATTGTCGATCGGCTTGGAGGTGACCTTGGGCAATTCGACCTGAACCCCCTGCGTCATCATCGGCGCGGTGATCATGAAGATGACCAGCAACACCAACATGACGTCGATGAAGGGCACCACATTGATCTCGGAGGACAGCTTGCGCTTGTGGCCTCTGCTATACGGTCCTTTCATTGACTCGCCTCCCTTCAAGCGTCGTTGCTGCCACGACCGTGCAGATTACGATGCAGAATGGAGTGAAGTTCTTCGGCGAAGTCTTCATAGCGACCCAGCAGCTGATCAGCGCGGCTGGCCAGACGGTTGTAGAAGATGACGGCCGGGATTGCCGCGAACAGGCCCATGGCGGTCGCGACCAGCGCTTCGGCAATCCAGGGGGCGACGGTGGTCAGAGTTGCCTGCTGAGCCATACCCAGTGCCTGGAAGGAGCCCATGATGCCCCACACGGTACCGAACAGACCGACATAGGGGCTGACGGAGCTGACCGTGGCCAGGAACGGCAGGTGAACGTTCAGGCGCTCTTCTTCACGTGACAGCGTGACGCGCATGCTGCGTTGCACACCGTCCATCACCGCATCGGCATTGCTGGACTTGGGCTTGAGGCGGCTGTACTCGCGGAAGCCGGCACGGAAGACGCCAGAGGCTCCCGGGGTGGATTCTTCATCCGTCGGCAATTCACGATAGAGGTGATTGAGGTCGACCCCGGACCAGAAGCGCTTTTCAAAGGCCGCGTAAGCCTGCTTGGCACGGGACAATGCCATCCCGCGCTGAAAGATCACCACCCAGGATGCAATGGAAGCTGCCAGCAACAGCAACATGACTGCCTGAACGACCAGACTGGCGTTCACGAACAGCGAAATGATCGACATCGAATCTTCCACGGAAATCCCTCTTTACTTGGTTCAGTCTGTGCCACCGTCAATCAGTGACACGATAAATAATCTGTTCATCAGCCAGGCGTCTCGGCACCTGACTGGCAGCGGCCTCATCTGCGCCTTGCGATCTCAGACCTCAAGAGCCGCTAGCAATTCCCCGGGCCAGCGTCTGGGGCGCAAGGTCGTGGCATCGACGCAAGCGATCACGACTTCCGCTTCGCTCAATATCTGCTCACCGCGCAGCGCCTTCTGGGCGAACGTCAAGCGTGCACCGCGCAAGGCGCCTGCCGTTGCCGTCACGGTCAGCAGGTCATCCAGATGCGCAGGACGAAGATAACGATTTGTTACACTGTGTACTACCAACTGAATGCCTTTTTCAAGCAAGGCTTGCTGCGTGAAGCCCTTCGCTCGCAACCATTCACTGCGCGCGCGCTCCATGAAGCGCAGATAATTCACGTAGTAGACGATGCCACCGGCATCAGTATCCTCGATGTAGACGCGCACAGTGTGGTGAAAACATGCAGCTTCACCCTTCAACGTATTTCCTGCGTCTTCAGATGTCATGACGCGTCATTTCCTTCCTGTCCCAGGCGCGCCTGCTCTTCACGTGGGGTGATCCCGAAGTGCAGATAGGCCGAGCGTGTGACCAGGCGCCCACGCGCCGTGCGCATCATGAAGCCCTGCTGAATCAGATAGGGCTCCAGCACATCCTCGATGGTATCGCGCTCTTCCCCGATGGCCGCCGCCAATGAATCGACCCCAACCGGCCCGCCATCGAACTTCTCGATCATCGCCAACAGCAGTCGACGGTCCATGTGATCCAGGCCGTGGCTGTCGACATTGAGCATGTTGAGCGCCTTGTCGGCCACTTCCAGCGTCAAGCGACCATCCGAGCGCACTTCGGCGAAGTCACGCACCCGGCGCAGCAGGCGATTGGCGATACGCGGCGTGCCGCGGGAACGACGCGCAATCTCCAGCGCCCCTTCCATCTCGACTTCCATGCCGGAAAGCCTGGCACTGCGCGCCACGATGTCGGTGAGTGACTCGATATCGTAGAACTCGAGGCGCTGGACGATGCCGAAGCGATCGCGCAGCGGCGCCGTCAGCAGCCCCGCGCGCGTCGTCGCGCCGACCAGGGTGAATCGTGGCAGCTCAAGCTTGATCGAGCGGGCCGCGGGGCCTTCACCGATCATGATGTCGAGCTGGTAATCTTCCATCGCCGGATAGAGCACTTCCTCGACGGCCGGTGACAGGCGGTGAATCTCGTCGATGAACAGGACATCGCCTTCCTGCAGGTTGGTCAGCATCGCTGCCAGGTCCCCTGCCCGTTCCAGCACCGGCCCGGAGGTCGACTTGATATCGACACTCATCTCGCTGGCGATGATATGCGCCAGCGTCGTCTTGCCGAGACCGGGCGGGCCGAAGACCAGGGTGTGATCCAGACTATCGCCTCGTCCTCGCGCGGCACTGATGAAGATTTCCATCTGCTCGCGGACGATGGGCTGTCCGATGTAGTCACTCAGCGTGCGTGGCCGGTTGGCGCGATCGATCCGCTCTTCCGGATCATGCGTCGCCGCGGAGATCAGTCGGTCCGACTCCATCATGATGCTTGCTCAACTCCTGATGACGCAGGTCACGCACATGACGAGGATCATGGGCCATGAACGTGCGTCAGTGGCAGGTGGCAAGGTTTGCCAGGGCGGTGCAATGATCTAGCGCATCTGCGTTCAAGCGCGCACTTTCTACCCCAGTAACCTGCCAACCCCTAGTCAATAAATTCAATCACGATGCGCCGTTTCCTTCACGGAAACTATAGGGCGCATGTTTGCTGCCCTGGCGGAGCTTCAGCTGGCCATCTTGCGCGCCAGCGCCGCCTTGATGAGCGCTTCCGTGGAGGCGCCGGTCTCGAGCCCGGAGAGCATCTTGGCCGCCTCGACAGGCTTGTAGCCCAGAGATACCAGCGCGGCTTCGGCATCCGCCAGAGGATGGGTGACCGGCGGTTGCGGCTGGGAGGCACGCGCCATTTCATCCAGCCCATCATCCGCCGGCAGCGTCCAATGCTTGAGGCGATCACGCATCTCGATGATCAGGCGATCCGCCGTCTTCTTGCCGACGCCCGGCAGACGTGTCAACGCTCGGCTGTCTTCGTCGTGAACACAGCGAATGAAATCGGACTGCTCCATTCCCGACAGAATCGCCAGCGCCAGACGCGGGCCGACACCGGAGATCTTGATCAATTCACGGAATAGACGACGCTCGGGCTCCTTGCCGAAGCCATACAGCAACTGCGCGTCTTCGCGCACCACCAGATGAGTGTAAAGCTGGCAATGTTCGCCCACGGCCGGCAAGCCCAACAGGGTGTTCATCGAAGCTTCCAGTTCATAACCGACACCCTGTACATCGAGCACCAGCTGCGGCGGTTGTTTTTCCAGCAATGTCCCGGTCAGGCGTCCAATCATGTTGCGGCTGTCCTTGCTCGGCAGAGAACGTGTTCGGTGGGATCGTGCTGCTCACAGACCCGATTCTCTGCACGGATTGTTACAATGCGGGCAAGCCTACCAAAGATGAAGCGTAGGCGGCATGTCCCAGTGTCACGACGAATTTGTCGCATCTTTCTGACAGTCATACCTTGGGTGATGGCACGAAGCCTGATGCCACGCGGCTTGGCGCATCACGCAATCGGCTGCTGCCAGGCTCGGCAGACACTCTACAAGTGACTGAAAAATCGCTATTAATTGAGCACAATACCGCATTTGTCGCTCAGCGGCATGTCAGGCGTCGGGCTCGAAGTCTCGCCAGCTGCTGCTACGCCGCACGCGGGTTCCCTTGCGTCGACTGGTATTCCCCAGCCCCAAGGCTTCCAGCTGGTCATTGCCGGGCGTCAAGCGTCGACGCGCGAAACAATGCGTCAAGGCGATGGCCAGCGCATCGGCGGCATCGGCCTGCGGCGTGGCGGAGAGCTTGAGCGTATGCGTGACCATATGCTGCACCTGAGACTTCTCGGCGGCGCCAGTACCGGTCACGGCCTGCTTGATCTGCCGCGGCCCGTATTCGAACACCGGCAAGCCATGATTGGCCGCACACACGATGGCAGCCCCGCGCGCCTGGCCCAGCTTGAGCGCCGAATCGGCGTTCTTGGACATGAAGACCTGCTCGATGGCGAATTCTGCGGGGCGATGCAGGGCGATCACCTCGCTGATACCGGCATAGATCTGCGCCAGGCGCTGATCCAGGCTGACCTGTGACATGCGAATGCAGCCACTGTCCACATAGCGAGGCTGGGCCGCAGAGACATCCAATACCCCATACCCGGTCAGACGTGAGCCCGGGTCGATGCCAAGAATGATCATGCTGCCGCCTCGTCTCTCACACCTTCCACCTTCGCTGTCGTCATCGCGCCATCGCTCTTACTGTGTATATAACCAGCCACCATGCCACAAAAAAGGCGGTGCGACACTGTCGTTGCCTGACGTGAACGCCAGCAAACAGTTTCGCACCGCCTTGTCGGGCTTGCTGGCCCCCTCGCCTACCAGGCCAAAGGGGCAAACCTGCCACTGCGGGACCGCCCTTGTCTGATCGAATCAGTCCAGACGGCCCCACCAGTCACTCACTCGGTCATGCGCCGCTGAATCAGGCCTGACCGCTTTCGTCTTCGACCTTGACCTTCTGACGCAGACGAATGTTCAGCTCCTTGAGCTGCTCACCGCTGACCACGCCCGGGGCGTCGGTCATCATGCAGCCGGCGCTCTGGGTTTTCGGGAAGGCAATCACTTCACGAATGGTCTTGGCGCCGGTCATCAGCATCACCAGACGGTCGAGACCGAAGGCCAGACCACCATGGGGCGGCGCGCCGAACTTCAGGGCGTCGAGCAGGAAGCCGAACTTCTCTTCCGCTTCTTCTTCACCGATGCCCAGCACTTCGAACACGGTACGCTGCATGGCCTGATCGTGGATACGGATGGAGCCGCCACCCAGCTCGGTGCCGTTGATGACCATGTCGTAGGCGCGAGACAGTGCCGCTTCCGGGTTGGCCTTGAGCTCTTCCGGCGTGCAGGACGGCGCGGTGAACGGGTGGTGCAGCGCGCTCAGGCGGCCGTTGGCATCGGCTTCGAACATCGGGAAGTCGACGACCCACAGCGGTGCCCACTCGCGGGTGTAGAGGTTGAGGTCTTCACCCAGCTTGACGCGCAGCGCACCGATGGCCTCGGCCACGATGTTGGCCTTGTCAGCACCGAAGAACACGATGTCACCATCGACGGCGCCACAGCGGTCCAGCACTTCATCCACGACGTCTTCCATGAACTTGACGATCGGCGACTGCAGACCCTCGATGCCCTTGGCACGTTCGTTGACCTTGATCCACGCCAGGCCCTTGGCACCGTAGATGCCGACGAACTTGGTGTAGGCGTCGATTTCCTTGCGTGACAGGCTGGCACCGCCCGGCACACGCAGTGCGGCGACACGGCCCTTGTCGTCCTTGGCCGGACCGGAGAAGACCTTGAAGTCCACGCCACTCATCAGGTCATCGACATCGACCAGTTCCAGCGGGATACGCAGGTCCGGCTTGTCGGAACCGAAGCGGCTGATGGCCTCGGAGTACGGCATGGTCGGGAAGTCGCCCAGCTCGACATCGAGCACTTCCTTGTAGAGGCCACGGATCATGGTCTCGGTCATGCCCATGATGTCCTGCTCGTCGACGAAGCTGGCTTCGAGGTCGATCTGGGTGAACTCCGGCTGACGGTCAGCACGCAGGTCTTCATCACGGAAGCATTTGGCGATCTGGTAGTAACGATCGACACCGGCGACCATCAGCAGCTGCTTGAACAGCTGCGGAGACTGCGGCAGTGCGAAGAAGCTGCCGGCGTAGGTGCGGCTCGGCACCAGATAGTCACGTGCGCCTTCCGGCGTGGCACGTGTCAGGATCGGGGTTTCGATGTCGAGGAAGCCCAGGGCTTCGAGCTGGGCGCGCACGCTGTGAGTGATGCGCGAGCGCAGACGCAGCTTCTCGATCATGTCGGGACGACGCAGGTCGACATAACGATACTTGAGGCGGACTTCCTCACCGACCTTGTTGTGGTCGTCGAGCTGGAACGGCGGCGTCTGTGCGGTGTTGAGCACTTCGACGTCCTTGGCCAGCACTTCGATCATGCCTGTCGGCATGTTCGGATTCTGGGTGCCTTCCGGGCGCAGACGGATACGGCCCTTGATACGCAGCACGAACTCGCTGCGCGCCTTGTCGGCAGTGGCGAAGGCATCGACGGTGTCCGGATCGACGACGATCTGGGCGATGCCATCACGGTCGCGCATGTCGAGGAAGATGACGCCACCGTGGTCGCGACGGCGGTGCACCCACCCGCACAGAGTGACATCCTGATCGATCAGGGTCTCGTTCAGTTTGCCGCAATAGTGGCTGCGCATGTTGATTCCTTGTTGCTCAAATTCATGATCGACGCGCTGATGCGCATCTGTCTCAGAGGGCCTGCCGTTGGCGATGAGGGTCAAGGGTACCCGCTGGGCGCCCTTGACCCTCATCACGCTGATGCCTGACGCACTATCCCAGCTGTGTCAGGCGGTGCTGTCGCTACCACCGGCCAGATTCTTCTTGCTGCCGGACTTGAAATCCGTCTCGTACCAGCCACTGCCTGCCAGACGGAACCCGGCGGCGGAGACCAGCTTCTCGAGCTGGTCCGTCTTGCATTCCGGGCACTCCGTCAGCGGCGCAGCGCTGATCTTCTGCAACTTGTCCATCCGATGGCCACAGGCCTTGCAGTGGTATTCATAGATCGGCATGGTTTTCTTTCCTGACAATACTGGTCACGGGGCTGTCTGAGCACCGTGAACCATGACAATGTTATGCCTTGCGGCGCGTCTTGCGTTCAGCGCACCTGCGGCCCCAACATGAGAGCTTTCGCAAGCACCAGCAAGAGACGCCTACAATAAGGCCAGTTGAGCGGCTTTCAAGTCAAAGCGAAAGGGGCACATTATAGCGTGCTCGGCCCCGTGCGGGGCAACACCCAAGCACAAACCGGCCCAGACGCTACGTACTCGTCATTTCCGGGCCAGCCTTTCTGTCTTCCTGTCTATCTTCCTACGCCATCATGAGGCACCTATGTCCGATCACGATCGTACTGCGCAGTCTCCCTCTCATTCTTCCACGCCCGCTTCCTCTCAGTGTGAGCCCACCTCGTCCACCAGCGCCCCGCAGGCCGTCATGCTAGATGCCGGCTCCGTCGGTGACGGGCTGGACTTCTCGCGCCTCGAGGCCCGCCTGGAAGGACTGGTTTGCCATGACGCGACCGCGCCCGAGGAAGTGGTGCCACGGCTGAGCGGTGCCTCCATCGTGCTGGTCAACAAGGTACGCATCGAGGCGCACCACATGGATGAGCTGCCGACCCTCAAGCTGATCGCGGTGATGGCGACCGGCACCAACAATATCGACATGGCGGCCGCCGAAGCACGTGGCATTCGGGTCATGAACGTCAATGCCTACGGCACTCACTCGGTGGCGCAGCACACCTGGATGCTGCTGCTGGCACTGGCAGGCCGCCTGCCGGAATACCAGACCGACATCGCCGCGGGCGAGTGGCAACGCAGCGCGACCTTCTGCCTGATGGGCCGCCCCGTGGTGCAGCTGTCCGGCAAGCATCTGATCATCATCGGCAAGGGGGAGCTGGGCACTGCGGTGGGCAGGCTGGCCGAGGCGTTCGGCATGCGCGTGACCTTTGCCGCCCGACCGGGCACCGCGCCCACCGCCGAGCGCCCCGCGCTGGAAAGCCTGCTGCCCCAGGCTGACGCCATCAGCCTACACTGCCCGCTGACCCCAGAGACGCAGCATCTGATCGATGAGCAGGCGCTCGCCGCCATGAAGCCAGGTGCACTGCTGGTCAATTGCGCCCGCGGGGGCATCATCGACGAGGACGCAGCCCTGGAGGCCCTGGCCACCGGACAACTCGGTGGCCTGGCTGTGGATAGCCTGCCGGAGGAGCCGCCACGTGAAGGCCACTCGCTGCTCTCGGCCCTGGAAAGCCAGCACCATTCGGCGAGTGCACCCTTGAACCTGATCGTCACGCCGCACAATGCCTGGATCAGCCAGGAGGCGCGCCAGAACATGCTCGATCTCAGTCTGGCCAATATCGAGACATTCCTGAGCGAACACGCCTGACACGGCCACAGCCTCGCGGCCTCAACCTCGCGATGATAGCCACTGACGCCGAGTGGCAGGTGTGAGCGGCACGTCACGAAAAAAGCCCCCGAACCGGTATATGCGCCGAGTCGGGGGCTTTTTATGAGTGACCTGGCGTCAGCGGATTCGGATATGCATGCCCGCCGCCTTGAGGGCGTTGCCTTCAGCGTCCCACGACACCACACGACCGCGTGAGCTCAACAATACCCATCGGGTGCCGCTCGCTCGCTCGCCGTCCTCATGCTCACCGTCATCGTCAGCGGCCAGGCCCCGCTGTTGCAGGAACTTTTCGCCAGCCTTGCCTGTGGCGTCCGCCATGCCTGCCTCGTTTATTCCCATTGCCTCGATCTGCTGAAGGTCCTCTTCCTGCGGCGCACGCATCCGGTACTGGCACTCACAGCTTTCGCCATAGGTAGTGATGATCTTGTGTCTGAGCACATGTACCTGCTCAAGGTCATCCGGGTGGATCAAGCGATCGAAGTCCATTTCGCGCATCGCCAACGGCTCGTGTCCCGAAGCGCCGAGCATCTTCCAGAGATTGGGATGGATGCGCACGATGCGCTCAGGAATATCCATTTCCCACAGGCTATCGCCACTGGCTTCAAGAGAATCCAGCAAGCGACGTTCACTGGACTGCAACTCCTTCTGGGTCTGGCGCAGACGCTGATACATCTCTTCGGCGGTGGCGTTGGCATCATCCAGCTCGACGATACCACTGCCGCCCGCCGATTCGACTTCCGCGCCCATGCCGATGCGATGCAGTCGTTCACGCAGCTCGGCCAGCGGCACCGAAAGGCGACGGCTGATATGGTGCGTGCGCCAGCTCATGAGAATGAAGAAAGTGAAATAGAACAGGATCAAGCCACCAATCAATGCCATACCCACCAGCTGGAAGTTGCGCCCGATCTCTGCGGTACGGAAGAAGACGGCACTCTCCTCGACCATGCTCAACATGATCCAGCCGTTGCCCGGCAAGCGCTCCCACGCCACTTTGTAGGGTGCCCCCGCCACATTGACGCTCTCCAGGCCACGCCGCTGCTCGAGGATACGGGGCGCGAGTCTCTTGAAAACATCATGACCTTTCAGCTCCAGCTGGGCGGGCCGAATGACATCCTCTTCCTGCAGGTCATTGGCATCGGGGATCTCCAGCGGCAGCAGCGACAACAACTGCTCACCGGCGCGCGGGACGGCGAGTGAGCGTCCCTCGGCATCAAACAGCATCGCGAAGCCTTGCCAGGGCAGCTCCATCGCCAGCACCTGATTGACGATCACGTCCAGGGTCATGTCGACGCCGGCGACGCCGAGAAATTCGCCTTGCTCGGAATAGAAGGGACTGACGGCCGACGTCATCCAGCCATTGCCGGCCGGGTCTTCATAGATGTCGGTCCAGATGGTGTTTCGCGAGGGATTTGCCTCTGGCGCGGCCAGATAGAAGAAGGAGAAGTCACGACAGTCGTGGTCGGCTGGCACCAGCGAGGCCAGATCGACATAGGGGAAGAGGCGGACATAGCAGTCGGCCATCGTGACGAAGGACTGCACCACGGCCGAGTGCGAGGACACGACACTACGCATGATCGGGTCGACCGCCGTCATGCGCAGCGCCATGGGGATGTCCTGCTCGAGACCTGGCAAGGCGGGATAGAAGCCGCTGCCCTGATTGTCCGCCGTCTGCTGACTGGCCCAGACACCGCTGGGCAGGCTTGCGTGACGGGCAACCTCGCGCGCCGCCACCCCGGTACCGGTGTCGCCCATGGCCAGTTCGCCTGCCTGGGCACCGAGCCCGCGCGACAGGTTCTGGACATGCTCCAGTTGCTGGCTGAGTGACTTGGCCTCCCGCAGCATCGCCAGATTGAGCTCGCTGCTCGACTGGGATTGCAGGTAATTGAGGTTGGCATCACGAATCTCGTCATTGGACACGAAATACACCGCCACCAGCGCGGTCTCGACCAACAGCAACGGAATCATGGTACTGGTGAAGAGGGCTCGCCAGACCCACTTCTTGATCGTGACGGCGGGTTGCTTCGACTCCGACATGGGCGACTATCCTGAATCCAGCGAGATGACAGGAAGTATGCACTTTCTCTTGCGTTCCAAGAGGCTAATAGCTTCAACGCTTAAACATGACCTAAAGGTCAGACCTTGGTGATACGACTGGGGACAGGCGGCCAAGGCTTTGCTAGGATGCTCGACCCCAAGGAGGCTGCATGCTTTACAACTACGGTTCTATCAATATCGATCACGTCTATCGGGTACCTCACCTGGTACGACCGGGTGAAACCCTGGCGAGTCTCTCCTACCGTCAGGTACTGGGTGGCAAGGGTGCCAACCAGTCGCTCGCGCTTGCGCGCGCCGGAGGCGACGTCACGCACTGGGGCCGCCTTGGCAACAGTGATCGCTGGGCGCTTGAGCCGCTGGAAAGCGCCGGTGTCATCACCTCGCAGGTCGAGCTCAGCGCCAGCGCCAGTGGCCACGCCATCATCCAGGTGGACGACCACGCCGAGAACAGCATCATTCTGCATCCGGGCGCCAACCACGGTTTCACCGATGAGCATCTGGCGACGCTGTTCTCCGGCGTGACGCAGGGAGATTGGCTGCTGCTGCAAAATGAGTGCAACGCACTGGGCAAGGTCATCGAGCTGGCACATGCCAAGGGCATGAAGATCGCGTTCAATCCGGCCCCGATGGGTGCTGATGTCCTGCGCCTGCCGCTGGAGCACTGCCAGGTGCTGTTCCTCAACCGCGGTGAAGCGGCACAGCTGGTCGAGCTGGAAGAGAGCGCACCTGTCGCCACCCTGCTCGCCGCGCTGCACACTCGCCTGCCTGACACCGAAGTGGTCATGACCCTGGGCAGCGAAGGCGTCTGCTACCAGCTGGGGGAACAGCGCATCCAGCTGCCGGCGCACCGCGTCAATGCCGTAGACACCACCGCGGCGGGCGATACCTTCATCGGCTATTACCTGGCAAGCCAGATCGAAGGCCAGAGCATCGAGGAAAGCCTGCGTCGTGCCAGCACCGCCTCTGCCCTGTGCGTGAGCCGCGAAGGCGCAGCGCCGAGCATTCCGCTGGCCAGTGATGTCGCCGCTGCCCTGGCCGAATGGCCGACGCTCGACGTCCTGAGCAACTGACTTTCTGGGCAACTGAGCCTTTCAGCAACTGAACTACCTGCACGGGGCACTACTATGTGGCCCGTGCCGTGCCCGTGTCATCTCATGGGCACCTTGTCGGCGTAACGCCCTCTATTGCAGGTCACTTCTTTCACGAGGTCAGCATGAAAACACCGATTATCTTTGATACCGATCCGGGCGTGGATGATGCCCAGGCGATTGCCATCTGTCTGGCGCATCCGGACATCGAATTCCTCGGCATGACCACCACCTTCGGCAACGTCACCATCGAGACGGCCACCTCCAACGCCCTGCTGCTGGGCGAACTGGCGGGTCAGGAGATTCCGGTCGCCCAGGGCGCTGCCCAGCCGCTGGTCAAGGACAAGTTCCCGGCGCCGGCGCACATCCACGGCGCCAATGGCCTGGGCAACATGGAGATCCCGGAGCCCAAGGGCAAGGCACTGTCCATCAGCGCACCGCAGTTCATCGTCGAGCAGGTCAATGCGCGCCCGGGCGAGATCACCCTCGTCGCCGTCGGCCCGCTGGGCAATCTGGCCACCGCACTGCAGCTGGACCCGAGCATCATCAGCAAGGTCAAGCAGGTCGTCATCATGGGCGGCTCCATCCGTGAAGGCGGCAACGTCTCACCGGTCGCCGAAGCCAACATCTTCAATGACCCGCATGCCGCCGCCAAGGTGCTGACCGCCGGCTGGCCGCTGACCATGGTCGGTCTCGATGCGACACACCGCTGCGTGCTGTCTCCGGCCCATGTCGAGCGCATCCGTGTCGCGCAAGGCGCACTCGGCGAAGTGCTGTCCGGCAGCTATCAGTTCTACAAGGCCTTCTATCAGGAAGCGCGCGGCATCGATGGTTGCTGCCCGCACGACAGCTGCGCCCTCGCCTGGCTGATGAAGCCGGAGCTGTTCACTACCGAGCGCGGCCACCTGAATGTCGAAGTCGAAGGCCTGGCCGAAGGTCAGACGCTGTTCGCCCCTGAGGGTCGCGAATTCCTCGGCAACCAGTGGTCCCAGACGCCGTTGGTCGACGTCTGCGTCAATGCCCAGGGCGACAAGGTCGTCGAGTGGATCACCGACGTGCTGACCGCCAAGGCGTCCTGATCCCGCACCCGGCAGGCCCGTCTGGGCCTGCCATCGGCCTTGCCACAAACCGAGACAACGCCCGTCAGCGTCACTGCTGGCGGGCGTTGTCTCGGTTTGTGCATTCGCGCTTGTTCACTTTCCCCTTTCCTCCCTTTCTCCCTTTCTCCCTTCCCTCTTCCCTCTTCTCCTCTTTGGCGTCTCTCCTTTACCGCAACGGCCTCCCCATGTCCCCGAAGACCGAGAAGTTGCTGGATTATAGAATTTTCTTCAGCAAGATAACGGGATAACTTTTTGAACAACCCTTACCAGACAGGAGTGGATGGCAAGCCGTTCGGCGCATGCACATAATCTGATACGCTAGCGGAATCTCACTGGGCAAGCGCCTCATACGCCGCCCCATCCTGCCTGCCACGGAGCTCATCATGCCTTCGACGACAACGTTGCCCTCTGCACCCGCTGCAACGCTTCGCACTCAGGATTCTCCCGCGATCGCCGACACCCAGTACGACTGTCTGGTCTTCATCGGTCGCTTCCAGCCCATGCACCATGGCCATGTTGCCGTGATGGAAGAGGCCCTGCGCCTCGCGCGGCAGGTCATCGTGCTGGTCGGTTCTGCCTGGCAGGCACGTTCACTGCGCAACCCGTTCACCTTCTCTGAACGCACGCGCATGATCCGCAGCTGCTTTGACGATGCCGACAATGCGCGCCTGGAAATCGTGCCGTTGCTGGACGCCCTCTACAACGACGATGTCTGGGTGCGTGATGTGCAACGCAAGGTACGCGATATCGCGCGTCCGCAGGCCAACCGGATGCCGAGAATCGCGCTGATCGGTGCCAATCGGCGTGACAGCAACAGCCAGTCAAGCTACTACCTGAGCCTCTTCCCACAGTGGGAGTCGGTGGCGGTGCCGCTGCGCGAGGGGATGGAGGCCAGCCGTATTCGTGAGGTCATCTTCACCGAGCGTGCCCGCGCCGAGGATTGGCTGGACAACGAGGGGCTGGAGCTGCTGCCACCGCCGGTGGCTCAGCACCTGCATGGCTTCCTGGATGAGACAGCGTGGCAAGGGCTGGTCGAGGAACGTCGCCTGCTGGAGCAATATCGCGCCGCCTGGAGCGATGCGCCCTACCCGCCACTGTTCATCACGGTCAACGCCGTGGTGGTGCAGTCCGGCCATGTGCTGCTCACCACGCGGCGCGCGGCGCCGGGCAAGGGGCTTTACGCCCTGCCTGGCGGCTTCGTGCAACCCCAGGAGCGCCTGCTGGATGCCTGTCTGCGTGAGCTCAAGGAGCGTGTGCGCCTCAAGGTGCCGGAACCTGTTCTGCGTGGCTCTCTGCGCGGACAGCGTCTGTTTGACGCGCCGCATCGCAGCTGGCGCGGACGCACCCTGGCAGAGGCCTTCTACTTCGCCCTGCGCCCGGAGCAGCAGCTTCCCAAACTCAGAAGCGGCGGCGAGAACGAGGAGCAGGCACGCTGGGTCGCGCTGGCGGATCTGGAGCCCGACACCCTCTTCGAGGACCACTTCTTCATCATTCAGAATTTCCTCGGCCTGCATGCAGGCCAAAGCAGTTTCTGACTTCCCGGAACGGCCCATGCAGGCGCGCGCACTTCCCTGCATCAGCACAACGAAAACGGCAGCCCAAGGGGCTGCCGTTTTCGTCACAAGACACCTGGCTTTCTTTTGTCTTCGCCTTCGCCTTTGACTTTGCCTGCAACACTCAGGCTCAGGCTTCGAGGAAATCTCGCGGCAGATTCATCAGCTGCTTCCATAGCTTGTCGATGCCGGGCTTGTGGACAAGGGAGCAACGATAGAGACGAATCTCCAGCGGAATATCCCACGCCTCGTTGCCCGCGCGCACCAGCTTGCCGCTTTCCAGCTCATCGCGAATGCAGAAATCCGGAATCCACGCCATGCCGACGCCCTGCAGGGCCATGCCCTTGAGGCCCTCGGCCATCGCCATCTCATAGACGGTGCGCAGGCGCAGGCGCAGCGGATCATTCTTGAGAAGCATCTTCACGCTGCGCCCCAGAAACGCCCCCTGGGTATAGGACAGCAAGGGAATCGCATCCTGGCTGGTCTCGCTCTGCCCGGTCAGCGGGAAGCGTGGCTCGCCATTCTCCAGCGGCACGCACACCGGCAGCATGTTGACCTTGGCGACCGAGAAGGACGGGAAGGCCTCGGCGTCCAGCTGCATGCTGGCGTAAGGGTCGTAATAGGCGAGCATCAAGTCGCAGTTGCCTTCGCGCAGCGAGTGAATGGCGTCGCCGACATTCATCGCGGACAGGCGTGTCGGCAACTCCCCCAGGCCCTGCTGGAGACGCGAGATCCACTTGGGGAAGAAGGCCAGCGCCAGCGAATGCGCGGCCGCGATATCCAGGGTCTCGTTGGCCATGCCCAGCCCGCGCAGGTGGGCGAGACACTCTGACAGTTGCTCTGTCAGGTTGCGCGCGGTGACCAGGAACAGCTGGCCCTCCGGCGTCAGACTGACCGGGGTCGTCGAGCGGTCGACCAGCGTAGTGCCCACGGCCTGTTCAAGCGCACGGATGCGGCGACTGAACGCAGGCTGGGTAACGTGTCGCAGGCGAGCCGAGGTGGAGAAGCTGCGGGTATTGGACAGCGCAACGAAATCTTCCAACCACTTAGTTTCCAGGTTCACCCGAACTCCCAAAAATGTCGAACATGCCCAAGCGAGGCTTGCCTGGCCGGTCATGCAGGGTCTTGTCATGGAGAATGGTGCGTCGCGGCGCACCACCACCTTCGTCTTATGCGTTTGACGTATACGGCAGCGTTGAATGGCATTGGCCGCCGAGGGGCTGCGCTGGTTACCCTTGTCCACCTAGCCGCCATTCAAGCGCCACAGTGTACTTCAGCCAGGAGTTCCGCCCAAGTGAACCATCTCTCGGAAACCCCCATCGCCGCCAATGCCACCCCGGCAACTTCCACGCCGGCCGACCTGAGCCATGCCGAGCGTGAGGCACTGGCCAACGGCTTCCGACTTGAAAAGGATCTCCTCGGGCGCGAGCCAGTGCCGGCTGACGCCTACTACGGTGTGCAGACCCAGCGAGCGCTGAACAACTTCCACCTCTCCGGCGTGCCGCTGTCGCACTTCCCGCGTCTCGTCGAAGGGCTCGCGCTGGTCAAGGCCGCCGCCGCCGAAGCCAACCATGCGCTGGGCTATCTCGAGACACGCGAGCATGACGCCATTCAGCACGCCTGCGCGCGTCTGATGAATGGCGATCATCACGATCAGTTCGTGGTCGACATGATCCAGGGCGGCGCCGGCACCTCGACCAACATGAATGCCAACGAAGTGATCGCCAATCTGGGCCTGGAATTTCTCGGCTACGAGAAAGGCGATTACCAGCAGCTGCACCCCAACAATCACGTCAACATGGCGCAGTCCACCAACGACGCCTACCCGACCGCCATCCGTGTCGGCCTGCTGCGCAGCCACTCGATGCTGGTGGACGCGCTGAGCGAACTGGCCAATGCCTTCGCCACCAAGGCGCTGGAATTCGATGACGTGGTCAAGATGGGCCGCACCCAGCTGCAGGACGCGGTGCCGATGACGCTGGGCCAGGAATTCCGTGCCTTCGCCAACACTCTGCGCGAAGACGTCGATCGCATCGCCAACCTCAATGAGTTGCTCAAGGAGGTCAATCTGGGCGGGACCGCGATCGGCACCGGCATCAATGCCGACCCGCGCTACAGCGCTCTGGCGATCGAGGCTCTGGCGCGTCGTTCCGGCATCGACTTCCGTCCGGCGTCGGACCTGGTCGAAGCGACCAGCGACATGGGCGCCTTCGTGCTGTTCCACGGCATGCTCAAGCGCCTGGCGGTCAAGCTGTCCAAGATCTGCAACGACCTGCGCCTGCTGTCCTCAGGCCCGCGCACCGGCTTCAACGAGATCAACCTGCCGCCTCAGCAGCCGGGCAGCTCGATCATGCCGGGCAAGGTCAACCCGGTGATTCCGGAAGCCGTCAATCAGGTCGCCTTCGATGTCATCGGCAACGACACCGCGCTGACCATGGCCGCGGAAGCCGGCCAGCTGCAGCTCAACGTGATGGAGCCGCTGATCGCCTACAAGCTGCTCGACTCCATCCGCCAGCTGAGCCGTGCCATGACCATGCTCAAGAATCGCTGCGTGATCGGCATCACCGCCAATCGTGATCGCTGCGCCGAGCTGGTCAACAATTCCATCGGCCTCATCACCGCGCTCAACCCGTATATCGGCTATGACAACGCCACCCGCATCGCCAAGGAAGCCCTGGTCAGCGGTCGCAGCGTGCTGGAACTGGTACGCGAGGAAGGCCTGCTGGATGAAGCACGCCTGGAGGCACTGCTGTCCCCGCAGGCCATGACGCGCCCGCGTCAGATGAAGGACTGACCCTTCAGCGAGAGTCTGCTCGCTTGCCGCATCAACCTGTTGTCACATGCGACAGTGCCGCACCAGAAAGCCTCTGGTGCGGCGCTGTCGTATCAAGGCCATGAGTCAGACGACTTCACCGACTTCGGGCATCACGCTTACTGCTGTGCGCTGGTCTGCGAGATTACATCATCACGATGCGCGGCAAAGTATTTGCGTGCACGCTCGGCTTCTTCCTCGGTGGGTGTATAGGTTGTCCATTCTCCGCCCTTCTCATCACGATAACGCACGACACCCTCGTCATGGTCGATTTCGTAATAAGGGTGGACTTCACGCAGATTGAAGAATGCGGCGGGGGCAAAGAACAGGATATCAAGCGCCAGATAACCACCATTGAACTTCAGCGGCAGAATGCCATACATGGGCATCTTGTTGTCATCCACTACTTCAAACTCGTAATTGCCGAAGCTGGTGGTGGGTAGCGTTTCTTGAACGGTAGACTGATCTCTGGTGACATCTTTCAAGTTGATACGCGCGGTCTCTGACGGGCTGCTGATCGTCGTATGCGCGCTACATCCTGCCAGCAGCGCCAGAATAGCCAGACCACCTGAGGCTTGACGCAATTTCCGGGCGATAGGTCGAGACATAAGTACGTTCCCTGTAGGTTATCGATTTTAATCGATCTGATTATTGAGTTCAGCAAGATCAGCAATGATCACGCGATGTGACACTAACACGAATCTCGATAATCACGGTTATATAAATCGGCATCACCATGCGACTGCCATCCAAGGCAAACTCCTTTTCACGTCGCGCGCGGATCCCGCGGGTCCCTTGGATAGAAGCGTTCGGGTTGCGCCTCGATATGATCGAAATGCTTGGTGTTCTTGTAGGGCATCTTCATGAAGCCGGAGATTCCCAGCCCGGAGATCAGAGGCACAGCATCGAGAATCTCCGCCAGCAAACGCGCGAATTCCTGCTCGCGCGAGGGGTCCAGCAGCCGGTAGTAACTGTGAATCTTGAGATGGTGAGGCAGGGCTTCGAAGATCAGCATGCCGGTGTGATGGATGGCATTGAGTGACTCCAGTGCCTTCAATATCTTCTCGGGCAGCACCAGCAGTTCCTCAGGGTCCGGGCCGTCCTCGAAGTAGGAGTGCACGCGCGAGTCATCCTCGAGCTCCGGCACCGCACTGACCTCATAGCTCAAGCGAGGTCTGGCCTCCCCGTCTGCCGTCGGCGCGAAGACGAAGGCGGCCTCCGGGTCTTCCCGCTCCAGATGCAGGGTATCGCGAGCATTGAACAGACACGCCTTGAACACGCCCTGGCGATAGATGGCACGCGCCAGAGCGACCATGTTGTTGATCGCGACGACGAAGGCGGCCTTCAGGGAAGGGTCATGCAGGTGCAGCGCAGTATCCACGAAGATGCCCTGTGGCTCCCAGCGAATCGCCAGACCGCCGACGATCGGGTATTTGCCCAGACGACTGACCGCGGCCAGGAAGGCTTTTTCGGTGCCGCCCATGCCTTGCATGAAGTTCTTGTAGTAACGATCCAGCTGGACATCATTGACGGCGTCCAGCGCGTTGCCAGCATGTTCGCCGGTCTCGTCCGCCTCGAAGGCCTCACGCAGGAAGGATTTGCGCGAGGTATAGACGACCGTGTCGATCTCGCGAGTTGCCGGCCTCACCCAGACCGGCAGCAGAGACTGTGGCGGCTCGAGAGGCAATTCCGGCATCACCAGCCGTGCGATCCTGCCCATCTCGCGCAGGAAGTAGTCGCCGGCCTGCATGCGCAGCAGCGGGTCATCCGCCAGCATGCCATCGAGCAGACGCGCGAATTCCCGGGGCAACCCCAATGACACTGCTGGGATGGCACGCACGCCAAAGCGACACGACTGGCCAGACGCCAGCGCATAGAGTGTGGCGGCCACGCCCTGCTCATCGAAGCGCGGCGAGGACAGCGCACCATTGAGCTGCTCCTCGCCGATAAAATAGACATCGCCCAGACGCGCATTGGTCTGTTGCAGGTTGTCCGACATCAGCTGCATCACGTTGGTGGTGATGAACTGTTGATGCTCATCGAGCTGAGCGAATACCGAACTGCCCCAGTCGATCAATGCCACCTGTTCCCGCTCGACATCGAAGACCAGATTCGACGGCTTGATGTCACCATGCACGACCGGTGGCGTACCTGCCCCTGACGATGACCCGCGCAGCGACTTGAGAATGTCGGCTAGCTGACTGGCGATCTTGACCACCAGACGCGGCGACATGCGCCCGTGACGCAGTGAATACTCCTCGAGATTGATACCCGGCGCGCGCTGCATGACCAGAATCGACTGCCGCCGTACCCGCTGATAGCTGACCAGACGCGGAATCAGCGGGTGAGCGACCTGGTCGAGCATATAGGCCTCTTCCTCCAGGCGGTCCTGCAGAGCCTGGGGCAAAGTCACCCGCGTGAACTTGAAGACGTGCTCTTCACGCGTGCGCCGGTCTTCGCCCAGGCGCCAGCCCGCGAACACGAAACCGTAGGCGCCCTTGCCGACCAGATGGATATCCCGGTAGCCCAGCCCCTCGAGCTGGGCGATGCACAGCGCCACCCAGTCCTTGAGCTTCTTGGCATCATGATGCGAGAGCAGATAGATCGACTGCTCTTCCGGGATATAGAACTGTTGCAGGCGCTCGTGGGCGCGCGCATCGCTCATGCAGGATGCTCTCTAGCCGGACCCTGGGTCAGACAGCGCCTCATGACAGCGACAGCAGCATTTCGTCAGGGTGCTCGAGATAGTGCTTCCACAGATTGCTGAAGCGCGCGATGGTCCCGCCATCGATGATGCGATGATCCCCCGCCCAGGTGATGGTCATGATGTCACGCGCACAGACATTGCCCTCGCCATCGAAGCGCGGCAGACGCTGAGTGCGCCCCAGCGCGACGATGGCGACCTCCGGCTGGTTGATGATCGGCGCGGCGTAGGTGCCGCCCAGCGCACCGATATTGGAGATCGACAAGGTGCCGCCCTTGAGGTCTGCCTGGGCAACGCGCCCGCTGCGCGCAGCCTCGGTCAGCCGCCCGACCTCACGCGCGATCTCGAGAATGCTCAGACGCTCGACGCCCTTCACGTTCGGCACCATCAGCCCGCTGGCACTGTCCACCGCCATGCCGATGTTGCAGGCGCCCTGATAGAGAATCTCACTCTCATCCTCACTGAGACGCGCATTGAGAATCGGCTCCTTGATGACCGCCAGCGCCATGGCCTTCATGATGAACGGCATCAGGGTCAGGCGAATGCCCTGCTGCTCGGCGCGTACCTTGAGACGGGCCCGCAACGCCAGCAGGTCGGTGATATCGAGCTCATCACCGTAATGGAAATGCGGGATCTGGGTGCTGGCCTGCACCATGCGCCTGGCCATCACCGCCGCGACGCCCTTGAGCGGTACCGCTTTTGACTCAAGGCGTGACGATCGCACCTCGTGACTGGCCACGTCACTGGCCACAGCACACGCTTCGGCAGCTGCCTTGTCGGTCTCGACGGCCTCGCCGACCTTGCGAGAATCATCAGGCTCTACGTCAGTCTCGTGAGCCTCGGATTGCTTGAGATAAGCCAGCACATCTTCCTTCAGCACCCGGCCGTTACGCCCCGAGCCTGCGATGGCATGGATATCGAGCTGATGCTCGCGCAATAGGCGACGCACGGCGGGGGTCGCGGGTATACGACGCTGGCTCTCCTCGTGACGCCCGTCTTGCTTACTCTTGTTGTCGATCTTGTCGTCGCCCTCCTGGCGGTGTTCCGCCAGATACTCTGGCTGAGCCTGCTTGCGCTCAGGCGCGGTGACGTCGCCCTCAGCGCTCTCAGCGCTTTCAGCCTCTGCCTCCTCATCAGGCACATAGGCATACAGCGGCGTATGCACTCGGGCATTTTCGCCCTGGGCATAATGGAAACGCACGATACGCCCGGGCTCCGAGGCGGTGATCTCGACCAGTGCCTTGTCGGTCATCACATCGACGATCGTCTGGTCTTCTTCCACCGTGTCGCCTTCCGCGACGTGCCAGGTGACCACCTCACATTCGACGATGCCTTCGCCGATATCCGGCAGGATGAAATCACGCGAGCGGCGCTCAAGGGCCGCGGCTGTGGGTGTGGCAGCTGCCCCATTGCTGCCTGACAGCGCGACATCCGACTGACTGCTGGCCGCCTGGCTGGCGGCTGACTGAGTCTGTTCCGTCGAGCGAGCAGGCGCGGCAACCGTCATGACATCGCTGGCGTGGTCATCCTCACGCTCGCCGCGTCCGGTCTTGTCACTATCACTGTCACTGCCATCATCCACCGCAAACAGCGGCGCATGGACACGGGCAATCTCACCTTCCTGACAGTAAAGCTTGACCACGGTACCGGCGTGGGGCGCGGGGATTTCCACCAACGCCTTGTCTGTCATGACCTCGGCCACCGGCTGATCTTCCTCGATCACGTCGCCTTCCTTGATCAACCACTTGACCAGCTCGCACTCGACGATGCCTTCGCCGATATCGGGCAGGATGAAATCATTCATGGCGCGCATCACTCCCTGTCATCAGTAATTCAAGCTTTGCTTGATGGCCTCGTAGATCTTGAGCTCGTCCGGCAGATGCTCCTTCTCGAGCACCAGCGGGAACGGCGTATCAAGGCCAGTGACGCGTCGGATCGGCGCCTCGAGATACAAAAAGCAACGCTCCTGCACGGTGGCGGCAATCTCACTGGCAAAGCCTCCCGTCAGCGGCGCTTCATGACTGACCACCAGACGCCCCGTCTTGAGCACCGAGTCACACACCGTCTCGATGTCCCAGGGCAGAATGCTGCGCAGGTCGATGATCTCGCAGTCGATGCCATCCTGCTCGGCGAGCGCAGCGGCCTTCTCGATGACCTCCATCTGAGCGCCCCAGCCGAGCAGCGTGATATCGCGGCCTTCACGAATGATGTCGGCCACGCCAAGGGGCAGTTCGTAATCGGCTTCTGGCACCTCGCCCACCGAGGCGCGATAGAGCCGCTTGGGCTCCATGAACAGCACGGGGTTGGGGTCGCGAATCGCCGCCAGCAAGAGCCCCTTGGCCTGGTGGGGATTGCGTGGCATCACGATCTTGAGGCCCGGGGTATGCGCGAAATAGGCCTCGGGCGACTGGGAGTGATAGAGCCCGCCTGCGATGCCGCCACCATAGGGCGTGCGAATCGTCAGGCCGCCGACATCGAACAGATCACCGGAGCGATAGCGGAACTTGGCCGCCTCGTTCACGATCTGGTCAAAGGCGGGGAAGATGTAGTCGGCGAACTGGATCTCGGCCACCGGCGTCGAGCCCTGCGCCGCCAGCCCGTTGGCGAACCCGATGATGCCCTGCTCGGTGAGTGGCGTATTGAAGCAGCGCTCTCGACCGTATTTGTCCTGCAGGTGGCTGGTGGCCCGGAAGACACCGCCGAATACCCCGACGTCCTCCCCGAACAGCACCACACGGGGATTGGCGGCCATGGCGATATCCAACGCATTGTTGATCGCCTGCAGCATGTTCATCTGTTTCTTGCCCGAGGCCGAGGCTGCTCCATCCTTGCTGCCTGTCGCCGCAGACGCTTCTTTCGCCGCTGAACCCGCCGCAGCTGAGTCGCTTGCAGCTGAGTCTGTCACTGGCGTTTTCTCCAACGGCTGTTCACTCATCTGCTCGCTCATGATGTCTGGCCTCCATCCACAGGCTGATGGCTCTGCATGCGCTGCTGACGTGCCTGATACGCCTTGCGACTGACTTCCAATTCCTGCGCAGTGAACCCCATGCTGGCGGCGCCCTTGGGATAGGCATGCGGATACTTGCGAATATGCTGTTTCACGTCTTCGAGCTGCTGCGTGAGCAACGGCGTCGGCGTGTCGTAGACATCACTGATCAGCGTGTCCAGCGCCGGTGGCGCCAGTTTCTCGGCGCGCTTCATGGACTCAAGCACTTCGCGACGCAGTTGATCGCCAGTGGCCTTTTCCTCCTCCTCGCTCCACCAACCTTGCGCTTCCAGCCAGTTGCGCATGCGCAGGATGGGGTCCTTGTCACGCCAGATGGCCTCCTCCTTCTTGCTGCGATACCCGGAGGGATCATCCGAGGAGGAATGCGCCGCCAGACGGTAGGTCATCGCCTCGATCAATACCGGCTGATGGGTCTCGACCGCGATCTTGCGCGCCGCCAGGGTGGCTTCGTAGACGGCGATCACGTCATTGCCATCCACCCGGATGCTCTGCATGTGATAGCCGAAGGCGCGTGGCGCGATGCCATCGGCGGCGAATTGCTCGCATGACGGGGTGGAAATGGCATAGCCATTGTTGCGACACAGGAAGATGCACGGCACCCGATGCACGGAGGCCATGTTGAGGGCGGCATGGAAATCCCCCTCGGAGGCGGCCCCTTCACCGAAGATGGTGATGGTGCACTGCCCCTTGCCCGCCAGCTTCTGGCCGTAGGCATAGCCGGTCGCCTGGGGGATCTGGGTCGCCAGCGGCGAGGAGATGGTCATGTAGTGCAGGTCACGCGATCCATAGTGGATCGGCATCTGACGGCCCTTGCCGTAGTCGCGCTCGTTGCCGAACATCTGGTTCATGAATTCGTCACAGCTGAAGCCGCGCCAGGCCAGCGCCCCCTGCTCACGGTATTGCGCCATGATCATGTCATCGTCTTGAAGCGCCGCCGCACTGCCGATCACCGTGGCTTCCTCGCCGGTGCATTGCATGTAGAAGCTCAAGCGCCCCTGGCGTTGGGCGGCCAGCATGCGCTCATCCAGCACCCGGGTGAACAGCATCGTCCGGTAGATCTTGAGCGCCGTGTCACGCTCGATGGGGTCGCGCTGAATGGGTGAAGCGTCCTGCGACTTGTCTCCCTGAGAGACATCTCCCTGCCCCTGTGGCGCATCGTCGGGATAAAGGGTGCCGTCCTGACGCAGGCGCTTGAAGATCGGGATGCAGAGCTCATCGCCGGTCATGAAGGCCAGGTGATGCAGCACCGTCGGCCCCTGCGGCGCGATCTGGTCTGCCGTCGGCATGGCGGTCAGGTCATTGAGCTCTGGCTGTGAGCCATCGAGCGGCGCGGTCCCCGGGGATACGGGTCCGCGTGTTGTTGTATCGGACATGCTCAGCGTCCTCTCTTACCGGTCAGGCGTTTGAGGGATTACCCAGCCCTCGTGAGGCCGGGCAGGCAATGGCGTACCTTCAGGAATGTCGAACCGGAAGCTGTCGATTCGACGATGACAACAGTGCCTACCATCAGACTAGTGGAAAGTCGCTCTGGCGGCCCAACAGTTAACGTTAACGTCAAGGTAACGCAAAGACAGACGATATGCCTGCCTGACAACTACTTCTTTGGTGGAACCTTTTGCGGCATGGGCTCATGCGCGTTCGGCATGGAAAGCTGAATTCGCCTGTAAGAACGCTTTTTTGCGACTAAAGGTGCAGAGGGTGAGTGAAGGCTGACTGTTAATCTTCCCGCACCAAAAAAGTGCTTAATGCAGTGCGCAATCGTGACAAGGCATCGAGACGACAGACTCGGGCGCGCCCTGAGCATCATCAGCGATGATCATCGCTAGACACCTAAGGACAGTTCCATGAGTGATTCCTCCCGCCCTAACCTGTGGCGCCGTTTGCCGTTGTGGCAGAAGATCCTGGGCGGCCTCGCCCTGGGGGTACTCGCTGGTGCCCTGATGGGAGAAAGCGCCAGCATGTTCAAGCCGCTGGGCGATATCTTCATCAATGCGATCAAGATGCTGATCGTGCCGCTGGTCTTCAGCACCCTGGTGGTCGGTATCACCTCGATGCGTGACCCGCAGAAGATGGGCCGCATCGGCGGCAAGACCATCGCCCTCTACCTGCTGACGACCGCCTTCGCGATCGCCATCGGCATGCTGGCCTCCAGCATCTTCCAGCCAGGCGCCGGCTTCGAGTTCAACTTCGACAAGGCGATGGAAACCAAGGATGCGCCTTCGCTGGTGCAGATTCTGGTCGACCTGGTGCCGAGCAACCCGATCGATGCGCTGGCCAATGGCAACATCATGCAGATCATCGTCTTCGCCATCGGGATCGGCATCTCGCTGATCATGATCGGCGACAAGGGCGAGCCGGTCGTGCGCGTCTTCGATAGCTTCGCCGAAGTGATGTACAAGCTGACCGAGTTCGTGATGGCCTTCGCGCCGTTCGGTGTCTTCGGCCTGATGGCGCATGTCTCCGGCAACTACGGCCTGGATGTGCTGCTGCCGCTGGCCAAGGTGATCGGCGTGGCCTATCTGGCGAGCATCGTGCACGTGCTGGTGGTCTACTCCGGCCTGCTGGCGACGCTGGGCAAGCTGAACCCGGTGCGCTATCTGCGCGGTATCGTCGATGCACTGGTCGTGGCCTTCTCTTCGGCTTCAAGCTCCGGCACCCTGCCGATCTCCATTCGCTGCGCCCAGAAGAACCTCGGCGTCTCGGAAGGTGTCTCCGGCTTCGTGCTGCCGGTCGGCGCGACCATCAACATGGATGGCACCGCCATCTATCAGGGCGTGGTGGCACTGTTCATCGCCCAGATGACCGGCATCGAGCTGTCGATGATGGACTACGGCATGATCGTGCTGACCGGTACGCTGGCCTCCATCGGCACCGCCGGTGTGCCGGGCGCCGGCCTGATCATGCTCTCCATCGTGCTGAGCCAGGTAGGCCTGCCGCTGGAAGCCATCGCGGTGATCGCCGGTATCGACCGTATCCTCGACATGGCGCGCACCACCGTGAATGTCGCGGGCGACCTGATGGTCACCACCCTGGTCGGCAAGTCCGAGAACGAGCTGGACCTCGAGGTCTACAACGCGACCCAGCCCAAGAAAGACGCCTGACGCCAGGCGCAGGCATTCTCGCCAGCGCCTTGCCTTGAAACACGAACGCCCCGCTCATTGAGCGGGGCGTTCGTGTTTCAAGGGCTATGATTCAGGGCTGTGTTTCAGGCTGTCACACAGGGAAAAAACAAAGGCAAGGTCAGGCAGATTCCGGCGGCGAGTCGCGCAGCTCACGTCTGAGCACCTTGCCGACGTTGGTCTTGGGCAGCTCGTCGATGAAGACCACCTGACGCGGCACCTTGTAGCTGGCCAGTTCCTTGCGCGACCAGTCTCGCAGCGCATCCGCCTCGAGCTCTGCGCCGTCCTTGAGCACGACATACAGCTTGATCGCCTCACCACTGCGCTCATCCACCACCGAGACGGCGGCAGCCTCGAGCACATCCGGGTGACGCACGATGACGTCCTCGACCTCATTGGGATACACGTTGAAGCCGGAGACGATGATCATGTCCTTCTTGCGATCGACGATGCGCATATAGCCATCGTCCTGGAAGACCGCGATATCACCCGTGCGCAGGAAGCCATCGGCAGTGAAGCTGTCCTTGGTTGCCTGCTCACGCTGCCAATACCCCTTCATCACCTGCGGCCCCTTCACGCACAGCTCGCCCGGCTCCCCCATCGCGACCAGCGCGCCCTCATCGTCATACAGACGCACCTCGGTGGAGGGCATCGGCCGACCGATGGTGCCGAGCTGAATGGCATCCAACGGGTTGAACGACACGATCGGCGAGGTCTCGGTCATGCCGTAGCCCTCGGAGATATCGCTGCCGGTGACCCGCTTCCACTCTTCTGCCGCCTTGCGCGTCAGCGCCACGCCCCCTGAGGTGGTGATCTTGAGCTTCGAGAAGTCCAGTGCCTGGAAGCCGGGGTTGTTGCACAGCGCCACGAACAGCGTATTGAGACCGACGAACATCGTGAAGTCGTGCTTTTGCAACGTCTTGACGAAGCCCGGGATATCGCGCGGATTGGGAATCAACAGGGTGTGATTGCCTTCACTGAGCATGCAGGCCAGATGAATGGTGAAAGCGTAGATGTGATAGAGCGGCAACGGCGCCACCAGCGTCTCGTGGCCGGGGTTCAAACCCTGCGTGAGGGCCATCTTGCCTTGCAGCATGTTGGCGAGCAGGTTGCGGTGAGTCAGCATCGCGCCCTTGGCGACCCCGGTGGTGCCGCCGGTGTACTGCAGCACAGCGACATCATCGAGTGCCAGTGTCGGCCGCTCCCAGCGCTCGGCCTTGCCCTGCGAGATGGCCGTGCGCAGCGAAATGGCGTCGGGCAGGTGATAGCTCGGCACCAGTTTCTTGACGTGCTTGACCACGGTGTTGATCAACAGCCGCTTGAAGGCCGGGTGCATGTCGCCCAACTCACAGACCAGCACGTACTCGAGGCCAGTGCGCTCCCGCACGCGTTCGACCTTGTCCGCCATGTTGGCCAGCACCACCAACGCCCGCGCGCCGGAATCATTGAACTGATGCTCCATCTCACGTTCGGTATACAGCGGATTGGTATTCACCAGCACCAGGCCTGCACGCAGCACGGCGAAGGCGACCACCGGAAACATCAGCGTATTGGGCAGCTGGATGGCGACCCGATCGCCCGGCTTGAGGTCGGTCTCATGCTGGAACCAGTCCGCCAGCTGGCGACTGGTGGCATCCAGCTCCGCAAAGGTCATGGTGCGGTCCATGCAGGTAAAGGCAGGACGCTCGCCATGCGCCGAGCAGGCCTTCTCCAGCATGTCCATCAGGGAGTCGTAGCCGCTGAAATCCACCTCCTGAGAAGACCGCAGGCACGACATGCCGCTCATGTCGCCAGTCGTTGGCTGTGCTCTCGAAGCGTCGGGCGAGGCACCTGCCATGTGGGAAGGTTCTGTAGTGGACTCGGCAGTGGAATCGCTAGTGGACTTGCCTGACTCATCGGGTCGAGCCGCTAGAGGATCATGCATGGCGTTGCTCCTTGATCAGTACGTGGGGCGTACGGTGTCACTGCCCCCGCTACCTTGTTGTTGTAGACGTCGTTGCAAGACGTCGTCGTGAGACCAGGTCGAAAGACATCGTGGTGAGATGCGTGGTGAGGCGCTGTCGGGACTCCGTCGGGTGGGTATCAGCCTGTGGGCCCTTCACTGTCGACAGCATAGCCGCAAACCGATGCTGCGCGCCGTTGGCGGAATCGATGGACCTGCCAGCATTGGAACATACGTACGTTTGATATTGCCTTGCGACCTTGGTGACATGCGCAGGCCTGCTTTGGAGCAGGGAAACAGCCCTGAGCCCAAGAAGGGAAACAGCCCTGAGCCGAAAGCGAGAAACAACGAGGCCCCTGCCCAGGGGGCAGAGGCCTCATGTCTTGCACACCAGACGCATACGTCTGGCAAACGGCAACTCAGGAGAGGTCGCGGACCTCGTTCTCGATCATCTTGCGGATATGCTCCTCGTTCTCGATCATCGATTCGCCATCTTCGCGCAGCGATTTCAACAGCCCGATCATCATGGCGATCAGCACGAAGGTGAACGGCAAGGCGCCGGCGATCGAGGCAGCCTGCAGGGACTTGAGCGCCTGATCGCCCCCCAGCAACAGCAGGATCAAGGTCACGGCGCCCAGCATCATGCCCCAGATGATGCGTTGCTGAACCGGTGGACGACGACCGAAGGCCAGCAAGCGTCCCAGCACCAGGGTGCCGGAATCCGCAGACGTGACGAAGAAGATGATCACCACGACCAGCGCGGCCACCTTGGCCACGGTCGCGGCGATGCCGGGAGTGAGCACCTCGAACGAGTGGTAGAGGGTGCCGGCGTAGTCCCAGTTGGTGACCGCAGCCGTGTAGATGCCCATGTCGGCCCCGTACAGGGACTGATAGATCCCCGCCGAGCCGATGACGCCGAACCAGACCAGCGCCACGATGGAGGGGATGACCATCACCCCGAGAATGAATTCACGGATGGTCCGGCCGCGCGAGATGCGGGCAATGAACATGCCGACGAAACCGGCCCAGGCGATCCACCAGCCCCAGTAGAAGATGGTCCAGCCGCCCTGCCACACTTGCTCGTCCGGCGTGCGCGCCGTCCACAGTGTCATCGAGACGCCATCGGTGAGGTAATCCCCGAGCGCGGTGATGGAGCTCGCGATCAGATAGTTGGCGTCGCTCACCAGCAGGAAGTAGGCAAGAATGCCGAGGCATACCCAGGTATTGAAGGTGGAAAGTAGCTTGATGCCACGCGCCACGCCGCTGGTCGCCGACAGCGTAGCGATCGCGCTGATCAACACGATGGAGACCACGGTCACCATGCGGGACTTCTCTTCGATGAGGCCCAGTGACATAAGGCCGGAGCCGATCTGCTCGACGCCCAGACCGAGCGTGGTGGCGATGCCGAAAATGGTACCGAACACGGTCAGGATATCGACGGTATGCCCGATGGGCCCGTAGATCCGGTTGCCGATCAGCGGATAGAGGGCCGAGCGCATCGAGAGCGGCAGACCCTTGCGGAAGGCGAAATAGGCCAGTGACAGCCCGACGATGGCATACATGGCCCAGGCGATCGTGCCCCAGTGGAAGACGGTGAGCTTGATGCCACCGGCGGCCGCTTCCGCGACGCGGCTGTCAGGCACCGGGAAGCCTTCGTCCCCCGGCATGAGACCACTCGCCAGGGCGGCCTGCTTGGCCTCGAAGAAGGCGGCGACGGCCGCCTTGACGTCAGCACTCAGAAAAGGATTGCCGCCGCTCCAGTCACTCGCGAAATGGATCATGGGCTCGGACATCGAGAAGAACAGCATGCCCGCGCCGGTCCCGCAGCCGAACAGCATCGAGAACCAGGCAAAGTTGCTGAACTCGGGACGCTCATCGTCGCGCCCCAGCCGAATCTTGCCGACACGCGAACACATCACGTAAAGACAGACCACGAAGGTCGAGAACATCACCAGCACGTAGTACCAGCCCAGGGTGCTCTCTATCCAGGCCTTGATGCCCAGAAACTGATCGCTGGCCGTCTTGCCCAACAGAATCGCATAGAGAATGAAGAACACGGTCATGGTGATCGCGGTGATACCGAGCGTCGAGTTGAGTCCCTTCAGGACACCTCGCTGCTCGATGAGTGCATCCAGTTCCTTTCCTTTCAACATGTTTCTACCTCGTGACGGGTTTTTATTATCGTTTTTCATGATGCCGCTATCGTCGTTCGTGACATTAGTACCGTCGTTCATGACAGCGGTAACGTCGTTCATGACTGCGGTATCGTTGTTCATGACTGCGGATGCCGGGGCTCAAGGAACCTCAGTCGTCATGGGGACATTGCGGGCAGATCGCGTTCACCTTCAGCCAGTCATGGGCGGGGACCTTGGCAGGCGACAACACCACGGCATGTCATCTGGCCCCAGCCGATATGCGACTTTTTGGGAAGAGTCCATGCTATAGGCCCCCCGCTTGCGAGACCAATAAGATCTCGACGCCGCCTGGATAAGCAGAGCTAATGCCTGAGATGAGAAAAAGAGGCCCCACATTGCGGCGTCTTTCGGCAGATGTCCTATCCAGGACGGTTCCTTCAGGGAACCTCATCCAGACAGACAAAAGCCCCCGGCGGATCTCTCCACAAGGGGCTTTTGCGTCATGGCGACGCGTGAAGCGTCACTGACTGCCCGCTCGGATCATTGACCGACGGACTGGCTCAGACGCAGCTGGTGCAGGTAGTGCATATGACGCTCGTACTGCTCGAGCAGATCATTGATGACCTGGTCCTTGCTGTAGCCCATCAGGTCATAGGATTGGCCGCCTTCCTTGAGGAAGACTTCGGCACGACAGTAATCCTCTTCATCCCCCTCGTCTTCCTGATCCAGATTGAGGTCGGGACGCAGGTGAGAGCGAATGCGCACGCCGTAGATGAAGTCATCTTCCTCACCGTGGCGCGCATTGAAGTAGACGCGATCACGGCTGGTGGTGACGTCGACTTCCAGCCCCTGGCTGCGCAGCTCTTCGGCCAGCTCCTGCATGCCTTGCGCGACTGTGCCGCGCAGGAAGCCACGTACCATGGCGCGCGTCGGGAAGCTCATCAGGTGCTGGGCACGCTTGCGCCAGTTGCCCTTCTCGCCCATCGGCGTCGCGGCTGCGGTGTTAACCGACAGCGAGCGGCGCTTGACGGACTCGAGATTGAGCTGGCGCAGCAAGCCGAAGATCGCGGCCAGCAGAATCATGCCGAACGGCAAGGCGGTGGCGATGGTGGCGGTCTGCAGCGCCCCCAGCCCACCGGCCAGCATCAGCACGATGGCCAAAAGACCCACCGCGAAGGCCCAGTAGATACGCTGCCAGATCGGGGTGTCTTCACGACCACCGGAAGCCAGCATGTCGACCACCATCGAGCCGGAATCCGCCGAGGTGACGAAGAACACGATGACCATCACCAGCGCGATCACCGAGGTGATGGATGACAGCGGCAGCTGCTCGAGGAAGGTGAACAGGGCCAGCGAATAGTTGTCGTTGACGGTGTCGACCAGCGCCGTGACGTTCTGCTCCAGAATCATCGAGATGGCGGTATTGCCGAAGATGGTCATCCACAAAAGGGTGAAACCGGCCGGCACGAACAGCACGCCGATCACGAATTCCCGGATGGTACGGCCACGCGAGACACGCGCGATGAACATGCCGACGAACGGAGACCAGGACATCCACCAACCCCAGTAGAGCAGTGTCCAGCCACCGATCCAGTCATTGGGTTCGTAGGCGTAGAGTTCGAAGGTCTTGCCGACGATATCGGCCATGTAGAAGCCGGAATTCTGGACGAACGCCTTGAGCAGGAAGGCGGTCGGGCCGAGCAGCAGCACGAACAGCAACAGCACCACGGCCAGGCCGAGGTTGATCTCGGACAGGATACGGATGCCCTTGTCCAGGCCGGTCACGACCGAGATGGTGGCCAGGCCGGTGATCACGACGATGATCGCGACCTGGGTCCAGTCGTTGTTCGGCATGCCGGTCAGGTGCGAGAGCCCAGCATTGACCTGTGCCACACCGTAGCCCAGCGTGGTGGCGACACCACAGACGGTGCCGACGATGGCGAAGATGTCCACCGCATGGCCGATCGGGCCGTAGATGCGCTTGCCGATCAGAGGATACAAGGCACTGCGCAGCGTCAGCGGCAGGTCATGGCGATAGCTGAAGTAGGCCAGAATCAACGCGACGATGGCGTAGATCGACCAGGCATGCAGCCCCCAGTGGAAGAAGGTCAGCTTCATCGCTTCACGCGCGGTCTCGACCTGCTCCGGGGTGCCCGTCGGCGGATTGAGGAAGTGCATCACCGGCTCGGCCACGCCGAAGAACATCAGGCCGATGCCCATGCCCGCCGAGAACAGCATCGCGAACCAAGTGACGTTGCTGTAGTCCGGCAGTGAGTGGTCCGGCCCCAGGCGAATCTCGCCATGGCGTGAGAAGCCGACATACACCACCGAGATCAGCACGATGGCCACGCACAGGATGTAGAACCAGCTCACGGTGTTGGTGATCCAATGCTGGACCGACTCGAACACGGACATGGCCGTGTCCGAGAACACCGCGGTGAAGATCACCAATAACAGGATGATGGCATTCGCGCCGAAGAAGACCGGCGGGTTGACCTTGGCAAACAAGCCGGTGCGCGGCTCGGCACTGGCATCTTCGCCACCGCCCGCTGCAGGGGTATTGCGCATGGAGATTTCCTTGTGAGTGTCCGGGAGAGACGCCGTGAGCTGTCTCGGCGCCCTGCTGGCAAACAACACTATAATGAAAAAACATGATCAGATTGCGCGCGGATAATATCACCTAATGCCTACATGACCAATGTCTTGTCCAACTACCGTCCAACTTCTCGGCGCACACATGGCGCAGGATGCCATTTGTTTTCTTGATGCTTGCACGCTGGCACCCAACGTCATCGGCACACTCAAATGCCATGCTGGTCACACAGGAGTAAACGCATGAGTCGCAATCGTCATTCCGGCAAGGGCCCCCTGCGCGCGCTCGCGCTGTCTCTCGCCCTGATGAGTGCCCTGCCGACCACGTCCGCCATGGCGGGCCCGGGGCATGGGCGCTTCGATGGCCCGGGCTACATAGGCCCAGACATCGTGATCGGGCATGGTGAGCCCGGTCGGCTGATTCGCTGGGCACCGGGTGGCCCGGGGCACGGTCATGGCCTGCCCGCAGGGGCGCGCGGTGTCTGGGTGGGCGCTACGCTGTATTTCCTGGCGGCAGGCACCTATTACCTCTGGGAAGAGAGCCAGCAGCAGTATCTGCCCGTCCAGGCCCCCGCTCAGGCGACACTCACGGCCGCAGCGGTCGATGTCATCGCCTACCCCGCCAAGGGCCAGAGCGAAGACCAGCAAGCGCGTGATCGCTATGAGTGCCATCGCTGGGCCAATCAGCAGAGTGGCGCCGAAGCCAATTCCGCGGCACCGCCCGTGACCGCCAGCAACGCAGACACCTATCGCCGCGCGCTGAGTGCCTGCTTCACCGGTCGCGGTTACAGCGTGCAATAGTCAGCTTGAGCCATGAGCATGAAAAAGCCCCGCCAGCTCGCGATGATCGCGGCCTGGCGGGGCTTTCTTGTGTCTGTCTGCTGGTTGCGGATTTGCCTGCTGGCGGAATTTGCTGCTCGTGGCGATCAGCCGCGCCGCTTCTGATGGCGTTCGCGGTTGTTGTCACGCGCCGTGCGGGATTTGCGCAACATCACCAACGTCGCCCCCAACCCACCATGGCGCGGCGTGGCACTGCTCCAGGCCTGCACCTCGGGCATCTGCTCCAGCCAGTGCACCAGGTAGGCACGGATCAAGGCGGCATGCGATTCGCTGTCACGCCCCTTGCCATGAATCACCAGCAGGCAGCGCAACTCGCTGCGCCAGGCGTCCTGGATGAAGCGATGCACCTCACGGCGACACTCGATGAGCGGGCGACGCATCAGATTGAGCTGCGCCTCGGGTGGGTAGCCGCCCTGGCGCAAGCGCTCCAGCACACCGGTCTGGATGCCATCGCGGCGAAACTCGACCGGGTCATGCGGCGAGAGATGCTCCACGTAGCTGTCGGACAGCCCGTCCAGTTCATTGCCCAGGGTCTTCTGCGCGTCTTCACGCCGTGCCAGCTGAGCCTCGCTGGGGCCCTTGCGGGCCGTGGTGACATCGGCGCGGTCCTTGCCGCGCGTCAGGGGAGCAACGCCTTGCATCTCACGACTGAACAGATCATCTGCCTCGGCACTGCTCAACTCACAGGCATGCGCCGCCGACATCATTGCAGGGGAAAAACGTGACATGGCACCCTCCAGTCTTCACCAGGACGTGTCAATTACGTGGAGCGCGCAGCCAAGGTCGACAAACGACGACGCCCCGAGACAGAGCATGCCTCGGGGCGTCGGTTCAGCTCAAGTTACTGACGTGATTTCTTGCGTCATCACGCCTCAAGGGTGGATCAATGCCCGGTCTTGAGCTGCTCCCAGTACTTCTGATAGATCGACAGCGCATCGCCGACATCGGTCTGGAATTCGCCGCGGGCGAGATCCTGCTGAGTCGGGAAGACCACCGGGTTGTCACGCACTTCCGGGGCCATCATGTTCTTGGCCGCCAGGCTCGGCGTGGTGTAACCCACGTACTCGCTGATTTCCTTGCTGACTTCCGGGCTGATCAGGTAATCGATGAACTGATAGGCCGCATCGACGTGACGCGCGTTGGACGGAATCGCCATGGTGTCCATCCACAGGATGATGCCTTCCTTGGGATAGACATACTCGACCGGCACGCCTTCCTGGTTGGCCTGATAGACCTCACCGTTCCAGATCAGGCCGGCATCGACCTCACCCTGCATGAAGGGCACGCGCGCCGCATCGGAGTTGAAGGCACGCACGTTGGGCATCAGCTGGGTCAGCTTCTCGTAGGCCGCCTTGATCTCGTCCGGGTCCGTGGTGTTGCCACTGAAGCCGAGGCTTGCCAGTGCGACATGGAAGACTTCGCGCATGTCGTTGGAGAGCAGCAGCTTGTCACGATACTTGTCGTTCCACAGATCGTTCCAGCTGGTCAGCGCGCCCTCTTCGACATAGTCCGGGTTGTAACCGATACCGGCGCTGCCCCACATGTAAGGCACGCTGTACTGGTTGCCCTTGTCGAAGTCACGATCGACCAGATTCGGGTCGAGGTCCTCGAAATGGTCGAGCTTGCTGACATCCAGCTTCTGCAGCAGGCCTTCACGCGCCATCTTGTCGATGTAATAGGTCGACGGGAAGACGAGGTCGTAGCTGTTGTCGCTGTCCAGCAGCTTGAGCTTGGCATACATCGCTTCGTTGGAATCGAAGGTGGAGTAGACGACATCGATGCCGGTCTGCTCTTCGAAGCGCTCGATGACCTCATCGGGCATGTACTCGGTCCAGTTGTAGACGTAGAGGACCTTGTCGCTGTCATCCGCAGCCAGAACGGGGGCGGATGTGGCCACGGAAGCCAGGCTGACGGCAGCCATCAGGCCAGCGGCGCGCAGCGGGAAACGGGTACCTTGCATGTTATTTTTTCTCCTTGAGCAACAACTGTGAAATCAACAGCAGACAGAGCGACAGCCCCAACAGCAGGGTTGCCAATGCATTCACTTCAGGTTTGAGCCCCAGTCGCACCATCGAGTAGATGCGCAATGGCAGCACCTCGAAGGTCGGCCCGGTGACGAAGGTCGAGATCACCACATCATCCAGCGACAGGGTGAAGCTCAGCAGCCAGCCGGAGGCGATCGCCGGCATCAGCGCCGGTACCAGCACGTGCCAGACGGCGCGGGCTTCACTGGCACCGAGATCACGCGCCGCTTCCAGCAACTGCGGATTGATGCCCGTCAGGCGGGAATAGACGGTGATCACCACGAACGGCAGACAGAAAGTGGCGTGCGAGACCAGCAGCGAGAAATAGCCCAGCTGGATACCCAACGCAATGAACAGCGCCAGGAAGGCGATCGCCATCACGATGTCCGGCATCATCATCACCGTGAACAGCATGCCATTGAGCAGCGGCTTGCCGCGGAAGCGATAGCGATAAAGCGCAGTGGCCGTCAGCGTGCCGATCAGGGTCGCCAGCGTCGCCGCCGTCACCCCGAGCCACAGCGTATTGAGCGCAGCCTCCATCAGATTGCCATTGCCCAGCAGCTTGTCGTACCAGCGCAGGCTGAAGCCGCCCCACACGAAGGGGTTGCGTGAGTCATTGAACGAGATGCCGATCAACACCAGGATCGGCACATACAACAGCGTGAAGATCAGCGTCAGATAACAGCGGCTGAACCAACGCAGCGCGGCGCTCGCCTTCATAGGGTCACCTCACGCTTGAAGAGCTTGACGCTGCGGTAATAGGCCAGCAGCAGGAACGCCATCACCAGCGTCAGCATCACGCTAATCGCCGCGCCGAAGGTCCAGTTGTTGGCCTCCAGGAACTGACCCTTGATGATGTTGCCGATCAGCGGATGGCGCGAGCCGCCCAGCAGGTCCGAGACATAGAACATGCCCATCGCCGGCAGGAACACCAGCAGCACGCCCGCGATGATGCCCGGCATGGTCAGCGGCAGCACGATATGGCGGAAGGTGGCCAGGCCATTGGCGCCAAGGTCGCGGGCCGCCTCCAGCGTCGGGCGGCTCAGCTGCTCGAAGACGGCATACAGCGGCAGGATCATGAACGGCAGCAGCATGTAGACCAGCCCCACGATCACCGCCTCCTCGGTATACAGCAGACGCAGCGGCGCATCGATCAGGCCGAGATTCATCAGCACATCGTTGAGCAGCCCGCGCGTCGCGATCAGCGTGCGCAGGGCATAGATGCGGATCAGCGAGTTGGTCCAGAACGGAATGATCACCAACAGCAGCAGCAAGGGCTGCAGGCGCGGGCTGGCCCGCGAGATCATCCACGCGAAGGGATAGCCGAGCAGCAGACAGATAAGCGTCGTGATCAGGCCGATCCACAGCGAATGGCCGAAGACACTCAGGTACACCGGGCTGATCATCTGGCCATAGTTGGTCAGAAAGCCCTGCCACAGCGTACTCAGCGACAGCTCATTGCCCAGCAGCTGGCCGGTGTTTTCCGGCATCAGACTGACCAACACCACCAGCAGTGTCGGGGCCAGCACCAGCACGATCAGCCAGCCCCAGATGATAGTCAGGGTGGCGGTCTTGAAGGGATTGCGCACCAGACTCATGCACCCGCCCCCGTCACGGCCGGCTCATCATCGGGCAGGATGATCTCCCAGTCCGGCACCCAGCTGACGCGCACGCGCTCGCCGAGGCGGTAATCGAAGTCAGGGTCATCCTCGTCGAAGAACTCGCTGGCCAACAACTGCTGACCGCTGTCCAGCTCCAGCACCGTGTCCAAGGTCATGCCCTTGTAGTTGCGCTCGATGACACGCGCCGGGAAACCTTCGCTGTCCTCGGCGCCCTTGAGTCGCATGTCTTCCGGGCGCAGCAGCACCTGCACCGCCTCTCCGCCCTGATAGGTGCGACCATGGCTGCTGAGTTCCAGCGTCTGACCGAGCAGCGTGATCTCGATGCGCCCGGCCGTCGCCGCGGGGCGCACGACCTGCGCCGCCAGCTGGTTGATCTCACCGACGAAGCGCGCCACGAACAGCGTGCTCGGCGATTCATAGACCTCACGCGGCGTACCGATCTGCTCGATGCCGCCTTCGCGCATCACCACCACGCGATCGGACATCGACAACGCCTCTTCCTGATCGTGGGTAACGAACACGAAGGTGATGCCCAGGCGACGCTGCAGGCGCTTGAGCTCGTTCTGCATCTGCTTGCGCAGCTTGTAATCCAGCGCCGAGAGCGGCTCATCGAGCAGCAGAACGCGGGGACGCTTGACCACGGCGCGGGCAATCGCGACGCGCTGCTGCTGCCCGCCGGAGAGCTGGTCCGGGCGGCGGTCCGACAGATGGGCCAGTTGCACCATCTCCAGCGCTTCGCGCACCCGCTCATGAATCTCGGCCTTGGCGACCTTTTCCATGCGCAGGCCAAAGGCCACGTTGTCATAGAGGTTCATGTGCGGAAACAGCGCATAGCTCTGGAAGACGGTATTGACCGGGCGCTGGTGAGCGGGACGCTCATGCAAGGCCGTCGACTCGAGCGTGATGGTGCCGCTATCCGGCGATTCGAAGCCGGCGATCATTCTCAGCACGGTGGTCTTGCCGCAACCGGACGGGCCCAGCAGCGTGACGAACTCACCATCGTTCAAATCCAGGTCAAGGCTGTCCAACACCTTGCGATCACCAAAGGTCTTGGAAATGCCACGCAGCTTGACCAGCGGGGCCTTCTCAGGAGCAGAGCTTTTCATCGGCGGGTTGTCACCTCCAGCGGGCGCCGCGAACGGCACCCTCATGCATGTCAGGCGCGCCAGGACTGGCACGCCACATCGTCAATTCCATCGTGCCTGGCCACCGGCTGACTGCCAGCTCTCGCCACTCGCTTTGGCGCTGGCGCAAAGGTCACATCAGACAGCGGGCAAAACGCCGTCGCCAGTCTGGCATGCCAACCTTTCACTTGCGTGTCTGCCTAGCGAGCCGCCGCCAGCTGACCGGCCTCACTCATGCCTCGACCACGCCTCGCCCTTACCTCGCCCATCCCTCAGTCAGGCTCTCCAGCGTGCAGGCCGAATTGCGGCAAGACAGGCGAGCGGTTCCGAGTCATGCGCGAGAGGCAAAGGAAAAGGCCCGAACAGGTGTCGGGCCTTTTCATTGGCGTCATCGCTTTCGATATCGGGGCATCGGTATCCGCCTCAACCCCCGTCGGGATGAGCAGACGGCACAGGGTGCGCATTCTGCCCATTCGGCATCACACTGTCACCTTGCAATCGCGTTCCAGTGCCGCTCAGGAAGTCGCAAGTCGCGGATCTTGCGGGTCTTTTTCTTCTTGATTCATGGCCTCATCACCCACCTCACCGACACTGGGCAGAACCTCGATCAGACCACAGGTCATGCGCTCCTTCTCGGCGGCACGCGCACGCGCCAGCGCCTCACGCAGGGGTTCCAGGCGCGGATGCGGCGCTTCGCCCGCCTCGCCGGCCGGCAGTTCCCATGGCAAGGCGTGCGCCATCTCCCACAGCGAGTATTGACTGAGATCACGCCCGAGCACCCATTGGCCATCCTGGGTCTGGCTGGCGATGTTCTCGGCGATCAGCGGCTTGAGCACACGACGGTAACGACTGCCCAGCACTTCCGTGAGGCGATCATCGGACAGCGGCTCACCGCGCTCATGGGCATCCTTGAGCAGCATCACGGCGCCGAGGGTCTGCCAGAACGGCGGCCAGCGATGCCAGTCAGCATTGGAGCGCTCGCCCATCCAGGCCGCGACTTCCGCCCCCAGCAGCACGATGCACCAGGACAGGAACACCCACAGCAGGAAGAGCGGCACGGCCGCGAAGGCGCCGTAGATGGCCTGATAGGACGGGAAATGCGTCACGTACAGCGAGAAGCCCGCCTTGGCCAGCTCCAGCGCCAGCGCCGTAGTCAGCGCGCCGACCGCGGCGTCACGCAGGCGAACCTTGCAGTTGGGCACCGCGGCATAGATGAAGGTGAAGGCCGCAGCGCTCAACAGCGGCGGCAACAGACGCAGCAACAGGGCCTTGCCGCCCAGCATCTCGGCGGCCGAGTCGAAGAAGGACAGCGAGGTCAGAAAGGACGACAGCAGAAAGCCCGAGCCCAGCATCAGCGGCCCCAGCGTCAGGACGGCCCAGTACATCAGGAAGCTCGACAGCCCCTTGCGCCCTTCCGGCACCTGCCAGATGGCATTGAAGGCGCCTTCGATGGTGATCATCATCATCACCGAGGTCACGAACAGGAAGATCAGACCCACCGAGGTCAGATTGCGCGCCTGACCGGAGAACTCGTTGAGATACTCGAGCACCGTGGCGCCGGTCGAGGGCAGAAACTGGGAGAACACCGTCGTCTGCAGTTGATCGCCCACGCCGTCGAAACTCGGAATGACGGCGAACATCGCATAGATGACCGTCATCAAGGGCACGATGGCGAACAGCGTCGTATAGGTCAGTGCCGACGCGGTCTTCTTGCCGTCGTGATAGTTGAAACGTGATACCAGCTTGAGGATGACGCCGATGGCGGGCATGACCCGCGAGATCCCTGGCAGTTGTGGCATTCTTGTGCGCCCCTCTACAATGCGTGCCTGATTCATTCGCCACCGCCGGCCATGGCCAGTAGCGCTTGCGTGAAACCCATCACCTGTCCGGAAACGGAGACAGTCATGTCAATATTGAAACTCTACCATAACCCACGCTGCTCCAAGTCACGGGAAACACTGGCGCTTTTGACCGCGCGCCTCGAGGGCGATGCCTTCGAGACCGTCCGCTACCTGGAAGATCCCCTCGATCGTGAGCAGCTCGAGGCCCTGGCCGCCCGAGTGGAAGGCGGCGCGCGGGCTCTAACCCGTGAGAACGAAGCCGAGTGGAAGGCACTGGGCCTTGTAGACCCCAGCGATGCGCAACGCCTTGACGCGATTGCCGCAACGCCGAAATTGATGCAGCGGCCGATCCTCGATGATGGCACGCGTGCCGTCATCGGTCGCCCGCCCGAAGATGTGCTGGTGCTGTTGAGCGACGCCTGATCCCCTGATGACAGGGTGTGCTCACGCAAGCCCCGCTTGCCCCTTTTGATAGATTGTCATCCACCTGAGGAAGCTCATGTCCGCAACGACCCACGACGCGACGCCGTACGTCCTCGTCCTCTATTACTCGCGCCATGGTGCGACCCGCACGCTGGCCGAGCAGATCGCCGCCGGCATCGAGTCCATCAGCGGTGTCGAGGCACGCCTGCGCCGGGTGCCCGAGATCTCGGCCACCTGCGAACAGACCGAGCCGGAAATCCCCGACAGCGGGGCCATGTATGTCGAGCTGGACGACCTGCGTCACTGTTCGGGCCTCGCGCTGGGCAGCCCGACCCGCTTCGGCAACATGGCGGCGCCGCTAAAGTACTTCCTGGATTCCACCAGTGAGCTGTGGATGAATGGCGCCTTGATCGACAAGCCCGCCACCGCCTTCAGTGCCTCAAGCTCTCTGCATGGCGGTCAGGAGACCACGCTGATCACCATGCTGATCCCGCTGCTGCATCATGGCATGGTGTATGCCGGTGTGCCCTACAGCGCCACCGAGTTGCTCGAGACCACCCAGGGCGGCACGCCCTACGGCACGACCCACGTCAGCGGCAAGCGTGGCGACAACGATGTCGATGACAACGAACAGCGCCTGGCACTGGCGCAAGGCAAGCGTATCGCTCGCCTGGCCCTTGCCATGCAACCTCTCAGGGAGACGAAATAGATGCGCGCCTGGCTTGAACGACTGGAACGTGAGCAGGGCCTCGACACGCTCGAAGCCAAGAGCCGTCGCGGTGTGATCGCAAGTTTTGCGGCCGTCGCCCTGCTGCTGCTGATCGGCGGCATTCAACTGATGGCGCAGAGCGAGAACAGCGGCCTGCTGCCGCTGTTGATCCGCCTGCTGCCCATCGCACTGTTCCTGCCCGCCATCTTCACCCGCCGGGCACGTGGTCATGTCTGGCTGGCCTTCGTCAGCCTGCTCTACATCATGCAGGGCGTGATGCTGGCCGCTGTGCCTGGCCACGCCGTCATCGGCGTACTGGAAGCACTGGCGGCGCTGGGGCTGTTCATTTCCAGCATGGCTTACGCCCGTTTCCGCTCGCGCAACCTCAAGCGTCAGCCGCAGGCCTGATCAAGCCTTGGCCTCTCCATTGCCCGCCCTTCTCGTCGCGCCTTGTTCGGCTAGAATAGCCGACTAAAATAGGCGACTAGAATGGCGGGTATCGGTTTGCGCCTTCCCACGGCGGCTTGCCGCTTTCCCCAACGCTACCCACCGCTTCTTCCAGCGTGTCTCCTCAACCATCGCGAGCCGCCCATGCTGTATCGGCTTTGCGAGTTGACCACAGCGAGGCTTTGCCATGATCAGCCTGACAACACACTTGTCTTTTCCGCGCCCTGCGGGCATTTCGCGCAACACCCTGACCACTGGCGTGCTGGCGGCTGGCGTGGTGCTTGCCAGCCTGTTGGCGTCGCCAGCGGCACTGGCTGACAAGACGGAAGATGCCATCCAGTATCGCCAGGCAGTCTTCCAGACGCTGGCGTGGCAGTTCAGTCCGATGGGCGCGATGGTCAAGGGCAAGCAGGATTATGATGCCGAGGAGTTTCGCACTCGCGCCGAGCGACTGGCGCTGTTGGCGCAGATGCCATGGGAGGGCTTCATCGCCGGTTCCTACGACGGTGATACCGACGCGCTGAGCAAGATAGAGAGCGACCGTGCAGGCTTCGACAAGCGTGCAGAAGCGCTGATGACCCAGAGTCGGGCATTGGCCGACGCCGCCGCCAGTCAGGACCTTGACGCTCTGCGCAGCCAGTTCGTCGAGACAGCCAAGACCTGCAAGGGCTGTCATCAGCAGTATCGCGCTGACTGATATAGCCAAAGCTCCGTCAAGACGCAAAAGCGCCGCCATGAGATTGCTCGTGGCAGCGCTTTTGCGTCCTGGCATACTTGAGGGCGAAAGTCAGAGCGAAAGCATGAGTGAAAGCGAGCAGAGCTTACGGCAACTGCGTCCCCTGCCAGATGACCAGAACGGCAATGCCGATCGCCAACCCCAGCGCGAGCCACCTGCGTGGGCGTGAAGGTGGCACTGGCTCGCCCTCATCCACTACCGCTTCATCGCGCCTGAAATACTTGCGGCCATGCACCATCGCCCAGATCAACCACTCACCGCGCAGGCCGTGCCAGACGATGGCCATCAGATGCAGGGCGATCAGCCCCCACAGCAGCGTGATATTGGTGTGATGCACCCAGGCCAGCCCCTCGGCGACACTCGCTGGGACCCGATCATGCAGGGGCCCTTCGAACAGCAGATCATCGGTCAGAAACAGACCGCTCGAGGCCTGAATCGCCAGTACCAGCAACATGGCCAGCGTCATCCAGCCACCCAGGGGGTTATGGCCTGCATGGCGTGGCGCGCGCCCCGCCAGAAAGTCACCGGCGTAGCGCCAGGTCGTGCGCGGTGACGCCATGAAGCGGCTGAAGCGAGCATGCCCGCTGCCCACCAGCCCCCAGATGACGCGAAACACCACCAGCCCGATCACGCAATATCCCAACCGTGCGTGCCAGACCATCGGAAAATCGAGCCCTGCGCCCACCTCGGCGGTGTACCACATGCCGATGATCGCCAGAATCAGCAGCAAGTGAAACAGCCGGATGGCCAGCCCCCAGATCATGACACTGCGCAGCGGCGAAGGCTTGCCCTGATCAAGAAGCACCGTCTCAGACGAGGAATTGCGGGATCGGTTCGAACTCATCCTGATGACTCCCTCAGCGAATGAACCTTTGATGGCACGACACGCGTTCAGGCAGCGATGGCAGCCAACGAGCGGCCACAGACCAGTATAGGTGGCCATGACCTGGCGACTCACGGTAAATCAATCCATCACAGCGCCATGAGACATGTGAAATATCAGCAATGAAGCGCTGAGTCAGCACTTTCCACTGCCAGCTGCCACCTTGGCAGCATCGCCTGACGCTTGATGACATTATATGCTGCGTAGATTGTCTGCGGCTTGTGGGGACTCGGCCTCTTGAAGGCTCCCTGCATGTGTCGCCCATCTTCACCCCGCCTGCGCAGAACGGAACTCTCGCCATGTCATCGCCTTCCACGGCCAGTACCTCGCACGCCTCCCGGGACGACACCGCCGGTGCGGGCTCGCCTCCCCGGCAGCCAGTCAGCGGTCGTCACCTATGGCAACAGGCACTCAACCAGACCCTGCCAGTGATGTTCGGCTATATCCCGCTGGGCGCTGCCTTCGGCGTGCTGTTCACCCAGCTGCCCTTGAGCCCCTGGCTGGGCTTTCTCATGTCATTGGTCATCCTGGCCGGGGCCGGCCAGTTCCTGGCGGTAGCCTTGCTCGGTGCAGGCGCCGGCATCACCGAGGTCTTCGTGGCCACGCTGCTGCTCAATTCGCGCCACCTCTTCTACGGCCTGTCGTTGCTGGAGCGCTTCCGCGCGGCGGGCCTTGGCAAGCTCTATCTCATCTTCGGGCTGACCGATGAAACCTACTCGCTGCTGGCCAGCCTGCCGCGCAGCGGCGAACGCGATGATCCCGTGGCGCGCCGTGATGACCAGCGCCTGATGTTGCGCATCACCTTCCTCAACCAATCCTGGTGGGTACTGGGGACGCTGCTGGGTCTGGCAGCCGGACAGCTCAGCTTTGACAGCAGCGGCATCGAGTTCGCGTTGACGGCGCTGTTCGTGGTGCTGGGCATCGAACAGTGGTTCGCCCTGCGCGAGCGCTGGCCCTTCATGCTCGGTCTGCTGGTCACGCTCGCGGGCCTGTGGCTGCTGCCGGAAGATCAGCTGTTGCTGGGCAGCATCGCGGCAGCCTGCGCTCTCCTGCTGGGGCAATATCATTACCAGCGTGGCAAACATCAGCCACACGGCAAGCACGCCCCGCGTGACGATCATCCCCCACACGGCAAGTCTGGCGCGCGCCAGACTGAGCACAATCAAGCCTCGGAGCACACCACCCCATGACGACCCTGCAGGCCTTGCTGTTGATCGCCGTGTCAGCCGGCGCGACCTTCGCCACGCGCGCGCTGCCCTTCGTGTTCCTGTCCCGCCATTCGGCCCATCCGCTGATTCTGCACATGGGCCGCTATCTGCCGGCCATCGTCATGGTCGTGCTGATCATCGTCTCGCTGTCGGCCATGCAATTGCCTGACATCTCAGAGTCCGCGCACCGCATCTCGGCCTGGCAAAGCTGGCTTGAGAGCGCCGAGGGCGCCGGCATGCTGGTCGCGGCCCTCTGCGTGGCGGGACTGCATCTGTGGCGACGCAATGCGCTGCTCTCGATTGCCGTCGGCACCGGGCTTTACATGGCGTGGCTGCAGCTGGGGGGTGTCTGAGGCTTGCGATCCAGCACGTGAGCGGTCACAGTCATGTCATTACATGAGCAATTCATCAAGGGAGCCCACCATGAACCGCGATATCGCCGATGTGCGCAGAACCTATTCCGGTGATGGCCTGAGCCTTGCGAACACACCGCTGGAGCCCTTCGAGCTGTTTCAGGAGTGGTTGACCAGCGCCCTGTCCGCCGATGACAACGACGCCAATGTCATGACGCTCTCCACCGTCGACAGCCAGGGCAAGCCGCATGCGCGCATCGTGCTGCTCAAGGGCTGCGACAGTGAAGGCTTCACCTTCTATACCAACTATCAGAGCCACAAGGGCAGCGAACTGGCCAATGTGCCCTTCGCCGCGCTGACCTTCTGGTGGCCCGCGCTGGAGCGCCAGGTGCGTATCGAAGGCAGCGTCGAGAAAGTCGCGGATGCCACCTCCGATCAGTACTTCGCCTCACGCCCCAAGGAAAGCCAGCTGGGCGCCTGGGTCTCGCAGCAGAGTGTCGAGATTCCCGATCGCGAGTGGCTCAGCGAGCGTCAGGGTCGCTTCGAGCAGGTCTATGCCACCACCGAAGTGCCGCGTCCGGAGCATTGGGGCGGCTATCGCGTGGTGCCGGAGATGATCGAATTCTGGCAGGGGCAGCCCTCGCGCCTGCACGATCGCGTGCGCTACCAGCGCCTGGACACCGAAGACGGCGAATGGCACAAGCAACTGCTGGCGCCCTGACCCGCTAGCCAGTCTGTGCCGATAGCCAGTCTGCGCCGATAGCCACTCTGCGCCAACACAGCGCTCTTCTCGAGGCTCCGCTCATGCGGGGCCTCTTGCGTTGCCGTTCGGGTTGCCGGCCGGGGACCGTCCGGGTTGCCGCTTGTGTTATCGCTTGCGCTATTCCTTGAGACCCCACGGTGCAGATTCGCGCGGTCAGCCGCTTGCCCTCGCGGGGCACAAACCGGACAATGGCCGCCCTTTCGGCCTCTCCAACGCCAGTCAGCCTGCGCCCTTCATAGCGCACCCGACATGGCCTGCGATGCCAGACACGCTCAGATTGGAGGCTTCATGGCCTGGGATGACAGCGGCACCCCCAAGGTGGCACGTCAGACACTGGTAGACCGTCTGCTGGCCGGTTATACGCCGTCCGACAGTCATGGCATCTCGCTGGTCGATCACGCCGTGGTCGGCAATGTGCTGTATACCGTGCTGGAACACCCTCACGGCCATACCTTCATTCGCCAGCACCTGATGCAGGCCCCCAAGAATGGTGACCCCAGCCGCTGGGAATACCATATCCGTGACGAGGGCACGCCAGACATTCCGCTGCAATGCCCCGAGGAGCTGCTCGAACAGTCGACAGCGCCCGGTGAGGTTGCCGCCCAGTGGCGCGCCGACACCCGCGCGGCGCGTGATGCTGCCGCAGCGCGCAAGCGCAAGATCAAGAAGCTCAAGAAGGGTGAGCTGCTGACCGCTTTGGATGGCAGCCAGGTGATCTTCGTGCGCCCCTTTACCGCCAGCCTCTTCATCGGTCGTGCGCCAGAGGATGGTGAGGACGACGAGTACGAGTATCACTGGCAGGATATCGCGCTCTAGACCACGCCAGCGCTTGCGCCCGCATGCCGCTTCGCCCCGCCCCCCCTTGACGTCACTGACGAGCCTTTATGCAGCCACAAGCCGACCCGTTCATCGTTCCCGTCTGCCACGAAACCTACGCGGTGCTGTACGCCGACGATGACATCCTGCTGATCCACAAGCCCAGTGGCCTGCTCAGCCTTTCCGGCAAGCATCCGCTCAATCTGGATTCGCTGCATCATCGCCTGGTCAAGGAATACCCCAGCGCCAAGTTGCTGCATCGGCTGGATTTCGGCACCTCGGGCATCATGCTGGTCGCGCTCAACAAGCCGGCCAACGGCAACCTGACGCGCCAGTTTCAGGACCGCAACATCGGCAAGTCCTACACCGCGATCCTGCATGGCCATCTCGAGGAGGGCAGCGGGCGCATCTCGCTGCCCATCGCCAAGGACGTCGATCAGTTCCCGCTGCAGAAGATCTGCCACGAGACCGGCAAGACCGCCATCAGTGATTTCCGCGTCATCGAGCGCCTGGAGAATCCGGCGCGCACGCGAGTCGAGTTCACGCCGGTGTCAGGCCGCACGCATCAGTTGCGCATCCATAGCCAGCAGATCGGCCACCCGATCCTGGGCTGCGATCTCTATGCGTCGGATGAGGCCTTCTTCATGGCCGAGCGCCTGATGCTGCATGCCGAGATGATCAGCTTCGATCACCCGGTGAGCGGTGAGCGCATGGAAGTGCGCAGTCCCTGTCCATTCTGAGCCAGTCCGCTCTGAGCCCGCCCGCTCTGATCAAGTCAGGCTGAGCTCGCCCGGTGTGAGCGACGCGTCATTTCCAGGCACACAACGAAACGCCCCCACAGGAGACCCTGTGGGGGCGTTTCGTCATTCATGACTCAGCGAGTCATGCGTCAGGCATCACTCAGTCGCGGTCGGCAGCCATTCCTTGACGATATCCTGATGGCTTTCCACCCACGCCTTGGCGGTTTCGTAGGGGTCAGCGTCGTCTTCCTGGTTGTTGAGCATCACTTCGCCCATGTCAGCCGGGGTCCAGGCGAAGTTGTCGAGAATCGCGTAGACCTCCGGCATGTCTTCCTCGAGTCCCTTGCGCGCCAGGGTGTGAATCTCCTCGGCACCGCCGTAGACGCCCTTCGGGTCATCCAGATACTTGAGGTCCCAGCGGGCGAACATCCAATGCGGCGTCCAGCCGGTGACGACGATCTCACGCTCACCCTTGATCGCATTGCTCAGCGCGGCGGTCATGGTCGCGCCGCTGCCGGTGGTCAGGTCGATGTCCTCGAGATCGTAGTCCTCCAGCACCTGCTCGGTCAGACGCGTCAGACCTGCGCCCGGCTCGATGCCGACGATGCGCTCATCGATATCCTCGGCGTGGGTCTTGATGTCGTCGATGGTCTCGAGCTTGCTGTAGGAAGGCACGACCAGCCCGAGCTTGGTGCCTTCGAGGTTGACGCCCAGGTCGTCGACCTTGTCGGCGATCTTGGCCATGTAGTCTTCGTGGGTGGTGGGGAGCCACGCACCGACCATGCCATCGGCATCGCCGAAGGCGACTGCCTGGAACATCGCCGCCGCAGACAGCGCCTTGAGTTCGACGTTGTAGCCCTGTGATTCGAGCACCGCCTTGACCACATTGGTGGAGGCGACTTCAGAGGACCATTCGACGTAGGCCAGCGTCACATCGCCCTTGTCACCGGCGGCATACACGGCGCTTGCCCCGGCCAGTGAGGAGGACATGACAGCGCCGAGCAGCAATGCCTTGGTGGCGGCATTCATCTTCGCGGTGACGTTCAAGGTAGTGCGGGAGGCATCTTGCTTGTTCATCATTTTCCCCTTTATTCGAATTTACTCATTGTTTATCGAAGCACGTCTGTCGAAAAACGCGTGTCGACGGCCAAACGTTGAGTCGGGTATGGAAGTGCTCGAAGCGGCCTCCGCATAGCCACAAAGCGCACGGAGGCCACTGGTGAATCCCCTCATGAACGGGGCTTCTTTTCCTTGCTGAAGGTCTGGGTCAGGCGGTCGAGCAGCATGGCCAGGATGACCACCGCGATGCCCGCTTCGAAACCATCTCCCGGACGCAGGCGCTGGATGGCTTTCCAGACCTCATTCCCCAGGCCATCGGCGCCGATCATGGCCGCGATCACCACCATCGAGAGTGCCAGCATGATGGTCTGGTTGATGCCGGCCATCACGGTGGGCAGTGACAGTGGCAGCTGCAGCTTGAAGAGCTTCTGGCTGCGGGTGGCACCGAAGGCATCGGCCGCTTCGATCAGGTCATTGGGCACCTGACGAATGCCCAGCGTGGTGAAGCGAATCGCCGGCGGCATCGAGAAGATCACGGTGGCGAAGATGGCGGAGACCGAGCCGATGCCGAAGAAGGGAATCGCCGGGATCAGGTAGACGAAGGCCGGCATCGTCTGCATGAAATCCAGCACCGGCATGATGACCTTGTAGAAGCGGTCAGAGAGTGCCGCCAGTATCCCCAGCGGTACCGCGATGACCACGGCGACCAGGGTGGCGATCACCACCAGGGTCAGCGATTCGATCATCGGGTCCCACAGATCCAGGTTCCAGATCAGTCCCAGCCCCAGTACGGAGCCGATGGCCAGGCGCGTGCCGGCCAGCCGCCAGCACAGCAGCGTCACCAGAGCGATCAGCGCCCACTCGGGCAGCCACATCAGCGCATCGTTCAGGACGTCGATGCCGGTCTCGGTGAACTTGGAGATGCCGCGCGTGATGCTGGAGTAGTTGGTCGTCAGGTAATCCAGCCCCGTCTCGATCCAGTCACCCAGCTCTATCTTCGGGATGGTAAAACCGGTTGCGTCGCTCATGCGTGTGCCTCCCCTGCTTCCGCCAGTTCCGCGAGTACGGACCCTTTGATCACCACGCCCAACAGGCGGGATTGCTCATCGACCACCGCCAGCGGGTGGTGATGACCGGCAAACATCGCGAACAGGTTGTGCAGCGGTTCTTCCGGCGAGACCTGACAGCAATCGGAGTGGATGATGCTCGAGAGATCGGTGAGATTCTCGCGCACGGCACGTTCGGTGTCCTCGGCGGTGATGATCCCGAGCACGGTGCGATCGCGGCGCACCACGAACAGGCTGTCGAGGCCGTTGTCGCCCATCTTGCGCAGCGCCGTGCGCGGGCCATCATCATCGCGTGCGGTGGCCCGCACATCGGTCATCGCCGAACGTGCAGTGAGGATGCGCGACATGTCGACGCCTTCGACGAAGCGCGCCACATAATCATTGGCCGGGGAAGTGAGGATGCTTTCGGGGGAGCCGATCTGCACGATCTCGCCATCCTTGAGCAGGATGATGCGGTCGCCGATGGAGAGGGCTTCATCAAGATCGTGGGTGATGAAGATGGTGGTCTTCTTCATCTTGTGCTGCAGTGCCAGCAATTCCTGCTGCATGTCCTTGCGGATCAGGGGATCAAGCGCCGAGAAGGCTTCATCCATCAACAGCACCGTGGAGTCGTTGGCCAGCGCTCGCGCCAGGCCGACGCGCTGTTGCATGCCGCCGGAGAGCTGGCTGGGGTAGGCATCTTCCCAGCCATCAAGGCCAACCTGCTTGAGCGCATCGCGACCGCGCTGATAACAGACTTCCTTCTCCTCGCCACGCACTTCAAGCCCGAACTCGGCATTCTGCTGCACGGTGCGATGCGGGAAGAGCGCGAAATTCTGGAACACCATCGAGAAATGCTTGCGACGACAGCGCAGCAGCGACTTGTCATCCAGCTTGGCGACATCATCGCCGTCGATGAGGATCTCGCCCTCCGTCGGCTCGATCAACCGGTTCAGGCAGCGGATCAGGGTCGATTTCCCGGAGCCGGACAGCCCCATGATGACCAGCAACTCGCCTTCCATCACATCGAAATCCACGTTGGAAAGCCCCAACGTCTGGCCAGTCTTCTCGAGAATCTCGGGGCGTTTCATGCCCTCATCACGCAATTTGAGCGCCTTGTCGGGCTGATTGCCGAACACCTTGCTCAGATTGCGCACTCGAATCTTCACGTCGCGAGTGTCAGTCATTGGCTTTCCTGTCGTCAGCGGGCAGGAAATATCCACGGATTCTGTCCATTACGCACTCAATCCGGCAGGGAGAATGGCTCGCCCTGCCGCTGACATCGCGCAATCTGGCCGCAAGCTTCGCTTGCCGACCTGCTGACAGAATACTGTGTCATCCCCTGCGCCATTATCCATAAAGGATTCTTATATTTGTAATTACAATACAGATTTATTGATAAGCGCTCAAACACGAACATACGTTTATACGACCAAGGTGGTATGCCCTTGACGCTTCTTGCTGATACCTCCCTGAATCACGACATTGCATGTTGTTATTGGTCTATTGCTCTCCATTCCCTGACGCATTGCGTGTTGCCGAGAACCGCCTGGCAAGCCCGCGCACGCGCCCTTGAACAACCCCCGCACACGCCTATCAACAAGCCCAGGCACACGCCTATCAACAGGCCCTTGCACCATCAAGGCGCATCAGGCCTTGGCTTCCAGCCTCAGGCGCTGCCAATCACTGACTGGCTCGTTGAGACGGATGCTGGCATCGATGACCTGCTCCTCCATGTTGTAGCGACAGGTGAAGCCAAGGTGCTTCATCAAGGCGCGCATCGGGTGGTTGTCGATCATGATCTTGCCGACCATCTCCAGCGTGCCCAGCGAGCGGCAATAGCGCAGCATCTTCTCCATCAGCAGGCTGCCGATTCCCTCGCCCTGCATGTCATCCCGGATGATGACGGAGAACTCGGTGCGAATGTTGTCTGGGTCATTCCATACCCGTACCACCCCCAGCATCTCGCGCTGCGGCGACTCACCTGACTGGGCTTCCACTTCACGCTCGGCGATGAAGGCCATCTGGCGGTCGTAATTGATCTGGGCGAGCAACGCGAGGTCTCGCTGCGTCAGCGCCGCCTTGTGATGGAAGTAGCGGAAACGAATGCTTTCCTCTGAGAGCCGCGCATGGAAGGCCGTGATCAAGGGCGCATCCTCGCCGCGTATCGGGCGCACCTCGACGTGCATGCCATTGTCCAGCGACACCCATTCACGCAGCTCCTCCGGATACGGCATGATCGCGAAACGGGCCGGTTTGCCGAGATCCAGCGCGAAATCCACTGCCACGGCCTCCTCGCGGTTGAGCAACAACGGATTGATTTCCAACCCTCTTATGTCAGGCAAATCCGATGCCAACTGTGAGAGCTTGATCAACAGCGTGCTGACGCGCTCGAAATCGCGCTCCGGGTCCGGCGAGTGCTCGGCGATCAGGCGGGACGCATGGCTGCGCGAGATCAGCTCACGCGCCAGTGTCATGTTGAGAGGCGGCAAGGCCACCTGGCGGTCCGCCAGCACATTGACCTTGTAACCGCCGATGCCGAACACGATCACCGGGCCGAATTCATCATCGCGCGTGATGCCTGCGCTCAGCTGCAGCGAGTGTTTGCCACGCTGCATCGGCTGCAGGCAGAACTCATGAATGCGTGTGCGCTCGTGGTCACTGCGGCCGCGCTCGGCATCGCCCTCCGCCACCTTCTGGGTGATGCGGCGGATCGCCAACGCGATATCCTCCGGACCGGAAAGATCCTGCACCACGCCGGAAGACAGCCGCTGTGGGTAGCGGCGATAGCGGAACGGCTGGCTGTTGTGTTCATGCACCACGCGCAGCGCATAGGGGCCCTGGCGAGAAGGCTTGTCGTCATCCGTGGCAGAACGCTGCAACTCGACGATGGCGCGCGCGCCTTCGGCAGCGTCGAGCACATAGCGACTGGGCGCGGTGGCGATGCCGTAGGTATCGAGCACCTGCGCCGTCTCCGAGTGGGTCAACCATTCCCGTCCCGCACGCCGCGCGCTGTGCACCAGGTCATGGGCGCGGGCGCGGATCTCGGCGCTGGTCGAGAAGGCCAGGCTCGGCGGCGTCTGCTGCAGCAGTGTCTGCACACGGTGGTAATCGACCATCTGCAGAAAGGCCTTGACGCCCTTCTCTGGCGACAGATAGGTCGGGATGCCGGCCAGATGGCACTCATGGCGGGCCGAAAGTGCCTGTTCGAGCCCCATCCAGCTGGTCAGCAGGTTGCGTCGGAATTGCTTGCGATGCGCCACCAGCGCCTCGGCCGTTGCCCGTGAGGGAGCAAGGCGTGTCGGCGCATGCACGACCAGCACGGCGTCCACGCCACGGTCATTGGCCACGATGTTGACCGCGGCCAGGAAGTCTTCCGGCGTGGCATTGCCACCCAGATCCACCGGATTGCGCCCCGGCAGGCTGACATCCAGCTCGGCCTTGAGCAGCGCCTGGCGGCTCTCCTCGCTCAGCTCGGCCAGCTTGCCGCCACCCGCCATCAGCTTGTCGATGGCCAGCAAGGCCGGGCCCAACCCATTGGAGACGATCGCCAGCCGGTCACCGCGCAACGGTTTCATGCGATTCAGCGTCTCCAGCGCATCGAACATGTCTTCGCTGTCATTGACGCGCACCACCCCGGCACGCGCGAGGGCGACATCGACAATCCGGTCGCGATTGGGCACCCCACGCGTGACATGTGTGCCGAACAGATCGGCTTCCGGGGTACGACCGCTCTTGATCGCCAGCACCAGCCGATTGCGGGACGCCTCGCGCAGCGCGGTCATGAAGTGCATCGGGTCGTGAATGCGCTCCAGGTGCAACAGCAAGGCCTGCGACGGCCCGTACTGGTTCAGATAGTCGATCAGATCGGGCAACATCACATCGACGCTGTCGCCCAGGGTCACCAGATGCGAGAAGCCGATGCCGCGCCCCGCCGCCCAGTCGATCATCGCATTGCCCAGCATCCCCGACTGGCCGAGATAGGCGACCTTGCCCTTGGCCACTGGCTGCCCACTGAAGGAGGCATTCAGGTGGCGGTTGGGCACGCAGATGCCCATGCATTCCGGCCCGAGCAGACGAATCCCACTGCCTCGTGCGGCCTTGAGCAACCGACTGTTGAGGCTTTCCTGATCACGGTGGATACGCGGGACTTCGACACCCGGCTCACGGGCCTGCGAGGCATCCAGCACGTCGTCCGTGCTGTCGGCGATCCGCGGGTAGCGCTCGGCGCTCGACGCGGCAGGCTCACCGGCCTCATCCAAAGGCGACGACTCGGTGGCGGAGGGATCGGGGACTGGCTTGCCCGTACTGGATCTGTGAATGCCGGGCAGGCGCGGGGCAGAGAAGTTCAGCCCGTCGCGGCGTGACAGCATCTCAAGCCCCTTGCCGGTGACGCGGGCCAGCGAGCTGACCGGTGTCGGCGCGACACCTCCTGAAATCAGCAACGCCGCCTTGACGCCGCGCCGGCCCAGCTTCTCGACCACACGCGGCAAGGTATCCGGCGGTGAGCACAGAATGGCCAGGTCCGGCACCTGCTCAAGCTCACTGACCCGCTTGACGCACACCACGCCATGCACCGTCTCATAACCCTTGGGGTTGACCACCGTCAGGGCGCCCTTGAAGCCCCCTTCAAGCAGATTGCGCAGTACCTGCCCGCCCAATGAATGCGGCTTTTCCGAGGCGCCGATCACCACGATACTGGCGGGCTCGAAGAAATTGCGCAGAAATCGCGTTCCCATAGGCTTGTCCTGTCAGCGGTTGCGCCTCGTCAGCGCGATATGAGCAGCATGCCGCGAAAGCGCAGGTCTGAACAGCCATCCTCGCGCCCTTCATGCGTGAAACAAGGTAGACCATCGGCGACTGGCTCATGCCATTGACGACTCTTACTGTTACGTCATGGTGCAGACCATTATGACCCGCACACTCACGCAGGCATGCCGATGATCACCTCCTACATATCCCATCGCGACTGCGGTCAGCATTTCATGGGCCCCACCCATCCCGAAAGCCCACTGCGTCTGCAGGCCATCGAGCGTCAGCTGGCGCTGAGCGGCGTGATTCAGCATGTCCAGCAATACAGTGCGCGAGCGGCAACGCTTGAGCAGCTGGCGCGCGTGCATCCCATGCGCCACCTGCAGGCGCTGGAAAAATGTCCGCCCCAGGCCGGGCAGCTGCTGACCATCAACGAAGACACCGTGATGTGTGCCGATAGCCTGGTCGCGGCGCGACTGGCCGCCGGCGCGGTGGTACGCGGGGTCGACCAGGTGATGCGCGATCAGGCCGACAACGTCTTCTGCGCCGTGCGCCCACCGGGCCACCATGCCGAACGCGCCGATGCGATGGGTTTCTGCTTCTACAACAACGTGGCGGTGGGCGCCCTGCACGCCCGCCAGCATTACGGCGTGAAGCGGATCGCGATCCTCGATTTCGATGTGCACCAGGGCAACGGCACCGTCGATATCTTCAAGCATGATCCCGATACCCTGGTGTGCTCCTCCTTTCAGGACGCCATGTACCCGTGGCGCTACCTGGAGAGCCGCTGGGAGCACATCCACAACACGCCCCTGAGCGAAGGCAGCGGCTCACTGGCCTTCCGGCGCGCCATTGAAGCCCAATGGCTGAAGAAGCTCGATGACTTCAAACCGGAGTTGATTTTGATCTCGGCAGGCTTTGACGCGCATCGTGAAGACCCGATGGCGGAACTGTGCCTGGAAGATGACGACTATTACTGGGTCACCCTGCTGGCAATGGATGTCGCGCGGCGTCACTGCCAAGGGCGTATCGTCTCCGTGCTGGAGGGCGGGTATTGCCTGGAGGCGCTGGGGCGCAGCACCGAGGCGCATCTCAAGGCGCTGGCAGGCTTGCCGATGCAGGATGGCCTCGATGCACGTGCCGGCAGCCATCGCCCCGGCCAGCACCCATCAGACCAGCTCGATCTCGCGCCTCCCACCGTGGATGCCCTCCCACCACGCTCCGCCTCTGGCACACCAGACGGATCCCAGCCGCCGCTTGCCAAGCCCGCCGAGGATGAGCGTGACCACCCGCTGTTCTAGCGTCTGGCTGCTCTAGTGCCCGGCTGTTCTAGCGCTGGGCATCCCCCGCACCGGTGACTTTCCCCTTGGCGCGCACCACACCTCGCGACAGGTTTCCCGCAGCCAGGAAACCTGTCGCTGCATCAAGGGAGTACCAGCGAGCCTTCGGTGTCGCGAACAGCCATGTCGCGGACAGCCATGTTGGCTACGTGTCGGGATGATGCGCGCTTGCCATGCTGTGATAAGCTGGCGATAAAGTTTCCGATAGTAAACTTTATCGCCAGCTGACAGCGCCACGACACCCGATGTCGTGCGCCGCCAATATCACGCCCATAGCGAAGCCACTCTCATGAGCACACCGACAGACAAGGACGCCGCCGTCCGGATCGCCTCCGGTCGCAAACCCTTCGTTGAGCCCCTGAAGCTTGGCGAACGCGTGAAGCAGATCCGTCTTTCCCATCATTGGACGCTGGAAGATGTCAGCCAGCGCACGGGACTGGCACGCTCGACATTGTCCAAGATCGAGAACGAGCAGATCTCGCCGACCTTCACGGCGGTCCAGAAGCTGATTCATGGTCTCAACATCGACCTGCCGCAGCTGCTGAGCCCGCCCAAGCGCCAGAGTGGCACTCTCGGGCGTCGCGACCTGACGCGCGTCGGTGATGGCAAGTCACACCCGACCCCGACCTATGAGCACGAGCTGCTGTCCTGGCAGCTGGCGCAGAAACGCATGATTCCTTTCAAGACTCGCGTGCGCGCGCGCAGCTTCGATGACTTCCCCGACTGGGTGCGTCACGACGGCGAGGAGTTCCTGATGGTATTGGCGGGCAGCATTCTGCTCTATTCGGAATTCTATGAACCCCTGCCGCTGGGTGAGGGTGACAGCATCTATTTCGACTCCGACATGGGTCACGCCCTGGTTTCTACCAGCGAAGAAGATGCCATCGTGCTGTCGGTGTGCACTCGCAATGATTCAGACCCGAGCTGAACTGATTTTAAGTGAGCTGGGCTGTGTTGATGCGAGCTGGGCTGTGTTGAAGTGAGCTGAGCCGAGCTGGATTACGCAGAACGCGCTGGCGAGAAGCTAAACCGTAAAGGTAGCCTTAACGCGAGCGCCACCTGGCCGGCCCATTTGAAACAAAGACTTGCTTGACCATGCCTGCCGTCAGCCCGCAATAAAAAAATCGCCCACTAGCCATGCGCTAATGGGCGATTTTTCTGAATGTCGCAAAGACACTCATGGCTTCTGCCGAGTCCTGACCGCCAGCACTCGCTGGGCGGTCAGCGTACCGAGCACTTCAATCGTGCTGTGCGGCATCGCCGCGCCAGATCAACTGACCGCATTCGCGCAGATCATAGCCGCCGAGGGATTGCGCCAGCTGGATACCATTCGGTGTGGCCAGATAGTCCAGCAATCCCTGGAAGAGATCGCGGAAGTAGACATTGCGCGGTACCACCAGGTCGAAGGCCTCTTCACAGACCGGCACGAAGCCGAGGCCGAACTCATTGGCGGCCGACAGCGTGCCGGGACCGACATCCACCTCGCCCCGCGCCACCATCGAGGCCACTTCACGCTCGGAATAGGCGATCGCCAGGGTGTTGAGCTGCTCGGCACGCATCTGATGGCCGGACAGCCACTCCTGCAGGAAGCGCTGCGAACCCGCCCCCTCCTGTCGCACCGCCCACCGCCGCTGCGAACCGAACAGGCCGCTGGGATCGATGGACAGATGTCGATCGTCGTTGCGGATGATCAGCCCCTGGGTACGGCGCGCAAGCCGCACCATCACCCACTGACGATAGCCATCGTGGCCGCGAATCAGCGCCGGATGACGCAGCGCCGCCTCTTCCGCGCGCCCCCAGTGAATGGCGCAGACATCAGCTCGCCCCTGGCTGAGCAGATCAAGCCCCAGACGCGTGCCGGTGACGCTCATGCCATAGAAGGCGCTACCGGCATGCTGCTGATTGAGGCGCATGGAGAGCGCGGCCAGCAGCGGGTCATCACTGCCGGTGATCATCAGGCGATCCGCCAGTACACCATGATGGCTGGACTCGAGAATCCATTGCTCCACCAGGCGCCTCGGAAACAACCACTTGCCGGTCACCTTGGTCGCCGGCATGGTGCCGTCACTGGCCAGCTGATAGATCTTCTTCTCATTGAGATGCAGCAGACGCGCGACTTCCTGCACCGTCAAGAAGGGGTTGTCGTGGGGGACCGGAGCCGGCCGGCCGGTGGCCGCATTCAGGGGCTCGCCTGAAGACTCAGCGACAGAGCCACCTGAAGGCGCGCCGAGTTCAGAGGAAAAGCCCTGTGAGGGTATGACGCCCAGCGGCGAAGAAAGACGACTCATCACTGCGCCCCCTTGTCATGTCCGGCTGCGCCGTCTGCTGAAGATGGCTTGCCTGACGCGTCATGGCGCGATGACTTGAGAGCGTCACCTGCACGCAGCGGCGGAATGGCGTCCAGCACCAGCCGCCCGGCAGGGTCCACCGCCTGGAAGTGGCGCCCCTTGGCGCGCGCGATCAACAACACACCAAAGCGCTCCGCCAGCTCCACTCCCTTCTGCGTGACACCGGAGCGTGAGACAAGCACCGAGATCCCCGCCTGAGCCACCTTCAGTACCATCTCGGAGGTCAGGCGGCCGGTGGTGTAGAAGACGTTGGCTCCCTGGTAATCACTGTCATCATCACTCAGGGGCGCCAACCAGCTCAGCCCCGCCAGCGTATCGACGGCGTTGTGGCGGCCGACATCCTCGATGAACGCCAATACCTCATCATCCCGACACAGGGCGCAGCCGTGAACCGCACCGGCCTTGCGATAGGTCGCGTTGTGCGCCGCCAGCGCCTCCAACAGGCGATACAACAAGGCCTGGCTAAAGGGGCCTGCGTCCAGCGCAGCCAGTGATTGGCGCTCCAGCAGATTGCCGAATACCGTGCCCTGCCCACAGCCGGTGGTCACGGTGCGCTTGCCGAGGCGCTGCTCGATATCCTCAGGCAGATGACGCGTCACCACCGAGGCGCTCTCGACCTCCCAGTCCACCTGCAGCGCTTCGAGGTCCTCAAGCTCACCCAGCAAGCCCTGATTGCGCAGATAACCGGCCACCAGCGCCTCAGGTTCGGCACCCAGGGTCATCAAGGTGACGATCTCGCGACGATTGAGATAGATGGTCAGCGAGCGCTCGGCGGCAATGGACTGCTGATGGCGCTCACCGCGCTCATCCATGACTTCGATGTCCAGCGTGGTGGGTAGTGTGGCGCGACTGATCGCTGGCCGTGCAGAGGGCATCATGAACTCGGGTCTCCCTGATCGAGCCGGTTGGAATGGCAATTCTTGCGCTGAATCGCCGTAGAGTACCAGTCCGATGGCAGAGCTGTCCCCGCACTGACTGACGGTGACCCTGATATCGCACGCGCCGGCATGTATCTTGCACACTAGCACCATCGCAGCATTCTTTTCAGACCCGCTTGCGGGTACAGCAGTGAACAAGGAAGCCATGTCTGAATCCATCCCTCCCCGCAGTGACGATACCCGCTGGTTGAGCGTCACCCTGGCACCTACCACGCAGAAACTGGGGCGTTTCAGCATCGACACCTGGCGGATTGCCGACCTCTCGCCCTCTGCAACGCCAGAGACGGACTCGCACGTAGCAGAGCCTGCCGCCACTGATGAAGTAGCGCATCGCCGCATCCTGCCGCTGCAACTTCACCTGACTGAACGCACCGATTACCGCTACAACCTGCGCTGCGAGCAGCCGCGTCTGTTCGTCCAATGCGATGAGCGCGAAGCCGACGGCATGCAGCCCCGCGTGGTGACGGCCTGTCAGGAGGTAGCATCGCATTGGATGGATGGCGACCAGCTGGTGCTGGACGTGCCGATGCCCCCGGCCTTGATGGTGTGGCTGGAAGCCTACCTCGCGCGTCACGGCGAACGACTCGACGAAGGCAAGAAGAAGAAACGCAAGGGCGCCGGGCGCGCCAGTCAGGCAGAGCAGCACGCCGCGACGCCCGACAAGGCGCATCAGCCCGGTGATGGTACGGAAAGCACGTCATGAGCCAGCACGACGATAACGCAAGCCGGGCCAATGAAGGCCTGTTCTCGCGCTGGTCACGCCGCAAGCAAGGCGACAGCCGCCGTGAAGACCAACTGGCACAGCCGGACAGCGCCGAGGTGACCAAGGGCGACAGCCTCCCGCCGTCACAGGTGGGAGTCGCCTCTGACCACAGCGCTGACGCCCCTGCAGCGAGTGGCTCGCAGCAAGAAGCCCTGGGCGGCGACAGCCCCTCCTCGGCAGCAGAGCAGTCAGCCGAACAGCCAGCAGAACAGGCATTAACCGAGAGCGATCAGCAGGCAGCAGACGCTGACAACGCTGAAGTACCCATCATCGAGCTGCCAGACCCCGACACCCTGACCCCAGACGCCGACATCAGCGCCTTCATGCAGAGCGGCGTGGACCCGGCGCTACGCCAGCGTGCGCTGCGACGTATCTTCATGGGTGGCGAGCACTCGGTGCGCGATGGGCTGGATGACTACGACCAGGACTTCTCCCAGATGCGCCCGCTCGCCGAAGGTGTCGCCGACACGCTGCGCAGCTGGACCCGCAAGGTCGAAGAAGGCCTGGAAAAGCTCGATGAGGCAAGCGAGACACCTGCGGTGGATACGACCCTGGAGACAAACGACCAGATCGCCGAGCAGGCGCCTGACGGTGAGGCGCCAGTGGGCGAGTCACACGCGACGCCCAGCGACGAGATACTCAAGTCGCCTGACCCGCAAGCGATACCAGCAGAAGACTCGCGCGAGCGTGCTCCCACGTCAGATGATGACCGCGGCGTCTGCCACAAGCCATGACCCGGGGCTGGCCCCACAAACGCCTCCAGCGCCAGGGATGAGCGTGTCAGGGCTCAGGACACCAGGACGTCAGGATGACGCGCCGCACAACCAGCATGAGTCATTATGACCCACGAGTAAGCTGGACACGCCTGACCGAGGTCATCCTGATGCCTCATGGGTCACCCTGACGCACCTCATCAAGGCGCACTGACTGCAACGCACATGCAAGATTCAGCATGACATGCCAACCCTTGAAGATGATGACTGGCGTCAACCGCCTGCGGTGATGAATGCCTGCGCGACCTGACCGCGCCTCTCTTCTCGCCGGGCGTGAAAACGGCAATGTCATCAACAGCATGCAAAGATGGTTGGCCTATCATGAATCCCCCACTGAACGACTGTCGATCGCCGACCCGGCTCTGACCGCGAAAGACCGCGAGAATCAGCGACGACCGGGACCTGCATCATCCGCCTGCCACCTGACGGCAGCTTGCATGCAAGGTCCGCCACGACCGAATAAGGATGAGGATGCTCAGCTCAAGCCTCGAGAGCGCTCAGCGCGCCCTCAATCAACAAGCACGCCAACGCGCCCTGTCATCCGCCATGGGTGGCTCGCCTGCCTCCAGTCTGCCGCTGTTGGCGACAGATGCCGGTAGCGCGCCCATCCACTATCACAGTCAGGGACGCACCGTGATCATCGGCAGCGAGGCGCGAGTGCGAGCACTGGCGAGTCTGCTGACCCGCCTGCCGGCTACCGCTCAGCTGCCGATGGCACTCTTGATCAGTGAGCAGGACAACAGTGCGCTGGTGACGATGGATGAACAGCATCTCGCCGCCAGTGAGTCGCTGCCTGCGCACAGTGCTCCGCGTGACATGCTCGCGCTGAGCGGTCACCTCGGCCAGTTCAGCCTTGCCAGTGATGGCGTCAATCTGGCTGCCGCGCTGGTGCCGCAAGGTGCCGGCAGCGCGACCCATTTCGACCTGATCGCCGACCTGTCCAGCCAGCCGCTCAACCAGGCGGAACTGCCACCGCCCGGCTATCTGCAAGCCGGTGCGGACGTCATCGCCGAGCTGGATCAGCTGGTCGCCGATGCCGAAGCCTCCCAGCAATCACTGTCACAGCTGACCGCCTGGGCCATGCAGTTCGCGGGCCTGATCGGCAACTTCGACAAACCGAATTACGTGACCGTCAATCTCGATACCTGCGCTCACTCCAGTGCCGGCAATATCGGCTGTACGCGTTGCCTGTCATCGTGCAGCGCCGATGCCATCTTCTCGGTGGCTGGTCGTCGCAATGCGCATATCGAGATTGATCCCTACCTGTGCCACGGCGCGGCCAGCTGCGTCAGCGCCTGCCCGACCGGCGCGCTGAGCTTCACCCAGCCCCCGGCCGAGCAGCGCATGGAGCAGATTCAGCGCCTGCTGGAGCGCTATCAGGATGGCGGCGGCCTCTACCCGCTGCTGCGCTATCGCCTGGAGCAATCCCCTGCCTCGCAGACTGCCCTGGCGAGTGTCGACCAGGAGCGCTGCCTCGATATCACCCTCGAGGAAATCTCCGCCACCGGGCACGACGAGTGGCTGGCCGCTCTCGCACTCGGCGCAACACAGGTCATCGTCGAACTGACCCACGACCTGCCCGCAGGCCAGCACCAGCAACTCGATAGCGAACGTCGCCTGGCGCTGACCCTGCTCGACAGCATGGGGCTTGCCAATGCGGGCAGTGGCGAGCCGCGCATCCGCTTCGTCTCGCCGCCATCCGCCCTGCCACAAATGGATAGCAACGAGGCTGACCCCCTGCCCCTGATCACGCCGCTGTGTGTCGCTCTGGCACCGGGCGCGGACAGTGAAGAAGAGCAGCAGCCCAGCCAGCCGATCGCCCGTGACTGGCTGCTGGGTCAGCCGCAGGCACGCCCCGGCAAGCGCGAACGCCTCAATCGGGTGCTCGATCACCTGGCGACACTGTCGGTCGCGGACCTGGCGCAGGACAGCGTCGCAGTGCCGACAGGCGCGCCCTTCGGCGTGGTGAACGTCGACAGCGACAACTGCACGCTGTGTCAGGGCTGCGTCGCCGTCTGCCCGACCAGCGCTCTCTCGGCCAATCGCACCTCGCCTGCACTATCCTTCACTCAAGGTGACTGCGTGCAGTGTGGCCTGTGCGAGCAGGCATGCCCGGAGCAGGTCATCACCCTGACACCAGGCTTTGCCCCGCAGCCCGACGTGCGCCGCGAACCGCAGCTGATCAAGCAGGATGTGCCCTTCCCCTGCATCAGCTGTGGCACGCCGTTCGGCTCCACCGCCACCATCACGGCGATGCAGACCAAACTGGCCTCGCATGCCTACTTCCAGGGCGATGGCGCACTGCGCCTGAAGATGTGCAGCGACTGCCGCGTCAAGGACATCTGGCACGAAATGGCACGTAATCCCGATGCCCAACTCAAGGTTTGAGCCAATGACATCACCCACGTCGACTCCCGACGACTTTGCAGCAGGTGGGACTGACGATCGTGCACCTGACACCACTGCGGCCGACTCTCTGATAAGCCATAGTGAAGAACAGCAGGCATTGCGCGCCGACCTCTACCGGCTGCTGGCGCGGCTGTTGCGCGCGGCGCCGGATGCGGAACTGATCGGCTTTCTGGCCGAACTCGACCATGACGCCATCAGCCTGCCCGGGGCCGCCGAGCAGCAACTGCCGCGCGCGCTGGCGTCGCTGTCATTGGCCGCCCGCGTCAGCGACTCGCGCCGTCTGGAAGACGACTTCTTCCAGAGCCTGGTAGGCGTGGTGCAGGGCGAGGTAGTGCCCTACGCCAGCTGGTACCTCACCGGCTCGCTGATGGAGATGCCGCTGGTCGCCCTGCGCCAGGACCTGAAACGCCTCGGCTTCGAACGCCAGAGCGATGTGCATGAGCCCGAGGATCATCTCGGCGCACTGTGCGAAGTGATGGCCATGCTGATCGATGAGGTGCCCGGCGAGCAGGTCAATTTCTTCCGCCGCCATGTGGCCAGCTGGGGCGAGCGCTGCTGCGCCGACCTCGCGGGACGCGAGAGCCCCTTCTATGCCGCCGTCGGCTACCTGGGGCAGGCCTTCCTGCGGGCAGAGCGCCTGAACCTCGGTGACTCGATCCCGCTGCATGCGGCGACCGAAAACAACTCTGGCGAGCAGGTGACGGCCGAGGCCGTCCAGCTCGTCACGCCAGCCAGTGTGGCGCCCGACGCAAGACAATGATGTCACGCATGACGTGAAGCAACATTCAAGACTACAACGCTAACCTTCTCGCATCACCCAGCAGCATTGCCGACAGGAGATCAGCATGAAGACTGATGACGCAAAAGACAGCCATAACCAGGCGCGCCAGGGGCGCCGCAAATTCCTGCGCGTACTGGGCGCCAGCACCGTAGGGGTTGCCGCAGCAGGGTCATTGGCCGGTGCCGTGATTCCGGACCAGGCCACGCCAGAGGCACCCGTCAAGGACAAGGGCACTGACAACTATCGCGAGAGTGATCACGTCAAGGCCTTCTACGCCACGCTGCGTGACTGAATGCTAGACAGACAGTGCCCCGAGCCAGCGCCATGCGCGCGGCCAGCGGCCTGAACAACGGGCAGCGCGGAGAGGTTTCCGCCCGCCATCGACAGTGACAAGTCGGCACGGATCAGGACTGCCCCTGATCTGAAAGACCGCCGCTCCCGACATTGCCCCCTGACCCGCTCACGCGGCCCGGGCAATGATTCGGGTGACGAGGAGAGATGATGTCATGCGACTGACCCCCACCCCCTCTGCCAAAGAGACCTCAGGACTCGGTATCAACCGCCGCCAGTTCCTGAAACGCAGCGGTGTCGCCACCGGCGGCCTTGCCGCCGCGAGCTTCATGGCCGCCCCGATGATGAAACGCGCCGAAGCCAAGACCGAAGTGTCTGACGCGCCGGTCGAGACGAAGCGCACCATCTGCTCACACTGCTCCGTGGGCTGCGGCGTCTATGCCGAGGTCCAGGAAGGTGTCTGGACCAAGCAGGAACCTGCCTTCGATCACCCCTTCAACCGTGGCGCGCACTGCGCCAAGGGCGCATCGCTGCGTGAGCATGGTCACTCTGACCGTCGCCTCAAGTACCCGATGAAGCTCGAAGGTGGCAAGTGGAAGAAGCTCTCCTGGGAGCAGGCCATCGAGGAAGTCGGCGATAAGGTACTCGAGCTCACCAAGGAGCACGGCCCCGATAGCATCTACTGGCTGGGTTCGGCCAAGTTCAGCAATGAACAGGCCTACCTGATGCGCAAGTTCGCGGCCCTGTTCGGCACCAACAACGTCGATCACCAGGCGCGTATCTGTCACTCCACCACAGTGGCCGGGGTCGCGAATACCTGGGGCTACGGGGCGATGACCAACTCCTTCAACGACATGCACAACTGTCGTTCGATCCTGTTCATCGGTTCCAACCCGTCCGAAGCGCACCCGGTGGCCATGCAGCACATCCTGCTGGCCAAGGAGCGCTCCAACGCCGAGATCATCGTCGTCGACCCGCGCTTCACGCGGACCGCCGCCAAGGCCAACAAGTACGTGCGCCTGCGTCCGGGCACCGATGTCGCCTACATCTGGGGCCTGCTGTGGCACATCTTCGAGAACGGCTGGGAAGATGAGGCCTACATCCAGCAGCGTGTCTACGGCATGGATGAAGTGCGTGCCGAAGTCGCCAAGTTCCCGCCGGCGGAAGTCGAGCGCATCACCGGCGTAGCCGAGGCCGACATGCTCGACGTCGCACGCCGCCTGTCCCAGAACCGTCCGGGCAGCGTCGTGTGGTGCATGGGAGGTACCCAGCACACCACCGGCAACAACAACACCCGCGCCTACTGCATCCTGGAACTGGCACTGGGCAACATCGGCAAGTCTGGTGGCGGCGCCAACATCTTCCGTGGCCACGACAACGTCCAGGGCGCCACGGATCTGGGCCTGATGTCCCACTCCCTGCCGGGATATTACGGCCTCTCCGAAGGCGCGTGGAAGCACTGGTCCAAGGTCTGGGACGTCGACTTCGAGTGGATCCAGAACCGCTACGACCAGACCGAATATCACGACGGCAAGCCGATGCACACCAACGGCATCACCGTCTCGCGCTGGGTCGATGGCGTGCTCGAGAACCCGGACCGCATCTCCCAGCGGACCGCGCTCAAGGCGATGTTCTACTGGGGCCATGCCGTCAACTCCCAGACCCGCGGGCCGGAGATGAAGAAGGCGATGGCCAAGCTGGACATGATGGTGGTGGTCGACCCCTACCCGACCATCGCCGCCGTCATGCACGACCGTACCGACGGCGTCTACCTGCTGCCGGCCGCGACCCAGTTCGAGACCACCGGCAGCGTGACCAACTCCAGCCGCTCCCTGCAGTGGCGCGATCAGGTCATCGAGCCGATGTTCGAGTCCAAGCCCGACCACGAGATCATGTACCTGCTGTCTCGCAAGCTGGGCTTCGCCGACGAGCTGTTCCGCAACATCAAGGTCGAGGGCAGCGTGCCTGTCGTCGAGGACATCACGCGCGAGTTCAATGCCGGCATGTGGACGGTGGGTTACACCGCCCAGAGCCCTGAGCGCCTGAAGGCTCACCAGCAGAACTGGCACACCTTCGACTTCGAGACGCTCAAGGCCCGTGGCGGCCCGGCCAACGGCGACTTCTACGGCCTGCCGTGGCCGTGCTGGGGTACGCCGGAGATGGGACACCCGGGCTCGCCCATCCTGTATGACACCTCCAAGACGGTGGCCGAGGGTGGCGGCAACTTCCGCGCGCGTTATGGCGTGGAGCACAACGGCACCAACATCCTCGCGGAAGGCTCCTGGTCCAAGGGCGCCGAGATCGAGGATGGCTATCCGGAGTTCACCGACAAGCTGCTCAAGCAGCTGGGCTGGTGGGATGACCTGACGGCCGAGGAAAAGCAGGCGGCGGAAGGCAAGAACTGGAAGACCGATCTCTCCGGCGGCATCCAGCGCGTGTGCATCAAGCATGGCTGCATGCCGTATGGCAACGCCAAGGCGCGTGCCCTGGTGTGGACCTTCCCGGACCCGATCCCCAAGCACCGCGAGCCGCTGTACACCGCGCGTCGCGATCTGGTGAAGGACTACCCGACCTGGCCGGATTCCGAGTCCATCTATCGCCTGCCGACGCTCTACGCCTCCATCCAGGAGAAGGACGTCAGCGCCAAGTACCCGATCACCCTGACCTCGGGCCGCCTGGTGGAATACGAAGGGGGTGGCGAAGAGACACGCTCCATTCCGTGGCTGGCCGAGCTGCAGCAGGAGATGTTCGTCGAGATCAATCCGGCCCTGGCCAATGATCAGGGCATCAAGGACGGCGACATGGTGTGGGTCGAGGGCGCCGAGGGCGGCCGCGTCAAGGTGATGGCGATGGTCACCGAGCGTGTCGGTCCGGATGTCGTCTTCATGCCCTTCCACTTCGGCGGGCATTACGAGGGCGAATCCCTCGAGTCCCGCTATCCGGAAGGCACCGTGCCCTATGTGCTCGGTGAATCGGCCAATACCGCGACCACCTACGGCTACGACCCCGTGACCCTGATGCAGGAAACCAAGGTCACCTTGTGCCGCGTCAGCCTCGCCTGACTCGAGTGACGGCCGCGTCCCGATGACGCGGCCCGGACGCAGCGCAAGACACGATCGGACGTATCCGTTACCAGAATCATCCGGCCTGTTGACCGAGGAACCCGGCAACAGGCCGTGAAGGAGAAGCACCATGGCCCAGATGAAATTTTTGTGTGATGCAGAGCGCTGCATCGAGTGCAATGGCTGCGTGACAGCCTGCAAGAACGCCAACGAGACCGAGTGGGGCGTTCAGCGCCGCCGCGTGGTGACCCTGGACGACGGCAAGCCGAGTGAAGTCTCCATCTCGGTGGCGTGCATGCATTGCGATGACGCGCCGTGCATGGCGGTCTGCCCCACCGACTGCTTCTACAAGACCGATGACGGCATCGTCCTGCACGACAAGGACATCTGCATCGGTTGCGGCTACTGCCTGTACGCCTGCCCGTTCGGCGCCCCGCAGTTCCCGCAGCAAGGCGCCTTCGGCGAGCGCGGCAAGATGGACAAGTGCACCTTCTGCGCAGGCGGTCCGGCCGAGAGCCCGGAAGAAGAGTTCGAGAAATACGGTGCCAACCGCATCAGCGAAGGCAAGCTGCCGCTGTGCGCCGAGATGTGCTCCACCAAGGCCCTGCTGGCCGGCGATGCCGAGACCGTCTCCGACATCTTCCGTCAGCGTGTGGTCTACCGTGGCCATGAAGACGGCGCCTGGTCGCCGGTCGACAAGGCCAGCCACCCGGAAACCTCTGCCAACCTGACCACCAGCAGCGTTCAGCAGGCGGACCACCTGGCCTACGACGCAGCCCGCAAGGGGTAAGGAGGCGACATGCGCGCGCACTTTACAGCTTCACGGTTGACCGTGGTCGCCATGTTCCTGTGCCTGATGCTGGCCAGTCTCTGGCTGGCTCCTCAGGCACTGGCCGCGAACCCTGACGGCGAGATCGGTCAGGCGGTCGGCACGGTGGACGCCGATACCTGGCGGCAGGTCAAGAATGGGGGCAACTCCATCGACAGCCGACATGACTCCAACTACAGCCTGATCAACCAGAGCGGCGAGACCTGGCGTCAGATCCGCAATCGCTGGATCTCACCGGGCGGCCTGATCGCACTGGGTGGCATGCTGGCCGTGCTGGTGATCTTCTACCTGCTGGTGGGACGCAACAATCTGGACCACCCGCGCAGCGGCAAGCTGATGCTGCGCTGGACAGCGCTGGAGCGTGCCATGCACTGGACGCTGGCGACGCTGTTCCTGACGCTGGCCATCACCGGCATCAATCTGCTGTGGGGCAAGTTCGTGTTCCGCAATGTGTTCGGGGATGTGTTCTGGGCCAACATGATCATGGCGACCAAGGTGATCCACAACTATGTGGGCCCCCTGTTCTCGATCATGCTGATCCTGGTGCTGGCCAAGTGGCTGAAGCTCAACCTTCCCAAAAAGCATGACCTTGACTGGTTCCGTCAGGGTGGCGGCATGATGAAGGGCAAGCATCCGGACGCCGGCTTCGCCAATGGCGGGGAAAAGGCCTGGTACTGGATTCTGGCGACGGTCGGCCTGGTAGTGATTGCCAGCGGGCTGGTGCTGGACTTCCCGATCTTCGGCCAGACGCGTGACAACATGCAGTGGGCCAATGTCTTCCACGGCATCGCCTCGCTGATGCTGATCGCGGTGTCCTTCGGCCACATCTATATCGGCACCGCCGGTACCGAGGGTGCCTTCGAGGGCATGAAGACCGGTTATGTCGATGAGACCTGGGCCAAGCAGCACCACAATCTGTGGTACGACGAGGTCAAGCAGGCCGAAGCGGCAGACCCGGCAGCAGACCCCGCCACGGCACCTGACGACAGCCTGGCACGTCAGCAGCGTCCGAATTAGCGCGGCGTCAGACATCCGCTGGATGAGTGAAGAAACGCCCGGTCAGGTTCGCCTGCCGGGCGTTTTCGCTTGCCCGCGCACACTCTTTCGCGACTCTGCCACCCACTGGCACTCCACCGGCCAACCCGCCTGCCAATCCGTCTGCCAAATCACAGACCAAACCACAGGCGTGCAGCGCTGGTTCACAGCTCTGCATTAGTTGCGTAAAGTTTCAGATATCCCGCCTGGGCCCACCAGATACCCCGACAGCATGAAGGCTGGCGCTTAGCTACGCCTTCTCAGGAGAATTCGATGAGCGACCCGATCCCTCAAGCCGTACAAGACCTGAGCCAACTGGACGAACAGACCCGCACCGAGCTGGAAGCGGCCGCGTTCCGTCGTCTGCTCAAGCATCTGGATGACAACAAGGATGTCCAGAACATCGATCTGATGATCCTCGCCGACTTCTGCCGCAACTGCCTGTCCAAGTGGCTGATGGCTGCTGGCGAGGAGCGCGGCGTGAGCTTCGATTACGACGCGGCGCGCGAGCATGTCTACGGCATGCCCTACTCCGAGTGGAAGACACATCACCAGGCCAAGGCGACCCCTGAGCAGCTGGCAGCGCTCGAGGCACGTCAACAAGGCAAGAAGGACTGATCATGAGCGGCAATGACGAACAGATCGGCCTCACCATCGCGGTATTGACCGTCTCGGATACACGCACCGCGGAGAATGACCGCTCCGGCGACGCCCTGGTCGACAACCTGACGGCGGCTGGCCATACCCTGCATGAAAAGCGCATCGTGCCCGATGACGTCTATCAACTGCGCGCCGTGGTCAGCGAGTGGATCGCGGACCCGGCCGTGCAGGTCATCCTGACGACGGGCGGCACAGGCTTCACCGGGCGTGACTCCACGCCGGAAGCCATTCGCGTGCTGCTCGACAAGGAAATCCAGGGCTTCGGCGAACTCTTCCGTCAGCTTTCACACCAGGAAGTCGGCAGCTCGACGATCCAGAGCCGCTGTCTGGGAGGGCTGGCCAACCGTACCGTGGTGTTCTGCCTGCCCGGCTCCACCGGCGCCTGCAAGACGGCCTGGAACGGCATCCTCAAGGAGCAGCTCGACAGCCGTCACCGCCCCTGCAACTTCGCCAACCTGGTGATTCCGGAGCGCGGAACCCATGCCCACTGACGCCAGTAAAGACCCGCATTCTCGCCCGTCGCCTTCCGCGGCGGCAGAGTGTGGCTGCGACGCCGTGCCTGTCGGTGCCAAGGGGCTGGCGCCCCTGGCCAGTGCACTCGCAGCGCTCCGTGACAGCTGCCCGCTGATGCCAGCCGAGCGCGTGGCAGTCAGTGACGCCGCAGGACGTGTGCTCGCCGAGGACGTGCATGCCGAGCTTGACGTGCCGCCTGCCGACAACTCCCAGATGGATGGCTACTGCGCCCGGGTGGCGGACATCGGTGACGGTGCCTGGCTGCCGATCAGTCAGCGTATCGCGGCAGGTCAGCCTGCCACGCCGCTGGCCGTGGCGAGTTGCGCGCGCCTGTTCACCGGAGCGGAAATCCCAGACGGCGCCGACGTGGTGATCATGCAGGAAGAGGTGACACTGCGTGAAGGCGAAGATGGCACCACTCTGGCCTGGCTGCCCGGGCCTCGCACCCGCGGCGACAACATTCGCGTTCAAGGCCGGGATGTCAGCAAGGGCAATCGCTTGCTCGCGGCGGGCACGCGACTGGACGCTGCCGCGCTGGGCCTACTGTGTGGCCAGGGGGCAAGTCACGTGCTGGTGCGCCGCAAGGTACGAGTGGCCTTGTTCGCGACCGGTGATGAACTGATCGAACCCGGCCAGCCGCTCAAGCCCGGCCAGATCTACAATTCCAATCGCGTGATGCTCAGCCAGATGCTCAGCGAGTTCGGGGCTGAGGTGGTGCTGGCGCCACTCAATGTGGCCGATACCTTCAAGGCCACCCGTGATGCTCTCGCTTCGGCGGCGCAACAGGCTGACCTGATCGTCACCTGCGGTGGGGTCAGCGTCGGCGAGGAAGACCACGTCCGCCCCGCCATCGAGGCGCTCGGCAGTCTGGATCTGTGGCGCCTGGCCATCAAACCGGGCAAACCACTGGCGCTGGGGCGCATCAAAAGCCCCCGGGGTGACACGGTGCGTGTCGTGGGCCTGCCGGGCAATCCGGTCTCCAGCTGGGTCGGTGGCTGGTTGTTCCTTCGTCCGCTACTGGGCGAGATGACCGACTGCGCTGCATTGCGCGAGCTGAAACGTCTCACGGTACGCGCGGCCTTCTCAGCCCGCACCGCCATCCGCCAGGATCATCTGCGTGTCACCTTGGCGCCCGGCAGTGATGGACAGCTTGAGGCACATGCCTTCCCGGACCAGAACTCGGCGGTACTCTCCTCCTGCGCCGGTGCTCAGGCACTGGCCGTGATTCCGCCCCATGCACAGCTCAACCACGGCGACAGCGTGGAATGCCTGTGGCTCGAGCGCTGACACCGCTCCCCCTCCCTGTTTTGACAACTGTCTTTACAACTGTCGTGACTACTGACGCGATAACTGTCACGACAACTGACGCTGGAATGCGACACCCTAGTGACACTCCAGCGTCATCTTGACCTCGCCCCTGAGTCCGGCACACTGACTGCCTTCATTCATCTGAGTTCTGACTGCCTACGGCGGCTCAGGACACTGATCGGTTACGGACTCTTGAGCAAGGACAACTCAATGCCAGCCTCTTCCTCGTCGCCCCGCGCGCTGTTACGCCCACTTGCCATGGCTGTGCTGCTTGCCACCACGTCGTCATCCTTGCCGGCGCTCGCCGATGACATTGCCACGTCGCCTGCGCCGGGCACGTCGGTCACCGAATGGAGCTATGCGAGTGAATCCGCGGATGACACCAACGCCGGAGCCAATGGCCCCGAGCATTGGGGAGAGCTCACCCCGGGCTATGCCGAGTGCGCGGCCGGCAGCCAGCAGTCGCCGATCGATATCGACAGCCAGTCACGCACGCTGAATGAAGCGGGCCCGAAACTCGACTACCATTCGCCGCTGCTCGTCACGCGCGATACGGGCCACACCCTGCAGATCGAAGGGGCCAGCGGCAATACCATGACGCTGGATGGCACCCAGTACACCCTGTCGCAGGTGCACCTGCATGTGCCGTCAGAGCACGCCATCGACGGCAAGCGTGCCGCCATGGAAATCCATCTGGTGCACAGCACCCCGGAGGGCAAGCTGGCCGTGCTGGCCGTACTGGTCGAGGAAGGGCATGACAACCTGGCTCTCAGCCGCCTGTTGAGCCGCCTGCCCCAGCGCGGCCTCTCCGAGACCCTGACAAGCGGCCTGTCTGCCAATCTGCTGCTGCCGCGCGAGCATGCTGGCTGGCAGTACTCCGGCTCGCTTACCACCCCGCCATGCTCTGAGCCAGTCACCTGGTTTGTCATGCAGACGCCGATCGAAGCCTCCCAGTCACAGATCGACGCCTACCATGAGTGGCAAGGCGGAGAGAATGCCCGCCCCCTTCAGCGCTGATTGATACAAGGCGCGCCACGGACGACAAAGGCGCCACCCTAGCGGGTGGCGCTTTTTTTATCTCGAAACATATTCCATGCGTTTAAACAACGTATACCGCACCTCGACAGCCAACAGTTCATAAGCATATCTTAAATTAAAATCATTTTTTGCCGATAGATTAACCAGTTAGCACTACTTGATCTTTAGTCTTATGGCCGATTAGAAAAATCATACTCAGCGCATGATCCGAACACCACTCCCGGGCGTTATTGAATTTGACTCTCGACTCCCCGATCTCCAGTAGAACAAGGGCTCAAAGAGGTATCGAGATAGTGAGTAGTGAAACCGAGGGGGCTAAAGAAAGCCGAAACACAAATAAACTATATTTTAACGATGAGAGTTGACGCCTGAGTACTAGAAAAATGATCCAGGTCATAATAACGTGTTGATTATTGATAATTAATAGAAAGTTGCGAATGCACAAGAAGTGCCATTGAGGATAACGATATGCCGGTAACTGCCAAGGTCGCTCCCCACGGTCAGCTCGCGGAACAGGAAACGGTCCTGCGTGAAGTCGATACCATTGCCCTCAATAGATCATCGGATGTCAGCCTGGACCTCCATCCTCGCGATATCGAGGTGATGACCCGCCAGGGAGACAATCTGCTTGTCACCCTCGAAAACGGGGAACTGATCACGGTCGAAAACTTCTACGCAGACCCCACCGAGCTCAGCCACCTGTATCTACAAGGCGATGAGTTCGCCGGTGAGCTCTTTCAGGTGGGTCTGGGTGAAGCTGGCGCAGGGGGCGCTGTGCCCTTCACCAGTACCGCGACCTTGACGACGGCAGAGACGGCACTCACTACCACAGCAGCAGGTGCAGGCACTGCGGGTGCAGAAGCCGCAACGGGCGCAGGTGCGGGTGCCGGGGCTGGCATCAGCACCGCTGGCCTCGTGGCAGGCGGCGTTGCCGTGGCCGCCGGTGTCGGCGTGGCCGCTGCCACTGGCGATGACAGCTCCTCCTCGGATGAGGACACGACAGCGCCTGAGGCGCCTGTCCTCGACCAGACCAATGGCAACATCCTCACCGGCAGCAGTGAGCCCGGCGCCACTATCGAGATCACCAATGCCGCCGGCGACAGCGTGGGAAGCGCCGTTGCCGATGCGGATGGCAACTTCTCGGTCGAGCTGTCTCCCGCGCAGGCAGCCGGTACCGAACTGACCGCCACCGCGACCGATGCCGCCGGCAACGTGAGCGAAGCCTCCACCGCGGTCACCGTGCTGCAGGATGCTGACACCACGGCACCCAACACCCCGACCATCGCCTCCGCGACGGATGATGTGGAAGCCATCACTGGAGCGCTCGAGGATGGCGACAGCACCAATGACACCACGCCGACCCTGGGCGGTACTGCTGAAGTCGGCAGCACCGTCACTGTCACGCTCGATGGTGATGTGATCGGCACCACCACCGCCGACAGCAACGGTGCCTGGAGCTTCACTCCAAACACCCAGCTTGACGATGGCGAGCATGTCTTCAGCGTCACCGCGGCTGACGAAGCCGGCAATGTGAGCGCGCCGTCTGGCGAGTTCACCTTGAGCATTGATACCGAGGCACCCGTTGCGCCGGCCTTGAACGACTCCGATGGCACCACGGCATCCGGTACGGCCGAAGCCGGTAGCGACATCGAGATCACCAACAGCAATGGCGATAGGGTCGGCACTGGGATTGCGGAAGACGATGGCACCTTCTCCATCGAACTTGATCCGTCCCAGCAGGATGGCGAGGCGCTGACGGCCACCGCTACGGATTCTGCCGGGAACATCAGCAGCAGCTCTACGCCAGCGACTGTGGATACAAGCACCGACTCCACCGCGCCTAACCCCCCTACCATCACTTCCGCGACCGACGATGTGGCAGCCGATACCGGTGCCCTCGCCTCGGGCGACAGCACCAATGACGCGACGCCGACCCTGACCGGCAGCGCCGAAGCCGGCAGCAGCGTCACTGTCTCGCTCGATGGTGAAGTCGTTGATAGCGTGACAGCCGATGCCAATGGCAGCTGGAGCTATACCCCGAGCACTGATCTCACCGATGGCGACCACGTCTTCAGCGTCACCGCGACCGATGCCGCCGGTAACGAAAGTGCATCCTCTGGCGAGTTCACACTCACCGTCGACACCACCGCGCCGGATGCCCCGATCCTGTCCGAGACCGATGGCGAGACGGCTAATGGCAGTACCGTCAATGGTAGCGCCGAGGCCGGCGGCACCGTCGAAATCACCAATGGTGATGGCAATCTGCTGGGCACCGGCACTGTTGCCGATGACGGCACCTTCAGCATCACGCTGTCTCCGAAGCAGGACGCCGGCGCTGAGCTGACCGCCACCGTCACTGACGCCGCGGGTAACGAAAGCCCAGTCTCCGACACCCTGGTGGTGCCGGAAGACGCTGACGTTACCGCGCCGAACACGCCGACCATCACCTCGGCGACCGACGATGTACCAGCCGATACCGGTGCCCTCGCCTCGGGCGACAGCACCAATGACGCGACGCCGACCCTGACTGGCAGCGCCGAAGCCGGGAGCACCGTCACCATCACCCACAACGGCGAAGTCGTTGATAGCGTGACTGCGGATACCAATGGCACATGGAGCTACACACCGGCTACTGATCTCACCGATGGTGACCACGTCTTCAGCGTCACCGCGACCGATGACGCCGGCAACGAAAGCCCAGCGTCTGGCGAGTTCACGCTTACCGTGGACACCGCCGCGCCTGATGCGCCGGTTCTGTCCGAGACCGATGGCGAGACGGCTAATGGCAGCACCGTCAACGGCAGTGCTGAGGCCGGCGGCACCGTCGAAATCACCAATGGTGATGGCGATCTGCTGGGCAGCGGCACTGTTGCCGATGACGGTACCTTCAGCATCACCCTGTCTCCGAAGCAGGAAGCCGGCGCTGAACTGACCGCCACCGTCACCGACGCCGCGGGTAACGAAAGCCCAGTCTCCGACACCCTGGTGGTGCCGGAAGACGCTGACGTCACAGCGCCGAACACGCCGACCATCACCTCCGCCACAGATGATGTACCAGCCGATACCGGTGCCCTCGCCTCCGGCGACAGCACCAACGATACGACGCCGACGCTGACCGGCAGCGCCGAAGCCGGCAGCAGCATCACTGTCTCGCTCGATGGTGAAGTGATCGGCACCACCACCGCCGACAGCAACGGTGCCTGGAGCTTCACTCCAAACACCGAGCTTGACGATGGCGAGCATGTCTTCAGCGTCACCGCGACTGATTCCGCCGGCAACGAAAGCGCGCCGTCTGGCGAGTTCACGCTCACCGTCGACACCGTCGCTCCGGATGCACCAGTCCTGAGCGAGACCGATGGCGAGACGGCCAATGGCAGCACCGTCAATGGTAGCGCCGAGGCCGGTGGCACCGTCGAAATCACCAATGGTGATGGCGATCTGCTTGGCAGCGGCACTGTTGCCGATGACGGCACCTTCAGCATCACGCTGTCTCCGAAGCAGGACGCCGGCGCTGAGCTGACCGCCACCGTCACCGACGCCGCGGGTAACGAAAGTGCTGTCTCCGACACCCTGGTAGTGCCGGAAGACGCTGACGTGACTCCGCCGAACACGCCAACCATCATTTCCGCGACCGACGATGTGGCAGCCGATACCGGTGCCCTCGCCACCGGCGACAGCACCAATGACCCGACGCCGACCCTCACCGGCAGCGCCGAAGCCGGCAGCACCGTCACCATCACCCACAACGGCGAAGTCGTTGATACGGTCGTGGCAGATGCCAATGGCGCCT
>Ga0114912_1000030_pt1 | contig 99812 bp, 61 predicted proteins | sample MalvirDeepMed_51_FD_89713 | JGI IMG/M metagenome (GOLD analysis project Ga0114912, IMG submission 89713) | Marine viral communities from the Global Malaspina Expedition - Malaspina viral metaG DeepMed_51 | ecosystem: Environmental > Aquatic > Marine > Oceanic | place: Mediterranean Sea...
ATCACTGCGTCATGCGGGAAGGAGAAGTCCGACGGCGAGAACACCGCTGACTGGGCGTACTGGATGTCGAGGCTCTCGATGGACGGCAGGTTGCCGACGCTGCCGCAGACCACCACGTAGCATTCGTTCTCGATGGCACGCGCCTGGGCGCAGTTGCGCACGCGCAGGTAGCTGTTCTTGGTGTCGGTCCAGAACGGCACCATCAGGATGTCCATGTCCTGATCGGCCAGCAGACGCGACAGTTCCGGGAACTCCACGTCGTAGCAGATCAGCATGCCGATGCGTCCGGCGTCGGTCTCGAACACGGCCAGCTCGTCACCGCCCTTGATGATCCAGTCGCGGCGCTCCTGCGGCGTGATGTGCAGCTTGGCTTGACGGTCGATCTCGCCATCGCGGTGACACAGGTAGGTGACGTTGTAGAGCTCGTTGTCGTCACCGATCTCGACCATGGAACCGGCCACGATGTTAATGTTGTAGGCCACCGCCATGCGCGAGATTTCCTGCTTGAAGCGCTCGGTGAAGCCGGCGAGGTAGCGGATGCAGCGCACCGGGTCGCTCTGGTCTTCCAAAAGGCCGATCAACGGCGTGTTGAACAGCTCCGGGAAGACGGCGAAGTCACTCTGGTAATCCGACAGGGCATCGACGTAGTACTCGACCTGTTGCAGCACGGATTCGACACTGTCGAACTTGCGCATCTGCCACTGCACGGCGCCGACGCGAATCATCGTCTTGCGGCTTTCCAGCACGCGCTCGGCGGGCTCGAACAGGATGTTGCTCCACTCCAGCAGCGTGGCGTAGCCCTGGGAATCCTCGTCTTCCGGCAGATATTGACGCAGCAGGCGCTTGACCAGGAAGCCGTTGGCCAGCTGGAACGACAGGATGGGGTCATGGATCTCGCGACGCTCCACCTTGTCGATGTACTCGGAGGGCGAGAGTTCGGCGGCATATTCGTGGTACTGGGGAATGCGCCCGCCGGCCAGAATCGAGCGCAGATTCATCGAGCGGCACAGGTCCTTGCGCGCCTCGTACAGGCGGCGACCGAGGCGATAGCCGCGGTAGTCGACGTCGATCAGCACATCCAGACCATAAAGCGCATCGCCATCCTCCTTGTTGAGGATGATCTCGCGCTGGCCGATCAGGTCGTCGTACTTGTGCGGGTTGGAGAAGGCGTCGTAATCCACCAGCGCCGTCAGGGCGACACCGACCAGCCTCTCGCCATCCTCGATCACTATCTGGCCATCGGGGAATTCGGCGATCAGGCGGTTGATGGTGTGCTCAGGCCAGGCGCCACCGATGTCGTCGTAGATGCCGTCCATCAGGCGCTTGAGCTGGGGGTAGTCTGATTCCTGCAGGTTGCGCAGGTTCAGGTGCAGGTCTTCGACGGACATCGAGACTCCTTGGAAAATGAAGAGAGGGGATCAGGGCAGGAAGTGGCTGGCGCGAACGCGATGGGCCCCATTATTCGCGCTGTCGAGGCCGGGTGTCATCAATATCCTTTGGTCAATGTCCGGCCCTGGTCATGCAACCCTCATCAATGGGTCCAACCTCGCGTCACTGCAAGGGTGGGCGAGCCTTCGCGCCTTGAGTGGCGCTCAGTGCGATGTTGAACGAATGCTCATTTTGCTTGCATTTGCGCGGCACAACGTCCAAAACAATGCCAAGGGCAGGGCGCGCGCAGCGAAGTCATGCCGTTCATATCAAGCCTCAATGACACCAGGCCTTAGTGACACCAGACCTCAATGACACCCAAGGAGACCCGCATGACCCCAGTCCTTCATGAATTGCGTGGCCGTGATGACCGCCTGCGTTTCTCACCGTTCTGCTGGCGTGCGCGTCTGGCATTGGCGCACAAGGGCCTTGCGGCCGAACTCGTGCCGATGCTGTTCACCGACAAGAGCCCGATCGACTTCTGCGATTCCACCACGGTGCCGGTGCTCAAGGATGCGCACGGCGTGGCGATGGACAGCTATGACATCTTCAAGCATCTGGACGCGCATTACCCGGACAGCGGTGATGGCCTGCTGATCGGCGATGCACACGCCGAGGCACGCCTGAACTTCGTCAAGGTGTATACCGAGCAGGTCATGGCGGTCGGCTTCTTCCGCCTGGTGGCGCTGGATCTGCTGGCGGCCATCCACCCGGATGACCGCGAGTACTTCCGCACCAGCCGCGAAGCCCGCTTCGGCATGCCCTTCGAGGAATTCAACAACGTCGAGGCTGCACGCGGCATCCTGGACAGCGCCTTCAAGCCGCTGCGTGGCCTGCTCGCCAATCAGCCTTTCATGGATGGCGATGCCCCGGCGGCGGCGGATTACCTGGTCTTCGGCTTCTTCATCTGGGCACACATCGTCTCCGATACCTCGCCCTTCGGCGAGACGGAAGACGCGGGCGACCCGCTGGTGCAGTGGCGCGAGCGCATGATGGATCTCTTCGACGGCATGGCGCGCAAGGCGCCGCGTGCCAGCGAGATTCCGCAATAACGTCCGCAGTAACGCCCGCAGTAACGCCCGCAGTAAAGAACATGCTCGCAATGCCCCTGGTGAAAAGCTGCACGAGGGGCCTGGCGATGAGCATGATCTCCTCGATGGCTCGAACGCTCATGGGCGTTCGAGCCATTTTGCTATGTCCTTGCACAGGAGCTCACAGATGATTGATCTGTATTACTGGACCACGCCCAACGGCCACAAGATCACGATCTTTCTGGAGGAAGCCGGTCTCGAGTATCGCCTCATTCCGGTGAATATCAGCAAGGGGGAGCAGTTCGCGCCGGAGTTTCTGGCCATCTCGCCCAACAATCGCATGCCGGCGATCGTCGATCATGCGCCAGCCGATGGCGGTGAGCCGATCTCGGTGTTCGAATCCGGTGCGATTCTGGAGTATCTGGCCGACAAGTGCGGCAAGTTTCTGGCGCGGGAAACACGCGCCCGCAATGACGTGCTGCAGTGGCTGCACTGGCAGATGGGTGGCCTGGGGCCGATGCTGGGTCAGGTGCATCATTTCAAGCACTACGCGCCAGAGCCGGTGGAGTACGCCATCGAGCGCTATCACAAGGAAGGCGAGCGCCTCTACGGCGTGCTGGAGCGCCAGCTTGCGGAGCGTGACTTCGTGGCGGGGGACGAGTTGAGCATCGCCGACATGGCCATCTGGCCGTGGCTGAAGGCCGAGAAGCAGGAGATCGATCTGACGCGCTTCCCGGCGGTCGCCGCCTATCGTGCCCGCATCGCCGAGCGTGATGGCGTAAAGCGGGCAATGGCGCGTATCGATGACATCAATCCGGCCGCCAATGTGGCGATGGATGAGGAAGCGCGCCGTCATCTGTTCGGCCAGCAATCGTGACGGGCAGTCAGGCTGCTGTGAAGTCGTGAAATTGTGGAACTGAGAAGCCAGAAGCAACTGCTGAACGGCCCGAAGCGTTGTCAGGCCGACAGGTCAGCGGGTCCAGTCCGTCGGCACACGACGGCGGATATGGTCGAGCAGCGCGCCGAGCTTGCGCGGCGGATGGCCGAAGGGATAGTGCAGGCTGACCGGAATCGACGGGCCCTTCCACTCGGGCAGGCAGGCCTCGAACTGTCCCGGGTGCGCCGTCGCCCGGGTGCGCACGTGGTAGTCCGGCAGCAGACCGATACCGGCGCCGTGGGCGATATGGTCGGCATGCACCACCACGTTGTCGACCGTGAAGCGTGACGGTGGCAGGCTCAGGCGATACTCGCCTTCCTCGGGGTGATTGAGCACCAGGTTGGGGTGATGGCGATCGATCAGGTTGACCCAGTCATGGGAGGTCAGCTCGCTGGGGTGCTGCGGATGGCCATGCTGGCGCAGATAGCTGGGGTGGGCGTAGAGATGTTGCTGCTGCTGACCCAGAATCTCCTCGCGCAGCCCGGTGTCCTTGGCCGGACCTTCCCACAGCCACAGCATCACCTGGTCGTCATCGCGTGACGGCGGCAGATGGTTGGCGGTCAGGGTCAGGCGAATGCCCGGATACTCTTCGATGAAGTCGGTCAGCACATGATTGAACCAGCCACGCAGGAAGTGCGGGTGCGCGCTGACGGTGATATCACCGCTGATCTCCTCGCGCAGTTCATCCAGCGCGATCTGCGAGCGCTCGCCCAGCGACAGCATCTGCTGGCAGTACTGATAGAACAGCGTGCCGGCCTCGGTGGGAATCAGGCGATTGGCCTGACGGTGCAGCAGTGGCTGGCCGAGCTGGTGTTCGAGATGGCTGATCCGGCGGCTGAGCGTGGACTTGGAGATACCGAGATGCTCGGCTCCTGCGCCCAGATTGCCGTAGCGCATGATGGCATCGAAGGCACTGAGGCCCTGAAATTCGTCAAGTACTGGAGGCATGACTTGGTGGCACCCGCCGCTGTTGTCTGCCGTTGAAGCGGCAAATAGCGTGAAAGAAAGCATGAAAGCAGGAATCGCGTCGTTGCTGGGGTGTGGGCCAGCGTCTCCCTGCCATTTTGGCCAGCATTGTAGCCGATCTGGTCGAGCGAATGGCATACATGTGAGTGATTCGCGTTTGCCTGTAGCCGGATGCGGCGAAACATTCGCCAGCCGGCGGCTTCCGATGACCTGCCCGTGGCTGATGGCAGACGGGCGCTGACAGACAGCCAGCGTGCCTCAAGCGAGCCTCATGCCGCTGGCGTTCGACAAACAGGGTTGACGGTTTCCGCGCCCCGCGCGGCAATTGCGCCCACATGAGATGCACATGGCGAGCGAGCGCGGCATCATGGCGAGATCAATGCGCAGCAGGCCTCGTCGCTGCGTTTCACTGTTCAAGGACCCTGTAGATGTCATTCGCTACCCGCTTGCGCGCCCGGGCCGCCTTGCTTGCCTCTCCGCTACGGCTTGCGTCATCAGCGCCAACGCCTTCATCAGCGCTATCTTCCTCATCAGTGCTATCTCCTTCATCAGCGCTGTTGAGGGCCGCCAGCCTGGCGGCCCCGTTGATGCTGGCACTGCTGGCCGCGCCGGTTCAGGCAGACGAGCGCCCCCAGATCCGTGTCATGGCCGCCGCCTCGCTGCATGATGCGCTGGATGCCATCGAGGCGCGCTACGAGCGTCTCGCCGACGTGGACATCATGCCGGTCTACGCCTCGTCCTCGACCCTGGCGCGTCAGCTGGCCAATGGGGCTCCGGCGCAGCTGTATCTGTCGGCCAATGAGCGCTGGATGGACTGGCTGGAGCAGCAGGCCGGCATCGTCGTCACCGGCCGTCATGACCTGCTGGGCAACCGTCTCGCGCTGGTCGCGCCCGGCCCCAGCCAGCTGGATGCCAGTGTCAGCAATGCCGAGGATGTCACCGATGTGGCCGAGCGCCTCGCCGCCACCGGCAGCAACACTCGCCTGGCCGTCGGCGACCCCGACCACGTGCCCGCGGGCATCTATGCGCGTCAGTCGCTGGAAGCGCTGGGGCAGTGGCAGACGCTGCGCTCGCGCCTGGCCAGCGCCGAGGACGTGCGCGCCGCGCTGGCGCTGGTCGAGCATGGCGAGGCCCCGCTGGGGATCGTCTATGCCACTGACGCCGCCATCAGCCATCGGGTGCATCAGATCGGCCTGCTGCCGGACAGCAGCCATGACCCCATCCACTACCCTGCCGCCTTGATCAGTCGTGGCGGTGATGCGCCGTCGTCACAGGCCGAGGCCTTCGCGGCCTGGCTGTCCAGCAACGAGGCCGGTGCCATCTTCCATCGCTTCGGCTTCAGCACGCTCGCCCATCTGGCTCCTGCTGCGCAGCCTGAGGCCGACTAGCCGCTGGATCAGCATCGAGGCCTCGTGGCACACGCTGGCATGTCATCGACAAGATGAGGCCGCTACACTGGGAGCCTGCTGTCACATCGGCGTGATCAAGGCGGGCAGGGCTGTCTGCCGGCGCTTCGCGTCACGTCATGTGCGAGAACCTGTCTTCGTCTGAGGAAGATCCATGCTGAGTGCGCTGGAATGGGAAGCCCTGAGCCTGAGCCTCAAGGTGGCTTGCGTCGCGGTCGGCCTGAGCCTGATTCCCGGTTTTGCGGCGGCCTGGTGGCTGGCGCGACGTGAGTTTCGTGGCAAGGCGCTGGTCGATGGTCTGCTGCATCTGCCGCTGGTGTTGCCGCCCGTGGTGGTCGGTTATCTGTTGCTGGTCACCTTCGGGCGCAATGGCGCCATCGGCCAGTGGCTGGCCAAGGTCGATATCGTGCTGCCCTTCACCTGGCAGGGCGCGGCGCTGGCGGCGGCGGTGATGGCCTTTCCGCTGATGGTGCGCGCGATGCGCCTGTCACTGGAGGCCATCGACCCGGGGCTGGAGGCCGCGGCCCGCACCCTGGGGGCCAATCCGCTGCGCGTGCTGTTCACGGTGACCATGCCGCTGGCGCTGCCGGGCATTCTCACCGGTGGCATGCTGGCCTTCGCGCGTGCGCTGTCGGAGTTCGGTGCCACCATCACCTTCGCTGCCAATATTCCCGGCGAGACCCGCACGCTGCCGCTGGCGCTCTATACCCTGATCCAGACCCCGGGCCAGGAAGGCGCCGCGGCCAGGCTGTGCGCCATCGCCGTCGTCATCGCGATGCTGTCGCTGCTGGCCTCCGAATGGCTGGCACGTCGCGCGCGACTGCGCATGGAGGGGCGTGATGCTTGATTTCCACCTCCATCGTCAGCAGGGCGCCTTCACGCTGGATGCCACGCTCAAGGTGCCGGCGCGCGGCGTCACGGCGCTCTTCGGGCGCTCCGGCAGCGGCAAGACCACCATCCTGCGCCTGATCGCGGGCCTCGAACGTCCCGACCATGGCCATCTGCGCCTGGACGGCGAGTGCCTGACGGGCGGCGAGAACGATATCTTCGTGCCGGCGCATCGTCGCAGGCTCGGCGTCGTCTTCCAGGAGCCGCGCCTGTTTCCGCACTACAGCGTGCGCGGCAACCTCCGCTACGGCATGCCGCGCGCTCTGACACCCGCCCAGCGCCAACAGAATCAGTCACGTCTGCATGAGATGGTGACGCTGCTGGGCATCGAGGACCTGCTGTCGCGCATGCCCGGCCAGCTGTCCGGTGGCGAGGCGCGGCGTGTCGCGATCGGCCGCGCCCTGCTGTCACGCCCGCGCATGCTGTTGCTGGATGAGCCGCTGACCGGCCTCGACGGCGCGCGCAAGCAGGAGCTGCTGCACTACATTGCGCGGCTGGCGCGCGAGATCGAGATCCCGATCCTGTTCGTCAGTCATGACACCCGCGAGCTGTTCGCGGTCGCCGACCGTCTGGCGCTGGTGGACAACGGCCGCATCACCGCCAGCGGCGAGATCGGTGACATGCTGTCACGGCTGGACCTGGCGCCGCAGACCGGCCGTTTCGAAGCGGGCTCGCTGCTGACCGCCGAGGTGCTGTCGCACGATGATGACTGGCAGCTGACGCGTCTGGGGCTGGGCGCCGGGCTGAGCCTCAAGCTGGCGCGGCTGGCGATGCCGGTGGGGCGTCGTGTGCGACTGCGGCTGCGGGCGCGTGACATCAGCATCGCACTGGAGACGCCGACCCACACCAGCCTGCGCAATGCCTTGCCGGCCGTGATCCACGAGATCGAGAGCGAGCGCGGCCATGCCAGCGCCGAGCTGGTGCTGGGCATCGCCGGCCAGCGGGTGAGGGCGCGAGTCGACCGTCTGGTGTGTCAGGAGCTGGGCCTCAAGGTCGGGCTGGGCGTCAAGGCGCTGATTTCCAGCGTGGCGCTCTCGGGCCCCGACGTGATCAGCCTGGACGCCATGGATGACGACATCCCTGTGGTGAATGCGGCCCAGCCGAGTGCGGCCCAGCCGAATGCGACACAGACAAATACCGCACAGGCCAAGGCGCCAGATGACGCAGGCTCTGCCTCGCCTGCGAGCTGACGCCGCTCGTACGCACCGTTCGCTGACTTCTCGAATTGATGGACTCTGGCAAGGAAACCTCTCATGCAGTTGACCCACCTGTGGCGCTATCCCCTCAAGTCCGGCGCCGCTGAGGCGCTGGAGACAGCGACGCTCGGCGAGGAAGGCCTCACCCAGGACCGCCGCTTCGTGGTGGTCGCGGCGCGAGGCAAGTTCGTCACCGCGCGTACGCATCCCCAGTTGCAGCGCCTGGCCCTGCGCGAAGACGCCAGCGGCCAGTGGCGACTGTGGCATCTGGACCGCCCCGAATGCGGCAGCGTCAGCTTTGCCACCGATGACCAGGCCGAGCGTCTCGACATCCAGGTGTGGGCCGATCGGTTCACTGCCTTGAGCGTCAGCTTTGAGGCCGATGCCTGGCTGAGTGAGCAGGTCGGCATGCCGGTCAGGCTCAGCTGGTTGGGCGAGCGCTCGGAGCGCTATCGCGAGATCATCGCGCAGCGCGTCAGCGCCGCCGACGGCTTTCCGCTGTTGCTGGCCAATCAGGCTTCGTTGGCGGCGCTCAACGCCCAGACCCCGAGTGCGGACCATGGCATGGATCAGTTCCGGCCCAATCTGGTGATCAGCGGCGCCGAGGCATGGGCCGAGGATGGCTGGCAGGAAGTGCGCATCGGCGAGGCACGCTTCACGCTGGTGTCCTCCTGCACCCGCTGTGCGATGGTCAATGTCGACCCGGCGACGGGCGACAAGCGTGGCGACGGCGAGCCGCTCAAGACGCTGGCACGAGTGCGCCGCTTCGCGGATGGCCAGGTGCACTTCGGCTACAACCTCGTCGCGCTCGATCCCTCGCGCAAGCCTACCCTGCGTGTCGGCGACGAGGTGGAAGTCACCGCCTTCAAGTGATGTCGCTGGAATCTTGACTACAGGCCTGAACGAAAACGCCCGCCATCCTCGATGACGGGCGTTTTCGTTGAGGGGACGCTTGGCAAGACAGTAGGCAATCTCAGCCCGGCGGCCCGAACAGGGCAGGCTGGCCATGCGCCTCGCGCCAGACATCCAGCGCCGCACGGTGCAGCTGGCTGTGACGCCATGCCAGCGCCTCGATATCGCGGTCATAGCCGCCACCGATCACGCAGGCCACGGCGGCACCCGCCGTGCGACAGCGCTGGATGACATGTCGCTCGCGGTGGTAGAGGCCGCTGTCGCTCAACTCGAGATGGCCGAGCCTGTCCGCGGCATGCGGGTCGACACCGGCATCGAAGATCACCAGCTGCGGGCGTACCCGCGTCAGCACCTCCTCAAGCGTACGCTCCAGCACCGCCAGATAGTCCGCATCGCCCATGCCCCTGGGCAAGGGCACGTCCAGGTCACTTTGCTGCTTGCGCGCCGGGAAGTTGCTCTCGGCATGCAGTGACAGCGTGAAGACGCGCGGCTCGTCGGCGAAGATCAACGCCGTGCCATCGCCCTGATGCACATCGAGATCGACGATCAGCACGCGCTTCACGCCGTCCTCCAGCGCCTGATGCGCCGCCACGCCGATGTCGTTGAGCAGACAATAGCCGCTGGCGGCCTCCGGGCGGGCGTGATGGGTGCCGCCCGCGGTATTGCAGGCCAGTCCGCGCTTGAGCGCTTCGCGTACGGTGGTCAGGGTGCCGCCCACGGCCAGCACGCTGCGCTCGCGCAGTGCCTCGCTCCACACGAAGCCGCTGCGCCGCTGGGCCTGCGCGCTCAGGGCGCCAGTGAGGAACTCATGCACATAGCGGCGGGTATGCACGCTGAGCAGGTCGTCCTCCTCGGCGGGCTGGGGCGTCACCCAGTCGACGGCCGAGGCGCAGTCGGCCAGCTGGCGGTCGAGCAGGCGCTTGAGCACGCTGAACTTGTCCATCGGGAAGGGATGCTTCTCGGGCAGCGCGATCCGATAGCCGGGATGGTGAATCAGCGCCAGCGGCGGGCAGTGGGCATCAGCGACGGGGCACAAAGTGCACCTCCTGCCCGTCGGTGGTCAGCTGGCGGATGGCGGTGGGACGGCCGTCGTTGTCCAGGTCGACCAGCCCGATGCCGCAGGCGTTCAGCAGGCGTTCGCCCTGACTGGCCGCGTCGTGACGGCGCGGCGTGACACGCATGTTGCGCCGGCGTGTCAGCAGATTGAGCGGCGAGCGTGGGGCGTACAGCCAGCGATTGAGACGGTCGAGCACATCCAGCAGGCCGACCGGGAAGCGATTGCGGATGCCGCTGCTGGTGATCTGCCAGATGCTCGGGCTCGAACGGCGATGCTTGAGGCGCACATCGTAGGCGAAGGAGTAGTGCACATCGCCGGACAGGATCACGAAGTTCTGTGGCGTGCGCGAGTGGCGGAAGATGTTGAGCATCACGCTGGCCGCGCCGCGATGCGCCATCCAGTTCTCGGCATCGACCATCAACGGCTTGCCCGCCAGCGTGAACAGCTTCTGGATGCTCTCGATCAGCTTGACGCCGAACATCGGCGCCGGGGACACCAGCACCACGGCCGGATGGCCGACCAGGCGTTGCTGAAGCTCGCTCAGCGCTTCCCAGTCCATCAGCCCCGAGGGATGCGAGAGCTTGCGCTCGCTGCGCCAGCGGCGGGTGCGCGTATCGGCCACGATCAGCGGCGGCGTGGTGTCGAGCTGATAATCCCAGCTCTCACAGCGATGCAGGTGGGCGATCAAGGCCTCCTGACGCTCGACATCGAAATGGCCGTCGGCGGCCCTGTCAGTGTGATCAGATTGCGCCTTGTCAGTGCCAGTCAGGGCATGAGTGAACAGCGCCCGGGTCTCCTCCAGCAGCTCCGCCAGTGGCTCCGGCCCGTTGCCGGCGGCCTGACACAGCAGGTAGCCGGTCAGCGCATTGCCGATGATACGGCGCGAGAAGGGATGGCCATAGGCGGCTTCTTCCCAGGCGGCGCTGAGGTTCCAGTCATCGGTGACATCGTGGTCATCGAAGATCATCAGGCTGGGCACATTGGCCAGCAGGCGTCGTACCTGACCGAGTCCGCCACAGAAGCGCCGCAGATGGCGGGCTTCGGTGGCATGGCGCTCGCGGGTGGCGTCGTCATGGCCCTCGAGCGCCGAGGGATCTTCCAGCGTGATGCCCAGCGCCTCCCACGGCACGTCAGACCACACCAGCAGGTACATGGCGATGACTTCCGACAGGCCGATCAGATGGTTGTCGGCACCGGTGGAGGTGAAGATGGGCTTGCGCTTGGCACCGAAGAAGCTGGCGGCCACGCCTTCGTTGGCCGGCATGTCCGGCAGCAGCTGCGGGCGATGGTAGAGGTGCGAGGGGTGCTGGCGCAGCTCGCGAGTGTCGGAGACCTCGGCCTCCATCAGCGTCTCCTCCGGCAACCCCAGCCCCGCGATCAGCTGATCGATCGCGCCCAGCATCGGCCCCGCGACATCGTCGGCGTAGATCTGATCGCCGGTGAACAGCATCACCTCCGGCCACTCGGCAACGCTCTCACGTCGCTCGCTCAACCAGCGATCCAGCGCCACCAGTCCATCGCCGCCCGGGCCCTTGGGCGGCGGCGTCTCAAGTCGATCGGTCGACGCAGCGTCTTCCGCACTCTGCTGCGCCTGCTGCTCGTCGTCACTCAAGCCGTGATGCGGCTTGCGGCAGCTGCCATGCGCGACACGCGTCAGGCGTGACGGCAGACGAAAGCGCGGCAGGCTTTCACCGGGGTAGCAGATCTGTGGCGCCCAGTCGGCGATGCCCTGCCATTCGGGCGTGTCTGTCGATGATGCTGACGCTTCCGTTGTCGCTGACGCTGACGGCTCCGCCAGGCCCAGCTCGTAGGCGATGGCGCAGTCGGCGGGCAAGGGCGTGTCGGGATGCGCTTCGATCAACAGCAGCCAGGCGTGCTCCCCCAGCGGCATCGCCAGATGCTCCGTCAGCCGACAGCTTGATGTCGTCGGTAGGCCATCCTCACCTCGCGCAAGAGGCGTCGCGTCCTGCTCCGGCAGCAGCCACACCCGCGCCTGCTGTGGGCGAGATGTCACCAGCCACAGCATCACGCCCTCGGCGGTGACACGGCGCAATATCGGGCCTGCCAGCACGCGGGGCAGGGCAGCAGTCGGTGTGGGAGAGCCGTTGGCAGGCAGCGAAGCGGACGAAGTGGCAGACATGAAGCAGGCTCGATGGCAGGTGGAGACGGATAGCGGTCAGCTGACTATTATCAGCTGACGCTTATCAAGCGATAGCGTAACAGGCGACGAACGCCAGCCATGGGCGCAGGCGTGGGCCTGGGCCTGGGCGTATGAGTGGCTCCGTGCGTTGAGTGTGACAACTCGTCGTGGCGCGAGGTTCTCAGGCTCGCAAAGCATGCGCGAGCTAGCGTAAAGTTGGGCCCTTGAATGCACATGGCGTTCGCACAATAGCATGGGAAACCGGCATGAATGATCCATCGGCGAAGCGCCTCGTGAGTCCGCTGTCCAGGCCAGTCAACCGCGGGCACGGCTCGCGCAGCTCCATCTGGCGCAAGGTCGCCCTGGCCGCAAGTCTTGCTCTTGGGCTGTCGGCGAGCCTCTTCAGCCCTGCGGCCCTGGCCGCCGAGGCGCCACTGGCGACAGGCGAGCGCCACGTGCTGGCGGCCAATGACTGCCTGCCCGCACCCAGCGGGCCGGTGGTGTTGACGGTCGAGGGTGCTGTCAGCTGTGGCAATGCCGGTTCCCTGCAGGCACCGCGGGCGCGTTTCGATCTGGCGATGCTCGAGGCCATGCCGTCGCGCGTGGTGGCCACCCACACCCCCTGGACCCAAGGACGTGTCAGCTTCTCCGGCCCGCTGCTGCGCGAGCTGGTGGCGCGGGTGTCTGAAGATGCCAGGGGGCTCAAGGTGCGGGCACTGAATGACTTCGTGGCCGAGATTCCCCTCAGCGACATCGAGGACTTCGATGTCCTGCTGGCCACGCGACGCGACGGCGAGCGCATGCCGGTGCGTGACCTCGGGCCCTTGTTCGTGCTGTATCCCTTCGATGCTCATCCGGAATTGCTCAATGAGCAGGTACGCTTTCGCAGTGTCTGGCAGGTCACCGGGCTGACGCTGGAGTGAGCGAGGGCTGGCGCCTGACCCCTCAGGCGCAAGATGACATGGAGTCATGCAGTGAATCAGTCGCCGGATGAAAGATCCCCGCTTTCAGGCACCGCTGCTGATCAGTCCCTTGCTGATCAGGGCATTGCCGCGTCGGGTGTGGGCGGAAGCGGCAATTCCCCCGCGCGCTGGCCGCTGTGGCTGGGCATGGCGATCAGCATCCTGTGTCTGCTGGCCTCCATCGGCATCGGCGGCACCATCCTGCACAACCAGGTCAGTCTGGAAGACCGCACCCGCGACGACGCCGTCTGGTCGATCTACAAGCTGGATCGTGAGGCGGTCAGCCTTTCCTCCTCGATAGCGCGCTATCGCGTCGCCGGGCCAGCCGATCGTGCCAGCATCTGGAATGAGGTGCTGCAGAATTACGAGCTGCTCTACAGCCGCACCTATATCTTCCGGCGGGGGGATTTCCAGCGCCACCTGATGACCCTGCCGGCCGTGCCGCTGCTGGCCGATGAGTTGATGAGCCAGATCGAGTATCTCGATCTGCGGCTGGAAAAGTGGCGGCATGGCCCGGTGTTCGAGGGCACGGGCCCGGTGCAGGGCGCCCAGGCTGACGACGCTTCCGCAGACATTGACTCTGCACAGCGCTCCCAGGTGCTGGGGCCCGAGGGTCGCGAGGCGGCGGAGTTCCAGAAGCTGAGCGATGCGCTGGGCGATACCACCCAGACGCTGTTGTTGCGGGTACGTGCACGTCTGGCCGAGGAGCTGGCCCACGAGCGTCAGAGCCGCGACAGCCTGGTGCAGCTGATGTTGCTGCTGCTGGCGCTGATGCTGCTGGCCACCTTGATGGTCTGCCGTCAGGTCTGGCTGCAGGCCCGCGGACGTGAACAGGCCCGCCTGCAGATGCTGGCGATGTCGTCGGCCCTCAAGCATGAGGCGGCGCGGGCCGAACAGGCCAGTCGCGCCAAGTCCGAGTTTCTGGCCACCATGAGCCACGAGATTCGCACCCCGCTCAATGGCGTGATCGGCATGAGCGAGCTGTTGCTGGCCGAACCGCTGCAGAGCAGTGCGCACCGCTATGCCAGCAGCCTGCGCGATAGCGGCGAAGTGCTGATGGGGCTGGTGGATGATGTCCTCGACTTCTCCAAGATCGAGGCCGGCAAGCTCAGCGTCGAACGACGCCCCTTCGAACTGCACACGGCCATCGATGGCGTGATCGACCTGCTGCTGCCGCAGATGGACAGCACGCGCATCGTCTTCGATGACCGCCGCTCCGCCCAGCTGCCCGAGCAGGTCATGGGCGATTCGGTGCGTCTGCGTCAGGTGCTGCTCAATCTGCTCTCCAATGCCTTCAAGTTCACCGAGCAGGGGCGTGTCTGTCTGCTGGTCGAGGCATTGCCGGCGGGGCGCGTGCGCTTCGAGGTCGATGACACCGGCATCGGAGTCAGTGAAGAACAGGCCGCGCAGCTGTTCGAGCCCTTTACCCAGGGTGATGCCTCCACCGCGCGTCGCTTCGGCGGTACCGGACTCGGGCTTTCGATCTCGCGGCGGCTGGTCGAGCTGATGGGCGGGCGACTGGGCCTCAAGCAACGCCCGGGCAAGGGTGCCTGCTTCTGGTTCGAGCTGCCGCTGCCACGCGCCGCGGCGCTCAAGCGACCAGCCTTCACCTCCGCGCCCCTGCCGCTCAGCCGTGGCGAGCATGTCCTGGTGGTCGACGACAATCACATCAATCGCGAAGTGGCCCACTCCATGCTCAGTGGCCTGGGCTACACGGTGACGACGGTCGACAGTGGCGAAGCGGCGCTGGCGTGGTATGCGCGCCAGCGCGATACGGTGCTGGTGCTGCTCGACCTGCGCATGCCGGGACTGGATGGCTTTGCGGTGGCGCGGCGTTGGCGTGCCATGGAGCACAGTGACAGGCGTGCGCCGAGCCTTATCGTCGCGATGACGGCCAATGTGGCGGCGGGGGAGCGTGCGCGCTGCCTCTCGGCGGGCATGAACGACTTCCTGTCCAAGCCGATCCGGCGTCAGCAGCTCGCCAGCATGCTGGCGCGCTGGCAGTCGGGCAGCCAGGACCTCGGCGAATGGCGCGTCAATGCCCTCGCCAGCACCCAGCCCTTCGACCCGATCAACTATTCCCCTACCACCGAGCGACCGCCCCACTTCGAGGCACCGCCGGAAACCGGTGAGGCACTCGCGCGTGCAGCGTCATTGGTGGCATCACTCGATTCCCCTGCTTCGCGGCGTCGCATGATCCATGAGGCCCAGGCGCGTGCCACTGAGGCCGAGGCTGAAGCTGAGACTGAAGCTGAAGCAGACAAGGTCAGTGAGCCGTCGGCGGCTGATCGCGTTGAGCGGCGTGAGTATGCGGGCGAGGACGAGAGCGAACGGGAAGGGGCAGAAGGGGGACACACGAGCATGCGCACAGGGGAGTCGTGGACATCTGGCGGCTCAGCGGCGGAGCTTGCACAGGCCGCGACGCCTGCGCTGCGGGATGAACTGGATGCCGACAGCATCGCGGCCCTCGAGGCGGCCTTCGAAGAGCAGCTCGAGCAGCAGTCCCAGCGCCTGTCACGGGCGGTGGATCACATGGATCTGAAGCAGTTGCAGCATGAAGCCCATCTGCTCAAGGGCAGCGCCGCCACCCTGGATCACGACCTGCTACGCGATGCCGCCCTGCAGCTGGAGCTGCTGCTGGCATCCGACACGCCGCGCACCCGCATCGAGGCCGCGGTGGCGGCGCTGCTGGCCGAGATTCGCGATCACCGCATCGCCCACGATGCTGGTCAGGCCTGGCGCTAGCACAGTTTGGCTTCAGCAAAGCCGCCTTCGGACAGGCACATTACCTCAGACATCACCTCAGTGCTGGCGGCGGCGCAGTTCGCGTTCCACCAGCGTCACGCCGGGCGTGGTCTGGCCCTGAATGCCCTGCAGCGCCAGCGTCAGCGTCGCATCGGCGATCTGCTGGTGACGCTGGGGCAGTGAATGGATCGGCAGCGGCAGGAAGTCGAGCAGGCGGTCGTCGCCGAAGCTGGCCATCGCCTTGGGCGGATTGGCCGGCGGCCCCTCGGCGAACAGCACATCGAGCACGCCATCCATCAGGGTGTAGGAAGCGGTGACGATGGCGTCCGGCAGCGGTGAATGGCGGAGATGCTCGGTCAGCGCCGCCGCGCCTGCCTCGCGCTCGTAACGCGCGGCATGCAGGGTGGTGGCCTCAAGCTCGCTGCTGCCGGTGCCCTGCTGATAGTGCGCCAGCGCCGCCTGCATGCCGCTGGCGCGCGCCCGCGTGATATCGATCTCCGGCAAGGCATCCAGCCACAGCAGTCGCTGCGGCGCGTGTTCCAGCACGGCTTCGGTCAGCTGGCGGGCGGCATCTTCGTTGTTGCTGACCACGCTGGCGAAGTGGCGCGTATCCAGCGCGCGGTCGACACCGATGACCGGGAAGCCATCCAGCGCCAGTTCGCGGTAGAAGGGGTCATCGGGGGACAGGCAGCTGGCGGTGATCAGCGCATCGACCCGCCGCGCCTTGAGCATGCGTGCCAGCTCGCGCTCGGTTTCCGGCTCATCGTCGGAGCAGACGATGAACAGTTGATAGTCGCGCTCACGCGCCCCGCGCTCCAGCAACTTGGCCAGGCGGGCATAACTGGCGTTCTCCAGATCCGGCAGCATGAAGCCAAGCGTGCGGCTTTCACCACGCCGCAGCGCGGCTGCCTGGGCATCGATCCGATAGTGATGACGTTGTACCACCGCCATGACGCGCTCGACCGTCTGGGGGCTGATACGTCGTGCCTGTGCCTGCCCATTGACCACATAACTGGCGGTGGTGCGTGAAACGCCTGCAAGACGCGCGATTTCTGCCAGGGTCATGCCACTGTCCTTGCTGGAAAGGGGGAACGGGATCTGCGTGCTCCATGTGCGAGGAATGATGCGCACTTGTGGGCTCGGGTGCAAATCCTCTCTGCGCCGGGCACGCCTCGCTCGACGCCTCTCGAGCCCGCGCCACAGGCGGCTCTACGCCCAATGTCTAGTCACCAGAAGCACGTTTTCGGTTTGTGTTCGCTTGATCGGGCGCAAGAAAACGGCCAGCATGAGCCCTATTGAGGTGACACGATTCAGCATGCTCGTCATCACGCCATGACGCCGCTACCCTGTCGGAACTCGCCAAGTGACGTGTCGCGGCAGCTGAAATACTCGCTTGCAGCGCACCGCCAACATCCAGGCTCCTCATCAGAAGGGAGCCTCAAGGAGCCAGCCATGCTCAGTCTTGATCGCGAGGACATTCTTCTCGCCGCCCATGCCAGCGACTGGCGCGATGCCTTGCAACAGGCCGCCGATGCTCTGGTCGCCGGTGGGCGCGCCACGCCCGACTACCGTGAGGGCCTGCTGGCGCGCGAAGCCCAGTCTTCCACCTACCTGGGGCAGGGGATCGCGATCCCCCACGGTACGCCGGACAGCCGCGAGGCCGTACTGGCCACCGGGGTGCGTGTCCTGCAGTTTCCGCAGGGCGTGGAGTGGCACGACGGCAATCGCGTCTTCCTGCTGGTGACCATCGCGGCACAGTCCGATGAGCATCTCGACATCCTGCGTGCGCTGACGCGCGTGCTGGATCGCGATGGCGTCAGTGAGCGCCTGGCCTCGGCGACCACCGCCGAGGAAGTGCTGAGCGAGCTGGGGCGCGAGGTGGTGCCGCCGCGCCTGGATGCCGAGACGCTGCTGTGCGGCTTCCCCGCGCGTGATCGTGACGAGCTGGTGCTGGCGGGGGCCGCGCGCCTGCGTCAGGCCGGCTGTGTCAGTGATGGCTTCATCTCGGCCATGCTCGCCGCCCAACCGGTGGCGCTGGGGCAGGGCGTGTGGCTGGCGCAATCGCAGCAGGATGTCACCCGCTCGGCGCTGGCCATCGTCACGCCGGAGAAGGCACTGGAGACGCGCCACGGGCGCATCACTGCGCTGGCCTGTCTGGCAGTCGATGCCCAGCAGGGCCAGCATCAGCCGTTGCTGGAGCGCCTGCTGACGCTGTTGGAAGAGGGCGCAGGCGAAAGCCTGCCGGGCCTGTCGGCCAGCGCCCTGCTGGCGCGGCTGTCAGGGGAATCCGCCACGGCGCAGCTGGCCCAGGTCGTGTTGCTCAACGCTCACGGCCTGCATGCGCGTCCGGCCAAGCAGCTGGTGCAGGCGGCGCGCGAAGCCGGCGAGCAGCATGGCGTCATTCCGGCGTTGCGACTGGAAGGCGATGACAGCGGTGTGGTCAGTGCCGCCAGCCTGACCAAGGTGCTGGGGCTGGGCGCACGCCGCGGCCAGACGCTGATCTTCAGCGCTTCCGGCGATGACTCGGCAGCCAATCAGGCGGCGCTGAGCATGATGGTGAGCGCGGTGCAGGCCGGTCTCGGCGAGGCGGTGGAGCCGCTGGCCGATTGGCGCGCCGACGCCGCCACGCCGCTGGAGGCCAGCGAACAGCAAGCCACCGGCGACACCCAGCAGGCCGCTCCCGACGCCGACAGCGTGGTGCCCGCGGTGGCCGCCTCGCCGGGCATGGCCATCGCGCCGTGCTGGGTGATGCGCCTGCCGCGCTTCGTCTACGAGACGCGCAGCGATGCCGGCGCCGATCGTGAGGCCGAGCGCCTGGTGGCCAGTATCCAGACCGCGCGCGAGCAGTTGCTGGCGCTGGTCAATCGCGCCGAAGGCGCCGAGATGGCCGAGATTCTCTCGATGCATGAGGAGATGCTCGGCGATCCGGAACTGTTTGCCGCGGCGCGCGAAAGCCTCGATGAAGGCCACAGCGCCGAAGCGGCGTGGTGGTCGGCCATCGACAGCGCCGCCAGCGCCCAGGAGAACCTCGCCGATCGCCTGCTGGCCGAACGCGCCGCCGATCTGCGCGATGTCGGCCGGCGGGTGCTCGGCGTGCTGACCGATACGCCGCTGCCGAGTGCCCCCGAGACACCGCATGTGCTGGTGACCGAGGACATCGGCCCGTCGGATGTGGCGCGCCTGGATACCACTCGCGTGCGGGGGCTGGTCACGGCGTTGGGCGGGGCGACCTCGCACAGCGCGATTCTGGCGCGCTCGCTGGGCATTCCGGCGGTGGTCGGGGCTGGCCCGAGCGTGCTGGCGATCGCCGATGGCAGCGAGCTGATCGTCGATGGTGAACGAGGCCGCGTCAGCGTGATGCCCTCGGCCAGTCGCCGCGCGCGTGCCGAAGAGGCGATCGCCGGGCATGAGCAGCGTCAGGCCGCCGCCTGGGAGTCGCGCATGGCGTCCGCCACGACCCTGGACGGGCACCACGTCGAGGTAGTCGCCAATCTGGGCAACACCGCCCATGCCGGCGACGCCGTCGAGCGCGGTGCCGAGGGTGTCGGCCTGCTGCGTACCGAATTCGTGTTCATGGCGCACCCGCAGGCGCCGGACCTCGCCACCCAGACCGCCCAGTACGGTGAGGCGCTGGATGCCCTCGAGGGGCGGCCGCTGGTGGCACGCACGCTGGATGTCGGCGGCGACAAGCCGCTGCCGTACTGGCCGCTGCCGCGTGAGGACAACCCCTTCCTCGGCCTGCGTGGCATTCGCCTCGCCCTGACGCGCCCGGAAGTGCTCGAGACCCAGGTGCGGGCGCTGCTGACGGCCGCCGGGGCGCGGCCGATTCGCCTGATGTTCCCGATGGTCAAGGACCTGGCCGAACTGCGTGGCGCGCGTGCCATCGTCGATCGTGTCCGCGCCGAGCTGGACGCCGCCTATGAGGCCGAACATGGCCAGCCGCCGGTGCGCGACGTGCAGGTCGGCGTGATGATCGAGATTCCCTCGGCGGCGCTGACGGCGGCCAGCATCGCGCCGGAAGTCGACTTCTTCTCGGTGGGCACCAATGACCTGACCCAGTACACCCTGGCGATCGATCGTGGCCATGCGACGCTCTCGGCGCAGGCCGATGGTCTGCATCCGGCGGTGTTGCGCCTGATCGAGATGACCGTCAGTGCCGCCCACGCCCACGGCGCCTGGGTCGGCGTCTGTGGTGAGCTGGCCAGTGATGACCAGGCCGTCGGCGTGCTGGTCGGGCTGGGCGTGGATGAGCTGTCGGTCTCCAGTCGTCAGATTCCGCTGGTCAAGGCGCGGGTGCGCGAGCTGGACCTGGCCACGGCGCGTGAGCAGGCGCGGGTCGCGTTGGCCCAGCCGACCTCGGAAGACGTGCGCAGTGCTCTGGAAGCGCTGCTCGAGCAGGGCGAGCCTTCGGTTGCCGAGGTCACCTCAGGCGCTGCGGCCAGTCATGCGGACAGTGATGCGGCCAGTGACGCGGACAGTAATGCGGCCAGTAGTGCGGCCAGTAATCCGGACAGTAATGGATATAGCCCGCGGGAGTCAGTGTGATGAGTGACAACACAACGCGTCAGGCCGCCGACTGCCCGGTATTGTGCGTGACGCTCAACCCGGCGCTGGACATGACCATCGGCCTCGACAGCCTGGTGCCGGGTAAGGTCAACCGGGCGCGCAGCCATCATCTTGAGGCGGCGGGCAAGGGCATCAACGTCGCTCGGGTGCTGGCGACGCTGGGCCACCCGGTGACGCTGAGCGGCTTTCTGGGCGCCGACAACCAGGCCGATTTCGCGGCCGCCTTCGCCGAGTGGGGGCTGAGTGATGCCTTCGAACGCGTCGCGGGCGCGACCCGCATCAACGTCAAGCTCGGGGAGGCCAGTGGCCGTGTCACCGATATCAACGGCGCGGGCATGCAGGTCGATGAGGCCGCCTTCACGCGGCTGGAAGCACGCATCGATGAGTGGATCGATCGTCAGCAGGCCGAGGACAGCCCGGAGCGCTGTGCCGTCGTCATCGCCGGCAGCCTTCCGCCGGGTGTCAGCAGCGAGCAGTTGGCAAGCCTGGTGCAGCGGGTGCGTGCCCGCCGCATTGCCTGCTGGCTGGACACCAGCGGCACGGCACTCGAAGCCGGTCTGGCGGTGCCGCCCAGCGGCGTGAAGCCCAACGAGCAGGAACTGGCGCTGTGGGCGGGCGAGCCGCTGGAGAGCGACGCCGCCCGTCAGCGCGCGTTGGCGAGTCTGGTCGAGCACGGCATCGAACAGGCGCTGATCTCTGCCGGTCCGGAAGGCGTGCTGTGGGCAAGCCCCGGCGCCGAGACACTGCGGGCACGCCCGCCGCGCATGCGAGTGGTCAGTACCGTATGTGCCGGTGATACCCTGCTGGCCGCCATGCTGCATGGGGTGCTCTGCCATCCGACACCCACGGCGGCCATGCGTGAACAAATTCTGCGTCATGCCACGGCGCTTTCCGCCGAGGCCGTGACCCACCCGGGGCCGGGCAATCCCGCCGCCCCGGAGCTTGAAACCCTCCAACAACACACCAGCATCGAGACATTGGCCAGTGCCGAGGTCGCGACAGCCGGAGAGCCACGCCCATGAATGTCATCATCGTTACCGCCTGCCCGAGTGGCATGGCGACCAGCTTCCTGGCGGCGCGCCGCCTGGAGCAGGCCGCCCGTCGTCGCGACTGGGAGCCCCTTATCGACATGCGCTCGCAATTCGAGCGTGAACTCGTGTTGAGCGATGCCCAGCTCGCCGCCGCCGAACTGGTGATCGTCGCGGCGTCGCCGATGACCAGCGCCGGTCTCGAGCGTTTCGTCGGCAAGCGCGTGCATGTCGCGCCCATCGAAGAGGCGCTGCCGGACCCCGCCGCCTTCCTGGCCAATGCCGAGGCCCGCGCCCGCGTGCTGGAAGCCAAGGACATCGCCGATGTTGCTGCGACTGTCAGCGCCACGGCCAGCGGCGCAGCAAGCGCAGCTGGTGGAGAGGTGGCGCACAAGCCGTCCATCGTCGCGGTCACCGCCTGCCCGACCGGTGTGGCGCATACCTTCATGGCCGCCGAGGCCCTGAGCGAGGCAGGGCGAGCGCTGGGCTACCCGACGCGGGTCGAGACCCAGGGCTCGGTAGGCGCGCAGGATGCGCTGACCGAGCAGGAAATCGCCGCGGCCGAGGTGGTGATCCTGGCCTGTGATATCGAGGTCGACCCGACGCGCTTCGCCGGCAAGCGGGTCTGGCGGACTTCCACCGGCACCGCGCTCAAGAAGCCGCGCGATACCATCGAGCAGGCGCTGGAAGGCGCCGAGGTGGAATCCGCCACCGCCGCGGGCGGTCAGGGCAGTCAGCAGAAGGGTGAGAAGCGTGGCCCCTACAAGCACCTGCTGACCGGCGTGTCCTTCATGCTGCCGATGGTGGTGGCGGGCGGCCTGATGATCGCGTTGTCCTTCGTGTTCGGCATCAAGGCCTTCGAGGAAGAAGGCACCCTGGCGGCGGCGCTGATGCAGATCGGCGGTGGCTCGGCCTTCAAGCTGATGATTCCGGTGCTGGCGGGCTACATCGCCTACTCCATCGCCGACCGCCCGGGCATCACGCCGGGCATGATCGGTGGCTGGCTGGCCGCCACCCTGGACGCCGGCTTCCTCGGCGGCATCATCGCCGGCTTCCTGGCGGGCTACAGCGCGCTGGGGCTGAGCCGTTTCGTCAAGCTGCCGCAGTCGATCGAATCGCTCAAGCCGATCCTGATCATCCCGCTGGTGGCGAGCATGGTCACCGGTCTGGTGATGATCTACGTGGTCGGCACGCCGGTGGCGGGGCTGATGGCGACGCTGACCGAATTCCTCGAATCGATGGGCTCGGCCAATGCCGTGCTGCTGGGCATTCTGCTCGGCGCGATGATGTGCTTCGACCTCGGTGGCCCGGTCAACAAGGCCGCCTACGCCTTCGGTGTCGGCCTGCTGGCCAGCGAGACCTATGCGCCGATGGCGGCCATCATGGCGGCCGGAATGGTGCCGGCGCTAGGCATGGGGCTGGCCAGCTTCATCGCGCGCTCCAAGTTCGCCGAGCCGGAGCGTGAGGCGGGCAAGGCAAGCTTCATTCTCGGCCTGTGCTTCATCTCCGAGGGTGCGATTCCGTTCGCCGCCAAGGACCCGCTGCGTGTGATTCCGGCCTGCATGGTCGGTGGTGCCGTCACCGGCGCACTGTCGATGCTGATAGGCGCCAAGCTGCTGGCACCGCACGGCGGGCTGTTCGTGCTGCTGATTCCCAACGCCATCAACGTGCCGCTGATGTACCTGGGCGCCATCGTCGCCGGCACCCTGGTGACGGGTATCGGCTATGCGCTGATCAAGAAGGGCGCACAGCAGGTCGAGACCGCTGCCGCGACCTGAGCCGCTGGCAGGCAGGTAAGGACGCAAGCCGCAAACGCACAAGGCAAGACGCAAAAAGCCCCCGCCGGTCTCCCGGCGGGGGCTTTTGCATTGCAGGCCGAGCGCAGGTGCTCAGCGACGGCTCAGTCCAGTTCTGATCAGTCCAACTTCGATCAGTCCAGTTCTGACTTGCCGATCACGCCCGGCATCGCCGGGGCTTCGTTGACCGTATCGTGGCGCACGAAGGCCAGATGCTGCTGATAGGCGGTGACGACTTCGTCGAGCACCTGGGCCCGCGACAGGCCGTTGAGCTCCTGACCGCTGCCACCTTCGGAGAGGTGCACTTCCAGACGCAGGTAGAAGTCGTCATTGGCGTCGATGAAGCTCGGCGTCTGCTGGCGCACCGCACGCACCTGGTAGACGAAGTTGGAGGCGTCCTCGAACTCGACTTCCAGCGTCACGCGGGGCAGCGGCTCATCTTCCAGCGTCTCTTCGGTGACGCTCGAGACCTGTCCGCGACGATTGAGCTCCTCGGCCAGCTGGTTGAGGGCCGGGCGGATGGAGCGCTTGAGAGTCGCTTCGGAACTGCCGCTCTGGGCGAAGTCGAGCACGTGATCCAGACGCTCATGCCAGTCGACGCCTTCGTAGACGCAGCTGTTGTCCTGACGCACGTTCTCCTTGCGGTCTTCGATCATCAGCGCCTTGTACATGCCGATCATCATGAAGATCAGCACGATGGAGAAGGGCACGGCGGTGATCACCACGGCGCTCTGCAGCGCGCTCAGCCCCCCGACCATCAACAGTGCCAGCGTCAGCAGGCCGATGATGGCGGACCAGAAGATGCGCAGCCAGATCGGTGCGTCGTGGTTCACGTCCTTGAGGATGGAGGTGAAGTTGGCCAGTACCAGGGCACCGGAGTCGGCGGAGGTCACGAAGAACACGATACCCAGAATCGCCACCACGGCGGTGGTGATGGTGGAGTAGGGCAGCTGCTCCAGGAAGGTGTAGATGGTGTTCTGCGGTGCGTTCAGGGCTTCGGTGGCCAGTGCCGCGACGTCCTGATTGGCGACCATGTCGATGGCGGAATTACCGAACACGCTCATCCACACCATCATGAAGCTCAGCGGAATCAGCAGCGCGCCGAACACGAACTGACGGATGGTACGACCGCGCGAGATACGCGCCAGGAACAGGCCGACGAACGGGGTCCAGGCGATCCACCAGCCCCAGAAGAACAGCGTCCAGCCGCTCATCCACTCATCGGTACCCGGGGTGTAGGCGTAGGTATCGAAGCTCTTGGCGGTGAACTGGGTGATGTAGTCACCGACATTGAGCACCAGGGCGTTGAGCAGCTGTGAGGTATCGCTGACGGCGAGCACGAAGATCAGCAGCGCGGTGGCCAGCAGCATGTTGAACTCGGACAGCATGCGGATGCCTTTCTCGACACCGGTGATCACGGAAATGGTCGCCAGCACCATCACGCCGATGATCAGCGCGGCCTGGACGGCGAGGTTCTCGGGCACGCCGAGCATGAACTTGAGGCCGTAGTTGAGCTGGATGACGCCGATGCCCAGCGAGGTGGCGATACCGAACACGGTGGAGATGATCGCGAAGATGTCCACGGCGTTGCCGATCGGGCCATTGATGCGGTTGCCGAGCAGCGGGTAGAAGGCCGAGCGGATCGCCAGCGGCAGGCGGTGGCGGTAGCTGAAGTAGGCCAGCGACATGCCGGCGAGCACATAGATGCCCCAGCCGGAGAGGCCCCAGTGGAAGAAGGTTTCCACCATGGCGTTGCGGATCGCCGCCTGGGTCTGCGGGTCACCGGTCACCGGCGCCACGTAGTGGGACAGCGGTTCGGCGATGCAGTAGAACAGGATGTCGATGCCGATGCCGGCCGCGAACAGCATCGCCGACCAGGACAGCAGCGAGAATTCCGGGCGTGAATCGTCCGGCCCGAGGCGAATGCGCCCGAAACGCGAGCAGGCGATCAGCACCCCGAAGACCAGATAGGCGACGATGGCCAGCATGTAGAACCAGCCGAAGGTATCGATGGTCCAGCCCAGGGCGCTGCCGATCCAGGCGTCGGCCTGTTCGGTGAACAGCATCGCGAAGGCCAGGAAGGCGAGGATACCGATGATCGATCCGTAGAAGACCGTCGGATTGATACGACTCGAGGACGGCGTGGCGTTCTCGGCGGAAGCAGGTTTCTGCATGAGCAACTCCTTATCAGGGGAAGTTTCACTCGTGCGTGGTGCTTAGCTGCCCGTCAGCCGCAGAAATTGCGGGTGGCGTGCAGGAAAAGACGGACACGAACGGCACGGGCCGTGCTCAGCTCACGCGCGGGGCGGAACTTGCAGCAGCGGCAGTGTCGACTGCCGTGGCGACGCGATTGCAGGGGCATCGCTGGGCAGCAAGCAAGAAATGCCGGTGGGCAATTCATGAGAGACGCCGGGCGCGCACCATGGTGCTCTGGTGCGGCCCCTTTTCTGCAGACCAGATTGGCCGCAGAAGAACGATGGCGGGTCGAGCGCTGGGGAACGCCTGGCCTCCATCGTGCTGCTCTCATCACTTCGAACGTCTACTCGGCGTCCCTGGACGTCACCCGACCTTCTCGCGAAGGGGCGGGTCACTCCGGTGTCTGCTCGCGAGTCCGTGGCGGTCGCCGTCGCTTGCTCCCTTGAAGTTGCCGGGATGGCAGGCGTCAGTCTCGTCGGCATCTGCCGGGTCCGCTTTCCTGTGACGGTTGCAGGCATCTCGTCTTGCTGCCGCCGGTCGAGATCGGCAGCGGAGGGGAGCTCAGCAGTCAGGAAAACGCGACTCACATCATCACGCCGTGTAATGCTCAAAGCCTTGCAGAATTATTTTAATTGATTGTTCAATAAAAATATAACCCCCCTTTGGGGAAAAAGGCAGTGCAACTGTCGCTTTCGCTTATCCTCGTGTCGCGATCACGTCGCCGCGAGGCCCGATGGCAGAGCCTCGCAGGCGCGGTGTCGTGCCTGGGAAAATCGCTGTCGGTAAAAGGACACAACGACGCCGCCCCGACCACAGAATCGTGGCCGGGGCGGCGAAAGTGACGTCAGCAGGGCAGTTGAATGGCTGTGTTCGGGGCGCGGGTCGCCCGATTCTTACCTCGCCGGGCCGTCGATCAGCCGGCTTTCAGCTGCCCGGGTGATGGTCTGACTCAGGCATCTTCAGACTGGTCGGCGTCATGCATCGGGCCGCGCTTCATGTCGCCGCCCTTCATGTCACCCTTCATGCCACCATGATGCTTGCCAGCGTGATGGCGCATGCCATTGGCCATGAAGGCTTCCAGCGCATCGAGCTGCTCGGCGGACAGCACATCGGCGAGTTTCTCGCGGCCTTCCTCACGCAGCTCCAGGCGCTGCTCCTTCATTTCCTTGCGCATTTCCTGGCGGGCGGCGACACGCTCTTGCTTGGTGTCGGCGTCCTGCATGGCATCGCGCATGTCGTCGTGCATCTCTTTCATGCTGTCATGCATCTCGTCACGCATTTCCTTGCGGACTTCCTTGAGCGCCTGCATCTGGTCATCGCTCAGGTTCCAGCTGGCCAGCAGCGCCTTCATGCCTTCCTGCTGCTGACGGTCGGCCATCTTCGGACCGCGCTTGTCACGCTGGTGCATCAGGTCCAGCACCTTGATCTGGTCGTCATCCAGCACCTTGGCCAGACGATCGTGCTGGGTCTTGCGCAGATCCTCGAAGGCAGCCTTGCGCGCTTCACGCGATTCGAAGTCGGTCTTCTTGAGTGACTCCATGTCGTCACGCATGGACTTGAAGGAGTCCTTGAGCGCGCTGCGCTGGTCGTCATCCAGGTCCCAGCTGTCGAAAAGGGCGCCCATCAGCTGCATGCGCTGCTTGCCGTTGTCGGCCATGTGCTTGCCGCCGCGTTCGCCACCACGCTCGTCGGCATGCTTGCCTTCGCCGTGACGTTTGCCGTCATGCTTGCCCATGTGCTTGCCGTGCATCGGCTTGCCGGCAGCCCAGTAGGCTTCGAGCACCTTGACCTGATTCTCGTCGAGAATCTCTGCCAGGGCGGCCTTGTGTTCTTCACGCTGTGCCTGGATGGCGTCGCGGCGTGCTTCGCGGGAGTCGAACTTCTGCTCCTTGAGCTGCTTGCGGCTTTCCATCTGCTGTTGCTTGAGTGCGTCGAGCTGTTGCTGCTGTTCATCGCTGAGATGCCAGCTGGCGAGAATCTTGTCGAGGCCTTCCTTGCGGTCGGCGCCGTCATGGTGCTTGTCGTTGCTTGAGGCCATGGCGGTCATCGGCAGTGCCAGGGCGGTCAGCAGACCGGAAACGATGAGCTTGCGAGAAATGCGGTTCATGGCGTACTCCGAGTGTCTAGATAAAGGGCCGGAATCAAGCGATAAGAGCATTATCAGCAGTGAATGTGCCGGCATTGTGCAACGTTTCATGGGGTTGCGTGCAACGCGCCTGGGCGGAACATGCAACGGCTTGCTGTGTCTTTTCTGCAGCGTGATCTTGTGGCCTGAATCCTGTAGGGACTGAGTCCTTGATCAAGGTGATGACGCCAGGTTTCAACCCGGGGCGCTCAGGCGCAGTTGCCATCAGCCACCGTGGTGGCGCTTCTTCGCCGCCTTGGCGTTCGCCTGGGCATTCGCCGGATAGTGGCGGTCGAACTGCTGGTGGAAGCGCTGGGTCTGATGGCGGTTCAGGACGCGATCGACATCGGCCAGGTAGGCCTTGCGCGCCTTGGCAAGCGCCTTGGCGTCGTGATGGCTCTCTGCGGCCTGACGTTGCTGGCGATAGTGGCGATATTGCTTGTCGAGGGTGGCACGCTGGCTGACGTTCAGGCTGATGCCATCCAGCAGCACGTTCAGCGAGACATCGGCGGCGCTGGCACTGGTCACGCTCAGCGGTGATGCCATCAGCATGACGCTCAGTACGCCGGCACCGATCAGGCGAGTGCGGGAGAGAGCACGACTGGCAGGACTGTGGGACATGACGAATACCTCACTTGTGGCGTAGACCCGCGCTTGAGCAGCAGTAAATGGCTCTCGCTTAGGCAGTGATGACAGTATCCGTCGCAGTTGGACAGCAAGTTCGCACCGTGGGTGCAACAAAAACGCAACCGCCGTCTGTGGTCACAGACGGCGGTTGTCATGTTTCTGAAAGGTTTCAGGGCCTGCGCGAGGCGAGATATCAGTCCAGCACGTCAGGCTCGAACTTGTAGCCGACCCCATAGATGGAGCGAATCACGTCGCGCTCCGGCCAGACATTGGCGATCTTGCGGCGCAGCTTCTTGACGTGGGAATCCACCGTGCGCTCGGAGACGATGCGGTGGTCGCGGTACATGTGGTCCATCAGCTGGTCGCGGGAGAAGATGCGCCCCGGCGACTGCATCATCACCTTGAGCAGCTGGAACTCGACCGCGGTCAGGCCCAGGTCACTGCCATCGGCCAGTGCCTGCCAACCTTCCTCATTGAGCACCAGCTGGCCCTTGTCGGAGGTCTGCGAGAGGGTCTGATCAAGCGCCTGGCTGCGACGCAGCACGGCCTTGATGCGCGCCACCACCTCACGCGGACTGAAGGGTTTGCAGATGTAGTCATCGGCACCCAGCTCCAGTCCCAGCAGGCGGTCCACTTCCTCGACCCGCGCGGTCAGCATCACGATGGGCAGCAGATTGTCCTCGGCCCGCAGCTGACGGCACAGGGTCAGGCCGTCGGTGCCCGGCAGCATGAGGTCCAGCAATACCAGGGCGGGTGTCTCGTCATTGACCGCCGCGATGACGGCGTTGCCGTCGTCGACATGCCGGGTGCGATACCCGCTGCCGTCCAGATAATCGCACAGCAGGCTTGCGATCTTGGGCTCGTCTTCCACCACCAGAATCAGCGGTTTCTGGGTCTCGGCCCGGGCGTCAGTGGTGTCGGCGTGAACGTCGCTCATGGTCAAGAGTCCTTGCAGATGAAAATGTCTGTTTCAAGTAGACAACAGCGGCAGGCGAATGTCCCATCGCAGTCCGCCCAGCGATGACTGTCCCGGCACCAGCTGGCCATCATGCGCACTGACCAGCGCGCTGGCGATCGACAGGCCCAGGCCTGACCCCCCGCTGGAGCGGTTGCGCGAATTCTCCACCCGGTACAGGCGCTCGGTGAGGTGGGCAAGCTCGGCCTCTGGCACGCCGGGGCTCGAGTCTTCCCAGCGCACGACCGCCCAGCCGGGGTGGCCGGTGCCATCCCCGGGTGTGGCGGCCTCGCGTAGCAGGCTGACCCTCAACTTGCCGGGCGAGTCGGTGTAGGCGCGGGTGTTGCTGGCCAGGTTGCTCCACAGCTGATGCAGGCGCTGCATGTCGCCCTGCACGCGCAATGGCAGCTGGATGTCGGTCTCCAGCTGGATGCCGCTGTCTTCCAGCCAGCCGCGCAGGTCGTCCAGGCTATCGCTGAGCTGGGCATCCAGCTCCAGCGGCTCGCGCCAGGCTTCCAGGGTGCCGGCATCGCTCTGGGCCAGCAGGCGCAGATCCGACACCAGGCGGTTGAGGGCATCCACCTCCTGCTCCAGCGAGCCGAGGCTGTCCTGGCTCATCGGGCGGATACCGTCCTGCATGGCCTCGATCTCGCCCTTGAGCACCGCCAGCGGCGTGCGCAGCTCATGGGAGATATCACTCACCCAGCGCTGGCGCGAATCGCGGTTGGTCTCCAGCGTCTGCGCCAGCGCATTGAAGTCGCCGGCCAGCCGCGACAGCTCATCCCGCCCGCGCACCGGCAGGCGGGTGGCATAGTCGCCGCTCGACAGACGGCTGGCGCCACTGGCGAGGTCACGCACCCGATGGCCCAGCCACCAGGCGATACCGGCCGCCGCCAGCAGCGAGGCGAAGGTGGAGGACAGGATGATGGTCGCCAGATTGCGCGATTGACGCTCCAGATACTGGTCCTTGCCGCGGCGCAGGAATTCACTCACCGGCAGGTAGCCCAGCTCGCCGATCTTCTCGCCTTCCAGCTTGAGGTCCTTGAACCGCATGCCGGGGATGGGGCGCGGCGGCCCATTGAGGCGCTGGCCGCGGGTATCGCGCAGCATGTAGTCCTGGGGGCGATTCATGTTGGCGCCCGGCGGTATCTCGAATCTGTCCGGCGGCGCCTGGGAATGCACGATGCGACCCCAGTTGCGCCGGCTCTTCATCCAGTCCCAGTTGCCTTCCGCGGCGTAGGCGCTGACCAGGTCGGACGAGATCAGCTCGATGCGCTCCTGCTGGGTCTGCTCCAGATACTCCGCGAACCCTCTGTCCATGCTGTGGGAGATGAACATGTAGATGCTGCCGCCGATCACGACATTGGTCAGCAGCAGGATCACGAACAGCCGCACGGACAGCCGTGAGCGCCAGGCGGTGACGGCGGGCATCATGATGGCTGCTCCTCATGACGCGGGGTGCGGGGCGGCAGCCCCAGCAGGCGGCGCAGGTTGTGCTGCAGGTCTTCCAGCAACAGATAGAGCGAGGGCACCAGGATCAGCAGGATCACCGTCGCGAACAGGATGCCGAAGCCGATGGAGACCGCCATCGGGATCATGAAGCGCGCCTGACGTGAGGTCTCGAAGATCATTGGCGCCAGGCCGAAGAAGGTGGTCAGCGTCGTCAGCAGGATGGGACGCAGACGTCGCGTGGCCGCCATGATGATCGCCTCACGCGCGGTGGCGCCGGCCAGACGCTGGCGATTGGCGTAGTCGATCAGCACCAGGGCGTCGTTGATGACGATGCCCGACAGCGCCAGCATGCCCATCAGGCTGATCACCGACAGGCCATAGCCCATCAGCTGGTGGCCGATGACCGCGCCGATCAGGCCGAAGGGAATCGCCGTCATCACCAGCAGCGGCTGCAGATAGCTCCTGAACGGCAACGCCAGCAGCAGATAGAGTGCCGCCAGCGTCAGCAGCAACGACACCTGCAGTGACCCCAGGTTGTCGGCGGTCTCTTCCTGACGCCCGCCATAGCCGATGCTCAGGCTCGGATACTGGCTCTTCAGCTGAGGGTAGACATCGCTTTCCAGACTGGTGATCACCTGACTGACCGCATCGGACGGGGTGACGTTGGCGGTGACCTCGATCACGCGGCGCCCGTCGATGCGCAGGATGCTGGACGCGGCGCGTCCCTGCTCGATGTCGGCCACCAGCCCCAGAGGCACGCTGACGCCGTTGCCGGTCTGCACGCCGAAGTTCTCCAGCTGGGCGAGGCTTGCGCGCTGGTCTTCGGGCAGCAGCACCTTGACCTCGACCTCATTGCGACCCTGCTGCTGCTTGAGGGCGGTCGCGCCGGACAGCGGGCCACGCAGCTGGTTGGCCAGGGTGGCGCCATCCAGTCCCAGCGAGCGACCGTAGGCATTGAGCTGCAGATAGAGCTCGCGCTTGCCGTCATCCAGGCCGCTGTCGATGTCCGACAGCGAGCTGTAATCCTCAAGCGACGTCGCCAGCGACTCGGCGGCGGCCATCAGCGCGCCACTGTCAGACGAGGAAAGGCGGATGGTGAGGCCCGCGCCGCGCCCCGGCCCGCCGATATCGGACTCGAACAGCAGCGACTCGGTATTGGCGATGGTGCCGGCTTCCTCGCGCCAGGCCGTGATCAGCTGCGAGGGCGACCAGTTGTCTTCCACCGTGGTGTCCAGATTGGCGATGATGCTCAGCGAGTTGCCTTCGATCTCGGCGCTGGTGGAGTAGATCGCGGGGGCGTCGTCGCGCTCGCGGACCCGCTCCAGCGCGTCCAGCAGCAGGGTACGCACTTCGCGGTCCTGACTGATCGGGCTGCCCACCGGCAGGTTGGCGGTGACGCCGGCACGGTTGGACTCGACACGCGGCATCAGCGAGAAGCCGAGGCGGCCACTGGCCATCCAGGCCATCGCCAGCACCAGCAGCGCCAGGCCGCAGATGGCGGTCAGGCCACGATAGTTCAGGCACCCTTCGAGGAAGGGCTGGAAGCGGCGACGCGTGAAGCGCTCGAGCCCGTGCTGGACGCCATGGCGCACGCGGTCCAGCGGTGCCAGCCAGCGGATCGGCTTCTCGCTGGTGTGACCCAGGTGTGCGGGCAGGATGAAGATCGCCTCGATCCAGCTCAGCGCGAAGATGCTGATCACCACCAGCGGGATGATGCCGAATACCAGCCCGAGGAAGCCGGGCAGGAACAGCAGCGGAATGAAGGCGACGATGTTGGACAGGATCGAGAACGCCAGCGGCACCGCGATCTCGCGCGCGCCGAGAATGGCGGCTTCGCGCATGCTGGCGCCGCGCTCGCGGTGCGAGTGGATGTTCTCGCCGACGATGATGGCGTCATCGACCACGATGCCCAGCGCGATGATGAAGGCGAACATCGAGATCATGTTGATGGACACGCCGACCAGCGGCAGGAACAGCATCGCGCCGAGGAAGGCGGTGGGAATGCCCAGCGTGACCCAGAAGGCGAGACGCGCCTCGAGGAACAGCCCCAGCAGCACCAGTACCAGCACCAGCCCCATCCAGGCATTCTTGAGCAACAGCTCCAGACGGTCCTGATAGACCAGCGAGTCATCGTCCTCGACGCTCAGCGTCAGTCCGCGCGGCAGGCTGGCGGTCAATTGCGGCAGCATCGCCATGGTCGCGGCGGACAGCTCGTTGGGCGTCTGGGAGCCGACCTGATAGATGTCCAGGCCAATCGCCGGTTCGCCGTCGTAGAGCACTTCCTTGTCACTGTCAGCGAAGCCGTCGGTGACGGTGGCGATATCGCCCAGACGCACGACATTGCCTTCCTGGCTGGAGATCACCGGCAGCTGCGCGAACTCGGCGGCGCCGTCGCGACGCGCCTCATAGCGCACCAGGTATTCGCCCTGCTGGGTATCGAGGCTGCCCCCGGCCAGGTTGAGCGCCTGATTGCCGATCAGGCCGGCGATATCCTGATGCGAGAGGCCATAGCGACGCAGCGCGCCTTCTTCCAGCGCGACATGCACCTCGCGGTCACGGATGCCGGTCAGCTCCACCTTGGTGATGTCGTCGCTGTCGAGCAGGCTCAGGCGCAGACGCTCGGCGACATTGCGCAGGGTCTGGTCATCGGTCTGGCCATGCAGCTTGAGCTCCATCACGCTGCGCGAGCGGCCCGCCAGCGAGTAGACGGGCGGGTCGGATTCATCGGGCAGGGTGGTGATGCTGTCGATGGCCTGCTGGATGTCCTGATAGGCGCGCATGGTCTCGACGCCGTCCTGCAGCTCGATGGACAGCGAGCCGAGGCCTTCCTCGGCGGTGGCGGTGATCTCCTCGATGCCCTCCACGTCCTGTACCGCGGACTCCATCGCCTGCAACAGGCTTTCGGAGACTTCATCCGGCGTGGCGCCGGAATAGCTGACGCTGACGTTGATGATCTCGAGCTCGAAGGAGGGGAAGACCTCCTTCTTGATCTGACTGGACATCAGCAGGCCGCCGAGAATCAGACACAGCATCAGCAGGTTGGCGGCGACGCCGTGATCGTGCATCCAGCGGATGGGGCCCTTGAGGCGCGACTGTGCCGTCATGAGTCACTTCCGGTGGTCGTGGCGTTCCTGTCGGCAGCTGCGGTGTTTTGATCGGCAACCGTGGCGCTCTTGTCGCCAGCCGTCGTCTTGTCGTCAGCCGCCTCGGCATCAGTTGTCTTGGCGGTCGGCGTCGGCGCATCGCCGCGCGCGCGCAGCGCCATGCCGGCTTCGACGCTGCTCAGGGAGCTTGTGATGACGCGCTCGCCGTCTACCAGACCGTCGGCGACCAGCAGGGTGTCATTGCCCAGATGGCGCACGCCTACCGAGCGCTTCTCGAGATGCCCGTCCTCCGTCAGCACCCAGACCTGCTGGCCGCTGCGCAGCGCACTGATCGGCAATTCGATCAGCGAGGCGGTGCGCTGGGGTGTCAGGGTCGCCTCGACCACATCGCCGATGCGCAGTGCCGGGGTGCTGGCGCGTGCCTCCTCGGAGACATTGAGCGCCAGCGGGTCTTCCACCGCCACCATCACCTGGGTCAGCAGGCCGTTGTCTTCCAGCGACGGCAGCACGCTCCACACTTCGCCACGGCGATGCTGGCCATCCGGCCAGGCCTTGCTCGAGAGCAGTACCGGGGTGCCCTGGCCATCACGGGCGTGGGTCGAGAGCCATTCCATGTCGGCCTGCGGCAGATTGAGGCGCACCCAGAAGCGGTCGGTGGCCACCAGCGTCAACAGGTCGGTGAAGGCGTTGAGATCACTGCCTTCGCCGACCAGACGCTCGCTGATCAGGCCGTCGTAGGGGGCGCGAATCTCGGTGCGGGCCAGATTGAGCTTGGCCTGATCGCGGCTGGCGCGGGCGCTTTCCACGGCGGCCTGGGCCGACTTGAGCTGAGGTTCGCGCAGGACCAGTGCTTTCTGGGCCGCCGGCAGGTTGCGACCGAAGGTCTTGTATTCCGAGGCGGCGCGGATCTGCTCGCCCTTTTCAGAGGCGAGGCTGGCTTCTGCCGTGGCGAGATCCGCCTCGGCCTGACGCAGTGCCAGCTGATAATCCAGTTGGTCGAGGCTGGCCAGCAGCTGGTTCTCGCGGACTTCGCGGCCGGCCTCGATGCCTTCGGGGAAGGGCGCCAGCTGTCCGCTGACGCGCGTGGAGACCGTGGTCTGACGATCGGCGATCACGCGACCGAAGCCCTCAAGCGTCGGGGCGTTGGCGGCATGGCTGACCGTGACCACCTCGACCGTGGGCGCAGGCGCCTCGCTGGGGGCACGCTTCGGCGCCCCGGGGCGATGATTCATCCACCAGGCGGCCAGCGCGATCGCCAGGGCGAGAATGATCAGCGCCAGCAGGCGCATCCAGATCAGGCGTCGCGAGGAGGGTGCGGGGCGGCCGGCAGGGGCGGGCGACGCGGAAGACGACGCTGGCGTCTCAGGGCTATGGTCCATGCGGACTCCGAACGAAAAGTGACTGGCCTGATGCGCAGCCGTCTTCTGGCCAGTCGCTTTGGCGTCGGTCAGAGCGGGCGGTGGATCATGGCCATGAAAGGCAGACGAATGGGTGGATGATCGCATGATGCCATTCAGGCGCAATGCCAAAATGGGAAATAGCGTGCAACAGACGCAATCTGCCATTGCGTGATTGGCGCCCCACTAAAAAAGCTGCCACACGAAGTGGCAGCTTTTCACGAGTGCGCCTGGCGGGCGGCGCCTGCTGACGGATGACCCGCTCTATCAGCCTGGCTGAACCGCGCGGGCAGGCCAGATTCAGTAGTTGAAATAGTTGAACTAGTTGAACTGGATAAACTAGATGAACAGGCCGATCAGCAGTGCCATGCAGACGCCGATCACGCCGATCAGGGTCTCCATCACCGTCCAGCTCTTGAGTGTTTCCTTCTCGGTGAGGCCGAAGTAGCGGCTGACCAGCCAGAAGCCGGAGTCATTGACGTGACTGAGCACGGTGGCGCCACTGGCGATGGCGATCACCACCAGCCCCAGCACCGGGCCGGACAGCGCCAGCGTATCGATCACCGGGGCCATCAGGCCGGCGGCGGTGATCATCGCGACAGTGGCCGAGCCCTGGATGACACGCACGGCGGTGGCGATCAGGAAGGCGAGCAGGATCGGCGGCAGGTTGCTGTCGGCCATCAGGTTGCCGAGCACGTCACCGACCCCGGAATCGATCAGCATCTGCTTGAAGACGCCGCCCGCGCCGGTGACCAGGATGATGATGCCGGCGGGTTCGAGTGCCTTGGTGGCGACTTCCATCACCTGTTCGCGCGTCATGCCACGGCGTGTGCCCAGCAGGGTGAAGGCCATCAGGGTGGCCAGACTCAGCGCCACGAACGGGTGGCCGAGGAAGCCCAGCCAGCCGACCAGCGGGCTGTCGTCACCGAACAGGAAGCCCGAGACGGTATTGAGCACGATCAGCGCCAGCGGCAGCAGCACGATGGACAGGATCAGACCGAAGCCCGGGGCGCGCTGATTGACCTCTTCATCGCTCATCACGCTGCCGGTGTTTTCCATGTAATCCGGAATCCTGGCGTCGATGCGCGCCGCGATGAAGCGACCGAAGATCGGCCCCGCGACGATCATCGCCGGCAGACCGCACAGCGCGCCGAACAGGATGACGTAGCCGAGATCGGCACCGATCAGCTTGGCGACCGCGATCGGCCCCGGGGTCGGTGGAATGAAGGAGTGGGTCACGGCAAGACCGGCGAGCAGCGGGATGCCGTAATAGAGCAGCGAGCGGCCGCTGCGGCGGGCCAGCGCATAGACCAGCGGCACCAGGATGATGAAGGCGACATCCAGGAACACCGGAATCGCGACCAGAAAGCCGGTCAGCGCCAGCGCCCATTGCGAGCGTGAGGTGCCGAAGCGCCCCAGCAGGGTATTGGCCATGCGATCGACACCGCCGGACACTTCCAGCATCTTGCCGAACATCGCGCCGAGACCGACCACGGTGGCAACGAAGCCCAGGGTGTTGCCCATGCCGTTGGTGACGGAGTCGATGATGGCGTCGGGCTGCATGCCGGTGGCCAGTCCGACCCCCAGACTCACCACCAGCAGGGCAACGAAGGCATGCAGGCGCAGGCGCATGACGAGGTAAAGCAGCAGCAGGATGCCGCCGAGGGCGGCAAGGACGAGGGTGCTATCTGGGGACATGATGGCGAACTCTTGCGGCTGGCAACGGCGTGATCATCGGCCATTGCCCAAAGGCGTATTGTGTGAGGCGTCGTGGGTCGTGCAGGATGAAAGTTACCGGTAACATTAACGCTTACGCAATGATCCGAAAGGTGCATGAGGGGCAAAAGTCTGTCGCGTCTGGCAGCTGGCTGTCCGTCAATTGGCAGTCGCTCAGTGCGCGACAGCCGTCCCGAGGCGCCGGACAAGGGATTGATCGGCAACATCGGGTACGCTGATGGGCCATCGTTTTCATTCAGGGGGAGAGGGTTTTCATGCAGCAGCAGGCAGAAGGAGCATCAGCGGTCGCGTCGATGCCGACCAGGTCAGAGGCTCTGGCCGCTCAGGGGGGCGTGCGTCTGGTGGTCATGGGGGTGTCGGGCTGTGGCAAGTCGCATGTCGGGCAGCAGCTGGCGGCGTGCCTGGGCGCGCAGTTCATCGATGGCGACGACTATCACGGTGAGGCCAACGTGGCCAAGATGGCGCGCGGCATCCCGCTGGATGACGACGATCGCCACGGCTGGCTGGCCCGTCTGGCCGAGCTGATCGAGGCGGCGCGCCGCGATGGGCGCAGTCTGGTACTGGCCTGCTCGTCCTTGAAGCGACGTTATCGGGATCAACTGCGTGGCGGGGACCCCGCGCTGGGCTTCGTGTTCCTCGAAGGCACGCGCGAGCTGCTGCTGGAGCGCCTCGAGGCGCGAACCGATCATTTCTTCAAGGGCGCTGACATGCTCGACAACCAGCTGGCGACGCTCGAGGTGCCCGGCGACGATGAAGGGCGCATCCACACCCTCGACATCAGCGCCACGCCGCAGGCGCTGGTCGAGAGTGTCTGTCAGCAGATCCTCGACACGCCGGAGCGCTAGTCGGTCGCCGGACGTCTCACGGTGCCAGACTGCCGCCACGTATTACGTGGACAGAGTATCACGGTGCCAGACTACCGCCTGTCTGCAGACTGAAGCCCAGGTCTTCCCACAGGCCGTGGGGCGTGGCGTCGAGATCACCGCTCAAGCGCGCCAGCAGCAGGGCGGCGGCGCGCTCGCCGATCTCGCGGCGTGGCGTGACCACGCTGGCCAGCGGCGGCCAGGTGCCGCGGGTCATCTCCAGGCCGTTGAAGCCGGCCAGCGCCAGCTGGTCGGGCACCGACAGACCGCGGCGCTGACACTCGAACAGCCCGCCGGCCGCCAGGTCGTCATTGCAGCAGAACACGGCCTGGGTCTCGGGCCAGCGGGTCAGCATCTCGTCGAGCAGCTCGCCGCCCATGCGCACGCTGGAGGGGGCATCGGTGGTCAACAGCGCCTGCTGCGACAGGCCGGCGGCCTCCATCGCCGCACGCCAGCCACCCAGGCGTTGTTCGACGCGGCGGTCCATGCGCGCGCCGAGAAAGCCGATATGGCGATGCCCCAGGGCGATCATGGCCTCGGTCATCGCGCGGCCAGCGGCGTGCTGGTCCAGTCCTACCGCCATGTCGAGCGGCGTCTCGCGCTTCTCCATGCACTCCACCACCGCACAGCCCGAACGCGCGATCATCTCGCGGGTACGAGGGCTATGGCGACTGCCGCACAGCACCAGCCCGTCGATGCCGAAGGAGAGCCAGGTCTCGATCAGGCGCTCCTCTTCCTGCATCGAATAGCCGGTATGGCCGATCAGCAGCTGATAGCCCGCGGCGGCCAGTGGGGCTTCCAGGCCGCGATGCAGCTCCGAGAACACGGCGTTGGAGAGCGACGGAATCAGCAGCGCGATCAGCCGTGAGTGACCGCTGGCGAGGCTGCCGGCCTGACGATTGGGCATGTAGCCCAGCTCGCGGGCGCATTCGGTTACCCGCTCGCGCATCGCGGCGGATACCTTCTCGGGCTGATTGAGCGCGCGCGACACCGTGACCTTGGTGACGCCCAATCGGGCGGCGATATCGGCCAGGGTGACGCGCTTGAGGCGGGAAGCTTTGTGAGGCTGAGAGGGCATGGACATTCAAGCGGCTGCGAAGGAGGACAAGAGTGTCCCTGTTAAGGCAGCCCGGGAGCAAGCCTTGCCCGGCGGATCAGACGTGACTCAGCGAGAGCAGGAACAGGATCATCGGCGGCGCTGCCAGCGACAGCAGGAAGCCCGAGACCACGGCGACCGGGACGCAGGCCACGCCGCCGGTCTGCTGGATCACCGGTAGCGTGAAGTCCATCGAGGTGGCCCCGCCGATGCCGATGGCCAGTGGCGTGTAGCGCTGGATGGTCAGGGGGATCAGCACGAAGGCCAGCAGTTCGCGCGCCAGATCATTGAAGAAGGCGGCGCCGCCGAGAATCGGCCCGAGCTGATCACCGACCAGGATCCCCGACAGGGAGTACCAGCCGAAGCCGGCCGAGATCGCCATGCCTTGATTCCACTCCAGCGCCAGCAGAGGTGCCGCCAGCAGGCCGCCGAGCAGTGAACTGGCCATCACCGTCAGCGCGATGACCAGGCCATGCCGATTGAGCAGGATCTGGCGCAGGCTCATGCCGGAGCTTCTGAGCTGGCAGCCGATCAGCGCCAGCAGCACATAGAGCGCCCATTCGGCGAGGGTGTCGGTATCAAGCTGGGTGCCGAAGGTCTTGAGCAGCACGCCGGCGCCGACGCCGAGCGCGACCACGGCGGCAAGGGTCAGCGAGCCGGACAGCGCCTGCCAGCGGGTCATCGGTGCGCCATCCACCGCCTGGGCGGGATTGGCGCGCAGCGGGCTGCGGCGCGACAGCCACCACAGCGCCAGCAGATTCAGCGGCGTGATGATGGCGAACAGCGTCAGCGCCTGACCGCTCATGGCGGCCATGCCGACACTCAACTGCTCCAGCGCCGCCAGCCCCATGCCCATCAGGAACAGGATGAGATAGATGGAGGCATTGACCAGCCGATTGACCACCGCCAGGCGGCCAGGATCGGTGAGACGTACCAGATAGCCGAGTATCAGCGGCAGCAGAATGAAGATGAGACCCGACAGCATGACCCTTCCTTGGCGTTGCCACCCGGACAGCAGGGGCGGCGCAAGTGATTGATTGGCGGTGAATACCGCCGAAGGGCCTTACTATATCGGTTGGCGTGGAGTCTGGATAACCCCGCCATCACCATTGCGCGAGAGACTTGCTGATGGCGTATCAGCGGGGCTTATGATCAGCCGCGCTAGAAGCGGGAGCCGTCATCACTGGCGGGCGCTGCTCAGCTGGTTCAGGGTCAGATGGGCCGAGCGCGGCGGCACCTCGCCGTTGCGGTTGCCATCCTTGTCCATGACGTCTTCGTAGTCGAGGTAATCGAGGCCGACCATCAGGCCCGGCCAGCGCGGTGCCAGCCAGATACGGTAGTGCTTGTGCTCGCGATGCTTGCGCCACGCCTCGATGCGCAGGGTGCGGAAGGTGCGCTGTGCCGCCTGGCGCGTCTCCTGGCCCTGGATCTCGTACATCAGGGTGCGCTGGCGGCCCTTGTGGTCGAGATAATCCAGTGAGCAGGGCGTCGCGGCCAGACAGGCCTGCTCGCTCCATTGGCTGTCGACCTGCTGGCTCAGCAGTACCAGCAGGCTCTGACGGTCAGGCAGGCGGGTGTCGCCTGCCTCCGGTGCTTCCCGGTTGTAGTCCTTGCCGATGCCGGCCAGCCGATAGCCGGAGCGATAGCCCTCGGGCAGCAGGCGTCCCTCCGCGAGCGTGAAGCGGCCCTGCTCATAGCCGCTGGCGACCTTGATGGAGGCCTCCATGCTGGCGATGTACAGCTCGCCGCTCTGGCTGACGCGCTGGGTGATGGGCACGTCCGGCCAGCCATCCAGCACCAGGGTGTAGTGGGCGGTGAAGGGCACCGGCGCGATGCTGGCGACAGGCGCCAGGGGCGCGTCAGGGCTGACAGCGGCCTCATCGCTGGCTGCCTGGGCACTGCCCGCCAACAGCAGGAGCGCCCCCAGGCCTGCGCGCCACAGGCGCTGCCATGCCGAGGGCCGATCGGCGCGTGTGGCGGTGCAAGCGCCGCGACGCATGGGGGCTTGAGAGGAGTGAGACAAGGCGGAAGATGGCAGGGTCATGGTGACTCCCGAGACCGGCACTGGAGCCGTGGCCTGTGAATGGGGGTGTCGAGCGGTCAGGCAGCGACGGGGCAGGGCGACTGCACGTGATGATGTAATGATGTTGAGGCGATCCACAATCAAGCCAACGCCCGTCAGGCGGCCACGACGATATTTCAGCGCTTGCTCATGTGCAATGGATAGGTACTCTGTAACTGCCTTGTCCTTCCGCCGCGCGCGGCGCGTACCTAGACGTTGGGTCCAATCAGGAGATCATCATGGCCAGCATTGTCATCATTGCCGGGGATTTTGTAGAAGATTATGAGCTGATGGTGCCGTTCCAGGCGTTGCAGGCGATGGGGCATCGCGTGGATGTCGTCTGCCCGGACAAGACGGAAGGCGATATCGTCAAGACCGCCATCCATGACTTCGAGGGTGATCAGACCTACACCGAGAAGCCGGGCCACAACTTCGCGCTCAACGCCAGCTTCGCCGAGATCGCCGTCGAGAGTTACGACGCGTTGCTGATCCCCGGTGGCCGCGCCCCCGAGTATCTGCGTCTGGATGAGCGTGTGCTGGCGATGGTGCGTCACTTCGTCGAGGCCGACAAGCCCATCGCCGCCGTCTGTCATGGTCCGCAGCTGCTGGCCGCCGCCATGTCGCTGGAAGGCCATCGTGTCAGCGCCTATCCGGCCTGTGCGCCGGAGGTGAAGCTGGCGGGCGGTGAGTTCGTGTCGCTGGAAGTGACCGACGCCGTGACCTCCGGCAAGCTGGTGACCGCACCGGCCTGGCCGGCGCATCCGGAGTGGCTGCGTCAGTTCCAGGCGCTGCTGGTGTGATTCACCCCCGCTAGCCACGCCATCGCATCGGATGGGCTTTACGACACCCTGCCACTCGGCGGGGTGTCGTCGTTTCAGGCGGGGTGTCGTAAGGGGCGTCGTCGTTTCAGGCGTCGTCGTTTCAGCCGGCAAACGCCTCGATCCAGGCCCGCTGCGGGGCGAGCCGCGATTGCTGTGCGGCTCGCCATGCGGGATCGCCCAGCGTGGTGGCATAACGCTCGGCGTGATCACAGGCCAGCAGCAACCAGCTGCCGGCCAGCGACTCACCGCGTGCGCGTCTTAGCGCCAGACTCTCGAGCAGCCCCGCGAAGGCGGTGCCAGTGGAGGGGCCGACCTCAAGCCCAGCATGCTCGGCCAGCCACAGCGCGGCCGCCTGACTGCGCGCATCCGCAATGCGTCGGTAGTCATCGAAATGGGCGGGGTCGAATGCCTCCAGCACGCAGGGGCGGCCGATGCCTTCGATGGGGTTGGCCGTCTGCGGGGCGGGCAGGGCGGTCGTACGGGTGCCGTGGGCATGATGGTGCTGCCAGCAGGCGTGATAGACGGAGTGCTCGGGGTCCACGCCGATCACGCGGGCACGACGACCCTCCTGATGCAGATGGCGCTTGTGGCGCAGATGGCGCGCGAAGCTGGCGGCGCTGCCGCCGGTACCGGCGCCGAGAAATACCGCCTGCAGCTCAGGCAGCTCACGCGCGGCGATCTGTGCCAGGCACTCCCCGGGCAGGCTGGTGTCGCTTGCCCAGTCGCCGGCCGTGGCGGCATGGCGGAATTGATTGATGAAGTGACCACCGCTGTCATCGGCAAGCGCCTGCGCATGCTGACAGAGCTGAGCGGAGTCCTCGATTTCCACCACGCGCCCGCCCTCGCCACGAATCGCTTGCTGCTTGTAAAAGGCGGTGCCCCTGGGCACCACGGCAATGAATTCCAGCCCCAGCCGGCGTGCCAGCCACGCTTCAGAGACCGCAGTGGAGCCCGAGGAGGCTTCTATCACCGGGCCGCCGGGCGTCAGCCAATCCTTTAGCAGAGCCTGCTCGAACAGCGACATCGCCAGGCGATGCTTGAGCGAGCCGCTGGCATGCGCCCGCTCGTCCTTGATCAGGATGCGCGCTTCGCCCAGCCCGCGCAGGCTGAGTTCCAGCAGCGGGGTTACCGGGGCGGCGGCCTTCAAGGCCGCAAGCTTCATGAGGCTGCGTTGGCGCCATGACTCGCGCTGACTCGCGTGCGGGGCGTGCTGTGCCGCGGGCGTGCTGGCGTCGGCGGCCGCAATGAAAGGCGCTGTCGAGGGGAAGTCAGTGGTCGGCATGGCGGCATTTCCGGTCGCAGGAAGGAGCTTTCATGGTACGACCAGCCGCCAAGCAAAACTTGCCAGTTGTCATGGCGTGAGCCATGTTTCATGGCAAGAATTCATTGCGAGGTGAGGGTAATGGAGAAAATAGTGCTCGATGCCACGGACCGCGCCCTGCTGCGGCTGCTGCAGCGCGATGCCAGCCTGTCGTTGGCGGCGCTGGCGGAAGCCGTGCATCTGACCACGTCTCCCTGCTGGAAGCGCCTCAAGCGCCTGGAAGAGTGTGGCGTGATCACCGCACGGGTGGCATTGCTGAATGCCGAGCTGATCGGCATGGGGCTGACGGCCTTCGTGCAGCTCAAGACCCGCGATCACTCGCGGGCCTGGTTCGAGCGTTTCGTGGCCATCGTCGAGGAGATCGAGGAAGTCACCGAGTTCTATCGCATGGCCGGTGACTACGACTATCTCCTCAAGGTGCAGGTCGAGGACATGAACGCCTACGACCGCGTCTACAAGCGGCTGGTCAATACCATCGACGAGCTGAGCGACGTGTCGGCCCGCTTCGCGATGGAGCGCATCAAGACGACCACCGCGCTGCCGCTGTGATGGCTGTCAGGCAGTGACGTCTGATCGCCGGTTGAGCGCCGCGCGCCAGCGTGCTCAATAACCGTGCTCGCGGCTGATGCCGGTCAGCACTTCACCCCGCTGAATGCGGCGAATGTTGTCTGCCAGCTGATCGGCTGCCTCGGCCACCGGGGTCGGCGCGGCGGCATGCGGCGTGATGATCACGCGCGGCTGGTGCCACAGCGGGCTGTCCTCGGCCAGTGGCTCGTGCTGGAAGACATCGAGCAGGGCGCCCCTGAGCTTGCCTTCCTCGAGTGCCGCGACCAGATCCTCCTCGACCACGCTGCTGCCGCGCCCCGGATTGATCAGCACGGCGTCGTCGGGCAGGGCCTGGAAGACCTCGGCGTTCAACACGTCTCTCGTCGCCGGGGTATTGGGCAACAGGTTGATCACCGCCTTGAGGCCGAGCGACTCGTCACCCAGCACTTGCTGGAGCGAGCGGCCGCCTGCGCCGGTCTCATGGTGGCAGGTCACGCCCTGCAACGTGTGGGCGCTGCGGCTGAAGCCATGTACCGGATAGCCGTCTGCCGCCAGTGATTCGGCGATCTGGCTGCCGATGGCGCCGAGTCCGAGCACCGCAACCGGGTACTGGTGGGCGCGCACCACACGGTGCGGGGCCCACTGGGTGTCCGCCTGCTGTCTGGCGTAGCGGTCGAAGTCACGCCGAAAATGCAGCAGGCCGTAGCGCACGTAATCCAGCATGTGGCTGGCCATGCCGGCATCGCTCAGCTTGAGCACCGGCACATCGTCAGGCAATGCCGGGTTGTCGAGCAGGCTGTCGACGCCTGCGCCCAGATTGAGGATCGCCTTGACGTCGTGATCGCGGTGGCGCTCGAACAGCGCCGCGGGCGGCGCCCACACCACCAGTACATCGCCCAGCATCTCGCCGTCATCGGCAACGATTTCCAGCGGCGCTTGTTTTGCTGACGGTTCCGACGACTCGCCTTGCCGCGACCCCTTGGTGCTGGCGGCATCGCACAAGCGCTGACGCAGAGCATCGCACCAACGTTCGGCGCGTTCATGATGTACCAGTATTCGCATGCTGTTCTCCTCTTCAGGGACGCTGGGTGGCGGGTCGGAATTTTGAACTGTCCCGGCCTGTTCGTAGGCTCTGTTCGTGGCTCTGTGCAAAGGGCCTGGTGTTGTCACCTTGCCATGCGCCATTGCCTTGCGGGCATGGCCGGCTCGCGGGCGGCAATGGCGCAGGCCTTGCAAGGGCTCAAGCGAAGGGCGACAGTGCCAGAGTCGTCCTTTGACCCGTTGTTGGCAGAGTGACAGACTCGAATCCAGAGGGGAATTCGGATGTACGCATGTACGCCGGCCCTGCCGACCCGCAGGGCGCATCGTTCGCTCGCGGCGCAGGCAGGCAGTGTCAGCCCGGTGCGGCTGGCAGGTCGGTCACCCGCCGCCTGGCCCTGCGTATGGCCACTGGCTCCGCCCCAACGTGCTGCTTGCCTCAAGGCCTGATCGAAAAGGAGCGCTGCATGAGTCAATTCCCGCCCCATACTGGTGCGCCCCAGCCAGCCTTCGCTGGCCTGGCCACCTTGCCCAGCAGCGAGGCACCGGCCACCGAGAGTGACTGGACGCCACGCGCGCTGTCAGCTGGCCGTCAGGCCTTCACCATCGGCGAGTATCGCGCGCGCATCCAGCGGGTGCGTGAGGCCATGGCGCGCGCCGGCATCGATGTGATGGTGATTTCCGACCCCTCCAACATGGCGTGGCTGACCGGCTACGACGGCTGGTCCTTCTATGTGCACCAGTGCGTGCTGCTGGGGCTCTCCGGCGAGCCGGTCTGGTACGGGCGTCGTCAGGACGGCAACGGCGCGCTGCGTACCTGCTGGATGGGTGAGGACAACATCCTGTGGTATCCGGATTACTACGTGCAGAATCCGGACATGCATCCGATGGAGTTTCTCGCCCAGTCCATCCTGCCGCAGCGTGGCTGGCACGATGGGGTCGTCGGGGTCGAGCTCGACAACTATTACTATTCGGCGCGGGCGCACCTGTCGCTGGTCAAGGAGCTGCCCCACGCGCGGCTGGTGGATGCCAACTCGCTGGTCAACTGGTGTCGGGCGATCAAGTCCGAGCAGGAAATCGCCTACATGCGCGTGGCCGGGCGCATCGTCGAGCGCATGCATTCACGCATTCTGGAGATGATCGAGCCGGGCCTGCCCAAGAGTGCGCTGGTCGCGGAGATCTACCGGGTCGGCGTCGAGGGCGTGATCGGCCCCGAGGGCGAGATTCTCGGCGGTGACTATCCGGCCATCGTGCCGCTGCTGCCCACCGGCAGTGATGCCGCCGCGCCGCACCTGACCTGGGATGACACGCCATTTCGCCAGGGCGAGGGCACCTTCTTCGAGCTGGCCGGCTGCTACAAGCGCTATCACGCGCCGCTGTCGCGTACCGTGTTTCTCGGCCGTCCGCCGCGCGATTTCGTGCGTGGTGAGTCTGCCCTGCTGGAAGGCATCGAGAGTGGACTGGCCATCGCCAAACCCGGCAATCGCTGCTGTGACATCGCGCTGGCGCTGGGCGCGGCGATGGACAAGTACGGCTTCGACCGTGGCGGCGCACGCTGCGGCTATCCCATCGGCATCAGCTATCCGCCGGACTGGGGCGAGCGCACCATGAGCCTGCGCCCCAGTGACGAGACCGTGCTGGAACCGGGCATGACCTTCCACTTCATGCCCGGCATGTGGATGGACGACTGGGGGCTCGAGATCACCGAGTCGATCCTGATCACGGAAAACGGTGCCGAGCCGCTGTGTGATGTGCCGCGCCAGCTGTTCGTCAAATAGCCTGCCGACAAGTGTCAGCAGCCCGCCATAACAAGGAGTGGTGTCATGCGAGAGTCCCCCGTCAGTCTGACCATCGATCTGTTCGCCGATGGCGTTCAGCACGGTTTCTTCAAGCTGCCGATCTCGACTGACGAGTCGGCGTGGGGCGCGGTGATGACCCCGATCAGCGTGATCGCCAATGGTGAGGGGCCGACGGTATTGCTGACCGGCGGCAATCATGGCGACGAGTACGAAGGCATCACCGCGCTCTACAAGCTGGCGGCGCGTCTGACTGCCGAGGACGTGCAGGGCCGCGTCATCATCGTGCCGACCATGAATGCGCTGGCGGCCAAGGCCGGGCGGCGTTGTTCGCCTCTCGATGGCGGCAACCTCAACCGCAGCTTCCCCGGCAGCCCCACCGGCGGCCCGACCGAGCAGATCGCCGACTACTTCACCCGGGTGCTGGTGCCGCAGTGCGACTATGCGCTGGACCTGCATTCCGGTGGCCGCACCCTGGATATCCTGCCGTTCGCGGCCGCGCACCGTCTCGACTATCTCGAGGAATCGCTGGGCGTCGAGCAGTGTCGTCTGCAGGAAGCCGAGAGCCTGGCCGGGGCGCTGGCCTTCGGGGCACCCTCGGCGATGATGATGTTCGAGCTGGACGCCGAGGCGCTCTACGACACGGTGGTGGAACGCCAGGGCAAGGTCTTCGTCACCACGGAGCTGGGCGGTGGCGGTTCCACCACGCCGGAGCGTCAGGCGATCGCGGACCGTGGCGTCGACAACTTCCTCGCCTTCAGTGGTGTACTGCGCGCACGCAGTCGCGCGGATCTGGAGCAGGACATCGAGCGCCAGCGTGCCAGCCAGGCGGACGCGCCGCTGTTGATCGACATGCCGGATGCCAGCTGTTACGTGCAGAGTGAGCATGAAGGGCTGCTGGAGCTGTGCGTGGCACTCGGCGAGCAGGTCACGGCGGGCCAGTGCGTGGCGCGGGTCTATCCGCTGGGGCGCGCCGGTCAGGCGGCGGTGGAATATCGCGCCGCCCGTGATGGCGTGCTGGTGGCGCGGCGCTTCCCGGCCCAGGTGAGTCTGGGCGACACCCTGGCGGTGATCGCGGAAGTCGTGGACGACCTGGCGCGAGAGGCCTCATGAGCGCGAGTCCCTCCCGCTCGCAGCCAGCGCCGAAGCTGGATGCCTTCGATCTCAAGATTCTGGCGATACTCGAGCGCGATGGCCGCATCACCAAGTCGCGGCTGGCCGAGGAGATCAACCTGTCGGTCAGCCCGTGCTGGGAGCGCGTCAAGCGCCTCGAGCAGGCAGGCATCATCGAGGGCTATGCCGCCATCATCAATCAGCAGCGCCTGAGTGATCAGCAGGGTGGCGCTGCTCCGGGGGCTGCCCCGCGCACGCCGGTGTGGGTCGAGATCCACCTCAAGCATCATGATGCCGGCAGCTTCCAGCGCTTCGAGCGTGCCATGCGAGAGGCGGATGAGGTCATCGAGTGCGTCGCCGTCGGCGGCGGGGTGGACTACCTGCTGCGGCTGGAGACTGCCAGCATCGATGCCTATCAGCGTCTGGTCGATCACTGGCTGGTGTCAGAACTGGGCATCGATCGCTATTTCACCTACATCGTCACCAAGCAGGTAAAATAGGCGCGCCGGGCGCGGACTTGTCGTCATCTTGCCGTCCCGCTTTTCAGGCTCACTTTCTTGACTCACTTTCCTGGCTCATTTTCCTTGATCGCAAAGGGGATCGCACGATGGATAGACTCACTGCCATGCAGGTGTTTCGCGCCGTGGTAGAGGAGGGCAGTTTTGCGGGCGGTGCTCGTCAGCTGGGGCTATCCAACGGCATGGTCAGCAAGCAGATCTCGCGCCTGGAAGCCGAGCTGGGCGTTCGCCTGCTGATGCGCACCACGCGCAGTCTGCAGCTGACCGCCGAGGGCGAGCATTACCTGGCGGGCGCCTGTCGTGTGCTCAATGACCTTCAGGCGCTGGAAGACAGTCTTGGCGAGCGTCAGGGCGAGGTTCGGGGGCGCTTGAAGATGTCGGCGCCGATGGATTTCAGCATCCAGTGTCTGATGCCGGCTCTGGCGCATTTTCGCCAGACCTACCCCTATGTCGAGCTCGACCTGCGCCTGGAGGATCGCCATGTCGATCTCATGGCCGAGGATTATGATCTGGTGATTCGCGCCGGTGCGCTGTCTGATTCCAGTCTGATCGCGCGCCGGCTGGCGGGCACCCAGGTCGGAGTCTATGCCAGCCCCGGTTACCTGGCCGAGAATGGCACGCCCGAGGTGCCGGAAGACCTGACCCATCACCGCTGCCTGAATTACACCCAGCAGCGTGAAGGGCCGGTGTGGAGCTTCATGGTCGACGGGCGGCCACGCAAGATCCGCCTGTCGCCGACCTTCAGCTGCGACAGCGGGCGCGGGCTGGTCGAGGCCGCTGCCCAGGGCATCGGCATTACCTGCAAGCCGGATTTTCTGGTGGCCAATGACGTCGCCAATGGCCGCCTGGTGCCGCTGCTTGTCGACTACTGGTGCGCGCCGGTGGATATCCATCTGGTCTATGCTGAGCGCGATATGCAGCCGGCACGCCTGCGGGCATTGATCGAGGTGCTGTGTGAGCACTTCGCCCGGATTGGCCATACGATGATGCCCGACGTGCTCGCCACGTCATCGACAGCCGTTCGCGACACCGCGGCCGTGAATGATGCTGGGCAGCGCGATCCGTCACCGCTCGAGGCTGTGAAGCCGGGTCTGCGGCCGTGATAGACTCCGCGCCCTTGTCCCGTCTGTTCGAGTCGCCCGTCTCCATGATGATTGTCGCCAGCGGTATCTGCCGATGAGTCCTGCCTGCCCAGGCGACACGCCTGCCTCTGATTCCTGTTCTTCCGCCCCGGTGCTGGTCTTCGATTCCGGTGTCGGCGGGTTGTCCGTCGCCGCCGAGATCCGCCGTCAGTGGCCGCAGCTGTCGCTGGCCTATGTCTGTGACAACGCCGCGCTACCCTATGGCACCAAGCCGGATGACTGGTTGATACCGCGCATCGTTCAGGTGTGCGTGGCGGCCGTCGAGGCAAGCGGGGCACGGGCCTTGGTGGTCGCCTGCAATACCGCCAGCACTCTGGCGCTGACGGCATTGCGCGAAGCGCTGTCGATTCCGGTGATCGGCACCGTGCCCGCCATCAAGCCGGCAGCGGCGTTGGCACGTGCGCGCCAGAGCGCAGCACGTCGTGAGAAGTGCGAGCCGCCGGTCTTCGCGTTGCTGGCGACGTCCGCCACGGTGCGTCGCGCCTACACCGAGCAGCTGATTCGTGACTTCGCCGCCGACTGTCGCGTGATTCGCGTCGCCGCCGATCCGCTGGTCGCGGAGGCCGAGCGGCGTCTGCGCGGTGAGCCGGCGCGCCCCGAGGTGGTGGCGGCCAGTCTGGCTGATCTGGCGGCGGTCGAGGCGCTGGAAGTGGTGATTCTCGGCTGCACGCATTTCCCGCTGCTCGGCGCCGACATCTCGCAGGTATTGGGCGAGTCTCGGGTGGCGCTGGTGGATTCCGGCGCGGCAATCGCCCGCCGCGTGGCGGAGGTGCTGGCGCTTGGCGCTGCGGCGCAAGCGGCTGATCAGCAATTCGCTCAGGCTGCTCAGCAAGTCGCCCAAGAGGCTGAACCGCAAGTCGCTCAAGCGGTTCAACCTGCACCGCGTGAGCACCTGGCACTGGCGACGGATGCCCGGCAGCCGGGGCTGGCCACGGCGTTGGCCAGTCAGGGCTTCGCGGCGCCGCAGGCGCTGTCGTTCGACGACTGAGGGGCAGGGGCGTTGACTCTCGCGGCCCTCTTGCACCTGCCTGCTCCCGCCTTGACCCGCCATTTGGCGCTTGAGCTTCGCGCTGCCGATGGTAGGCTAGCGCGCCCAACCTTTGAATGGACGTGATCGGCATGGTTCACCATGACGTCCCCGCGTCCCTTTGCTCATCGTTTCAGTGCTGCGGTATGCCCGCAGGCAGGAGTCAGTGTGGCCATCGCCGTCGTCGATCCCAGTCAGTATGAACAGCAGCTCGCCGAGAAGGCCGAGCAGACCCGCGCACGTTTCGCTGCCTTCGATGCGCCGGAACTCGAGGTGTTTCCCTCGCCGCCCAGCCATTACCGCATGCGGTGCGAGTTCCGCATCTGGCACGAGGATGATGACCTCTATTACGCGATGTTCGAGGTCGAGTTCGACGACGAGGGCAACAAGAAGAAGACGGTCGTGCGCATGGACGACTTCCCGGTCGCCAGCCAGCGCATCAATGAATTGATGCCGCTGCTGCGTGAGCGCCTCAAGGCAAGCCCGGTGCTGCGCGAGCGTCTGTTCCAGTGCGAGTTCCTCACCACCCTGAGCGGCGAGGCACTGGTCACGCTGATCTACCATCGCAAGCTCGGCGAAGACTGGGAAGCCGAGGCACGCGCGCTGGAAGAAGAGCTCGACATTATGATCATCGGGCGTTCGCGCAAGCAGCATATCGTGCTGACGCGCGATCACGTCTTCGAGCGTCTCGAGGTCGATGGCCGCGAGTACGTCTATCAGCAGGTCGAGAACAGCTTCACCCAGCCCAATGCCGAGATCTGCCGCTCGATGCTCAGCTGGGCGCGTGACGTGACCCATCCTGACAAGGCGCAGGCGGAAGGCCGTGAGCAGGGCGATCTGGTCGAGCTCTACTGCGGCAACGGCAACTTCACCATCGCGCTGGCCGAGAACTTCCGCCGCGTGCTGGCCACCGAGATCTCGCGCACTTCCGTGGCCTCGGCGCAGGTCAACCTGGCAGCCAACGCCATCGACAATGCCCAGGTGGCGCGCATGTCGGCCGAGGACTTCTCGCTGGCGCTGGCGGGCGAGAAGGCGGGCCGTCGTGTCGCGGAGATGGACCTCGACAACCACGACTTTCGCACCGTGCTGGTCGATCCGCCGCGTGCCGGCCTCGATGCCGACAGCTGCGAGCAGACCGCGCGCTACGAGCGCATCGTCTATATCTCCTGCAACCCGCAGACGCTGATCGACAACCTTGAAGTGCTGTGTCGCACGCACCGTATCGAACGCTTCGCGCTGTTCGATCAGTTCCCGTATACCGACCACCTCGAATGCGGTGTCTATCTGGTTCGCAGATAAACGCGTCTTCAAACCGACCGCTGATGTCACGCCCGTATGAGCGAGGCATCGCGCTAGCAGTTTGAAAAACATGAGCCCCGTCGTCATCTACCTGTCAGGTAGGGGACGACGGGGCTTTTTGCGCACATGACAGTCACTCGAATTAGACTTTCGTTTCATGCGCGGACCGCCAAGTCAATACCCGATGCACAGATGTAATGCTGCATGACCAATATGGAACAGGCATGGGGCAGAGGCGCAGACTGCGCTAGTCTGTGATGCACTGCATGAGTCTGTGCTGCAACGCCTTTCTGGCCGGCGCAGACTCTCTATGACTATTTTCCCTGATACATCCATCAGGTCAGTCGAGGTGATTGATGCTACACGTGGCGACGGACGGCAAGCAGGAATTTCTTGCGCAGCTCGAAGAGCAGCTGGACAAGCGACTTCCCAAGGACAAGGTGGACGTGATCGCGGCGTTTGCGCGCGACTATCACGCAACGGCCTCCTTCGAGGACATGGCCGAGCGCAAGCTGGATGACCTCTACGGTTCCACCCTGGCCGTATGGCACTTCCTGCAGAGCCTCGAGGCTCCCAAGGTGCGTGCCTACAACCCGGACTTCGAGAAGCATGGCTGGCAGTCGACGCACACCATCATCGAAGTGCTGCACCCGGACATGCCGTTCCTGGTCGATTCCGTGCGTATCGAGCTCAACCGTCGTGGCATCACCGTTCACGCCATCCACAACGCCGTGCTGGCCGTTGCACGTGATGATGCCGGCCAGCTGGAGCGCGTGACGGCACCGCGTGCCGAGAACGCCCCGCAGCACCGCGAGTCGCTGATCTACATCGAGGTCGATCGTCACAACGACGCCGAGACCCTGGAAGACCTCGAGACCAGCCTGCGTGAAGTGCTGGCCGAAGTGCGCGTTGCCGTCGCCGACTTCGACGCCATGCGCAGCCAGGGCGCCCAGGCGCTGCAGGAACTGCGTGACAATCGTCCGCCGACCGTCTCCGAGGCTGACCATCAGGAAGCCTGCGACTTCATGCAGTGGATGGGCAACGACCACTTCACCTTCCTGGGCTATGACGAGTACACCGTCGACGAGCAGGAAGACGGCACCCGTGTGCTGAACAAGGTCGAAGGTTCCGAGCTGGGTGTGCTCAAGCTGGACCTCGAGCGCTATCACGAGCAGTCCCGTCACCAGCAGAGCGTTAACAGCGATCAGTACGTGCTGATCCCGGAGCTGCTGTCCTTCGCCAAGAGTGCCTTCCACGCCCGCGTGCACCGTCCGGCCTACCCGGATTACATCACCGTCGAGCGCTTCGATGAAGAAGGCCGCGTGATCGGCGAGCGCCGCTTCCTGGGGCTCTACACCTCCACGGTGTACAACCAGAGCCCGCGCAACGTGCCGATTCTGCGTCGCAAGGTGCAGGACGTCATGGAAGCCGCCGGCGTCAACCCGAAGGGCCACAACGGCAAGCACCTGCTGCAGATTCTGGAAGTCTATCCGCGCGATGACCTCTTCCAGATCTCCACGGACGAGCTGACCCGTACCGCCACCAGCATCCTCAACATCCGCGAGCGCCGTCGCGTGCGTCTGATCGTGCGTGAAGACCGCTTCGGCAAGTTCTTCTCGGTACTGGTGTTCGTGCCGCGCGACGTCTATTCCACCGACCTGCGTGTACGCATCCAGAATCTGCTGTGTGAAGAGCTGAACGCCACCTTCGGTGACTTCACGCCGTATCTGTCCGAGTCCGTGCTGACACGTATCCAGTTCATCCTGCGCTTCAAGGGCGATGAGCCGGGCCAGTACGACATGCGCGCGCTGGAGAACAAGATCGCTCAGCTGGCCCGCAGCTGGCGTGACGAGCTGCACGCCGCCATGGTCGAAGGCTTCGGTGAAGAGCAGGCCAACGAGCTGATGACTCGCTACCGTGATGCCTTCCCGGGCAGCTACCGTGACGACTTCTCGCCGCGCACCGCCGTCTATGACGTGGGTCACCTGCGCGCGCTGGACGAAGGCCAGGCCGTCGGCCTGAGCACCTATCGTCTGGTCGAGGACGACAACTCCGGTGTCAACCTGAAGCTGTTCCACAAGCATCAGCCGATTCCGCTTTCCGACGTGCTGCCGGTGCTGGAAAACCTCGGTCTGCGTGTCATCGGTGAGCGTCCCTACGAGATTACCCGCACCGATTCCTCCTGCTGGGTGCACGATTTCGACCTCGAACATCACGGCAAGGGCGCGGTCGAGCTCTCCGAAGTGCGCGAGAGCTTCATCGAAGCCTTCAAGAAGATCTGGTCCGGCGAAGCCGAATCCGATGCCTTCAACCGCCTGATCATCGGCTCTGGCCTGGACTGGCGTGAAGTGGCGATGCTGCGTGCCTACGCGCGCTACCTCAAGCAGATCCGCTTCGGTCTCTCCCAGGCCTACATCGCCAATGCGCTGGGCAGCCATCCGGACATCACCCGCGAGCTGGTGCAGCTGTTCAACCTGCGCTTCGATCCGCAGGGTCAGGGTGGCGAGGATGACGTCAACGCCTGCCGCGAGCGCATCAATGGTCTGCTCGACCAGGTCTCCAGCCTGAACGACGACCGTCTGCTGCGTCGCTACGTCGACCTGATGATGGCCACGCTGCGTACCAACTTCTTCCAGCCGGCGGAAGATGGCCAGGCCAAGGACTACATCAGCTTCAAGCTCGACACGCGCAGCATTCCTGACGTGCCGAAGCCGCGCCCGATGTTCGAGATCTTCGTCTACTCGCCGCGCGTCGAAGGTGTTCACCTGCGTGGCGGCAAGGTCGCCCGTGGTGGTCTGCGCTGGTCTGACCGCCATGAAGATTTCCGCACCGAGGTGCTGGGACTGGTCAAGGCACAGCAGGTCAAGAACGCGGTCATCGTGCCGGTCGGCGCCAAGGGCGGTTTCGTCTGCAAGCGCATGCCGGAAACTACTGATCGCGACGTGATCCAGAAGGAAGGTATCGCCTGCTACCAGATCTTCATCCGCGCACTGCTCGACATCACCGACAACCTGTCCGGCGGTGACGTGGTGGCCCCGACGGCCGTCGTGCGTTATGACGAAGACGACCCCTACATGGTCGTCGCGGCCGACAAGGGCACCGCGACCTTCTCCGACATCGCCAACGCCATCTCCAACGAGTACGGCTTCTGGCTGGGCGATGCCTTCGCCTCCGGTGGTGCCAACGGTTACGATCACAAGGGCATGGGCATCACCGCCAAGGGCGCCTGGGTCAGCGTGCAGCGTCACTTCCGCGAGATGGGCATCAACATCCAGGAAGACGAGTTCAGCGTGGTCGGTATCGGTGACATGGCCGGTGACGTCTTCGGCAACGGCATGCTGCTGTCCGAGAAGATCCGCCTGGTCGGTGCCTTCAACCACCGCAACATCTTCGTCGATCCGAACCCGGACACCGCGAAGAGCTTCGCCGAGCGCGAGCGTCTGTTCCGCCTGCCGCGTTCCAGCTGGGACGACTACGACAAGAGCCTGATCAGCGAAGGCGGCGGTCTTTTCTCGCGTGATGCCAAGACCATCGCCATCAGCCCGCAGATGAAGGAAGTCTTCGACATCAGTGCCGACCATCTGGCGCCCAACGAGCTGATCAACGCGATGCTCAAGGCGCAGGTCGACCTGATCTGGAACGGCGGTATCGGAACCTACGTCAAGGCGTCCAGCGAGTCCCATGCCGATGTCGGTGACAAGGCCAACGATGGCCTGCGTATCGACGGCCGTGAGCTGCGCTGCAAGGTGGTGGGCGAAGGCGGCAACCTGGGTCTGACCCAGCGTGGCCGCATGGAAGCCGCGGCCCAGCAGGGCGTGCGCGTCAACACCGACTTCATCGACAATGCCGGTGGCGTGAACTGCTCGGATCACGAGGTCAACATCAAGATCCTGCTGGACGACATCGTCGCCCGCGGTGATCTGACCGACAAGCAGCGCAACCAGCAGCTGGCCGAGATGACCGACGAAGTCGGCGAGCTGGTGATCAAGGACAATTATCGCCAGACCCAGGCGCTGTCGCTCTCCGAGCAGCAGTCCAAGGAAGGCATGGGCGTCTTCCGTCGCTTCATCAATGAGCTGGAAGCGGCCGGCACCCTGGACCGTGAACTCGAGTTCCTGCCGTCCGATGAAGCGCTGATCGAGCGTTCCAACGCCGGTGAAGCCCTGACCCTGCCGGAACTGTCCGTGCTGGTCTCCTACGCCAAGAGCGACCTCAAGACCAGCTTGATCGCCTCTGACGTGCCTGATGACAGCTACGTGCAGCAGCACCTCGAGCGCGCCTTCCCGCGCGTGCTGATGGAGCGCTTCCCGGAAGAGATGTACCAGCACCGTCTGAAGCGTGAAATCGCCGCGACCCAGATTGCCAATGACCTGGTCGACCACATGGGCATCGCCTTCGTGCGTCGCCTGGAAGACACCACCGGTGCCGACAAGGCGGAAATCGCGCGTGCCTACATCGTGGCGCGTGACAGCTTCAATCTGGAAGCGCTGTGGACCCAGATCGAGGCTCTCGATCACCAGGTGCCGGCAGAACTGCAGTACCGCATGATGGGCGACCTGATGCGCCTGATGCGTCGTGCCACTCGCTGGTTCCTGCGTCAGCGCAGCTCCATGAGCGTCAAGGAATGCATCAGCCACTTCGCCCCGCGTCTGGCCCAGCTCTCCGAAAGCATCGGTGAGCGTCTCAAGGGCGAAGCCCGCGAGAACTGGGAAGCGCGTCGCGACAGCTATGTCGAGGCAGGCGTGCCGGAGGCCCTGGCCAGCACCATCGCCGCGACCTCAAGCCTCTATGCAGGGCTTGGCATCATCGAGGCGGCCAAGGCGACCGGCGAGAAGATCAATCGCGTGGCAGAAGCCTTCTACGGCATCGGCCATCGTCTGGAGCTGCCGTGGGTCGGTGACAAGATCAACGGCCTTGAGGTGCAGGACAGCTGGCAGGCGCAGGCACGTGAAAGCTTCCGCGATGATCTCGATCGTCAGCAGCTGGCACTGACCGTCAGCGTGCTCAAGCAGGACAATGCACCGCGCGAGATCGATGAGCGTGTCGACAGCTGGATGGCCAGTCACGAGAGCTTGGTCAGCCGCTGGTGCTCACTGCTTGGCGAGATGAAGGGCGGTGCTCAGCTGAGCTTCCCGCTGTTCGCGGTCGCCCTGCGCGAGCTGGTCGATCTGGCCGAGTCCAAGCGCGAAGCCTGATGCTTTCGGCCTCGGAGGCAGCAAGAGGCTGACGCAAGTGGCGAGCATCTGATGACTCGCTGATAGAAGCCCTCACCATTGGTGGGGGCTTTTTCATGTCGGGAGTGAATAAAAAAGTGATAGCTGAAGCCTGCGGTAAGGTAACTGTCGTCAGCTGTCTGGTATGCTGAATGGCGACCAGTGCAGAGACTGATACAGGCCCTGATGGTTGCATCCTTTTCTGCAGACCCTGTTTTCAGTCCTTGATTTTCAGACCCTCATTTCAAGTCTCGGAGTCGCTGCGGCGCTCGCTGGAGGCTTCTGTTTTCAAAGCATCAGTACAACAAGGCAGAGACACCATGTCACATCGTGCATTACCCCTCGCCTGCGCCCTCGCGCTCGGCCTGTCCACTCTGGCATCCCAGGCCGTGCTGGCCGATGGCAGTCCCGCTCAGCAGCGTGCAGAAGAAGCGGCAGGCAAGCTGGACATCTCCAAGTTCCTCAAGCCGCGCAGTGATGCCCACAGCCAGAACTTCCTGTTCGGCGGCACCAGCGTGCACCAGTTCACCATCAAGGAAGCCGGGCGTTACGAAATCGATGGCGTCGCCAGTTTCGATGTGACCGACCCCTACACCATGAAGGCCACGCTCGAGAGTGAGCAGGGCGAGGTCGTGGCCACTGCGGAAGGTGACAGGGCCTCCGATGGCTTGAACATGAATACCGAGCTTGAGCCGGGCGTCTACAAGCTGCGTGTGCGTGCCGACAAGCTGGGGGCTGGCAAGTCGGGCGGCAACACCTATGAAATCAACGTCGCAGGCCTGAGCGAGAGTGGCGAGAAGCTGTCTGCCGAGGAAAGCGGCATCGAGACCGGCAACGGCCTGGTCTTCCTCGACACCGATGGCGATGGCCGTCGTACCGCCTTCGTCGATGCCAACGATGAAGTCGCGACCATCAAGCCGGCCACCGTTGCCGCCGCCGAACAGGCCGCTCGCGAGAAGAAGGCTGCCGAGACAGGCAATGCGGCAGCTGAAGGCGCTTCTGCCGCTACGACTTCGGCAGCCGCGACTGCTGCAGCCGAGACGTCTGCCGCTGCTGCTACGACCGCTGCTGCCACGGGCAGTGCAGCCGTGACGGAAACCGAGGCCGAAGCGGAGCCGGATCGTCGTTTCGACGAGATCGTCACCGATGTGCGCATTCTCGAGAAGGGCGAGGTCATGACCTTCGACGTCGCGGACCGCGGCACCGTGACCATCGACAGCGAGACCTTCCCGGGCAGCGAAGGCACCTACAAGCTGCAGATGCGCCTGCTCGACGAGAGTGGCAACACCGTCGCCAGCGACAAGGGCGAAGGCTTCCAGGGCGACTTCCACCTCAAGACCGTGCTGGAACCGGGGCGTTACACCGTCTGGGTCAGCGGTCAGAAGTTCGGCTCCTCCATGCAGGGCGTCAACAACTACACCGTGCGCGTGCAGCAGCTCGACGTGAAATGATCTGCAGGGCATGACCCCGACATAGTCGGGTGTGACACAAGGGCGGCCCAGCGGGTCGCCCTTGTTTGTTGCCCTGAGCATGAGCAATGGTGTCGGCCTTGGCGTGAGCGATTTTATCGACAGCAGCGCGAGCGTTCCGGCGCGCAGTGTCTGTCCCCGCGGGCTTCGGGTATACTTCGCGCCCAGCTATGCTGTCGTCACGACCCTGCCGCCCGCTGTCTGGAGATCATCATGTACTCGTTTGCTCGCTCGCTTCTCTTCAAGCTCGACCCGGAAACAGCTCATGGTGTGACGCTGAGTGCGCTGGACATGGCACATCGACTCGGCATGGCGCGCGGTCTGGGCGGTGAAGCGCCGCGTGATCCGGTCTCGCTGATGGGGCTCGAATTCCCCAATCGCGTTGGCCTGGCGGCAGGTCTCGACAAGAATGCCGATCACCTCGATGCGCTCGCCGCTCTGGGCTTCGGCTTCGTGGAGGTCGGCACGGTGACGCCGAAAGGGCAGGACGGCAATCCCAGGCCGCGTCTGTTCCGGCTGCCGGAGCATCAGGCGATCATCAACCGCATGGGCTTCAACAATGCCGGGGTCGAGCATCTGGTCGCGAAGGTCAAGGCCAGCCAGGCGCGTGCTGCCTCCGGCGTCGTGTTGGGGATCAACATCGGCAAGAACCTGACCACGGCGGTGGATGATGCACTGAGCGACTATCTGGTCTGCCTCGATGCCGTGCATGCGCATGCCGACTACATCACCGCCAATATCTCGTCGCCCAATACCCCGGGGCTGCGCAATCTTCAGTTCGGTGATCATCTCAGCCAGCTGCTGGCCGGGCTTCGCCAACGTTGCGATCAGCTCGATGCCGAGCGCGGCAGGAAGGTGCCGCTGGTAATCAAGATCGCGCCTGACATGGACAACGAGGAAATCCTGTTCGTGGCGCGGGCGTTGGCGGACAACGGCATCGATGGCGTCATCGCCACCAACACCACCATCGAGCGCGCGGCGGTCGCGGGTAGCCCGCATGCGCAGGAGGCGGGCGGACTTTCCGGCGCCCCGGTGCGTGAATCGTCGACGCGGGTGATTCGTGGCCTGCGTGAAGCGCTGCCGAACATGCCGATCATCGGTGTGGGCGGTATCACCGATGGCGAGAGTGCACGGGAGAAGATCGCCGCGGGGGCGGATCTGGTGCAGCTGTATTCCGGACTGATCTATCGTGGCCCGGCATTGGTCGGCGAGTGCGCGCGTGCACTGGAGAAGGCCGATACCCTGATCAAGGTGTGATCCGGCCTGGGCTCAACCGCAGCGTGATGCTGGCACCCTTCGCTCATGGCGCTTCAAGAGAGGGGCGAGTGGGGAAGGGCAGACACAGAAAAGCCGCCTCCTGACATCAGAAGGCGGCCTCGGTACCGGCGTGAATGATGATATGGCAACGGCAGGGAAGTGATGCGTGATCTGCCGTTGTCGTGTTGGCTGCCATGTCCAGCCAGCGTGCACGATGCGAAGCGCTTTTGCCGTCAGAAACGGCGGTTGGGGGTTGGCCCCTTGAGCTCATCGGGTGCGTGGATGGTTGAAGCAGGCCTGGAAAGAACCTGCTGATGCAGTCAAGGTGAACGTTTGCCCGTGTCGTGCTCCGCGCTGGACCGTCGTCCTCGCAGGCCGTCGCCTGCTGCGCCTCCTCTTCTGGAGCCATACCACGATTGAAACGACACGAGCGCCAACATCTCGGCCTTTCAGGAAGTGAAGCGAGTCGGCCCCATTGCCTACTGCGTCTCTTGCCTGTCAGTGCCGCGCGTCATCAAGATAGAAATAAGGCGTTACCTCCCTGGTGATTTGACGTGTCGCTGGGCGACTTCCGTGGGATTTTCCGGGTGATGTCGCTAAACCGACTCACCGTGAACACCTCGAGTCCTCTCTGTACGTGCCAGCTGACCCTGTAACATGTCAGAAGCCGGTGGCGTGATGCCGGAGAATCCGCTTGGGCAGCGCATCAGGCTGCGTCGGCGGGGTGAAAGGCGCCAGGCGCCGTATTGCCAGTGTCATTCCGTGACGTGCCGCTTTCCTGAAATGGGATGACCTCTTGGTCGCGGATGATGAACCTTGGCGTCATGCGGTGCTCAGCTGAGCACCATGGGGTTCTTGTGGATGCCGGAGACGCCGGTCATTCCCGACCATTGGTCCCCGCGGCCTTCACGCCAGCCGCTCATCCAGAATTCACGTAGATTGACATCGATACTGGGACAATCATCACGGGAACGGCCGGTGACACCAGCCTTGTAGCCGTGAACATAGGCACGCTGAAAGCGATCACGTTTCTGTCTCTTCATGGATGACCTCTAAGTGAGAACCCATCGGCACTGTGTGTCAGTGATGGCGAGACGTACCCGGCGAGACCTTGTCTGGCCGCGGTTGTCCTGCCATTGGACATGCCGAGTGAGAGAGTTGGCCGATGCCCTGTCGGGCACTGCCGGCCTCGTGCATCATCACCTCGCGTCGTTGGCCATTCTTGTCGGAAAAGGTCACGAGTGTGAGATGATGGAAGGTCTTGCCTGTATATGCTCGAGCGTGATGGTGAAAAAGCGACTGCCTTGCCGTGCCGGAAGTCCGATCTCCTGAGCGGCACAGGTAGGCTGCCCGAATGAGGCTCGTGTCCCTTGATCCTCGATTTCGCATGGCGTGTCACCTTTCCGAATTGCAGCTACACCTATAGTTTTTAGAACACTGCCTCTGGCTTGTCGACAGCCGTATAGGAATATCGCTAGTGCCAGAAGCCAACTCACAGGAATAAGTCCGGCACCTGCCGGTGAGAGATTCATGACTGATACGACCTCTGCGACTACACCCCGCGCGCCCAGCAACTCGCTCTCTACCTGGTTTGCGACCTGCCCGCGTGGCATCGAAACGCTGCTGGCCGATGAGCTGACGGCTCTGGGTGCCGAGGTGACTGGCACGACCGTCGCTGGCGTACACTTCAACGGTAGCCAGGAAACCGCCTACCGCACCATCCTGTGGTCGCGACTGGCCAACCGCATCATTCGTCTGCTCACTCGCGTGGGTGGCGTCGACACCGGCGAGCAACTGCGCAAGGCGAGTGCGGGTGTCGATTGGGCGATGGAATTGCCGGATCGTGCGTCCATCGCCGTCGATTTCCACGGAACATGGAAAGACATTCGTCACACCTTCTTCGGTGCCCAGACCGTCAAGGACGGCATCGTCGAGGCGATGTTCGAGGAAGGCCGCAACAAGCCGACCGTCGATGGCAAGAATGCAGATCTGCGCATCTACGCGCACCTGCACAATGGCTACATCACCCTGGGCATCGACCTCGTGGGGCGCAGTCTGCATCAGCGTGGCTACCGTCCTGATCTCGCCCATGCGCCGCTGAAGGAAAACCTGGCGGCGGCCCTGCTGATGCGGGCCGACTGGCCGGCGCGTGCGGCGCGTGGCGAGAGCCTGGTCGACCCGATGTGCGGCTCCGGCACGCTGCTGATCGAAGCGGCCTTGATGGCGGCGGATATCGCGCCGCAGTCGCTGAACCAGGAGTTCGCCTGCCGCCACTGGGGGCGCCATGACGAGCGCATCTGGAAAGGCCTGTGGGAAGAGATGGAGCAGCGGGCCATTGCCGGGCGCCGCAAGGTCACCGCGCGTCTGTTCGGTCGCGATCACAGTCCGCAGGCGATTTCTGCCGCGCGCTCCAACGCCATGCGTGCCGGCATTCCGGCGCTGATCGAGCTGGAAGGCGCCTCCGTCGCCGAGCTGACCTGTCCCGAGGGCGCCACCACTGGCCTGGTGATGACCAACCCGCCCTACGGTGAGCGTCTGGGCGAGCTGCCGGCACTGGTGCCGCTCTACGCAAGCCTGGGTGAGCGCATGAAGCGTCACTTCGGCGGCTGGACGCTGGGCATGTTCACCGGCAATCCGGACCTCGGCCACCGTCTCGGCCTGCGTGCGCATCGTCAGTACGCCTTCCGCAATGGTCAGCTCGACTGCAAGCTGTTGATGATCGATGTGGCGGCGCGTGAGCGTGCGGTCGACGAAGACAGCGTGGCCGAAGATGCCCGCAGTCAGCCCGCGCTGAGCGAGGGCGGCCAGATGTTCGCCAATCGCCTCAAGAAGAACCAGAAGTCACTGGCGCGCTGGCTCAAGCAGAGCGGTACCACCTGTTATCGCCTCTACGATGCCGACATGCCGGAGTACGCGCTGGCCATCGATATCTATGGCCGTCACGTGCACGTGCAGGAATACACGCCGCCCAAGTCCGTGGATGCCAGTCAGGCGCAGCGCCGCCTGATGGATGCACTGGCGGCGATCCCGCAGGTGCTGGGCTGCTCGCCCAACGATATCCACATCAAGCAACGCACGCGTCAGGCGGGCAAGGCGCAGTACACGCGCCAGGACAGCTCCGGTCAGCGTATCGAGGTGCAGGAAGGCGATGCCAGGCTGTGGGTGAATCTCAAGGACTACCTGGATACCGGCCTGTTCCTGGATCACCGTCCGGTGCGCAAGCTGTTGGGCAAGGAAGCGGACGGCAAGCGGGTGCTCAATCTGTTCTGCTATACCGCGACGGCCACTGTGCATGCGGTGCTGGGCGGCGCGAGTGAGAGCGTCAGCGTCGACATGTCCAATACCTATCTGGACTGGGGGCGCGAGAACTTCAAGCTCAACGGCATCAGCGAGAAACGCCATCAGCTGGTGCGTGCCGACTGTCTGAAGTGGCTGGAGCGCTCCCGCGAGGAGTTCGACCTGATCTTCCTCGACCCGCCGACCTTCTCCAACTCCAAGAAGATGGAAGGCACCCTGGATATCCAGCGTGATCACGCGCGCCTGATCGACCTGGCGATGGCCAGTCTGGCACCGGGCGGCACGCTGATCTTCTCCAACAACCATCGTCGCTTCGTGATGGATGACAGCGTCAGCCAGCACCATGTGGTGGAAGACCTGTCGCGCAAGCTGCTGGACCCGGACTTCAAGCGTCGTCCGGATATCCACCACGTCTTCCGCATCCGTCGCGCCAGCGATGTGAAGGGCTGAGCGATGGCCAGCGTCCCGCTGTGGCTCTACACCACGGCGGGCTGTCATCTGTGCGCTCGGCTGGAAACCACGCTGCAGGCGCTGGGGGCGGATGTCACGCTCACTCGGGTCGAGATCGCCTTCGAAACGCAGTTGAGCGAGCGTTACGCGACGCGCATTCCTGTACTGGCAAGCGCATCGGGTGCGGAGTATTCGCTGGCCGATGGCGAAGAGATGTTGCCGGAGTGGTTGCGCGCGCAGGGCGTCGAGCAGGGTGTCGAAATCAGGCCCCCAGCCGAGCACGACTCAGCCGCTGAGCCGCAGGGGCCCACCCTGCGCAACGGGCGTCGCTTTCTGCGCTGAGCGGCGAAGACGTGTCGCTATAAGCTGGTACGAAAAGACCGCCGCTACCTCAGGGTAGCGGCGGTCTTTTCGTGTCCGGCACCGTGCTGCGCACTAGCTCTCCAGCAGCGACATCTGGCGCATGGCGTCTTCGGCTTCCGGGCTGTCGGCCGTGGCCTCCAGCACCTTGGTGTAGCCGCGTGAGGCCTGGATGTGGGCGAGGTCGCTGACCCAGGTCATGGCCTGCTCGTGGCTTTCGGCGAGATCGTGCTTCAATCCGCCGAACTGGGTGCCGATCTGGCCCCATGAGCGGCTGACGATCCAGTCGCCGAACATGTCCTGATGCACATGGACCAGAACGTAATCGTGGTGGCTTTCCCAGCGGATGATCACGCGTGACTCCTGAGGCGAAACGATGGTGGCTGGACTCAATCATGAGCTTGTGACGCCCGTTGTGTGCGCCTAAGATGGCACGGCGGCGGGCAAGCAAGCATACCATTGTAATCTTCACGTGCCTTGCGGCAAGGTGTGAAGTCACTCAGGCGCTCATGCTGGCCCGTGAACCCGCAGCGACACTCATTGCCACAGCAAGGAAAGGCAACAGATGCACATCATCGTGGACGATAACGTCCCTCTGGCAGAGGAATTCTTCTCCGAACTGGGAGAGGTGACCTGCATGCCGACTCGCGAGATCACCAATGCCGTCCTCAAGGACGTCGACATGCTGATCTGTCGCTCTACCTTGCGCGTGGATCAGGCGCTGTTGGAAGGAACGCGGGTGCGCTTCGTCGGCTCGCCGATCATCGGCACCGACCATGCCGATCTCGAATGGCTCGCGGCCAACGATATCCACTTCACCAACGCGCCGGGCTGCAATGCCGACTCGGTGGTGGATTACGTGCTGTCGTCGCTTTGGCATCTGGCCGAGCAGGAAGGGCTGGACCTGCAGCTGGACCGCCGCTTCGGCGTGGTCGGGGCCGGCCAGGTCGGGTCACGACTGGTCAAGCGTCTCGAGTCGCTGGGTGCCGAGGTGCTGGTCTGTGACCCGCCGCGCGCCGCGCTTGAGGGCCAGAGCGATGAACGCCCCGAGAAGTCCCGCTTCGTGGACCTCGATGAGCTGGTCGCCGAGTGTGATGTCATCTGCGTGCACACCCCGATGGTCACCGGTGGCGAGCATCCGACCCATCATCTGATCAATGCCGAGCGCATCCGCGCCATGAAGCCCGGCAGCGTGCTGCTGAGTGCCGGCCGCGGTGGCTGTGTCGATACCGCGGCGCTCAAGCAGCGCCTCAAGGAGCAGGCTGATCTGCTGACCGTGCTGGATGTGTGGGAAAACGAGCCGGATATCGATGCCGAGCTGGCCGCACTGGTGGACATCGCCACGCCGCACATCGCCGGGCATAGCCTGGATGGCAAGATGCAGGGCACCGAGATCATCTATCAGCAGGCCTGTCGTCACTTCGGACTGCCGGCGCGCCGCAAGCTGGGTCAGCTCAAGCCGGACCCGTGGCTGCGCAAGCTGGTGCTGACGGGCTGGGCGCCGCCGGAAGAGGCGCTGGGGCTCTGCGTACGCGCCTGCTATGACGTGCGCCGCGATGCGCTGGGCCTGCGTCGCTATCAGCGTCGGTTCGGCAATGCCGAGGGGTTCGTGCGTTATCGACGGGAATATCCGCTGCGTCGCGAGTTCTCCACGCTGCGTATCGAGCTCAAGAAGAATGCCCGCGAACTGCGTGAGGTACTCGAGGGCTTCGGCTTCTCCCGCGTCAAGCTGGTCAGCAAATGATCACGGCGTGATTCGCAAGCCGCCCTGGAACGCCCCTGTCAGCCCTGCTGGCGGGGGCGTTCGCGTTGTGGAGGTCGCCTGATGGACGACGACCTTGCCGCATGCCTGAATCCTTGACCGTTTCGGTCTTCGACCTTGGTCGATATAATGCGCCTCAGATCGCCTGGCGACACGCGCCGGGGGTGGCCTTGATGGCATGCCCCGCCTGACGCTGTGGCGCTGCTCCCCATTCTCCGTGTCTTCTGCCATGCCCGTCACCACGCGGCGTGTCGGCGTCCTCATTTCTTGAAGATGGTGTCTTGAATGCAACAACACCCTGATAACTCTGCTGAGGACAGCGGCTATCGTCCGCCTTCTCTGCTGGATGCCCTGATTCCCATCGTGCTGGTCATCGCCATGCTGGTGCTGGCGGTGGTGCTGTTCGGTGCCGATGCCTCCTGGGGGCCCAATCAGGTCGCGCTGCTGTCCGGCGCGATGATCGCGGGTCTGATCGGTCTCAAGAACGGCTATCGCTGGAGCGATATCGAAGAGGGGATCAACAAGGGCATCCAGATCTCGCTGGGCGCGATCCTGATCCTGCTGGCGGTCGGCGCGATGATCGGCACCTGGATTCTCGGCGGCACCGTGCCGGCGATGATCTACTACGGCCTGGACGTGATCGCGCCACAGTACTTCTATGCCTCCGCCTGTCTGCTGTGCGCGCTGGTGGCGCTGTCGGTGGGCAGCTCGTGGACGGTCGCCGGTACCATCGGCATCGGCCTGATCGGTATCGCCGATGGCCTGGGGCTGTCCGAGGCGATCACCGCCGGCGCGGTGATTTCCGGGGCCTACTTCGGTGACAAGCTCTCGCCGCTGTCCGATACCACCAATCTGGCGCCGGCAGCGGCCGGCACCACGCTGTTCGCGCATATTCGTCACATGCTGTGGACGACCGTGCCCAGCATCCTGCTCGCGCTGGCAGGCTTTCTGTGGCTCGGCCACGACTCCGTCTCCAGCCTGCAGACGCCGGAGCAGGTCGCCAATCTGCGTGCCCAGCTGGGCGAGCAGTTCAACATCGGCCTCCACCTGTTGATTCCCTTGTTGGTACTGCTGGTGATGGCCGTGCGTCAGATGCCCGCCTTCCCGGCGATCTTCATCGGCGCGGCGCTGGGCGCCGTCTTCGCGGTCATCTTCCAGCCGCAGGCGGTGGTGGGGCTGGCAAGCGTCACTGACATGTCCACCGCCATGGCGCTGCTCAAGGGCGTGTGGATGTCGATGTTCGATGGCTATGTCTCCCACAGCGGTGATGAGGTGATCGACTCGCTGCTCTCCAAGGGCGGCATGAGCAGCATGCTCAACACCGTGTGGCTGATCCTGTCGGCGATGACCTTCGGCGGCGTGATCGAACGCCTCGGCCTGCTGGAGCGTCTGGTACAGAGCCTTCTGGGCGCGACACGCAATGCCGGTTCGCTGGTCATCACCACGCTGGGGACCTGCCTGGCCTCCAACGTGGTGACCGGCGATCAGTACATCTCGGTCATTCTGCCGGGGCGCATGTATCGCGCCGAGTTCCGTCGCCGTCGCCTGGCGCCGGTCAACCTGTCACGCGCGCTGGAAGACTCCGGCACCATCACCTCGCCGCTGATTCCCTGGAACAGCTGCGGTGCCTACATGGCGGCCACCCTGGGCGTCGCGACCTTGAGCTACCTGCCCTTTGCACTGTTCAACCTGATCAACCTGGCGCTGGCAGTGGCCTACGCCATGGTCGGCTTCAAACTGGAGCGCCTTGAAGAGGGCGAGGGAGCTGAAGGTGTGGAGCCGACGCCGCTGGCCGAGTCGCTGGTGCTGGATACGCCCCACGAGACCTCGGAGTCACGCTGACCAATTCTGAGGTATGGAGAGAAAAAGCCCGCCACGTGGATCACGTGGCGGGCTTTTTGCTGTCTGCAGGGGCCAATCAGACCGTGCAGGATTGGCGGAGCTTACTTGTAGGCAGCGGCCTTGAGCGCGGCGATACGGTCATCCAGCGGCGGGTGGCTGGCGAACAGTTGCTCCATCAGCTTGCGGCTCTTGCCGGTGGTGATGGCGAAGGCGGTCATGGTGTCGGGCATCTGGTCCGGCAGCTCATGTTCCTGCTTGAGGCGAGCCAGGGCATTGATCATCGAGCCGCTGCCCGCCAAGCCTGCGCCTGCGGCATCGGCACGGTATTCGCGCCAGCGCGAGAACCAGGCGACGATCATCGAGGCCACCAGGCCCAACACCATTTCCAGCACGAACACGACCGCCATGTAGCCGAAGAAGCCCAGGCCGCCGTTCTCGTCATCGCGCTTGAGGAAGGCGTCGATGGCGTGTGCGGCGATACGTGCGAAGAACATCACGAAGGTGTTCACCACGCCCTGGATCAGCGTCAGCGTCACCATGTCGCCATTGGCGACGTGGCCGATCTCGTGCGCCAGCACGGCGCGCACTTCCTCGGGACGCATGCGATTGAGCAGGCCGGCCGAGACGGCGACCAGCGCATCATTGCGGTTCCAGCCGGTGGCGAAGGCATTGGATTGCTGCGCTGGGAAGATGCCGACTTCCGGCATCTTGATGCCAGCGTCGCGCGCCAGTTCACCGACGGTGTCCAGCAGCCAGCGCTCGGTGTCGTTCTGCGGCTGTTCGATGATCACGGTGCCGGTCGAGGACTTGGCCATCTTCTTGGACAGGAACAGCGAGATCACGGAACCGGCCATGCCGATGATGAAGCAGAAGATCAGCAGCGCCGTGTAGTTGATGCCGTTGGCTTCCATGTAGCCATCGAAGCCCAGCAGGCGCAGCGTGACACTGGCCAGCAGCACCACCGCCAGGTTGGTGATCAGGAAAAGGGCTATCCGCATCATGGGGTCAGGTCTCCAATGCCAATATATCGGTAGGGCGCAATTATCTGCCCGCGATACTGACAGTGAGATGAATCACTGGCGGTGGCGCGGGCAGAATTTGCGTCGACAGTTTGCAGGGACGGTCTGCAAGGACAGCAAGGTATCACCACTGGAGGTGACCTGCGTAGCCCCTTGATCGCGGGGGCTGGACCGACGTCAGGCCTTACGACGTCTCGCCAGGAAGCGGCCGAGGCGTTCGATGGCTTCTTCCAGCTGGTCGGCGTAGGGCAGGGTGACGATGCGCAGGTGGTCCGGATTCGGCCAGTTGAAGGCGGTGCCCTGCACCAGCAGCATCTTCTCTTCCAGCAACAGCTCCAGCACCATCTGCTGGTCGTCCTCGAAGGGATACATCTCGGGGTCGAGCCGCGGGAACATGTAGAGCGCGCCCTTGGGCTTCACGCAGCTGACGCCGGGAATCTCGTTGAGCTTCTTCCAGGCCGCGTCACGCTGGGCCAGCAGGCGTCCGCCCGGCAGTACCAGGTCATTGATCGACTGATAGCCGCCGAGCGCCGTCTGGATGGCGTGCTGCGCCGGCACATTGGCGCACAGGCGCATGCTGGCCAGCATGTCGAGGCCGGAGATGAAGTCGGCCGCCGGGCGCTTGTCGCCGGAGAGAATCATCCAGCCGGAGCGGAAGCCGGCGCAGCGGTAGCTCTTGGACAGGCCGTTCATGGTCACGACCAGCAGGTCATCGGCCAGCGCGCCGGTGGAGACGTGCTCGGTGCCGTCGTAGAGGATCTTGTCGTAGATCTCGTCAGAGAACACCACCAGACCGAATTCGCGCGCGACCTGCAGGATGTCCTTCACCACCGCGGGCGGGTAGACCGCGCCGGTCGGGTTGTTCGGATTGATCAGCACGATGCCCTTGGTGTGGCTGGTCACCTTGGCGCGGATGTCCTCGATGGAGGGTGCCCAGTCCTGCGCTTCGTCACACAGATAGTGCACGGCGCGACCACCGGCCAGGTTGGCGGCAGCAGTCCATAGCGGGTAATCCGGCGCCGGCACCAGCAGCTCGTCGCCATCATCGAGCAATGCCTGCATGGCCAGCACGATCAGCTCCGAGACGCCGTTGCCGACGTAGATGTCCTCGATCCCGACACCCTGGATATCCTTGCGCTGGCACTCCTGCATGATCGCCTTGCGCGCAGAGTAAAGCCCCTTGGAATCACAATAGCCCTGCGCTGTCGGCAGGTTGCGCATCACGTCCTGCAGAATCTCTTCCGGTGCCTCGAAGCCGAAGGGCGCCGGGTTGCCGATATTGAGCTTGAGAATGCGATGGCCCTCGTCCTCGAGACGCTTGGCGTGTTCGAGAACCGGCCCGCGAATGTCATAGCAGACGTTGTCCAGCTTGTGTGACTTGCGAATTTCGCGGGGCTTTCTTTGCTCGGTATCCATGATGCTTTCCGTAGATCTCCGTCACGTAAGGTGTAGGGGCGAGCGTCCAGCATATCGCGCCGCTGGCCTGCCGCGCCACGGCCAAGGGCCAATAGCGTGGTTAAATTTGTGGTTTGAGATGTTCAGGCAGAAAAAAATCCCGCCAGAGGTTTTCTGGCGGGATTTTCAACTGGCATTCAAGCGTCTCCAGCGGGCGAGAGCCAGGCGAGAGTCGCGTTAGCGCCTTGTTCTGGTAGCGTTATTCGCTCTCTTGCTCACGCGTTTCGGCTCCATCTTCTGTCTCGCCACTGGCTTCCGGCACCGGCTCGGCAGGAATGTCGGCGGGTGTTTCCAGTGTCAGGCGCCCGAGTTTGCCGTCGCGCAGTTCATGCAGCAGCACCTCGGCGCCGCGGTGCAGGTCGATGATGCCACCGGCACGCAGGCCACCGCGCTTGCTGGCGATCTCTTCCAGAATCGCGACCCCATTGAAGCCTGACAGCGCCATCAGATCGACCTTGCGCGGGCCATCACTCTCGACTCGCTCGGCGTCAGGGTTGGCGCTGTAGGCCGGCAGTGACTTCAGCTTGTAGCGTGCGGTCAGCTCCGTGGGGTAGCGCTTGGCCAGCTCCGCCGCGACGATCACCGCCACATCGGTGTAATCGATGGCGGTGTCGCGGATCGCGCCGCTGCCGGCCAGACGGTAGGCGCTGGCCTGATCCTCGATCTTCGGCCACATCACCCCGGGGGTATCGATCAGGGCGATGCCACCGTCGATGCGAATCTTCTGCTGGCGCTTGGTGACGGCGGGCTCGTTGCCGGTCTTGGCGATCTTGCGACCCGCCAGGCCATTGATCAGCGTCGACTTGCCGACGTTGGGGATGCCCATCACCATCACGCGCGCATCACGATCGACGCGGATATGACCGGCCATCTCGCGACACAGGCGCGGAATCTGCTTGAGGTCACGCGCCTCAAGCGTGGTGATCGCCAGTGCACGGGTGTTGGGCAGGGCATCGAAATACTCGACCCATTCGCGGGTGCGTGCCGGGTCCGCCAGATCGGCGCGGGACAGCAGCTTGAGTACCGGCTTGTGGCGGGTCAGTTCGGACAGCACCGGATTGGTGCTGGAGTAGGGGAGGCGGGCATCGAGGACTTCGATGACCACGTCGATCTCGGGCAGCGCGTCCTTTATCTGACGGCGTGCCTTGTGCATATGTCCCGGATACCAGCCCAGCATGTCGCTTTTCTCCTGCCGTCAGGGGTATGACGGTTGTTCTGTCACCTCTGTCCTGCCTCCTTCTTCCCGCATGCCAGGAAGGGCGCTCATCCATCAGGGATGGCGCTACATGGCATGCGGGAGAGGAGAGGACGCGTATGGCGACGCATTCTATCAGAGGCGGCCTGGCCATGGAGGCGCGCTATCCGGTCATCACTGCCCAGCGCTCTATCGACTCTCCATGACCCGGGCGTCAGGCGCGTATCGGTTTGAAGCGCAGCGCGACGGAGTTGATGCAGTAGCGCTGACCGGTGTCAGTCGGGCCATCCGGGAAGACGTGCCCCAGGTGGGACTCGCAGCGGCGACAGCGCACTTCCACGCGACGCATGCCATGGCTGGTATCGAAGTGCTCCTCGACGGCGGCATCGGCATAGGGGCGGTCGAAGCTCGGCCAGCCACAGCCGGAATCGAACTTGGTGTCGTTGTCGAACAGCTTGGCGTCACAGGCGATGCAGTGATAGGTACCCGGCGTTGGGCTGACTTCGTGATCGCCGGTGAAGGGGCGCTCGGTACCTGCCTCGCGCGTCACCCGGTATTGCTCCGGCGTCAGGCGCTTGCGCCACTCCTCTTCACTGCGGATCAACTTGTCCTGAGTCTGCGGGTCTTGTTCGCTCATGATCTCTTCTCTCTATCTATGCGTTTCTCGAATGCGTGCTCGCGCGAACCTGCAAGCAAGTTCTCCTGCGCGGCAATTCGAAAAGAGTGGCTGCCGGTCTTCACGCGAAACCCGGTACATACCCCAAGAATGCGGGCGTCAGGACGTGACCACAAGCATGTGGTGGATGCACTTGGCCAACGCCGGAAAAATCCTGTTGAAGCAGGGGGTTGACGAAGGGGGAGGGTCTTTGTAATATACGCGCCACCTCGACGAGGCAAGAACGTTACGTCCCATTCGTCTAGTGGTCCAGGACACCGCCCTTTCACGGCGGTAACAGGGGTTCGAACCCCCTATGGGACGCCACTTTCTTGCAGCGTAGAGACCGGAGTGCGGGAATAGCTCAGTGGTAGAGCACAACCTTGCCAAGGTTGGGGTCGCGAGTTCGAATCTCGTTTCCCGCTCCAAAGGAAAAGGCAATGCGACAAGGTCGCGAGCTGGTTCGCCAGTCCGATCGAATCTCGTTTCCCGCTCCAGTGTGTCCCATTCGTCTAGTGGTCCAGGACACCGCCCTTTCACGGCGGTAACAGGGGTTCGAACCCCCTATGGGACGCCATCTTCGGTCTTGTGTGGTCGCATGATCTGCTTGTGTTGCGGGAATAGCTCAGTGGTAGAGCACAACCTTGCCAAGGTTGGGGTCGCGAGTTCGAATCTCGTTTCCCGCTCCATTAGGAACAAGTGGTGTGACAAGGTCGCGAGCTGAACGTCAGTCCGGTCGAATCTCATCTCTCGCTCCAGAGGAAAAGGCAATGCGATTAAGGTCGCGAGCTGGTCCGCCAGTCCGATCGAATCTCGTTTCCCGCTCCAGTACGTCCCATTCGTCTAGTGGTCCAGGACACCGCCCTTTCACGGCGGTAACAGGGGTTCGAACCCCCTATGGGACGCCATGCAGAGCATGATGGTGTGGCAAGCCAGCAGTAAGACAGATGTCGTGAGCACAGGTTCATGACACCCGGTGCGGGAATAGCTCAGTGGTAGAGCACAACCTTGCCAAGGTTGGGGTCGCGAGTTCGAATCTCGTTTCCCGCTCCATTTAGATTAAGCATGGCTTTTTCTAACGTGTGTCCCATTCGTCTAGTGGTCCAGGACACCGCCCTTTCACGGCGGTAACAGGGGTTCGAACCCCCTATGGGACGCCATTCTGTTTTACGCCGCAGTTTTTGTGTTTCGACAGGCGGGAATAGCTCAGTGGTAGAGCACAACCTTGCCAAGGTTGGGGTCGCGAGTTCGAATCTCGTTTCCCGCTCCAGTCGAATGTGACGTTGCAAGCTGAAGCATGACATAGCAGTACGCCATCGCCTGACAGACACGATCATCGTGTTACGTCACTGGCGATTTTTTTGTGCCTGAAATTCCTCCCCGCCCTGTTCTGTGCCGCTCTCTGGTGCTGTCCCCGCGTGATTTTCTCCCTCTGCTTGTTTCCCGTGGCGCACTAATGCCTTTCTGCCGTGTGCCTGATGTGGCAGCGCCGAATGCGTTACCATGCGCATCCAATATCTTGCGTCTGATTTTCATGTTCGCGGACTGCGAAACGGTGCCATCACTGTTGCGCAATTGTTCTCAGATGCGTCTTTTCTGCTGTGCTGGCTGACAGCGTCAATCGATTACAGGTGTCCGATGTCACGACCTGCCTTGTCTATCCGTGGCCTGACCAAGGTCTACGGCAACGGTTTTGAGGCCCTCAAGGGGATTGATCTTGACGTCCCCGAGGGCGATTTCTTCGCGCTGCTGGGTCCCAATGGGGCCGGCAAGTCCACGACCCTCGGCGTGGTGAGTTCGCTGGTGCAGAAGACCGCAGGCAAGGTCGAGATCTACGGAATCGATATCGACAAGGACTTCTCGAAGGCCAAGTATCACCTCGGCGTCGTGCCGCAGGAGTTCAACTTCAATCAGTTCGAGAAGGTGCAGGACATCGTGATGACCCAGGCGGGTTATTACGGCATGCCGATGAAGGAAGCGCGCCCGCGTGCCGAGCGTCTGCTCAGGGACCTCGGGCTGTGGGACAAGCGCGACACCCCGTCACGCATGCTGTCCGGTGGCATGAAGCGCCGTCTGATGATTGCCCGTGCGCTGATTCACAAGCCGCGTCTGTTGATTCTTGATGAGCCGACGGCCGGTGTGGATATCGAATTGCGCCGCTCGATGTGGGAGTTCATGCGCCGCATCAATCGGGAGGAGGGCACCACCATCATCCTCACCACACATTATCTGGAAGAGGCCGAGAGCCTGTGCCGCAATATCGCCATCATCAATCATGGCGAGATCGTGCATAACACCAGCATGCGTGAGCTGCTCAAGGAGCTGGATGCGGAAACCTTCCTGCTCGACATTCGTGAGCCGCTGACCAAGGCGCCGGTGATTGCCGGGTTCGAGGTTTCCTTGAGTGACCCTCAGCAGCTGGCGCTCGCCGTGCGCAAGGGCCAGTCGATCAATACCGCCTTCGCGGCGCTGGATCGCGCCGGTATCACCGTGGTGTCGATGCGCAATCGTGCCAATCGTCTCGAGGAGCTGTTCGTCGACCTGGTCGAGCGTTCCAACGCCGAAAGCGGTATCGCCTCCAATGTTGCCAAGGAGATCACGCAGTGAACCCCCGTCAGCTATGGGTGGCTCTGGTCACCATCGTCGTCAAGGAAGTCCGTCGTTTCACGCGCATCTGGCCGCAGACGCTGCTGCCGCCTTCCATCACCATGACGCTCTATTTCGTCATCTTCGGCAATCTCATCGGCTCGCGCATCGGCACCATGGATGGCATCAGCTACATGGATTACATCGTGCCGGGGCTGATCATGATGTCGGTGATCACCAACTCGTATTCCAACGTGGCCTCGTCATTCTTCTCCAACAAGTTCCAGCGCAGCATCGAGGAGCTGATGGTCTCGCCGCTGCCCTCGTGGATCATCCTGCTCGGCTACATCATCGGTGGCGCCGTGCGCGGGCTGGGGGTCGGCATCATCGTGACCGCCGTGGCCTTCCTGTTCACGGACCTCGATATCCATCACCCCTTCCTGACCATCATGGTCGTGGTACTGACGGCGCTGCTGTTCTCCATCGGTGGCTTCATCAATGCGCTGTTCGCGCGCAAGTTCGATGACATCTCGATCATTCCGACCTTCGTGCTCACGCCGCTGACCTACCTGGGGGGCGTCTTCTATTCCATCCACATGCTGCCGGAATTCTGGCAGACGGTATCGCTGGCCAACCCGATCCTCTACATGGTCAACACCTTCCGCTACGGCATTCTGGGCGTCTCGGACATCAGCGTCGGCCCGGCGATGGCCGCCATCGTGGCCTTCATCATTGGCCTGTTCGCCTTCGCGCTGTGGCTGCTGGAGCGTGGCAAGGGCATCCGCAGCTGAAGATGTCGCCCAGACGATGATGGTAAGATGCGCACTATCGCGCCAGTGCATGCAACGCCGGCTTCTGCCGGCGTTCTGCTGTCTGCGCCCCTGATCTCGATGCTTTATTGGCCTATTTCACTGGAGTGCTGTCATGGCTCACCCCACTGCCGTCAACGTGCCCGACGAGGCGCGCCCCGAGACCCTCAAGGATGCCCCGCTCGGGCGAGAGTCCGCCTATCCCGAGCACTACGATGCCAGCCTGCTGTTCCCCATCGCGCGGGCGGCCAACCGTGGCCCCATCGGCATCGATGACGCGGCGCTGCCGTTCGTCGGTGAGGATGAGTGGCACGCCTTTGAAGTCTCCTGGCTGGATGAGGCCGGCAAGCCGTGGGTGCGCGTGGCCCGTTTTCGCCTGCCGGCAGCCTCGCCGAACCTGATCGAATCCAAGTCCTGGAAGCTCTATCTCAACAGTCTCAATCAGAGCCGTTTCCCTGATCAGGCAGCGGTGCAGGCAACGCTGGAGCGCGACCTCGCCGCCGCGGCCGGTGCGCCGGTCGAGGTGTGCCTGCTGGAGCTGGGCGATAGCGAGCTGGACGTCGGGCGTCTGCCGGGGGAGTGCCTCGATGACTTGCCGATCAGCGTCGAGCACTACACGCCGTCGCCGGAGCTGCTCAGCGCCGATGACGCCGACATCGTCAGCGAAGACCTGCACAGCCATCTGCTCAAGTCCAACTGCCCGGTCACCGGCCAGCCGGACTGGGGTAGCGTCTGGATCCGTTATCGCGGCCCGCGTATCGATCGCGAGCGCCTGCTGGCCTATCTGATCAGCTATCGCCAGCACCAGGATTTCCATGAGCACTGCGTCGAGCACCTGTTCGTCGACCTGATGGCGCGCGTGAAGCCCGAGTCTCTGCTGGTGATGGCGCGCTACGTGCGGCGTGGCGGCCTGGATATCAGTCCGTGGCGCGCCACGGCGGATCTCGAGGCCGAGGCCCGCGCCAGTCTGCCGCTGCGTCTCTCCCGGCAGTAGTCGTCCCCGTTGCCTTGCCAATCAGGTAGCGCCTCGCCAATCAGGTAGCGCTTTGGCAACCAAATAGCGCCTTGCCAATCAGGTAGATAGCAGCGAGTGATGAGACGGCGTACCGGCGACATGCTAGTGTGAGAATCATTCTTATCTTAAGTCTGTGACAGGAGAGACGATGGACGCGCTGACGTTACTGCATGAACGCAATTCCATGGGCAAGTTGATGGCGCCGGCCCCGAGCGCTGAGCAGATGGAGGCCATCTACCAGGCCGCCCTGCGCGCGCCGGACCACGCCGAGCTGACGCCCTGGCGCTTCATCGAATTCACGGGTGGCGGGCTTGAGCGCCTCGGCGAGCTGTTCGCCGAGGCGGAGCGCAACAAGTCGCCGGCGGGTGACGAGGCCGCCCAGGCCGCTGCCAGCAAGAAGCCGCTGCGTGCGCCGATGGTGATCGCGGTGATCGCCAGGGTCACGCCGGACCACCCCAAGGTGCCGCGTGTCGAGCAGGTGGTCAGTGCCGGCTGTGCCGCTCACGCCATGCTGTATGCCGCTCAGGCCCAGGGGCTCGGTGGCATGTGGCGCACCGGTGGCTACGCCTTTGACCCCATCGTGCACGCAGGGCTGGGCATGGGCGAGCAGGATGAGCTGGTCGGCTTCCTCTACCTCGGCACTCCGGGCGGGCGCCTCAAGCCATTGCCGAACCGCAACAGTGCCGACTTCGTCGAACGCTGGCAGTGAAACGCTGAATGAGCGAGGCCCTTGATGAGGAGCGCTGAGCGAGGGCCTGAATGAGAGAGGCGCTGAGCGAAGCCCTTGATGAGAGAGACGCTGAGTGAGTGAGACGCGAAATGAGCCGTCGCGCTTGAGTGGTGAGGCCTGGCCACCGTTGCCTCTGCCGCGTGATGCGCAGGGGCTGCCGGGCAGTCTCGCGGCACCGGTCAGCGACGACCTGTCACGGTTTCGTGGTTGGCTGACGCAGGCGATCCCGCTGGCCGCCCATCTGGGGCTTGTCGAGATGCAGTGGTCAGAGCCCGAACGTTCGACGGGTCAGCTGAGCTGGCATCTGCATCTGCCGCCCAATCTCAATGACAAGGGCACCGCCTTCGGCGGCGCCATGAGTCTCGAGGCGACCCTGTGTGGCTGGAGCTGGCTGACGCTCTGGCTGCGTGCCCGCGGTATCCAGCGCGATATCGTGGTGTCGCAGGCCAGTCAGCAGTTTCTGGCCCCGGTCAGTGGCGACTATCACATCATCTGCGCGCCGGATGACATGGCAGCGCTGGACGAGGTGGGCGAGCGCCTGGCGGCAGGGCGGCGAGCACGACTGTCGCTGACCCAGCAGCTGTGGTGTCAGGTCGAAGGGCAGTCCGCTCCGCGACTGTGTTTCGAGGCCCGTGGCGATTACGTGGTGCTGGGGCCGTGACGATGAGTGCGGCCTCGGCCCAGTGCGCGGGTTGAGAGCACAGGGTGCAAGCGCAAGGCGAGGGCGCAGGGCCAGTGCGCAGAGTGAGAGCGCTGACGCTATCTATCTGAAAGTTTTTGGAAAAAAGGCTTGCGCCACTCGAAGGTTATCGATAATATACGCCGCGTTCTCAAGGGAAACACGACGCAGTCGGGTGACCAATGAGAGCACTGATCTGGAGGGGTGTCCGAGTGGTCGAAGGAGCACGCCTGGAAAGTGTGTAAGTCGAAAGGCTTCGAGGGTTCGAATCCCTCCTCCTCCACCAGATTCAGAAAAGCCCGCATCTCACGATGCGGGCTTTTCGCGTTTCTGAGGGGTAGTCTGTCGCTTGCCTCTCATTCAGCGGCGTCTCAGCCGCTTGTCTTCCTTATATTTCGCTCTCATCTATTCCGCTCTCATCGCGCGCGCCAGCATGTCCGCCATGGGCTTGCCGATGTAGCTGGCAAAGCTGCGCTCGCCAGTACGGATCATCACTTCCGCCGGCATGCCGGACAGCAGACGCATGCTGTCCGTCATGTCGCCCTTGCCGGCTTCAGTGACACGAATTCGTGCCTTGTAGTAGCGCGCTCGGGTCGCTTCATCCTCGAAGCTGTTGGCGCTCAGGTGGGTCACCTCGCCATCGATGATGTTGGACAGGCGCTGGTTGAACGCGCTGAAGCGGATTTCCGCCGGCTGGCCAAGGTAGAGGTGGTCGATATCGTGGTCCGGGACCCTTGCCTCGACGATGAAGCCATCGCCGGCGGGCACGATATCGAGCAGGGGGTCGCCGCTGCGTATCACCGCCCCCAGCGTATGAACCTTGAGCCCGACCACGGTGCCGGCAACCGGGGCGATGACCTTGGTGCGCCTCAGATTGTCATTGAGCGCGACCAGCCTCTCTTCCGCGTCGGTGACTTCGGCCTGCACCTGACGCAGGGACTCGCCGATCTGCTGCTGGAATTCCTGCAGGCGAATCTGCTTCTGCAGCTCGTTCTCGCTGATCTGCGAGCGCAGACGCGCGACCTCGGCAAACTGGCCCGCATTGTCGCTCTGGTATTCGAGGCTCTCGCGCTCCATCTCCCGCAGACGCTGATTGTTGATCAATCCATTGCGAAACAGCTTGCGATGGTTGGCAACGTCATCATTGAGTGAGTTGATGCGCCGCCGCGTGATGGCCTGGGTATTCTCGAGGCCTGAAATCTGCTCGTTCATCTGCACGATCTGCTCATCCAGCGCTGCCATGGCACCGTTCAAGGATTGGCGACGGACCTCGAACAGACGCTGCTGGACTTCGAGGACTTCCTGCACCCGCGGATTGGTCGAACTGACCAGCGAATCCGGGAAGACCAGGCTGTCGGCATTACTGTACTCCGCCAGAAGACGAATCTCACTGGCCCTGGAGATCAGATATTCGGCTTCGACGATCTTCTGCTGTGAGCGTGCCTGGGTATCATCGAAAACGATCAGCACGTCGCCGGCCTCGACATGATCGCCATCCTCGACCTCGATCGATTCGACGATCCCCCCCTCCAGGTGCTGAACCGTCTTGGTGAAGCTTTCCACCGATACGGAGCCCGGTGCGACGACGGAAATGGCTAGGTTCGCCATCACCGACCAGCTGCCGAATCCGCCCACCGCGACCAGCAGCACGGCCAGACCGAAGCGACGATAGCCGTGATCGCGCAGCGGAACGTCACTCTCGGCACTGGTATTGCCGGATGTGGAGTGGGTCATGAGGCGCTCTCCTCGCCGCCCTCATGGCGGCCTCTGGCACTGGGTTTGAGCTTGGTGACGCGCTGGACGCCTGTCGATCGGGCCTGATGGCCGTTGCCAGCCACGGCCCGTGCCACGGGAGGCTCACGCATCGGCGCGGCCAGTGACACCACCTGACCATCATTGAGCACGAGGATGCGATCGACCTGCTGCAGCAGGCGCTGACGGTGAGTGATGATCAATGCCGTGGTGCCTTCGCGACGCAGACGCATCAGGCATTCGGCCAGCGCCTGTTCACCGCTGGCATCCAGATTGGCGTCAGGTTCATCGAGTACCACCAGCACCGGTTTGCCGTAGAGGGCGCGGGCCAGGCCGATTCGCTGGCGCTGACCCGCGGAGAGGGCGCCGCCGCCATGCGACAGCCAGGTGTCATAGCCCTGGGGGAGTCGCAGGATCATCTCGTGCACCCCAGCGCTCTGCGCGGCTTGCACCACGAGTTGCGCATCGACCTCCTGGAAGCGAGCGATGTTCTCGGCAATGGAGCCGTCGAACAACTCGATGTCCTGGGGCAGATAGCCGAGGTGTGGCCCCAGCGCGGTCCTCTTCCACTGGGAGATGTCCGCGCCATCGAGTCGCACGCAACCCAGCTGCACCGGCCATAGTCCCAGCACCACTCGCGCGAGGGACGACTTGCCTGAAGCGCTGGGGCCCACCACGGCAATGTGCTCGCCCTTGGCGAGTGTCAGATTGATGTCCTTGAGGGTCGGCAGGCGCTCGCCTGGCGGGGCGGCGTTGACCGCCTCGAGCTTCAGCCGGCCCTTGGGGATCGGCAGCGGCATGGAAGGCGCCTCGGCTGGCACCGCCTCAAGCAACTCCTCCAGACGGGCGCGTGCGGTTCTGGCCCCGCTGAAGCCTTTCCAGCCATTGATCATCTGATCGATTGGCGCCAGCGCACGTCCCATCAGAATCGAGCCGGCAATCATCATGCCCGGAGTCAGGTCACCGGCCAGCACCAGATAGGCGCCCAGCCCGAGAATCAACGACTGGAACATCAGGCGCAGTATCTTGGAAGTGTTGGTCAAGAGGCCCGCGCGGTCGCTGGCTTTGGACTGCAACGCCAGATACTCACGATGGCGGGCCGCCCAGCGCCCCTGAATGCCGGGCAGCATGCCCATGGCATGCAGCACTTCGGCGTTGCGCAGATTGCTGTTGGCGAGGTCCTGGGACAGGACGTGCTGTCCGTTGGCATCGGCCAGCAGCTGTCTGGTCGTCTTCTCATTGATCAAGGCGATGACGGCCAGCACGAGACCCGCGCCCAGGGCAAACAGGCCAAACCACGGGTGAAACAGCGCCAGCACGCCGATATATACCGGCACCCAGGGAGCATCGAAAAACGCGAACAGCCCATTGCCGGACAGGAATTGGCGCAGGGTAGTAAGGTCATTCAGCGGTTGCGCGGACGGCTTGCCCGGGGTGGTCAACGAGCGCTTGAACATGGCGCCGTAGAGCCGAGGGCTGAGCAGCACATCCAGACGATTGCCGACCCGGACAAGGATTCTGGAACGCACCAGTTCCAGCGCGCCCATCACCATGAACAGGAACACGACCACCAGAGTCAGCATCAGCAGCGTTTCCTGACTGCGTGTCGTGATGACGCGATCATAGACCTGCAGCATGTAGAGCGGAGGCACCAGCATCAGCAGGTTGATGAAAAGACTGAAGAGACCGACGTAGACGAAGCTTCGTCGGCAATGGTCCAGGACCTTTTGCAGGTCATTGCCTTCCTGTGGGGTGGCCATGATCTCGTTCCCTAGCGTCATTGTTGTTCTTTTTATCCAGGTCACCGTCGTTGACGGCTGCCCTGAGCCTGGATTTTTTCATGATGTGGTACTTCGCGATGGAATGAACCGCATTGCTCAGCAAGTCATATTGGTTATCTATTTATTAGGTTTTTATGTTTTCTTTTTCAGATAGCCTATTGAAATATTGCGTCTGAAAGGTTGGCTAGCAAGTGAATATTTTGAAGATCATCAAAAACATTTCAGGGTTTTATATTGTTGGTTATTGCTGTTCATTTTGCTCACCTCAGAATCTATAAATCCACCTGATTCTCGTCTTTATAAAAGTATGGGGTTTCTGGTTTCCTGGTGGATTAACCCTTTTGATGCTCGGTATTGTTTTTCTCCTAATCTGACGCATGGCAAGGGCTTAAAGGGGTGCTTTTTTATTGTTTTAAATGATTATGGCATTGTTTTTATTAGACTTATTTTAACTTTCTTTTCCTTTGCATATTGCTATTGCAGGGAAGGTGTCAAAAACCTCTTGTCTTGCCATAGGCCAGGTCTAGACTCGTTTTTGACGGGTTGAAGGGGATTTGGCCGGTCATCTTCGAAAGCATCGGATAGCGTTGGAGTGGAGAAAACACTGGAACTCCAGTTTCGGTGTGGGGGGCGTGTCATGAGGTTTCAAGATGGCGTAGCGGTTTCGCCACGATAATAATATTCAGGGGGTAAGGAAAATGTATTCCATGTCATTCGTATCCAGCCGTCTTGACGCCGCCAAGGGGCGTCTCCGCAACGGCGATCGTCTGGAAGAAAGGGCTTTCCAGAGCCACGATATCAGTGTCACGCCGTTTCCCTCTGCGTGGGGAGATTCGATCAAGGCAGTGCGAATGACTCTGGAAGATGCCCAGGATCGATTGTCGGTATTTGAGCGTTTCGAGCGTCCCTTTGTCTTTGATCATCTGCCTGCCCCCATGTCCGGCAAGCTCAAGATGATGATCGAGGCGTTGGATGATGCGGGCGAGGTGCTGCCCGGGTCTGGTGAGCAGTTCGGCTTTGAGATCGAAGCCCCCGATGTCGTCGTCGAGGAGGTGAGTGAGCTGGGCGGCACGCCACAAGCTGACCCGCAAGATGCGCCTCCGGCTGACCCCGGCGAGGCCCTGACCCTCCAGGGCGATGATGTCATCGGCGAGCCCATCGCTCAGGAAGACCCGCTTGCCCAGGCGCTGCTGGCCAGTGATGACGAACCTGCCGCAGGCGCCGAGCCTGCACTTCTGGCCGAGCCCGCGCCTCTGGCAACGGCGGCGCTCATCGCGCCGGAAAGCTTTGCTACCCTGCGCATCGAGGCGGAAGACCTCACGGACTCAGACGCTGATGGCAATCTTGCCTCCCTGAGTGGCGCCGGTATCGAGGTGGTGTCGGGAGCGCAGAGCCCCCTCAATACCGAGAATGCCTCAGGCAGTGCCTATGTGGACTTCGCCGCCGCGACCGGCGAGACGCTGACCTTCAGCTTCAGCGTTGCCGAGGCCGGCGAGTATGAACTCGCCCTGGGGTATGCGCTGAGCCGCGATGGGGATGGCTCCGAGCGTAATCGCCCGCTGCGTCTGGACGTCAACGGCGAGCTTCAGGATCGAATGTTCGACCTGCCGAGCACCAGCCTGACGGATGACACTTCGGATTTCAGCACCTTTGGTGAGCGTACCATTCGCGTTCAGCTGCAGGCAGGTGAGAACACGGTGTCGTTCACCTCCAACGGTGCCAGTGGCCCCAACGTCGACTATCTGGAAGTGCGTGCGCCGGACCCGGACGTCTACGTCATCCAGGGCGAGGATCTCGACATCGGCCCGACCTCTGATGTCGCCGATGCTGGCACCAATCGCGTGGTGACGGTCGACAACATCGCCAGCTTCACCGATGGCGGGGAAACCTTCCGGGTCGGGGCCGAAGGGGCCAGCTATCTCGATTGGGCATCGGGCAATGCCGAAGCCTACGGAGAATTTACCCTCGAGGTGGCCACCGCCGGCACTTACAGCGTCACCGTGACCTATGCCAGCAGCTCTGCACGTCCCATTGATCTCTTTTTGGTCGATGACGACACGCAAAGTCAGGTCGGCACCTTCCAGTTCGCAGCGGTAGAGGCGCCGGGCTACTACCCCGATGATGTCGATGATGTGCCCGCGGACAACCAGCCAGGCAATGGCGGGTCTTCCGCGTGGGAAGGCTGGACCACCGAGACGCTGGAAATCACGCTTGCCGCTGGCAGCAATACGCTGCGTCTGGGCGGCGCGACCAATGGCCCGAATATCGACAAGATCGAGGTGGCGCTACTGGAAGCCGACGAGGTAGATCCTGTCGATCCGGTGATTGCGCCAGTGGTGGTGCAAGCCGAGGATGCCGCGTTGGGCGTCGACAACGGGGCCGCCACCTTGGTGCGCGACGCCGCCAATCCCGAGGCCGGTGGCTTTGTCGGACTGCGCCCGGACTTTTCCGGCACCGGTTATGTGGATTTCGGCAGCGCACCGGGAGATAGCCTGACCTTCACCGTCAATGTGGCCGAGGCGGGTGACTACGACCTCAACTTCCGCTATGCCAGCAATGGTGCGCGTCCGCTGGATCTGTCGATCAACGCAGGCGAGCCCGCCGCGCTTGCCTTTGTCGCGACGGACCCCAACGCCACCAACGTCGACCCTGAAGGCTTCGATGTCTGGGAGTACCAGACCCTGACGACGCGACTGGAAGCCGGCGACAACACCATCACCCTGGCGATTCCGCAAGGGCGCAACAATGGCCCCAATGTCGATCGCCTGGAGGTCACCACCGCGGGCACGGGGCCGGTAGGGGACGTCGTGGCGGATGACGATGCCTCTCCGTTGGCCTTTGCCGCGGTGGAGCCCCTGCTCAATGGGGCGACCGTCGGCGAAGCCGGCTTCAGCGTCACCGGGCTTGATGCCGACATCATCTTCGTCGGCGTGACCTTCGATGAGGGCGTCACGGTCCAGGAGGTGGTGCCGACGCCGGAAGGCAGCTTCACGCTGGACCTGTCGGGCTTCGCCGATGGAGACCTGTCGGCCACGCTGATCGCCATGGATGCCTGGGGCAACCGTGCCGAACAGAGCGTGGCACTGACGCTGGATACCACCGCCGATGAGGGGGGCGACCTGGCCCTTGCGGGCCCGGAAGAGGCCATCGAATCGGCCGACAGTGCCAGTGTGGTGTTCAGTGTCGTGGGGATCGATGCTGGCTCGACCCTCGACGTCAGCTTCGATGGCGGTGCGACCCGCCAGTCTGTCGTCAGCGATGGAGATACCCTGACGGTGGATCTCTCGGCGCAGGCCCCGGGCGATATCACCGTGACCTTGATCGTGACGGATGCTGCGGGCAACGAGGCGAGTGCCACGGATACGGTAACGCTGGCCGCCGCTGGTGCCGAGAGCCTCGCCGTCAGCTTCAATGACGCGACTCTCAGCGCCTACAGCGCCACCCAGGACAACCCGTCCGTCGGCACGGGGGCGGTGGTGGAAGACGACGGCGGCACACTGACGCTGAACGATAACGTCTGGAAACGGGCGGCATTGCCCAGTGACTACACGATCACCGATGCCACCCTCCTGACGGTGGACGTGGCCATTTCCGGCTCGCCGGTGCCCGAGATCGTCGCCATCGGCTTCGATGCGGATTCCAACCCCTTCAATGGCGGCAACAGCGTCTACCAGCTGGGCGGTACCCAGACCCAGGGCGGCTTCGTCGATCTGCGAGGCCAGGGGGTCGACAACGGTGATGGCACCTTGCGCTTCATCATCGACCTGTCGGCGCATGCGGGCACCACCCTCGAGTCTCTCGTCTTCGTCAACGACGATGATGCGGGCGCCAAGGGCAGCACGAGCTTCAGCGCCGTCAGCCTGTCGGAAGCCGACACCGGCGACACCAACAGCGCACCGCGTGTGGTGGGCGGCGGCATCGCCGACCTGAGTCTCGACGAAGGCGCGAATCTCGAAGTCGACCTGCCCTTCGTCGATGACGATGGCGACGACCTCACCTACAGCTTCCTGGTCACCGATGGCGATGGTCAGCCCGTCAGCGCTCCGGGGCTGAGTGTCAGCGACAATGTGCTGTCCGGAAGTCTCGCTGGACTGGCGCCGGGCAGTTACACCGTGACGGTGACCGCCGATGATGGCACCACCAGCACCGACACCGACTTTGCCCTGACGCTCGAGAACGTCAACGACGCGCCGGTGGCCGAGCCCGTCGCCCTCGAGCCGTACTTCGGAGAAGTGGGCGAGGACTTCCTCCAGATTCCGCTGTCGGACTTCGCAGCGCTGTTCTCCGATGCCGATGGCGATAGCCTGATATTGACGGCCGAGGACCTGCCGGCCGGGCTCGAGGTGGTCGATGGCATCATCCAAGGCACGCCCAGCCAGGGGGGCACCTTCGATGTCATCGTGCGGGCCACCGACCCGGGCGGTCTGTCAGCGACCCAGACGCTCAGCTTCATCATCGAAGGCACCCAGGTCGGCGATAGCATCACGATCGAGGCGGAAGACTTCACGGATCTCGACGCCAGCAATCTGATCGTCACCGGCAGCGCGTCCGCGTCCAATGAACAGCTGATTCGCCTGACCAGCAATGCGCCGGCCACGATTGGTACCGACCTTTCGGCGGGCGGCGTGGAGCCTGGCTGGTACGTCGCACGCCTCTATGTGTTCGATGAAACCGACGGTGAAGGCACCTTGAGCCTGACCATCGGTGACACCGTGCTTGAAGCGCGCAACACGACAACCGACAGCCTGAGTGCTGACGTGGTGTTGAATGACGACTTCGGCACCTTCGTCGGCAGTGGCGCGCGCGGCAACGCAGGCCAGAGCGGCAACCGCAAGGAAATCGTCTTCGAGACACCCTTCGAGGTGACCGCCGGTGATCTGGCGAGTCTCGAACTGATGGGGGCCGATGGCGAATTGATGCGGATCGATTCGCTGGTCTTCGAGCGCATTGATGAGCCGGTCAACGGCGCGCCGACCCTTGAAGGGCTGGAAGAGAGCCTGAGTGTCGACGAGAACGGCACTGCCGTGGCCAGCCTGATACTGGATGACCCGGACGGTGACGACCTGACCGTGACGCTGTCCGGTGCCGATGCGGCGCTGTTCCGCTATGACGAGGTGAGCCAGGGCATCGCCTTCATCACTCCGCCGGACGCGGAGCTTGCCGCCGACAGCGACGAAGACGGCGTCTACGAGCTGACCGTGACGGTGTCCGATGGCGAGGACAGCGTGTCACAGGACGCTCTGATCACCGTGGCCGATCTCAACGAGAGCATCGCCATCACCCAGACCGAGTTTGCGGTGGACGAGAACCTGACCGAGATAGGCGCCATCCCCCTCGTCGATGAGGATGGCGTGGCCCTTGGCCTCAACGCCCCGGTATTCGCCATCACCGGCGGGGTCGACTCTCCGCTGTTCAGCATCGACCCGAGCACCGGCGTGCTGAGCTTCACCAGCGCTCGCGATTTCGAGCTGGCGGTCGATGATGACGAGGACGGCGTCTACGAAGTCGAAGTCAGCGTCACTGACGGCGATCTCTCCACCACCGAGCAGCTCTCGGTCACCGTCAATGACGTCGACGAAGCACCTTTCTCGCCCCTGAGCCTGCAGGCCGAGGACGGGACGGTCGAGAGCTTCGATACCGATGCCAACAACACCGACACCCAGGTCCGTGATCCGGACAACCCCGAGCCGAATCAGCCCACCGGCCTGCGTCCGGGCTTCACCGGCAGCGGCTATCTGGACTTCGGGGATACCCCGGGAGACAACGTCAGCTGGCAGATCGACGTGACTCAGGCCGGTCAGTACGACATCAGTGTGCGTTACGCCACCAACAGCGATCGTCCGCTGGATCTGGTGATCAACGGCGGTGATCCGCTGGCGTTGGCCATGGCCAGTACCGACCCGGATGGTGCCGGTAGCGAGGAAGGCTTCGACCACTGGGAGCTCGAGACGCTCACCGTCACCTTGGCGGCGGGCAGCAATACCATCGCGCTGGCGATACCGGCGGGTGCCAACACCGGCCCCAACATTGACCGCATCGAAGTGACCGCGGCGGGCAGCGGCCCGATCCCGGAGGATGTCAGTGCCGATGAGGATGGCGATCTCGCCATTGTCGCCGCTGACGAGACGCTCGATGCCAGCCAGCTGGCGGCGGCCGTCTTCAACGTCTCCGGCATCGATGATGACGTGACCAGCGTCGCCGTGTCCTTCGATGGCGGCGCGACCCGCACCGAGGTGACGCCGGATGTCGATGGCAACATCACCCTGGACCTGAGCGGCCTGCTTGATGATCAGAGTGGCGATCTTGTCGTCTCGCTGTTCGTCACCGACGCCGCCGGCAACGAAGCCAGCGCCAGCGAGCTGGTCAGCTTCGAGGACGCAGGCGTGATGGTGGCGCCGATCACCCTGCAGGCGGAAGACGCCGATATCGTCGATGTGGGCGGTAGCGCGATAGGCGAGGAGACGCGGGTGGTCGATGCCGACAATCCCGATGACTTCGGCAACCATCGCCCCGATGCGGTGGGAGATGCCTATGTGGACTTCGGCTCCAATCCCGGCGACCAGATCACCTTCAACGTCAACGCGCTGGAGGCCGGCAGCTACACCGCCACCGTGCGCTATGCCAACGGTGGAAACGCCCCGCGGCCGCTGGATCTGACCGTCAACGGCACTGATCAGGGCCAGCTCGGCTTCGCCAACGCCACCGGGACGGATCCCTGGGATCAGTGGCAGACGCTGGAGGTCGAGGTGGCGCTTGCCGAGGGCGCCAATACCTTCACCCTGACCATGCCGGCCGGTGCCACCGGCGGGCCCAACATCGACCAGGTGGTGTTCGACTTCAATGAGGCCGACGTCGGCACCCCGGCGTTCAACTTCGCCATCGAAGGCGAGGCGCTGACCATCGTCGATGTCGACGGCGATACCCAGGTGCGCGATGCCGACAATCCGGAAACCAACACCGCAGCCGGGGCCGACGGTCTGTGGGATGACTTTACCGGCACCGGCTATCTGGACATGGGAGCCGACGCCGGTGACGCCGCCGAGTTCCAGGTGAGCGTGGACGAGGCGGGCACCTACACCCTGGAGGTGCGCTACACCAATGCCGGCACCAACGGCGCCGATCGCCCCATGGACATTCTGGTCGACGGCCAGAGCCAGGGCAGTCTGGCCTTTGCCTCTACCGGCACCAACGCGGCTGGCTGGGAGAACTGGACCACCACCACCCTCGAGGTGGAGCTCGCAGCCGGCGACAACACCATTCGCCTTGCCAACCTGGGCAATGCAGGCCCCAACATCGATAGCCTGACGGTGAGTCGTGACGGGGTGGAACCGGACCGTCCGGTGGAGCCGGGCGAGCGCTTCTCGGTCAAGATCAACTTCCAGCCCGAAGGCACCGCGGTGCCGGATGGCTACATCGCCGACCATGGCAAGGCATTCGGCACCCAGTCGGTGACCGTGGACGGCCAGACCTACCAGTACGGCTGGGTCACCGAGGCGTCGATCTACGACGCCGAGCCCGGCACCGAGCCGCTGGACATCAGCGCGCTGACCAGCGTGGCGGTCAATGACCGCACCGATGACATCGCGGGTCTCGATCCGCGCCAGGGCACCTACGCCCACTTTGACCAGCCCAGCGCCAACTATGTGCGCGCCGGCTGGGAGATCGAGCTGGAGAATGGCTACTACGAGGTCACCATCTCCATCGGCGACACCAGCGGGCCCTACGACAGCCACAATGTGCTCAATGCAGAGGGCGAGCTGTTCAATGACCCCTTCACCCCGTTCCGCCCCGAGGATTTCCCGGCGGACGGCAACCCGTCCGATGATACCGAGGGCTTCCGCTCGGACCTGGTCACCCGCATCGTTCAGGTCAGCGACGGGCGTCTGACGCTGGATTCTCTGGGACTCGACAGCGAGAACACCGAGATCCAGTACCTCGAGATCCAGGCGCTACCGGACCTGACGCCGGAAGATGACCGCATCGCGGCCGAGGACTACGCCTTCTTCACCGATGCCCGTGCCATCGCCGGGGTCGGCGAGAACGAGCTGGAGGTGGATCTTGATCCGGAGGATGGCGGCATCCCCACCGGGGTCGATCCGACATCCGACATCTTCGTCGGCATCTCGGTGGTGGATGGGCGCGGCGGGGCCCTGCTGGAAAGCCTGGGGGATGGCTCCATCCGGCTGTTCGAGACGCTCAGCGGCGAGGAAGTCACCTTCAATGCCAATACCACCGGCGGCTTCGACTCGCTGACCATCTCGCCGAGCCAGACGCTCAAGCCCTTCACCAGCTATACCCTGGTGATCGATGGCTTCCAGGACCGTGGCCCCAACGACGATACCGACGCGCCGACGCGCGAATTCCAGAAGTACACCAACACCTTCGTCACCGGCGAGGAGCCCGAAGTGGTCGCCCGCGACGTGGCCTTCAACGACGTGGTGGAGCTCAACGGTGCCTCTGACGACGCCTATGGCTTCACCTCGCTGGAGATGAGCTCCGACGGCGCCTTCATGTACGTCGCCACCATCAGCGGCGAGCTGCTGCGTTATGACGTCGATCCCGTCGACGGCTCGCTGTCCAATCGCCAGGAACTTGCCCTGCCCGATGACTACTTCGATCAGCCGGGGGAAGACCAGCAACGCGGCATCATCGGCCTGGTGGTGGACCCGACCGATCCCAACGTGCTGTGGATCACCGACAACTATCCGATTCCGCTATCAGGACGTGACAACGGCGTGCCGGACTTCAGCGGCCGGGTGACCAAGATCACCCTGGACGATGGCCCCGATTTCTCGGGAACCGCCGAGGCCTACATCACCGGTCTGCCGCGCTCCAATGGCGACCATGTGACCAATAGCCTGGAGTTCCGCGCGAATCCGGATTACGACGCCGAGACCAATCCCGATGTCCCGAGTCATCTGCTGTATCTGATCCAGGGCTCCAACTCTGCCATGGGCGAGCCCGACAGTGCCTGGGGCAATCGTCCCGAGCGCCTTCTGAACGCGGCGATACTGGAGATCGACCCCACCCGCGATGTGTCCAATGGGCCCTTCGACGTCTCCACCGAACCGCTGCCCGATGATGGCCTGAACCAGCGCTTCGATGATCCCGATGGCCATCCCAAGGATGACCCCATCCCCATGGGCGACGGTGAGTTCCTGGTCTTCGATGATCGCGGCGTCGCCACGGTGCAGGATGAGTCCGGCAACGTGCTCGAGTCCTACTACGACCCCTACGCCAGCGATGCGGTGCTGACGATCTTTGCCACCGGGGCGCGCAATGCCTACGACCTGGTATGGCATTCCAATGGCTTCCTGTACGTGCCGACCAATGGCTCGGCGGCTGGCGGTAACGTGCCGGATGATCCCTCCACGCCCGAGGATGAGCGCTACACCAGTGTCGAGAAGCAGGATGACTACCTGTTCCGTGTCGAAGAAGGGGGCTACTACGGACACCCCAATCCGCTGCGTGACGAGTACATCCTCAATGGTGGCAATCCCACCTCTGGCACCGACCCCAACCAGGTCGACAAGTACCCGACAGGCACCGACCCCGAGGGCACCTACGATATCGCCGGGGTCTACTCGCTGGGCGAGAATCGCTCGCCCAATGGGGCGGTGGAATACACCAGTGATGTCTTCGGTGGCAATCTGCAGGGCAACGTGCTGTTCACCGAGTATTCCGGTGGTGACGATGTCCGCTCCATCACCCTGGATGCCAATGGCAACGTGATCGGCGATGACGTGCTGCGTGATCCCGAGGGCAACGTCATCAGCTACGTCGACCCGCTGGACATCATCGAGAACCCGGCCACCGGTCAGCTCTACCTGCTGACCCTGAATCGCGGCAATGGCCAGAGCCAGATCATTCGTCTCGACCCGGCACCGGGTGGGGTAGTGGACCCGGTGGATCCTGTCGATCCGGTTGATCCCGGTGATGATCTGGTCTCGCTGATGGCCATCCAGGCCGAGGACAGGACGCCTGAGGACGGCACTGCCGTGACGCTCGCCACCGGGGCGGAGATCCAGATCCGCGACATCGACAATCCCGAGACCAACCAGCCCGACCTGCCCAACGGCCTGCGCCCAGGCGCCTTCGGGGTGGACGGCAATGACGTGGATGATGATGGCGTGCCCGGTGGTTATGCCGATTTCGGCAACACCAATGATGACTTCATCACCTTCAGCTTCACGCTGGACCCCGAGCAGGCCGGTGACTCGGTGCTGCGCCTGCGCTATGCCAATGGCGGCAGTACCGATCGCCCGCTGGAAGTGTTCGTCAACAACGTGAGCGTCGGGGTGTATGACTTCAGCCCGCCCGAGGGCCTGAGCGGTGATGCAGCCTGGGCCGAGTGGCTGACCGAGGACGTGGCGGCCACGCTGGTCAGCGGCCAGAACACGGTGCGCCTGCAGGCCACCGCTGACACCGGCCCCAATATCGACCAGTTGGAGATCCTGCAGGAAGCGCCGGACACGACTCCGGGCTTCGATGAGTACGAGGCCGAGGGAGCCGCGCTCGATGGGGCGGTGGTGGTGCTGGCCAGTGAGGAGGATCGCAATGCCTCCGGCGATGGCTTCGTCGACTTCGATGGCAGCGGTGACCAGACCATTACCTGGACAATCGATGTTGCCGAGACCGGCAGTTACGACATCGCCTTCCGCTATGCGCTGGCGGCGACCAAGGCCGACCGGCCGCTGGGCCTGAGCATCAATGGCGTCGACCTGGGGCAGGTGAACTTCGAGGGCCAGAGCAACGGCGATGAAAGCGACTGGTTCTTCCAGAATGCCCTGGTCGCGCTGCAGCAGGGCAGCAACACCATCACCCTGACTGCGCCGGGAGCCGTGGGGCCGAACATCGATCTGCTGAGAGTGCCGGATGCGCCGTCTGACACCTTCGTCCCCGTCTATGCCGATGTCTCGGACGGGTCGCGCATCGAGCTGGAGAGTGGCGACAGCGCGCGCACCCTCAACGAGCTGACCGCCGACTTCTACTTCACCGTGGACAGCAGCGGGCTCTATCGTCTCGACCTGGCCGCGAATGCAGGCGCCGATGATGGCCAGGGCCTGGCCCTGACGCTCAATGGGCAGACGCTGGAAACGCTGGCCTATCCGGGAGAGGGCGATGCCGGGGAAGAGGGCACCTATGTCGAGCTCGAGGCCGGCGTGGAGTACAACCTGCGTGCGGTGTCCGCCGCCGATGGTGCCGATGATCTCGACTATCTGGACGTGACGCCGGTGGTCGGCAACGACAATGCCGACATCGCGGTGCAAAGCGGCGATGCCGCCTATTACTCCGATCGCCTGCATTTCAGCTATCTGGAGAACAACAGCGCCTCGAACGCCGACCGCGACTTCAAGGAAAGTGCCACGGTGACGATTTCCAACACCGGGACGGAGTTGCTGGAAATTCTCGAAGCCGATATCGAAGGACCCTTCGTGCTGCAGGACCCTGCTGCCTTTGACGGCCTGACGCTGGCCGCGGGGGAGTCGCTCGAGGTGACGGTGCTGTTTGACAGCGCGAGCTACGAAGCGCCCACCACCGACGCCGGTGACGGAGTCTTTGAGGGGCGGATCCGGCTGGTGACCAACGACCAGGATTCGCCGGTGGCCGAGATCCATATGGCGGGCTTCTGGCAGGCGCGCGACGAGGGTGGCTGGGAGCCCAACGTCAATGAGGTGTGGGAGGTCTTCGGTCTCGGTAACCGCATCGATGGCTTGCCGACCGAGGGGGGCGGCCAGAATTCCGTGCTCAACGACTTCGATCTGTATCGCCCGATCAATGATGACGAGGTGCTGTCGCGCTACTGGACGCTGGCGGAGGGCGTCAGCGAGGCCACGATCACCCAGCTGGCGGCCTATCACGGCGGCGGCGGGGCGACTCTGGGCATCCACAACCCCGGTGAAAAGGGCGAGGATGTCATCTTCTCCAATCATGCGGGAGACAATAACCAGACGATCCTGCCGGTACTGAGCAATGGCGAATTCGCCAGCGCGAGCTTCGGTCTCGATGACATCCCCGCCGAGTGGGCCGGGAGTGGCGTGTTCGGGATTGAAGTGGCCAATCTGTCCACTGACCCGTCACTCAACCCGTCAGGCGGCGGCACACCGCCGGCAGATGCCGATGGCATCGAGCGCGGCTACACCGTGCGCATGTTCCGGGCGCTGGATGCAGAGGGCAACGTGATCCCCGATACCTATGTGGGCATCATGGATTACACCGGCATCAACTATGACTACAACGACAACATGTTCCTCATCGAGGGGGTGACGCCTGTCTCTGGCGGTGACCTGACGGTGATCAACAATGATGTGCTGCCGTCCAATGATCGTCTGGTGATGTCGCGCATCGAGAATCCGGTCAACAACCAGGTGGTGCATGACGAGGCCACTCTCACCCTGCGCAATGACGGCTTCGAGGACCTGACCATCGATGATGTCGTCGTCAGTGACACGACACTGTTCGAGTTGACCCAGCCGTTCAGTGCGCTGACGCTGGCACCGGGAGAGACGGCGGATGTCACGGTGCGCTTCATCGCTGATGACCCCAACGATGGCAGCCTCTACGAGGCGAGCCTGATCATCACCTCAAGCGATTCCGATGAGAGCGAGAAGGTCATCCAGCTTGCAGGCCTGGCCCAGAACCAGTCCGAGAGCGGTCAGGAGCCGACGGTGCAGGAGATCGTCAACGCCTTCGGCTACTCCACCAACGTGGTGCAGGACCAGATGAACCAGGGAGGCCTGGTGGAGGCCAACGGAGACGAGATCCTGTCCCCGTACTTCCAGCGTGCCGATGGCGATGAACCGATCAAGATCACCCAGATCGCCGCCTATCATGGCCAGGGCGACATCGCGCGGCTGTTCGTGCATGACGTCGACAGTCGGGAGCTCGAAGAGGTCATCGTGCATGACGAGCAGGATGGCCAGACGCTGTTCCCGCGGGCGCTCGATAGCGGCGACCAGCAGGCAGTGGTGAGTCTGGATCGCGATGATCCCTTTGGCTTCTACGCCGAGATATCCGACCGCCAGGGCTATATCTCCTGGTCCGACCCGGATGCCAACCTCTACGAGGACACCATCGATGCCATCGGCAATCCCGGCAACAATCTGAATTGGGATGAAAATGATGGCCACCTGATTCGCGTCTATGTGGCCAAGGATGCCGACGGCAACGTGATTCCGGACACCTATATCGTCATCCAGGACTACGCGGGGGTGAACTACGACTACAACGACAACATCTTCCTGGTCCAGAACGTCACCACCTACGACCCCACCGGCGCGGAAGATGCCGATGGCAACGGGCGTGTGGACCTGTACGACGACGATGACAACGACGGCGTGCCGAACTTCCTCGACACGCCTGATCCGGTCGGACAGAGCGCCTTCAATGACGATCAGACGGCCTGGGCGGTCGGGGCCGATGGCCTGAACCTGGAGGCACGCCTGTTCGACAACGGAGGCCAGGGCGTGGCCTACAACGACACCACGCTGTCCCACCAGGGCGATGGCTTCCGCTCCGATGAGGCGGTGGATATCTCCAACGGCACTCTGGCCATCGGCTATGTCGCCGACGGCGAGTGGCTGGAGTACACCCTGAATGTGGAGACAGCCGGTAGCTATGCGCTGAACTTCTCCGCCTCGGCGGTCTCCGACGGCAAGTCGATCACCGCAGCCTTCGAACAGGACGGCAGCTTCTATACCGACGCCCAGGCGGTGGCGGTGCCGGACACCGACGCCTTCACCAACTTCACCGATGTGGGGCCCTTGACCTTCGAGCTGGAGGAAGGCGAGCAGGTGCTCAGGCTGACCTTCAACGGCGGACAGCTGGATCTGGCATCTCTCGACCTGTCGCTGGTGGCACCGGTGGATGACGGTCAGCAGGCGTTCACCGACGATGGCCAGCCCTGGCAGGTGGGCAGCGAGTTCAGCCTGGAAGCGGTGAATTACGATGAGGGTGGCCAGGATGTCGCCTACAACGATTCCAGCGAGGTACAGCAAGGCAGCAACGTGCGTGGTGAAGGGGTGGACCTGGCCAACGGCGGCACTGCCATCGGCTGGATCCAGGATGGCGAATGGGTGGAATACACCCTCGATGTCGAGCAGGCCGGCACCTATGACATTGCCTTCCTGGCAGCGCGGGGTTCCACCGGTGGCGCGCAACGCACCGTGACCGCGACCTTTGCCAAGGAGGGCGACGCTCCCTATGCCAGCGTCACGCCGGTGGAGGTCGAACCGACCGGTGGCTGGACCAACTATGTGGAAACCGACACTGCCCAGGTGACCCTGGAGGCCGGCGAGCAGGTGCTGCGGCTGACCTTCAACGGCGGCGCCATGGACCTGCAGGGCTTCACGCTGTCCCGGGATGGCCAGCAGGCCTTCAATGCCGGCGGCGTCCCCTGGCAGGTGGATGCCGATGAGGGGCTCACCCTCCAGGCGGTCGACTTCGACGAAGGCGAGCAGGGCGAGGCTTACAATGAGCTCTCCAGTGCTCAGCTTGGCTCGGGGTATCGCGACACCCCGGTAGACACCGTCGGCGAAGGCGAGGCGATAGGCTGGGTGGAGGATGGTGAGTGGCTTGAGTACACCATCGATGTCGAAGAGGCGGGCTCGCACACGCTGTCGTTCGTCACCTCCGCGCCTGACAATGGGCGCAGCATTACCGCCTCGGTGGAGAAGGATGGCGAGTTCTACGATGAGGACAGTGGCACGCTGCCCAATTCCGGCGCCTGGGGCGTCTACGTCGATGGCCCCTCGCTGACGCTGGACCTGGAGGAGGGGGTGCAGGTGCTACGCATCACCTTCAATGGCGGCTCGCAGGATCTGGCATCGTTCCAGATCACGCGTGACCCCGACATCGCCCCGGCCAGCGCGCCAAGCAATACCGCGCTGATGAGCCTAGTCGACGAGGGCGATATCGCCCCGGTCTCCAACGATGAGGAGGTGCCGATGAGTGATGATGTGACCCTTCAGGGCGTGCAGGATGACGCCCCGGGGAGTCTGCTCTGAGAGTGTGACGCAGCACGACGGAGCAATCCGCGACACGGGCGCGGGACGGCAACGGTGACAGGGTGAGATACAAGGCGAGCACTGAGCGCAAGGCGCCTCGCCTGCTGTCACCGTCATCCGTCCCGGCACCCGATGCATGTCACTGCCAGCCTGAGCGTGAGTGAGTGTGAAAGTCAGCACGTCACTCGCGCCCAGGCTGGCAGCGGCGTTTGTGGCGTCAGTCATGCAGGCTGTCTGCTGTGGCATGGTTTATTGCATCGTCAGCCGCATCGTCAGCCGCATCGTCTCTCGCACCGCACCCCGCGCACCCCGCGCACCCCGCGCTCTCGGCGCTCCCTGCCTTGTTTGCCTGTCTGCCTGTCTGCCTGTCTGCCTGTCTGCCTGTCTGCCTGTCTGCCTGTCTGCCTGTCTGCCGACCGGATGATGGATACACACGCATACAGCGTCTGTCATCCTGAACTGTTATCATGCCCGCCTTCAGACTCACCCCATCGCCTGTCGAACCCTCCCCGAACGCCTGATCTCGCGTCATGACGGCTGTCATGTCGTCAGGGGCGTGCTCGGATGACGTCGGGCCCGCCTCCGGGACGCCCGGGGCACGAGATGGCGTGAGGCAAGACCGATTCCGCCTGCAAGAGGATATGAGATGGCTCGTATTGCCATGGCACGCCACATTCTGGTGAAGACCGAGGCCGAGGCGCAGCGTCTCAAGCAGTCACTGGAGCGCGGCCAGCCGTTCGAGAAACTGGCCAAGAAGCACTCCACCTGCCCCTCCGGCAAGCAGGGCGGTGACCTGGGCGAAGTGCGCCCCGGCCAGATGGTCGGCGGCATTGATCGCGCCATCTTCAAGGGGCCGCTCAATACCCTGCAGGGGCCGCTGAAGAGCAAGTTCGGCTATCACCTGCTGGAAGTCTTCTTCCGCGGCTGATGCCTGCTAGGCCTTTGCGGCTCCCCGTATTTCCCGGCGCCAGCGTGACGCTTCGTCACCGCCCACCTTTTTCATTTCAAACGGATATTCCCTCGTGATCTCTACCGCCAATCTCACCATGCAGTTCGGTGCCAAGCCGCTGTTTGAAGACGTCTCCGCCAAGTTCGGGCGTGGCAATCGCTACGGCCTGATCGGCGCCAACGGCTGCGGCAAGTCGACCATGATGAAGATTCTCGGTGGCGATCTGGAGCCGTCCGGTGGTCACGTCATGCTCGAGCCCAACATCCGTCTGGGCAAGCTGCGTCAGGACCAGTTCGCCTATGAGGAATACACGGTGCTCGACACCGTCATCATGGGCCACGAGCGTCTGGCCGTGGTCAAGGCCGAGCGTGACCGCATCTACTCGCTGCCGGAGATGAGCGAGGAAGACGGCATGAAGGTCGCCGACCTCGAGGTCGAATTCGCCGAGCTGGATGGCTACACCGCCGAAGCGCGTGCCGGTGAGCTGCTGATGGGCCTCGACATCCCCATCGAACAGCACCTGGGGCCGATGAGTGAAGTCGCGCCGGGCTGGAAGCTGCGCGTGCTGCTGGCGCAGGCGCTGTTCTCCGATCCTGACGTCCTGCTGCTCGATGAGCCGACCAACCACCTGGACATCAACACCATCCGCTGGTTGGAAGGCGTGCTGACCGCGCGTTCCAGCACCATGATCATCATCTCGCACGATCGCCACTTCCTGAACAGTGTCTGCACCCACATGGCGGACCTGGACTACGGTGAGCTGCGTCTGTTCCCGGGCAACTACGACGAGTACATGACCGCTGCCACCCAGGCGCGCGAACAGCTGCAGGCCGACAACGCCAAGAAGAAGGCGCAGATCGCCGAGCTGCAGTCCTTCGTCAGCCGCTTCTCCGCCAACGCCTCCAAGGCCAAGCAGGCGACCTCGCGTGCCAAGCAGATCGACAAGATCCAGCTCAACGAGATCAAGCCGTCCTCACGCGTCAGCCCGTTCATCCGCTTCGAGCAGACCAAGAAGGTCCACAACAACGCGGTGATGATCGACAAGCTCTCCAAGGGCTTCGACGGCAACACCCTGTTCGAGAACTTCAGCTTCACGGTCGCCGCCGGTGAGCGTGTCGCCATCATCGGCCCGAACGGCATCGGCAAGACCACGCTGCTGCGTACCCTGGTCGGCGAGATGCACCCGGACGCCGGTGAAGTGAAGTGGACCGACGCCGCGGACGTCGGCTACTACGCGCAGGACCACGCCCATGACTTCGCCAACGACATGAGCCTCTATGACTGGATGGCACAGTGGACCGGCGGCGGCGAGCAGGTCGTGCGTGGCACCCTAGGGCGCATGCTGTTCTCCAATGATGACATCCAGAAGTCAGTCAAGGTCATCTCCGGTGGCGAGCAGGGCCGCATGCTGTTCGGCAAGCTGATCCTCAAGCAGCCCAACGTGCTGGTGATGGATGAGCCGACCAACCACCTGGACATGGAATCCATCGAGGCACTCAACCTCGCGCTGGAAAACTACCCGGGCACCCTGATCTTCGTCAGCCACGACCGCGAATTCGTCGGCTCGCTGGCCACCCGCATCATCGAGCTGAAGGCCGATGGCGTGGTCGACTTCTCCGGCACCTACGACGACTACCTGCGCAGCCAGGGCGTCATCGTCTGAGACACGCCGTGACTGGCTAGTCTGCCCGGTCTGACAAGACACCCTCATCGTCTCTGGCGGTGGGGGTGTCTTGTTTCCCATCTCCGGCCGCTGGCTGCGGCAGGCTTCTGGTAGAATGCCGGCCCGCGTGTGTCTGCACAGCCGATTTCCTTTCCTTTCTTCGCTTCACGGAGTGTCCCGCATGGCCACATATGACGTCATCATCATCGGCGCAGGCGCGGCAGGCCTGATGTGTGCCGCCACGGCAGGCTATCAGGGCAAGCGCGTGCTGGTGCTGGACCACGCCAACAAGGCCGGCAAGAAGATCCTGATGTCCGGCGGTGGGCGCTGCAACTTCACCAATCTGGATGCCGGCCCAGCCAACTTCTTCTCGCGCAATCCGCACTTCTGCATCTCGGCGCTCAAGCGCTATACGCCGCACCATTTCCTGGAACTGGTGGAGCGCCATGGGCTGGAGCACGTCGAGAAGAAGCCGGGACAGCTGTTCTGCGCCGATTCCGCCAAGGACCTGCTGGCGATTCTGATGACGGAGTGTGAATGGGCCGGAGCGGAGATTCGCCTGAGTACGCGCATCACCTCGCTGGAGCGCGCGGGCGAGGGCATGCGGGTCGAGACCAGCAATGGCACGCACACGGCAGGGCGCGTGGTGGTGGCCACCGGCGGCATGTCGATCCCGACGCTGGGCGCCACCGGCTTCGGCTACGACATCGCGCGCCAGTTCGGGCTCGAGGTCACCGATACCTACGCCGCGCTGGTGCCGTTCACGCTGACCTCGCAGTGGAAGGAGCGTCTGTCGCCGCTGTCGGGGCTTGCCTGTGACGTCAGCGTCACCGCCGGCAAGGGCCATTATCGCGAACCGATGCTGATCACCCATCGCGGGCTTTCCGGTCCGGCGATGCTGCAGGCTTCCAGCTGGTGGACACCCGGTCAGCCGCTGGACATCGATCTGCTGCCGGGCGTGGATGCCTACGCGGAGCTGCTGGCCCTGCGTGAGCAGCATCCCAAGCGCCAGATCGGCCCCTGGCTTGGCGAGCGCCTGCCCAAGCGCCTCGCCCAGTCGCTGGTCGAGTGGCAGGACGCCGACGCCGGTCGCATCAGCGAGCGTAGTCTCGCCGAGCTCTCCAACGCGCGTCTCGAGCAGCTGGCCAAGGCGCTCAATCACTGGCAGCTCAAGCCGGCGGGCACCGAAGGCTGGCGCACCGCCGAGGTGACCATGGGCGGCGTGGTCACCGACGCCATCTCGCAGAAGGACTTCAGCGTGCGCGATCTGCCGCAGCTGGCCTTCATCGGCGAGGTGCTGGATGTCACCGGGGAGCTTGGCGGCTACAACTTCCAATGGGCGTGGTCCTCGGCGGTGGCCTGCGGGCTGAACTGCTGACCGGCACCTAATGCTCATTACGCCATGATATATATCTATATATCATGGCGGCCATTTAGATATTTGCATAAGCCTGGCGGATGCTGGCTCTGAGTGCAACACCCTATTGAATTGAGGGTGGTGCTTCATTGTGCTTTGCCATCAGTTCATTCATCACCTCGATAGGGCATTTGAAGTCAAAGCGTTTTCGAGGCCGCA
>Ga0114912_1000032_pt1 | contig 98666 bp, 82 predicted proteins | sample MalvirDeepMed_51_FD_89713 | JGI IMG/M metagenome (GOLD analysis project Ga0114912, IMG submission 89713) | Marine viral communities from the Global Malaspina Expedition - Malaspina viral metaG DeepMed_51 | ecosystem: Environmental > Aquatic > Marine > Oceanic | place: Mediterranean Sea...
GCGGCCTCGAAAACGCTTTGACTTCAAATGCCCTATCGAGGTGATGAATGAACTGATGGCAAAGCACAATGAAGCACCACCCTCAATTCAATAGGGTGTTGCACTCAGAGCCAGCATCCGCCCCCATATGAAGATCTTCCTCCCAGCCTATGTAATAGGTCAAACCAGAATTCTTCAACGCTAATATTTCATGTTCAGGCCTACTATTAACCGGAGAGTCTTTAATGCCGATAATATTCTTAATTTTTGAAATACTAAGCAATGTATCGAAATGAATTTCGTTACCTGAAAGAGCGCTTTCATTATAAATCAATATATTAGATTCTGAATGGTTCGATATATCTTGGTAATGCTTAATAATATCATCCTGACTGACCTTTTCTCCAAAAGGAGCAGGTACTACAAGAGCGTAAGGTTGATATCTTAAAGATACATCAATAAGCTTAATTACATCCTTAGTAGTTGTTCTTTCAATACCCACCATAACATTATCTTTCCCAGCGTATTGTACGCTATATTTGAGCATATCTTCCCACAGAAGGTCAGTTAGCTTCCATCCTTCCCCTGATGTAAGACATGGTATAATGCCGTCAACTGTTTCTTTCAGTTTATCGATTATATTATGTACGCTGGATTCACAAATGTGACCGTTACTATCTAGTGGAGTTATTACTGGTGTATATATTTTCTTTTTAATCATTTCCAACCTCATTGGAGTTAAGTAATAAATTTAGGCTATCTAAATACAGTGTATTTAGAGGCGTCGGAAACTCTAAAGCTGAGATTTTATCTTGACTCAAGATTACAACATTATCCCTTAAGCTATAAGTATTGATTAACTTTTTATCTAACGTTATCAGTGGAATATCTTTTAGAACCGTATGGGCTGCTAATATAGATTGAAGCACAGGTAGATGATTAAATCTTGTATCTGTCGGACCAACATAATAGGCCTCATCTGTGTAGCTAACACGATCAAAAGGCATTACAGTATGCAAATAATCCATAAATGGATAATATAAATCTTGTTCATGACGACTTCTATCCCAGATTACTTTATCGCATAAACCGATCTGCTCTAGATTAATTTCTAGACCAGTGCTGATATTCTTAATGATAATATCCACACATAATTTTCGAATACCTTCGTCAACATGGTTCATACCCAAAAATATTGATGCATCAATAATAGGCTTCATTGATTAGTAACCTTAGAGATTGTGTTTTTCATCTCAATCATTGCCAATTTAAATTCACTTGGATCTCGTGCAAGTGCTATTCTGATGTACAATTCACCTTTGGATGGTGTATTCCAATAAAAAAAAGTACCTGGTAAAACATAAACTTGGTTTCGCTCTAATAAAACCTGAAGCTCGCTCGCATTAGGTAAACTACTACCTATTTTAAGCCAAGCAACACTTGTATTAATGAGCGACTTCTGTAGCTCCATATCCAAATCTGATATAGTTTCTTTAAGACATTCCAGATTCTCACTGAGAACATTCTTCACAGATGAAAAACCATCTCGCTTACTGTCCTTAACATACTCAGAGACTAAATTCAGAATAAACGGTGATACATTAAGTAGCACACTAGTATATATAGGATAAATTTCTGATCTAATATCACTGCTACAGATAAGAGTTGCACACTTAGAATCCTGAAGTGGCCATGTTTTCCCTGTATCTTCCATTGCAATATACGAAACACCAGATTCATCTAGAATGCTATACACGTCAGGTCGTGTATATCCATTAGCTAAAATGAAAGATGCAAAACAAAAATCTAGCACCAAAAGCTTTTTTTTATCTACACAGAACCTGATCACCTCTTTGAACAATTCATCATTATTATAAAAAAAGCTAAAACCAGTTGGGTTATTAGGATCAACAAAGAATACTGCTTCACTGTCATTAGAGTAATGGTCTAAATTAGCATAAATTTCATTAACATTAGTTAATGAAGACTCAGGAATAGGAGATAGCTTAACTTGCATATGCTTCATAAGATCATGTAAATTATCAAAGCATGGCTCCACTAAAGCTACGCTCATATTCTTCTTTGCAAGATAAGTGGCAGTAATATGCATTGCGATAGAAGCAGCGTATACTATATATACGTCTTCTACTCTTGATAGCACGCTATTCTGTTTATGCAAAGAAAAGAACTCATTAATAAATATCTCTTCTGATTCTTTTTGTGTAATATCTTGGGATTTATACCAGATATCTGGTAACATGCCGACTATATCACGTTGAGAAGCACTTTGGTTTTGATGTGTATGTGCATCGGCTAGGTTATGCCTACTTTGTAGAGCAATTATTTCGTGTTGTGTAATATCTTTTTTATCATTTGCATGTGTATTTACAATCATGTTATTAATACTCCTAAAATAGGTATATTCTATATAGGAAGCAGAACTGATATCCTGCTTCCATATTAAGTTTGTTTAGCTTAAGGTTTATGAAATCATCGGTGACGCCTTCTCGCTGTCGATATTTAACTTTTTATTAGCATCTATTAAACGACTCTCGGTAATCTCTCCTTTTTTAAACAAACCAAAAAGAATAGTTGAAGCTATATTGTATCTATCTATCTCGAAAAAACTTCTTAAGGCTGCCCTACTATCAGACCTACCAAAACCATCTGTGCCCAGCACATAGTAATCATCAGGCATCCATTTCCTAACTTGATCAACGTACATTTTTGTATAGTCAGTAGCAGCTACAAACAACCCAGTGCTATCCTCGAGAACAGTTTTGATCCAAGGCGATGGGATTTTTTGAGTTGGCGCACGAGCCGTCCTCCTATCAAACTCTTGTGCATCACGCCTAAGCTCATTGAAGCTGGTAACACTCCATACATCTACATCAATATCGTAATCGTTTTTAAGTAGTATAGATGCAGCTATCGCCTCATTAATGATAGTACCACTGCTCATAATATTAGCTTTCAAATTCGAATTATTGTCTATATTTTTTATGAGTCGGTACATGCCCTTGATAACGCCAGTCTCACAACCTTGTGGCATTTCTGGTTGCTCATAGTTTTCATTCATGACTGTAAGATAATAGAATTTATTTTTACCCTCTTCATACATTTCTTGTAAACCATGTTGGATAATAATAGCCAATTCATAACCAAAAGATGGGTCGTAGGTAGTACAGTTAGGAATCTGTGTAGCTTGGATATGACTACTACCATCTTGATGCTGAAGACCTTCACCATTAATGGTTGTTCTCCCAGCCGTACCGGCAATTAAGAAACCTTTAGCCAACATATCTCCTGCAGCCCAAGCAAGATCACCGACACGTTGAAAACCGAACATTGCATAAAATGTATAGAATGGAATCAGTGTAATACCATGATTAGCATAGGCCGTACCTGCAGCAATCCATGAGGACATAGCACCTGCTTCAGTGATACCTTCCTCAAGAATTTGTCCTTTTTTGTCTTCTTTATAAAACATTATTTGTCCAGCATCTGCTGGCTCATATTTTGGCCCATCTGCAGCATAAATACCTAACTGCCTAAACATACCTTCCATACCAAAAGTACGCGCTTCATCAGGAACAATTGGTACAATTATCTCACCTATTGTTTTATCTTTAGCCAAACCACTCAATATTTTTACAAATGCCATAGTTGTAGAAATTTTTCTATTTCCACTTCCTTTCAACTGAGTTTTAAATATCTTATCATCCAGCCTGGGTACTTTAATAGTATCTTCAGCTACTTTTCTTTGAGGTAAATAACCACCTAATTTCCTTCTAGCTTGATGTAGATATTCGATTTCATCAGAATCTGAATCAAGACGATAATATGGCATTCCGTCATTTAATTCTTCATCTGATATAGAGATACCTAATCTATCTCTAAGCTGCTTTAGTGCCTCAAGATTCATAGACTTAATATTATGGGCTTCCATATCAGCTTCACCATGAGCGCTCCCCATAGCATAGCCTTTCACAGTATGCGCTAATATAACTGTCGGATACCCATTTTTATTATTTACAGCTCTAGAATAAGCTGCATTAATCTTTAAAGGGTCATGCCCTCCTCTCTTCAGAGCATAAATCTCCTCATCACTCATACTTTCTACTAGCTTGAGTAACTCTGGATATTTACCAAAGAAATTTTCACGAATGTACTTACCACCTTGAGCTCTAAAGTTTTGGTATTCACCATCTACTGTTTCATTCATACACTGTTGTAAGAGATTAGAATGGTCTTGAGAAAGTAAATCATCCCAATTACTACCCCAAATGTTTTTTATGACATTCCAACCAGCTCCGATAAATGTAGACTCTAGCTCATCTATAATTCTCGAATTGCCACGTACAGGCCCATCTAATCGCTGTAAGTTACAATTAACAACAAATATCAGGTTATCAAGCTTTTCACGACTCGCCAGATTTAATGCACCGAGAGCTTCAACTTCATCACACTCACCATCACCTAAAAAGGCCCAGACGTTTCTATCTTTGCCTTGTGTCAGTTCACGATTCTCAAGATATTTCATTAATCTGGCTTGATAAATAGCTTGAATTGGGCCTAAGCCCATAGAAACAGTTGAGAACTGCCAATAATCAGGCATAAGATAAGGGTGAGGATAAGAGGAAAGTCCTTGACTTCCTACTTCCTGCCTAAAATTATCTAGCTGATTTTCTGTTAATCTACCTTCTAAATAGGAGCGTGCATAGATACCTGGTGCAATATGACCTTGAAAAAATACTAGATCACCATGGTCGTTGGTATTGGGAGCTTTAAAATAGTGATTAAAACCGACTTCATATAATGTAGCGCTAGACATATAACTAGCCAAATGCCCGCCAAGACTCTTGTCAATAGCATTTGCCCGTACAACCATAGCAATTCCATTCCAACGAATTGCAGACCGTAACTTCTTTTCAATATGTAAGTTACCTGGATAATTAGGCTGATCAGAAACAGATATAGTGTTAGAATGTGGGCTATTTATTAAAAGAGCTTTATTTACTTTTTTAGCCCCACCACTAGTTAACAAGTTTTTGAGTATAAATTCAGCCCTAGATACACCTTCCACACGGATAACCGACTCTAAAGCATCAAGCCACTCTTTCGTTTCTACTATATCAATATCCTGTACTATAGTATTCATCATGACCTCGAAATTTTCTTGACTATATCGATTCAAGATTAGGGCTAAACATGACCCAACGTTTGGTCTGTACTAAATTAATATTGACAAGCGGCATATACAAGGGTTACAAAATAGAATCACTTTCCCAGATATGAGATTATGAACTTAAATCATCTTAGTATTTTTATCGAAATTGCGAAGCATAAGACTATGGTGAATGCCTCAAGCTCATTAGGTATTCCAAACTCAACAGTTGGGCGACAATTAGCTCAACTAGAGTCAGAACTAGGAGTTCGTCTTTTTTCTAGAAACACTCGTCATATGAACTTAACCCAAGATGGGAAGGACTTATTTGAAAGGACCGTACACCTCATTGAAAAACTAAATGAAGTGGAGAATGATTTTTTTTATACAAAAAAAGAGCTTTCAGGTAGAATTAATGTCTCAATACCCAATGAATATGGCAGTTTATGGTTTGCAACATGTATTGCCAAATTTGCAAAATCGTATCCACTTGTATCAATCAGTTGCAGTACTTCCATGGCCTCAGTGGACCCCATAAGTGAGGAAATGGATTTATCAATCATATATCATAGAGGTATACCCAATGATAGCTCACTTGTAATGCAGAATTTAGCTACAATACCAAGTGTAATTGTTGGTTCAAAAAATCTAATTGAAAAGCATGGCTTACCAACAAATATTACTGAATTAAAGAAGTTGCCGTGTATATCTACTTGGCATGCACTTAGAGCTAACCCTTGGCACTTTATTGATATAAATGGTGATAGTGTGTCTCACAAGATAAAAAGTGTTTATCGTGCAGATAGTACTAACCTTATCATATCTGCAGCTATTGAAGGCGTAGGATTTGCTATAATCCCACGCCTTTTCTGCAAACAATATATAGACCAGAACGTACTTGTAGAGGTTGACATTGGGTTGCAACCAGCCCCACTACACGTTGCAGCTGTACTTCCGGATAGAGTCTTAAATTTAAGGACGAAGTATTTTCTAGAAAAAATTAAAAAAACTATGATAGAGATCTTAGATACGTAAAAGACTATATTCATTTACTATCTTCTTAAATTTACTCATAGACAATAAATCAAATCTCATGAGGTGATATATAACCTTATATATCATCTCATGAAAATCGATAGAAGAAATTTCTTTTATATAACCAAGAGCAATAAAATTATTATCGAAATATTTTAAAAGCTGTTCACTTATGCGTGAATCATAACGTGTCATAGCTATTGTAGGACGATCGTCAAAAAGCTTTCCATCAATATTGCATAAGTTATTGTCAACTAGAGAGTTTAAATAAGCATCAGAATCTTTACTACATAATAACCTTGAGGCAATTGTATAACTTGGACAACTCCATATTTCCACAGTAATATTTAATTTTTTATATATCCAATTAGCAACTCGCGAGGCTACCAAGAGAGTATACCCACTCGCAATTATTTTAAAATCACAAGTGTCTGACCCTAAGCTATTATAAAAATATAAACCACCAGCTACATCTTTATCATGAGGAATTAAATTAGAATCCAAGTCATCGGTAATCTCATTATGAGCACTAGTATACACTATATAATCTTTTTCCTTGATATTAAGCCCTAAATTGATGATTGCATTAAACTCAAACGCATTTGCTGGATCGTAAGGCAAAATATGCGAGTCTGAAGTTAACTCTAGAGGCAGGTACTCTCTAAGCCATTTTGATTTAATGTTGGTAGTACAACCTTCCTTATTAACTATTACAATGGTATTTCCTTGAATTTCTTTAACCTTCTTTATATCTTTTAAGTTATAAAACTCTCCGTCATAGATATATTTATCTTTCTTGCTATTTGTTGCGAAGTAGTCGCCCCATAAAGAAGTTAGCAAATTATCACTACAAGATATATTATCCGTTATTATTGTGAACGGTAATATCTCTTCTGCGTCAGACACTTGATGAATAATGCTATCAAATTCTTCACTTGGGCTTTTCACTTTACTTTTAAAATACATTCATTAATTGCCGTCTTGAGTGTGGTGTTAAATATAATCTAATTTTATTTCATGGCAGTCAACACATGATCAGCACAGGTAATGGGATTCTTATTCCCATTTTTGATAAACGTATATATAACAATTGAACTAATTTATTGTGATTAACCCACATCGAAAATAATTGTTTTAAATTAATATTTAATGCTGAATTTAAGCAACGAAAGCAACATAAACAGTAGCTATGACTAGAGAATACTATCCTATAAGTGAAAATCCGATAGCTGGCAGTTATATACACTTTCAAAGACGGTCATTCGTTTTACTAGTAATTGTAAGGTGCCGGATGATCGGATTTCACAACGAAGCTATCCTTTGTTAGTCTCGCGTGAGCTCATCAAGCAATTTATTCAGGAAAGGCTTCATGGACATCAAGCTGCATAAGCAAGCGACGACGACACCGAAAATTCGTGCCGACATCCAAGCAGCTCCTGCCGGCTTGACCAACAAAGATCTTGCTCGTCAGTTTGGGGTCAGCGTCTCAACTATTCAGCGCTGGCGTTATCGTGATGATGTCCTGGATCGTTCTCACACACGTTATAACCTACTGGCCACTCTGACCTCAGAACAGGAAGAGATAGTCATCGCCGCGCGTGAGTTACTACGGCTGGGACTCGATGATCTACTTGTCGTTGCTCGTGAATTCCTGAACCCCAAACTGTCACGTTCCGCGCTTCAGCGCATGCTCAAACGGCGTGAAGTGCCAACTCTCGCCAAGCTGTCGCGTCGAGACGCGGAAGGCGACGAGAAGCCTAAGCATCGGCCTTTCAAGGGTTTTGAGCCCGGGTATGTGCACATAGATATCAAGCATCTGCCCCAAATGCCTGACGAAGATCACAAGCGTTATCTCTACGTCGCGATTGATCGTGCCACTCGGTGGGTGTATCTGGAGGTCAGATCAAGTCAATCTGCAAAGGATGCCCGGGCGTTCATGAAGCGTGTGGAAGAGGAGGCTCCCTTCACGATTCGAACCGTGCTCACGGACAATGGTAAATCCTTTACCGATCGCTTCACCGTGGGTGGCGAGCGTAAGCCCAGTGGGCATCATCTTTTCGATCAGGAATGTCAGAACCATGGCATTGAGCATCGACTGATCAAGCCAGGCAGACCCCAAACGAACGGAATGGTGGAGCGCTTCAATGGGCGTATCAGCGATGTGCTGGCGACTCGGCGTTATGGCTCAAGTGAGGATTTAGAACAGACGCTCGAGCGTTATTGCTGGCTCTATAACCACCACATTCCTCAGAAGGCACTACACCACAAAGCGCCTATAGCAGCAATAAAGGAATGGCAGGTCGAACGACCGGAGTTGTTTACTCAAGCTGTAATCAATCAGACGGAACCCGACAAGTAATATTAATTAATTCATCACTAAGTGCCTATTCAAAAATAATCGTGTCCTCAATTCCACAACTTCGAGCAGATGCTCAGATAATAGATACACACTCAGTGGCAGCCATGCATACATCACCAAACGCCACTTTAGCTCGATTAGATTCAGCTCGGGCGAGTACGCAGATAGGTAGATCAATTACACAACATTGCGACATCTATTCGCTGATCTTCCACCTGAACAACTTGGTGCGATGCATGCTGGCATTCCAACACCACAACGGCGAAAAATCAGGGACTTTCTGAGCGGTAAACCGCTCAAATGCATAGATGACCATCCCAGTAGTCACGGGGTCGGTCACAGACCAATAGACCAACTTGCCTGCTCGTCTAAGGGACCCCAGTACATTCAGCCCTGAATTTAAGCAATAAGCGCAGCACCTACGATATCCAGGCCTCCTAAGTATTCCCTCAGAAATACCTGCGCCGGTGTCCGATCGCCGAGCGGTTTTGAGGATGGTCATTCAGCTACTCGATCACCTTGCGTAGTTCTGCATTGCTGGCTTGGCGGAAATCCGTTCCTTTGGGGAAGTACTGCCGTATCAGGCCATTCGTGTTCTCGTTGGACCCACGCTGACCGGAGCAGTCGTGATCACAGAAGTACATCGCCGCCGTCACGGCCTTGGCCACCGCTTCGTGGCCGGCGAATTCCGAGCCTATCCAGCGTAATAGTTTGGACCGCTTCCCAACGCGGCTTCAGCAAGCGGATCATACCTGCTTGCGTCATCTCGGCCGATATCTTGGGAAATCGTGCCACCAGTGGAGCCGCAGCGAGGCTCATGACCAGCCTGATCGCTTGTGGCCCTGTATCACGGTATCGCCCTCCCTGTGGCCGATGAAGCGTCGATCATCAACCTAATCTGGGCGGTGCTCGGTCCCGACTCGGTTTGGGATCTTGCCCAACCCGGCTAGTAGCTTCCGCGCGGTGCTTATTGCGGCGTTCGGGTTGACGGAGATACCGGCAAAGATCACCAGCCCGTGCCTTGTCGTCCCAGATCAAGGAGTAGATCTATTGATGGCTGACACTAACCCCGGGCAAGGGGACGCCGATGATCACTGAGGGTCTGGGCCTGCTCGGGATTATAGCCATCAGCGGTAACATTGCGACGAGTCTCACGGCTGGAAGTGCTGTTGTAGAGACTCAGCTATCTACCGAACTGGCGCTGGCCCTCCTGCCTCTACCAATGCGATCCAAGGTACTACGGTTATTACTTGAATTCAGGAATCTAGGAATGTAATGAAATAATCTTTACTTTATTTAGTATCGAGATTTGGCACACCTGCGTCCTTTGAGATTTTTTTGATATCCTCATCAAGCCTTGAAAATAACTTTATGAATTTATCTAAATCACCTTCATCGCTCATATTGTGACGAGCACAACAATATGCAACAGCTTCCACAAATGTTCTTGTTACAATTCTTGACATCATAACTGAATAAGAGCACGCTTCAAACGCCATAGACTTTCGAGCTTCGAAAGAGAGTTGAAGCGCCATCATATGAAGAATTGTATCTTCTGCTGTCATATGACTAGAACCACTTAAACGGTGGTAAATTGAAAAATATTCACCAGTTTTACCTAGCTGTTCAAAACGCTTGAACAACGAATTATACCAAAGATCATTGTATTCACTAGGCTTCACTGAAAAATTGTTTTTAGCGAGCTCTATATAGCTTTCATAATATGCAATAGCACTTATACGTTCATCGATCAAAGGGATGACCTCGGACGCATATTCTTTATTAGTTGCTTCTACTCTCCATTCTTCTAGCTTCCTAATATGTTCGTTATGCCACTTAGCCATGTAAGCAGTGATTGTGCGTTCATCTCCATGCAAAGCCATGAACATCAAGTTTATGGAAGACTCTTGAACGACCCTGGCGAGTGCTTCCGAACTAGTAAAGCATTGAGTTGCAATACAACAAAGCATACCTTCTACTTGCTCATAGATTCTAGCAATAAGATTGAGATGAGCATGTACACTAAAACCTTCTTTTTCGGTTTTGTTATTAATATTTGCTATAAAATTATAAGATATAGTATTGGCTTCTGCTGCACACTCTAGGGCAACTTTAACTTTTGATAAGTCTAGCTTTTTATCTAATCCTTTCTTTTTTCTAAACTTTTCCAAACGATTCATTTGAACCTCTTAAAAAAATAACGAGAGCAACGGAACTCAACGTAGCTCAGCGTCTAAAAATGAGTGGGAGACGACCGAGGACCTGGCTGAAGCTTACAATACGATATTTAGAAACCGGCGGCACGCATTCGCTGCTCCAGTTCATTCAGAAATGGCGAGCGCCCGCGACTCATCGGACCATATCGCCCCTCAACGTACCCTGAATACAACATATGAACCTCGTCGCGTGCACGTGTGAGACCCACGTAGAAGAGCCGGCGGCTCTCGCGCAATTTCTCTGGACTCTCGTTTAGCCATGGGAAATTTCCAAGGTCGAGACCAACCATGATAACTACGTCGTACTCGCATCCCTTAGCAGAGTGGAATGTCAGTAGATTCAAATGATCCGGCGAGCCGTTTCGCCCACCCAGACTGGCAATGTCGAGATTAGCCAGTACTCCGCCTGTGGCGAGCGCCTCAGTCATGCGGTCCAGTTGCTCTTTCTGATCAGCAAGCACTAACTCCGCAGCCAAGAGCCGATCTACGATGCCGTCACGCAACGAAACAACGAAATTAAGTGCAGGCTGCTGGTCGATCCTCAATCTCCATAGCAAAGCGGTCAGCTCTTGACCCTCACGTCGTGCCTGAACATCATCCAGATTCTCCCGATGAAATGCGAGATAACGGTCGATCAACCCGCGCAGTTGTGGGCGCCCGATACGCCAGCCACCAGCGCACCAACTCGCACAGTCTTCCACCCAGCTTGTCAGGGCAACCTTACGATAAGGTGCGGAGTTGTCCACACGGATGTAATCGAAACCACCGGCTGCCACCGCTTGGGCCATAACATTCCCTGCGCGATAGTCCTTATAAAGGATTGCGATATCGCTCAGCGTTCGACCCGGTTTAGAGGCCAAGGCAGATGGAATGATCTGTGCGACAGCATGCGCGGCCTGGTCTGGCAGACCACCAGGGCGTGGCACGAACTCTATGGTCGCCTCGCGAGTGGAGTCATTCGCTCGATAACCACGAATCTCACCTAATGCCATCTCTGAAGCACTGACGATACCTGCGCATGAGCGGTAGTTCAGTTGAAGCCTGACCGGTTCGATATCGTCACGAGCAGCTAGCTCCATGAGCAATGAGCCATCAGCCCCCGTAAAGCCGTATATTGACTGGTCCGCATCGCCAACTGCGAACAAGCGTACGCCACCTTCGAAAACCAAGCGCTTGACGATGCAATGAAGCGCGACTCCTAGATCTTGGTATTCATCTATTGCCAGCACCGGAAATTTAGCCTGTACTAAAGGTAGCACCCAATCATGCTCGGCGATCAGACGATGACCGAAGATAACCATGTCATCGTAATCGATTAACCCCTCTTGGCGTAATGCTGTTTCATAAGCTTCGGCCCAAGCGGCGAGTTCCTCCTCACTACGCCAGTCGTCGCTGTTTCTATTTAGTACGGATCGGCGATGCCGCCCTAGATCGATTTCTTTGTAAGGATGATTAGGCCCAAAGAGTCTGTCCCCGGATTGTCTGATCAAACGGTTTCTTATGTTCTGGGGTGCTACCGAAAGCGGAAACTGAAGAGGTAGACCAGCTAAGCGCCCATAAGGCATTAGCAGATGGCGCAGACAGAACCCATGGACGGTGCCAATGAATAGGTTCGGCATCTCTCGCACCCCCAGTACTTCGAGCCTACGCTTCAGTTCGCGCGCACACTCGTGACTATAGGTGATGCACGCAGCACCACGTGGGGCCCGAACGTCTTCAGCTAAGATGCGAGCCAACTTCAGCACGAGCGTCTTAGTTTTTCCACTTCCCGGGCCGGCAAGCACAACACAGTGCCCTTGAGAGTTATACGCTGCTAACTGGCCGGGATTTCCAGCCAACTCCGCTGCCTGAGCCAAGTAGGCCTTACTGACACTATGCGACCACATCACGGATACGCTCCAGTGCTGAACGAATGTAATCAGGACAAACGTCCTCCGATACTGAGGATGCAAGCGACTGAGCGAACCGTCCTTTTCCAATTCTTTCAATCCACTTCAATAACCTTTCTTTGTTTACATGGTCGGGATCATCTACCCACTGCTGTAATGCTGCTTGGGCGAGTGGCGCCAACCTCAGTTCTCGTGTGATCACCTCTTGCATCGCATTGGCCAGTCCGCTGGCGAATAGTTCCGGTTCCAGGGTGTCGTCGTTCACGAAATATCCGTAATTTTTGGCAAGCTCAGTCACCTCGTCCGTATCCATGTTGCCGTGGACTAACTCATCTCCAATCACTTCAAGCAGGGTGATCAGTCGCCTGCGTACCAGCGGAGTCCCGCCGGTTATAGGATCACGATCCGTGAGGATCACGTGAGGAATATCCAATCCTCTAGGGCCTAGGAGCTTCACATACGGAGTAAAGTTGGTCCCACCGATCGAACATACGGTGATCCCAAGCATGTCGAGTGAAATATCGAGCGACTCGGCGAAAGCGGGGACTAGAAATCGTTCCGCGTCGCCTTCGACTAGAATGACGCCTCGTGAAAAGAAAATCTCGCCGCGTGTGACATCAATATAACGTTGAAGATCGTCTTCATCTCTCTTTGAAAAAGGAGCTTTTGCCGTCGATACTGCGACAGTCTTGCCGTCAACCGCGTGATGGCGTAACAAGACAATAGATCTGATCGGTGCAACGCTTGAGATATGTGGGGAGTGAGTGGTGAGCACTGTCGTCATCGGAGGTTTCACCTCTCCCACTTGTTCGGAGCCTAGGAAGTAGCGATAGATAAGACGCTGAACGTGCGGATGCAGGTGCGCTTCAGGCTCCTCAACTACAAAAAATGTGTGGTCACGTTCTCCATCGGTAACGAGACGATCAAGTTCAAGGCTCTTCAGGGCCAAGAAGATGAGGTTTGCCGTTCCTAAACTGGCATCGCCAACGCCGCGAACTCGATTATCAATCAGCAACCGTAGGCTGCGCAGCAGTGCATCCACGCGACTTGGAGCAAGCCCGAGCGACAAAGGGACGGTATGCTGCTTACCAGCAATGGCCATCAACCGCTCGCTGATTCGTTCTGCTGTCGCCACTACTTCATCGTGATCAGCTAGTTCTCGATGTGCTTCGTCGATATGAGTTTGGATCTCCTCACGGGCCTCATCGTCCAATGTCGCGGCAAGATCTTCAATAAGCGGCCTCAGCGGAGAATTGCGCCAGCTTGCCAAATCTTTCTCTGCATCACGCAGCGCCACCTGAACATCTATCGGCAACATACGGCGAAGTAAGCCACCGACGCGCATTTCAGGATCATTACCGCCAAAGATTACATACTCATAGTCTTTTAGTGATTCAGGGGCGCGTCCCAGTCCGGCTTTTGGCTGAAAGCGATAGGTGATACGAGCAACCATAGGAGGGCCTGGGTCAATCACGCAATCGTTAAGATGGGCCATCAAGCGAGGGTCATCGGTGAAATCCATCAAATCCACTGAGACCTCAACTATCTCACCGACCTTGTTCGCGCTCAGTCCATCCCAGAAATGTTCTAGCCCTAGGTGCCTGTCGCGTTCGGACAACCCCGGATCAAGGATCAATTGTAGGCCACGGATAAAGTTGCTCTTTCCGACCTTATTCTCTCCAACTATGACGATGCTTTCATCTGTTTCAATATCTATATCAGAAAAATTCGCGAAATTAATCAGCCTGACCCGGGAAATTCTCATCAGTCTATACCATTGGTTATTAGTTAATTTTGATAGTGATAAGACTTAGGCTTAGCCTACTACCGAGATTACAATTTTCTAGAAGCTCACGCAGTGAAGTCACGACAAGTTCATCTTGGACCAGTGTAAAGGCTCAACCGCCCCATGCACCCTAAACTCAAACAATAAGCATAGCACCTTCATTTTTTAGGAGCCAGTATAGATATAACAATGTGTATTAGAAGCTATTGATGCACATTAGATTATGCGAAAAAATTGGGTGACGGGCTAAACGTCTACAGCATGATCTTTTAGGCATCTGTTCTATCTACGGATAAAAGCCAAGCTGGCTTTTCATGTGTTCCATGTATGGATCATTCTGTGGAGCTGGAATCTGTCTCTCAGATTGCTCACACAGCTGTTCTATACAATTTACCATTTGCAAGATCAACACGATAAGATTGGGAATACCCATACATGTAGGGTGCCGGATGATCGGATCGCCCATAGAAGTTATCCTCTTAGCAGCCATAGAGCTTCTACAGCAATTCACCCGGTACCCGACACTTAGAAATATTGCCTGAATATATAGAGGTTTGTCTTCCACACCCAGTGGCGGAAAATTCGTTAAGCTCCTGTATAAAAACAGATTAACATATGACAAGTTATTCAAAGTCTACGAACATTAAAAAATCCTGCACACGATGCTCATAGGCTTACAAGTAAGCAATTCGCTAAAATATCTTCCAAGCTACCTTCTAAACTGAATTAACGGTCGATCCAATTCCGATTGAGATACGCCATGCATATCTGCATTGGCCTGCCATGTAATGAAACGCTCAAGTAATTTCTTATTAACCATTTTTAGCTGCTGGTTAGCTTCAGTCAGCTTTTCAATACGCTCATTTGCTTGCTGAATATCTTTAACCCAGCCTGGTTTAGAAGTTGATGATTTAAGCGCAGCTTTGCGATCCTTCATTGCCATATCTATCGCTGGCAGCTTCATCAAAGACTGGCGAGCACGACTAATATTGAGCTTAATTTTGCAAGCTTCGACCAGAAGAGGCCAGGTCAGCTTGGGTTCAGGCCACTCTTCAATTAGCTTGATGATATTGGCTTCATCTTTCTTAGTTAAATGTCCCATAATTATACCTCAATATCGTCTAACATTACTGACAACTCATCCAACGACGGTAGCGGCTCATTTTTCGCTTCAATGATGTTGGCATCCATCAGCCCTGCCATTGCTGCGGCATTGCTTGTCAGTGTCCAACCATTATCGACGTTCCATACGATGTCGCCGTTTTCGAGTTCGGGGTTTTCCAGGGTTCGGATCAGAGCGTTACACTTGTAGAGATCCATACCTACTTGTTTGACCCACTCAGAGGCCCCAAAGATATCGCGAGACTTCGCATCGAGCGCTTTTTCATAGCGGCGCTTAAGGTCCGCACGTTCTTCTTTGAGATTTGCGAGCTTCACATCATCACCCTTCACACAACCCAGCTTTCCGCATGTCAAGCAGGCCCCCATTTTCGGGCAGGGTTCGGAGGCAAAGTTGTGAATACAGATACCAACATGTGACTGATGGATGACTAGGTCTTGATCACACTCATGAAGTTCTCTCACATCACTGAGACTCAAAGGTTGGTTAGTTTTGATTTTCTCCAGTCGCTGAGTAGCGTTGCTAGACTTTGTTTTGGGGTGATATTGCGCAACTCTTTGGGTACGTTCCTCAACGGTCTCATGATTATAAACTGAACCCATAGTAGTGCGTCCAGAAAAAGCATCGATCAACAGTTGTGAAAGGCCTGCTCTGTGCATTTCAGTATTCAATTCGTGACGAAAGGTATGCGTTTTTACCGTCACGCCCATATATCCATGTCGCTCGAAAATACTTTGAATTTTCTTAGAGGCTCCTAGTTGTCCCACTATTCGGCAAGGGTTTGCAGCGATCTCCACTCCAAAACCATGGAGCTTGCTGGATCTATTATTTTCAAATTTAGAAAGACTACCCGTTCGCACCGTAAACAACGCATCACGGTATTTTACGCGTTTTTTACCGTCTTCGACGGGTGTAGTGTAGGGAAAGTCTCTCGATAAATATTTAGCTCTTAATAGTACATTTAGCTTGCGCAATGTAATAATTGCTCTATCGCAAAATTCAAAATGGTTTAGCTTTCCATTCACATAAACCCTTTTCCCCTTACTAGTATCCCATCCAGTTCGAAACTCATCTATTAACCTCAGTGCCTGAGGACTTAAAGCCTTATTTTTCTCTACAGAGTCCAAGAACTTTTTTTTAAAAATAGTTCGTGGTGAATTAGGATAATTAAACTGCAACTTTAGCGCTGCACAGGCTTCACCATACGAGAGCGGATCATCTGGGCCTTTCAGGGGCACACCTTCATGCGGAGGAAATTCATCAGGATGATCTTCTAGCCATGCAGCATACGTTCGCGCCTCCTCAGTGATCGGTGTAAGCAGCTTAACAACACGTTCCACTGAAGACTCCATGCCGGTCACAACTGGTTTAATTGTCGCTCCAAAGCCCTTTTCAGAAAACCATCTTAGGAACATGCGCTGACCGCCACTAGTATCATCTTTAAATACCACACAATCACGCTCAACATCGGCTAATTCACCAACACGACTAGGCTGACTGAGCAAGAGGGCGCACGCTGAGACGGTTATAATGTCCAGTGGACTAGTCAGGTCGTTATTAAATAGCTCACCCAAGGCAAGAATGGATTCGCGGCTCGGCATTTTTTTTTCTCGATTAATCTTCTGCTCCTTCAGCGTACCTGAGTTCTTCAGTCGCAGCGGTGAAGTCCATCGAATAGGTTTCGCGAGCAACCCTTTATCCTTCATTAGCTGGACTATCTGTTCGAGACTCTTGCTCTTTCTGTATGCATGATCACCGTCAGGATAACTGACTTTGAGGTGTTCACAAGCCCTGTTGCAGATAGCAGCCGAAACTCTTGTCACGTCTCTTTTCCCAGTTAATTCGACTAGTGCAACCTCAAGTTTTCTAGCAGCGGTGAGCCAGACCATTACCGATTCACCACCTCGATATACCTTGTAGTATATGACTAGTGCTTTGACGAAATCCAAGAAAGGCGGCTGCATATATTTCCTGTGTTTCATCTTCGCGTATCTAGGTGACCCATGCGCAGTGAAGGCGCATTGTTTAATACCAAATGTATGCCAAGAGTCCATATCCCACCGAATCCCAGCATGGACTCGCTTATTAAGAACAGCCTTTTCTAAAGTGGATTTTGCCCATTCTATAAAGGCATCCAATTGCGCAGCAGATTTAAGATGGCTCTGAGGCTTAAAATCAATGACCTTACTCATGTGACATTTCCGCCTACCTTGGTCGATTCACGCAGCTCGCTGCAATCGAGAATTACCTTGCGACACGCTAGAATGGCACGGTCCCAGAGCACACCCGTGGTTTTATCGATGGCGATGGTTTGTGCACGACGATACTCCAGTCTCTCAAGTGCATTGCTGTGATCCGCGTCCAAGAGTGGCTGAAATTTACTGCATCCATAACAAGTAAATGGAGTATCCAGATGGCAAACTGTATCGGCACCACAGATGGCCAAATCCTCAATCTGGCGGTCTACACGATCTCCATTTTTGGCAGAAGCGCGATCCGTCACGATGCTGCCCGTAAAAGCTTTCACGACCAGCGCGAGATGATCGTTCATCTTCTCGTCAATCAGCTTCATCAACTCAGCCGATACCGCTCGGTATTTACGGACGGTCTGTGTATTAGAATGCATCAATGCGCTGGCGATTGACCATTCATCCAGCCCTGCGTTCGAGAGATCGGTACCGAGCGTATGTCTGAATCGATGGCCCCTGCTAATTTTCAACGGCTGATGGGTGCGCGAAGAAATGGGGAAGTCAGGCATACTCTCCATTTGCAACAGCCAAGACCTTATAATACCACCGGAAGTATGAAACTTCGCCTGTGGTTTCTGCTCCAACGCATTTTGCCCAGGCAGGTCAACTATTACGGGGATCAGCTTACTATCACCTCCTTTCTTGTCCAGTTTGCGATGAAAGAGTGGTACATGCGCAATCGCCTTATCCCAATCAGCTCGACCAGGATATTCCTGCTCAAGTCGAGCGAGGACAATCGACCGATAGGCCTGCACGGTCTTATAAAGATCCTCATCTAAGCTGTAGGTCTCATGCTTTTCTCTCCATCCCGCATCATCATCTCTCTGCTTCGCCCAGAAGATTCGAATCTGGTAACCCCTCTCGGTTTTGATAAAGTCGTCAAAAACCATCATGCGCAGTTGCGTACCACGCTGTCCGTAGATCATTGCCAGACATAAATAGAGGTAGCGTTCGGGGTCTAAGTTGCCGTGACAGAACTGCTCATGCCCCCAATGGTGTAGGGCGTCTTGCTCCATCTGCGTGAACGGCCCCTGTTCAGGATCCAAGCGCAAGATGACATCGTTTACGCACAGCTTCTTCCTGGGTACCGCATTATAAGCATCAATCAGAGCTTGCGAAGGTCGCTTTTCAAGCGATTCACACTCTTGCCAAAAACTCATAAAACTAAAAAGCGAAGAAAAATCGCCAATACTAAATCGCTCTCGCAAATCTAAAAGATGATCCGGATTGAGTGGATTTAATCCTGCCTGTGCAGCACGTGACAAAATTGAAGCATTATGGCAGAGAGTGCTATGCGCGACCTCCGCCATACGGTAGGCCAAGGCGGCGTGTAACCAACGTTGCCAGTCAGATGGGATACAAGCGATTGCGGCTTGCCAGTTGACCGCTTCACGGGTTGAACTATCAGAACGCCAAAACGGTTCAGAGGGAGTAAAAAATACGCCACATTTAGCAAGTCGCGGTGTATTCAGCCAAGCATCGAGAGTGTTCTCCGTCGGAACTTCAAGTGAAGCAGCTTCTATGTTCATTCTGCGTTTCCTGTGTACATTTTAGTTTCAAAACTTTCTCGGGCTGCCTTGAATTTATTAGACCGTAATTTAATCGCTTTATCTGCTTCTTCTTTCCAAAACTTTGCACCGTAGAGGTTAGGCATATTCGATTCAGGACTCCACCCAAACATCCAAGTTAGAGTTTTTTGAACTTGGGTTGTGCGATCCTCTGGCGTAAGCTTTTCAAGATCTTCACGCATGCTTTCAAGCATCGTGAAGACCGAGTCATGCCTTAAAATATGAGGATGAATGTGAGCCAGCCCAGGTACTACCTTGCCGACTCGTGGGAAAATGCCATCCAGCGCTTTGATGCTTAGAGGGTTACCTTCATTTCGCCTGTGAGATACAAGCAAAAAAGGATGCTTTTTCGCTTCAGACGGTTTCTTTTTCATGATCCGGTAAGTGTCTACATATTCCTTTAACGCCCATATAAGATCATCACTAATTTGCAGTATACGTTCGTGGGTTTTGAATTGAGGTGCCAGAGCACGCAGCTCGATCTCCTCGTGCTCAAGATTAACAATTGAGAGTTCCCCGGTGTGCCAATGAATATCGCCGATCTTAATCAGAAGCATTTCGGAACGACGTAATCCCACCTCAAGCCCAAGGAGAAGGATAATATAATTACGCAGCCTCAGCGATTTATTTGCGAAGGGACTCTTGGAACTTTCAGGATGCATGACATCCAATAATCGTTTACGCTCATGATTATCTAGTCCTTTCATCTCTTCGTTTTTTCTCTTCCTCCAAGCAGGCTTGGCGGCCTTTATTTTTCGATTGAAACGTCGCTCAACATCATTAACAGCTGCATCACATGTCGCTTCATCACCTAGCTTGTCATACAGAAACTTGAGGTAATCACGCACAGCTTCAAGACGTTGCTGTGCATGAGTTCTACCTACCATTTCATAGCCCGTTGGTAGAAGACGCAAGTCCGCGTATTTTTTATCTAGAGTTTTTCTATTTAATGCTGCGTCCGCAACGAATCGTGAAATCTCACTATCAGTCAAATAACGTGACTTAGGGCGGTCTTCCAAGCGCTTTATCAGATCAATTGACTCATACTCCAGAAAGTCTTCCAGCAATCCGATATGCTCTAAATATTTTTGCTGTGTGTTTAATGCCCGACTCGACTGCTCAAGGGTCACATAAATATTCGGATAGTAAACGGGCATGTGCTCTTGCACTAGCATCTTTCTCCTAACGCCGTTGCACTTTATTTCTATGACATTGCAACTCATGACCCGCCCCTCAAAACTTGACTTTTATCAGTATAGTAAAGAATAATAGCATGACCGATAAAAGTTAACTTCCTTCATTTTTGCGCTGCGCGCTCAAAAATTTCTAAAGTATTGAATTCACTAGCCTATAGGTGGTATTGAGATGGCAAAAGGCGACAAACACGGACAAACAGGTTCTTACGTCTATACCATGAACCGGGTGGGCAAGGTCGTTCCCCCGAAGCGCGAGATTCTCAAGGACATCTCGCTGTCCTTCTTCCCGGGTGCCAAGATCGGTGTGCTCGGTCTCAACGGCTCGGGCAAGTCCTCGCTGCTGCGCATCATGGCCGGCGTCGATCAGGACTACAACGGCGAAGCACGTCCCATGCCGGGTCTGAATGTCGGCTACCTTCCCCAGGAGCCGGAACTGGATGATTCCAAGAACGTGCGCGAGTGCGTGGAAGAATCCCTGGCCCACATCAAGAACGCCCAGACCGAACTTGATGAAGTCTATGCCGCCTACGCCGAGCCGGACGCCGATTTCGACGCCCTCGCCGCGCGTCAGGCCAAGCTGGAAGACCTGATCCAGGCCTCTGACGCCCACAACCTCGAGCGCAAGCTGGAAGTGGCCGCCGAAGCACTGCGCCTGCCGCCGTGGGATGCCAATGTCGGCGTGCTGTCCGGTGGTGAGCGCCGCCGTGTCGCACTGTGCCGCCTGCTGCTCTCGAGCCCGGACATGCTGCTGCTGGACGAGCCGACCAACCACCTGGACGCCGAATCCGTCGCCTGGCTGGAACGCTTCCTGCACGACTACTCCGGCACCGTGGTCGCCATCACCCACGACCGCTACTTCCTCGACAACGTCGCCGGCTGGATTCTCGAGCTGGACCGTGGCCAGGGCATTCCCTTCGAAGGCAACTATTCCTCGTGGCTCGAGCAGAAGGACGCTCGCCTGCAGCAGGAAGCCAAGCAGGAAGCCTCGCGCAACAAGGCCATCCAGCAGGAGCTCGAGTGGGTTCGTCAGAATCCCAAGGGCCGTCAGGCCAAGAGCAAGGCGCGTCTCAACCGCTTCGAGGAAATGCAGTCCGGTGATTTCCAGAAGCGCAACGAGACTAACGAGATCTACATTCCGCCGGGGCCGCGCCTGGGCGACAAGGTCATCGAGCTGCACAACGTCACCAAGCGTTTCGACGACAAGCTGCTGTTCGATGATCTGTCCTTCACCATCCCCCAGGGTGCCATCGTCGGTATCGTCGGCGGCAACGGTGCGGGCAAGTCCACGCTGTTCAAGCTGGTGACCGGCAAGGACACCCCGGACAGCGGCGAAGTCGTGCTGGGCGAGACCGTCAAGGTCGCCTACGTCGAGCAGCTGCGTGATGGCCTGGAAGACAATCAGACCGTCTGGGAAGCCGTCTCCGGCGGTCAGGACATGCTCAACATCAATGGCCATGAAGTCTCGTCGCGCGCCTATGTCGGCCGCTTCAACTTCAAGGGCACTGACCAGCAGAAGCGTCTGTCTGATCTGTCCGGTGGTGAGCGTGGCCGTCTGCAGCTGGCCCAGACCCTGAAGCAGGCTGCCAACGTGCTGCTGCTGGATGAGCCGTCCAACGACCTGGACATCGAGACCCTGCGTGCACTGGAAGAGGCCCTGCTGGCCTTCCCGGGCTGCGCGATGGTCATCTCGCACGACCGCTGGTTCCTGGATCGCATCGCGACCCACATCCTCGCCTACGAGGGTGACTCCAACGTGGTGTTCTTCGAAGGCAGCTATACCGAGTACGAAGCGGACTATCACGCGCGTGTCGGCAACGATGCTCCCAAGCGCATGAAGTACAAGCGTATCGACGCCTGATGAGCCGGCGGGGTCAGCCACGCTGATCGACGCAAGCCGCTAGACGCCCTCACCGGTCCCCCGGTGGGGGCGTCTTGCCATCGGGCCCTGCTGTTCGTTCCAGTCTGTGCGCTCTGTACGCCCTGTTCTGCTTCTTTCCTCCCCTCCTCGCCCCCTGAACCCTCCTGCCAGCACGTCACGCTGACTTGCAGTGCTCGGCGCGAGCCGTCATAACAGGAACTTGCCAATCCATCCGCTCGGGAATCGTCTATGAATCGCTGGCTACAGCAACCCCTCATGTGGCTGCGAACCTGGACCACCAGCATCGCCTATCTCCCCAGCATGCTGGCCATGGTCTATACCCTGCTGGGACTGATCTCGGTGATGCCCTCCGGGCTGCCGGACCCTTCCTCGCTGCCGAATAGCGACTTTTTCGAAGCACTGACCTTCAAGCAACATGACACCCCACGTACCCTGCTGGCGGCGCTGGTCGGCGGCCTGATCTCGCTGATGGTCTTCAGTTTCACCATGGTGATGAGCGTGCTCACCCAGGCCGGCGCGCAGTTCTCCCACAAGCTGCTGCTGGGCCTGGTGACCGAGCGCCACCACCAGCTGGTGCTCGGTCACTACCTGGGAAGCCTGCTGTTCCTGCTGGTCAACCTGATGGTGCCCAATACGGGAGACTCCCCGACCCTGTGGCGCTCGCTGGCGGTCTATCTGGGCGTGCTGATGATGGTCAATTGCCTGGGAATGTTCGTCTACTTCATCCATCAGGTATCCCAGTCGGTGCAGATCAACGCCGTCGCGCGGCGCCTGTCCGGACGCACCCGCCTCTCGCTGGAGCGCCTGCGTCAGCGCAATCGGGACGATGGCTTCTGCGAGCGCGAGGTCGGCCGTGACGACGACCAGTGCCAGCTGCTGCGGGCACGCCGGCGTGGCTACATCCAGCAGGTCGACTTCTCGGCGCTGCGCCAGCTGGCCATCAAGCATGACATGGTGGTGCATCTGGATTTCGCGCTGGGCGCCTTCATCGTCAGCGGCATGCCCTTGATGCGCATCGAGTGGCCCAACGGCCTGCCAGAGGGCGCGACGGCGGGGGAAGAGCTCGATGAAGAACAGCAGGCCGAGTTGATCAAGAACCTGCGTGCCGCGCTTGGCTATCTGGATGGGGAGTCCGTCGAGGACCTGCACGAGCACGGCCTGACCCAGCTGATGGAAGTCGCCATCAAGGCACTGTCACCCGGCATCAATGACCCCGGCACGGCACGGCTGTGCATGCACCAGCTGACGGAGCTGCTCAGCGAGCGCATGTCAGTGCCGCTGTGCAATTGTTGCGTGGATGATCACAAGGCCGTTCGCGTCAGCTGGCAGATGGAGTCCTTCGCAAGCCTCCTCTACCGCTCCATCACGCCGATTCTGCATTATGGCCGTGATGACCTCTCGATCTGTCTGGCCCTGCTGGAGCTGTTGAAGACCCTGTCGCTGATGGGCGCGCAATACGGCCATCTGGTGCTACTGCAACAGCATGCCGACAAGGTGGTGGAGGCGATTCTCGCCCAGGCCGAATTCGAGGTGGATCGTCGCTTCATCGAACACGGCCTGCAGGCCGGTCACCATCGTCTGAACCTGCCCAGCCCTCAGTGGTGAAAAGGCCAGCGCCTGAACGAGCAACGCCCGCGACGGTCGATCACCATCGCGGGCGTTGCTGTCTGTGAGCCGTACCATTTCTGAATCGTACTATCCGATCACATGACGGCTTGCGGCTTGTTGCCGTCAGTCTGACCCGTGGCAGGGAATCAGAGCCTTACGGCTTGCGGCGGCTCTTGAAGAAGGACACCAGGAACAGCACCAGGAAGATCACGAACAGGACCTTGGCGATGGTCGCTGCGGTGCCGGCGATGCCGCCGAAGCCCAGTACGGCGGCAATGACAGCGACGATCAGAAAGATGATGGCGTAGTTGAGCATGTCAATTCCTTATGTCATGTGAGAATTGTCGCGGCGGAGTCAGCCCCTGACGGATGACGCCTCAGGCGCACTCCAGAGTGCTGAAAGCGGCGATCAGGAGGCGTGTCAGCCACCTGACTCGTTATTGCCAAGATGGTAATAAACTAAAGCTTTGTCAACATGATGTCGCACTTCAGTAAAAGAATTTGCCTCAGCCCTTCTGATAGGTTGAAAGCCTGCTCCGTCATCCGCACGTCTTGTCATAGGCACACGATAGGCGGCACTCGGTTGACCGCACGCATGCAGCTCGGGCAGGTGATGTTGCTTGTCGGGTGCCGCTTTACGCAGCAAAGACCCCCGTTCGGCGAGATGCCGAACGGGGGTCTTTGCTGTGCGCATCACTCGCGTCATCCCCCTGACAGTAGTGGGAGATCGATGCCAGGGGTGTCGGTCGCTACAGCGCGGCGATCAAGGCCTCGGCGTAGGCGACGAGATCGGGCTCGCTCATTACCTCGACGCGGTTCAATCCACTGTCGAGACTCGCCGGCTGGCCGTGGCGAACCAGCAAGGTGCGTGGATAGCCCGCACCGCCGATACGCTCACTCAGCTGTGCATGAGCATCGCTGAGATAGACCCCACGGGTCTGCTGCACGCACAGGGTCACCAGTGGCAGACCGCCACGGGCAAGCGCCGCCTCGAAGGCAGGCAATGCCGGACGCTGACGCTCGGTGCAATCCGGGCACCATTCCGCGACCTGATTGAGCACGAAGGTATCGCCAGCGGCCAGCCGCGCTTCCACCTCGGCCAGGGTGACGTGAGAAGAGATGTCGTTGCTCATGGTTCACCTCAGTACAGGGACGGATCGGTTTTCTCGGGACGTGTCTTGAAGCGACGGTGCAGCCACAGATACTGCTCGGGATGCTTGCGGATCGCCCCTTCGATGAAGGCGTTGATGCGCGTGGCATCGGCGACGTCATCGCCACTCGGGAAGTTGTCCAGCGCCGGCAGATACTCCAGCGTATAGGTACGATTGTCCGGATTGCGGTGGAACATCAAGGGCATCACCGGCGCGCCCGTCATGCGGGCGATCTTGGCCGTCAGCTTGATGGAGGCGGCATCGATGCCGAAGAACGGCGCGAACACGCTGACCTCGCGGCCGAAGTCCTGATCCGGTGAATACCACACGCCATGGCCGCTCTTGATGCGACGCACCACGCCCCGCAGGTCGTGGCGATCGATGGCGGTGCCGAAGATGCCATTGCGCGCACGGGTCATGAAGCGCTCGAACAGCGGGTTGTCGTGGGGGCGATAGACGACATCGGCCGGGAAGAACAGCGAGTGCAGTGCGCCGCCCAGATCCAGGGTCGAGAAGTGGATGCCCACGATGAGCGCCCCCTTGCCCTGGGCCATGGCGCGCTCCATGTGCTCCTGCCCCTTGAAGGTCACGCGATCACGCATGTGCTCAGGATCACGACACCAGCCGGTGGCCGTCTCGAAGATACCGATGCCGTTGGCGTGGAAGGTCTTGCGTACCTGACGCGCGCGCTCCGCCTCGCTCCACTCGGGAAAGCACAGCTTGAGGTTGGTGTCGGTGATATGACGACGACGCTTGCCGAAGCGCCATGCCAGCTCACCAAGGCCACGCCCCAGCCACAACTTGGCGCACCAGGGCAGATAGGCCGAAGCCTTCATGGCACCGATGCCCAGCCAGGTCAGCCAGTAGCGGGGGTGTGCAAAACTCTCGGGATAGCTCTTCTTGGCCATGACTCTCTCGTTCGACGGGCAACGGCGGCCATTGTAGACCGCGCGAGCCTTGCCGTCAGGTCAGGCGTGCGTATCCAGCGGCTGAGCACTGGCCAACTGCGCGACACCCTTGTCGTCCGCCACACTGCCAACGCCGCCATGATAGTGTCTGGGTACGCGCGGCAGCAGCCCCGTCAGCAGTGTATAGCTGATGGTGTCGCAGCTGGCGGCGACGCGATTGACCTCAAGCCCCTCGCCCCACAGCACCACACGTGAACCGACACCCGCCTCGGGCAGGTCCGTGATATCCACCGTCAGCATGTCCATCGACACCTTGCCGGCCAGCACCGTTTCCTGACCATCCACCAGCACTGGCGTACCATCCACGGCGTGGCGATCATAGCCATCACCATAACCGCAGGCGACGACACCGATACGCGTCGGACGCGTGGTCACGAAGCGCCCTGAGTACCCTACCGGCTCGCCGATGGCGATCTCACGCACGGCGATGATGGCCGAAGACAGCGTCATCACCGGCTTCAGACGCCGACTGGCATCATTGGCGCCTTCCAGCGGGTCTGCCCCGTAGAGCATGATTCCCGGGCGGTTCCAGGCCGCATGCGTCTCTGGCCAGGCAAGCGTCGCCGGTGAGTTGGCCAGACACAGCGGCAGCTCTGCCTCGGCCGCCAGGGCCGTCACCGCCGCCATCTGCTGCTGGAAGTAGTCTGGTGTCAGGCTGTCAGCGCTGGCGAAGTGCGTCATCAGGTGCAGGTCACGCGCCTTGCCACTCGCCTCGAGGCGCGTCTTGGCGTCCAGCACCTGCTCGGACGTGAAGCCGAGACGATGCATCCCCGAGTCGAACTTGATCCAGCAGGACAAGGGCTGCGCAAGCTCACTCTGTTCGAGGGCCGCCAACTGCCATTCGCTGTGGATGGCGCACCAGAAGTCATGCTCGGCCGCCAAGGCATACTCCGCGGCCTCGAACACCCCCTCAAGCAGCACGACCGGATGAGAGATGCCGCCCGCCCGCAGCGCCAGCGCCTCCTCTATCGTGGCCACCGCAAAGGCGGGGGCGAGATCCGCCAGTGCCTGCGCGCACGCCACCGCACCATGCCCGTAGGCGTCCGCCTTGATCACGGCCAGGGCGCGCGAATGCGGCGCCAGCTCGCAGGCCAGCTGATAGTTGTGACGCAGTGCATCGAGATCAATATCAGCGCGCAGTGGGCGGGACATGTGGGGACTCCAGGGTGATAGGTGAAGATGACAGACAGCAGAGCAAGCCCCTCAATTATTTTCCATCATCGCCGTCAGGTCACGCTGAAAACCACCAAACTTTCCCCAAATCACCGACAGAAACCACTGCCTGTTAAAACACATGCAGGATTTTCGACCAAGACCACCACGAAACTGCCTGCCTCGAGGCCGCGCTGCCCTTGCGCGCTGCATTTTCGGCGCCTCCTGTCTGACCATCACTTGCCTGGTGAATACTTGCCTGGTGAACACATGCCTGACGATCAGTGACCTGACCCACTGATGCCCTCAAACGCATGCCCCAAAACGCATACACCCCCGCAGGCAGGGCCTGCGGGGGTGCATGCAGCACGTGGCGATAGCCAGCGCGGGACGATCAGGGCGTCGCGTTTTCCAGCTCGTCGGAGCTCTCATCATTCAGCACCAGGGACACCTGACGATCTGCCTTGAGGCTCTCGTTGAGGTCACGCACGCTGTTGATATCGATGATACCTGCCGCCTGACGCAGGTTGAGCAGGTCGAGCACATAGGTGTAACGCGAAGAGGCGTAGTCCGCCAGCGCCTGATACAGGGCCTGCTCGGCGTCCAGCACGTCGACGATGTTACGGGTGCCGACTTCATAACCGGAGCGAGTCGCTTCCAGTGCACTGCGGCTGGAGACGATCGCCTGCTTGCGCGCCTTGACGGTCAGGACGTCGCTGCGCACCTGGCTGTAGAGCGAGCGCACGCTCTGGGTAGTGGAGCGCTGCTGATCGAGCAGGTCGTACTGGCTCTGCTCGAGCAGATGGGTGCTCTGACGCACCTGGGCGGAGGTGCGGCCACCGGTATAGATCGGCAGGGAGGCCTGGATACCGATCTGGTTGTATTCCTGATACCCCCCGGCAGTATCGATGTCGGTTTCATCGTAGGAGTAGGTCGCGAAGGCGCCGACTTCCGGCAGGTGGCCTGCGCGGGAGGTCTTCACATCGCCTCTGGCGACATCGACACCCTTCTGGGCAGCACCGATCAGCGGGTTGTTGGACAATGCCATCTCGACCCACTTGTCGCGGCTGGCCGGCACCGGCGCTTCGATCGCCAGATCTTCTTCCAGACCATCGATGGAATCGTACTGCTGGCCCGTCAGCTGCTGCAGGGCCTCGAAGCTGACCTGCAGATCGGCTTCGGCCGCGATGCGCTGGGCACGCGCGTCATCGAATGATGCCTTGGCTTCCTGCACATCCGTGATCGCGATCAGACCGACCTCGAACTGCTGATTGGCCTGGTCCAGCTGGCGGGAGAAGGCCTTTTCCTGAGCGATGCGCGCATCGAGCACATCACGATTGTTCAGAATGGTGAAATAGGCAGACGCCACGTCATAGAGCAGCTGCTGCTGATCGGAATCCAGTAGCAGTTTCTGCTGACGGGTGGTGTCCTTGCTGGTCGCAAGCTCATACCAGTCGGCGGCATCGAACAGCTGCTGGTTGACGTTGACCACGATATTGCTATCGGTGTAATCGCCTTCGGTGCCGCTCTGGGAATTGCCGGTGACATCGGTACGCGACACGGTTCCCGTGGCAGTGATCTGGGGCAGCAGGTCAGCAAGCTCGATACGCTCATTGTCCTCGACGCTCTGATAGAGCGAGCGAGAGGAGGACAGGCTGGCGTTGTGGGTCAATGCATCACGCGTGATGTCGAGCAGATTGGCAGCCTGAGCCTGGGTCGCAAAACCCATCGCCAGCACCAGTGGCAGTATGCGAATGTTGGCCATGTATGCGTTGTTCCTGATCAGTGACAGTCGTGACCTGCATGGCGCCTCGAAAGCACCAGGACAAGGTAAAAGGTAGCTCACACATCGGCTGGACTACTGCCTCAGCCCTGCTCAAGCGGGTCGTGGAAAAAGTGGCCTTAGTCTAATCGTCGCTCTTTTGGGCGTCCAGTTAGTTGGCTAACTTTGTTGCACGATACAGCGTTTCCAAATTGACAACAGTGTCATGGGGCATCCTGTACTCGAGCGCAGTGCGTCAGAATGCCCCCACTCTGCCAGAATAATGATGACACAATATGAAAACGGCCCGCTCGAATCACGAGCGGGCCGTTTTCACTGGCAACCTACATCAGGGTATCGACAGCCATGACGACTGTGCCCGCGCATCATTCAAAGATGGATTCGAGCGTCAGCCCCTGCTTCTCGAGCATGCGCCGCAGCTTCTTGAGCGCCTCGACCTGGATCTGGCGCACCCGCTCACGCGTCAGACCGATCTCCTCGCCCACTTCCTCCAGCGTCGCGGCTTCATGACCGCGCAGCCCGAAGCGGCGCACCACCACTTCCATCTGCTTCTCGGTCAGTTCCGCCAGCCACTCATCGACATGCGCCTTGACGTCGACATCCACCAGGCTGGACTCCGGGCTGGTGTCATTCTCGTCGGCGATGGTCTCGATCAGCGGCTTGTCGCTCTCGCCGCCCATCGGGTAGTCGACGGATGACACGCGCTCATTGAGCCCCAGCATCTTCTTGACGGTATCGACCGGCTTGTCGAGGAAGTCGGCTATCTCCTCCGCGGTGGCCTCATGATCCAGTTTCTGGGTCAGCTGGCGCGCGGCACGCAGGTAGATGTTGAGTTCCTTGACGACGTGGATCGGCAGACGAATGGTGCGCGTCTGATTCATCAGTGCCCGCTCGATGGTCTGGCGAATCCACCAGGTGGCGTAGGTCGAGAAACGGAAGCCGCGCTCGGGGTCGAATTTCTCCACCGCGCGGATCAGCCCCAGATTGCCCTCCTCGATCAGGTCGAGCAGCGACAGACCACGATTCAGATAGCGCCGCGCGATCTTGACCACCAGACGCAGGTTGGACTCGATCATGCGCTGACGACCGGCAGGGTCGCCCGCCTGTGCCAGACGCCCGAAGTAGACTTCCTCCTCGGGCTTGAGCAACGGGGAAAAACCAATCTCGTTGAGGTAGATCTGGGTCGCATCCAGGCTTTGGTAGTGCTTGCGCTCTTCACGATTCAAGGCGCGTTCGAATGCCGCCTCTTCCGCTTCTGCCTCAAGCGTATCGTCGTCCTCCTCGACATCCTCAAGGGACAACTCAACCTCAGCCTGATCGATATCCTTTTCCAGCATGCTCATGTCGATACCCCGTTGTCTCTGGTCTGGTGCCAGGAACTTGTTGTTGTGGCAGCGGTGGGAATCAGCGTTTAGGCAGGAATTTCAGTGGGTCCTTGGGCTGCCCATCCTCGCGAATCTCGAAGTGCAGCTGCGCACGTTCAGCGTCAGTGGCTCCCAGAGTGGCGATGACCTGTCCGGCGTCGATCACATCGTTCTCTGATACACGCAGAGTGTCGTTGTGGGCGTAGGCGCTCAGATAGCGGTCGTTGTGCTTGAGAATGATGAGGTTACCGTAACCACGTACTCCGCTTCCGGCGTAGACCACGATTCCCGGCCCTGCTGCCTTGACAGGTTGCCCCTTTTGACCAGCGATATCAATGCCGCCGGTGACACTCTCGGACTCGCCGAACTTGCCGATGATCTCGCCTTGCGTAGGCCACTGCCAGTCAACGTTTTTTACCGGAACATAGGTCTTCTTGGCCGGTGCAGCCTTGGCGGTTTCGCCAGCGACGTTGGTGCCCTTTTCAACCTTGGCAGCCTCATTTTTCACGCTAGCGGCCGCTTTCTCGCGCTCTGCTGCGGCGGCAGCGGCGGCTTGCTCGGCCTTTTCCTTGGCAGCCTTGCGCGCCTCGGCCTGGGCGGCGGCCGCACTGGCAGCTGCCTCGCTGGCCGTCTGTGTAGCAGAGCTACTGGCCTGCGCAGCACTGCTGCTGACCTGCTCTGCGCTGTCAGTGGCTGAGTTGCGTGCCGTCTCGGCGAGCGCCTCTTCACTGCCTTCCTGGTAGACAGGCCCCAGCCCGGCAGCCGCCGCGGCGCCGGTGGCGGCCGATGACACGCCACCCGAGCCGGTCGTCAGCGACTGGGCCTGGCTGGTGCGCTGTTGCTGCTGAGCCATGGCGGATTCATCCGGTGCCAACCAGTCAGGCAGTTCGCTGCCGCCGGCGATCGAGCTGTCGCTGCCCCCGCCCATCGGCGTGGCAACGACGCCACCGCTCGAGGCGACGCTCGTGCTGGAAGCGCCCGCCGCACTGGCCGGCAGCTGGGTGTTGGGGTCCAGTCGCAGCGTCTGCCCCGGCTGCAGGGTATAGGGCGGATTCAAGCCGTTCATGCGCGCCACATCCCGGAAATCCTGGCCACTCTGCCAGGAGATGCCATACAGGGTGTCACCGCGCTGAACGGTATAGGTGTCGGAGGTGATACGCGCATTGCCGGCGTTGAGGTCCTGAACCTGCGGGCGAGTGGTCGCCGTGCTGCAGGCTGTCAGCGCACCCAGCGCCAGACCTGCCAACGTCAGTTTGATTCCCTTGTCCATCCTGTCACGCATGTTCCTGCTCCTTGCGGGAATTGCTGGAGTCGTCATCCGGGCCGGAGCGCTCTCCGGCAAACCAGACAAGCAATACGCCGGCCAGCATCAGGGCGAGTGCCGCCCACAGCTGGGCAGGCTCACCGGTCACACTGGTGTAGGTATCCGGCGTCATGAAGTGGTAATCCAGCGGAACCTGTTCACCCTTGGGTCCCAGACGATAATCGGTGATGGTGCGCCACGGCCACAATACCGGCAGCGAGCCGAGAATGAAGCCCGTCAGCAGCATCAGTGTCGCGGTGTGATGATGACGAAACAACCACGACAACAAACGCGAGAAGGTGAATAGCCCGATGGCGCAGCCGCTGCCGAACAGCACGATCAGCTGCAGATCGAAGCTCTTGATGCCAGTCATCACCGTGCCGTAGAGGCCCATGGTCAGCAACAGGAAGCTGCCGGAAACGCCCGGCAGCAGCATGGCACTGATGGCGATGGCGCCGCCGACCACCAGCACCCAGGAGGCATCGGTGGCGGCAGGCAACAGGCTGGGCAACTTGCTGGCCAGCACCAGCCCCAGCGCCAACCACACCAGATAGCCCATCCGGAAGGTAGTGATACGCCGCGCGACCACCACCCCGGAGCACACCACCAGGCCGAAGAAGAAGGCGTTGAGCAGCAGCGGCTGCGCCTCCATCAGCCAGGTCACCAGATGCGCCACGCTGATCAGGCTGGCGAAGATGCCAGCGACCAGCGGCAGCAGAAAGGCCAGATTCAAATGCTGCCACAGCGCCTTGAAGCCCTGCTCACGCCATACGCCGATGGCAGAGGGGCCGAAGCGCTTGATGGACTCGATCAATTCTTCATAGATGCCGGTCACGAAGGCAATCGTGCCGCCTGATACCCCGGGCACGGCATCCGCCGCCCCCATGCCAGCGCCCTTGAAGAACACGCTCAAAGCTCGTTTCACCTGATCACTCCCTCGAGCAACGGCACGAAGCGCACGGCCTCGAACCGCTGAATATCCTGAGTGTCGCCGACGTGGCGCACTCGTGTCAGCCACTGACGATCACTGTCGTCCTCGGCCAATGGCACGATCATCACCCCCTGCGGGGCCAACTGCTTCAACAACGCCTGCGGCAGATGCGGTGCGCAGGCGGTCACCACGATCAGGTCAAATGCCGAGTCATCGTCCTGCCAGCCATGCCCACCATCGGCATGGCGCAACTCGACATTGTCGAGCCCGAACCAGCCAAGGCGTTGAACGGCCCTGGCATGCAGCACGGCGATGCGCTCGAGCGAAGACACCCGAGCGAACAGACGCGCCAGCAGCAATGTCTGATAGCCCGAACCGGTGCCGACCTCCAGCACCCGACACTCCTCGCGCGGGCGCGGCGCTTGCGCCAGGGCAAGCTCCGTCATGCGGGCGTGCATGTAAGGCTGGGACAGGGTCTGCCCCTGCCCCAGCGGCAGCGCGGTATCTTCATAGGCACGGTGCGCCAGCGCCTCGTCGAGAAACAGGTGGCGCGGCTCACTGGCCATCAGCTCCAGCACCCGCTCATCGCGAATGCCGGCATCCTCCAGGCGCGCCACCATGCGGTCTCGCGTGCGCTGGGACGTCATGCCGATACCGCTCAGCTGCGCCGTGTCCGGTCGCCTGAGATGCAAGGGCCCGGCGATTCCCGCTGCGCTGTCTGACTGCGCAAGCGGGAAAGCGTTCTGATACACGTCCTTCATGGTCTTGATTCATATCCTTCGAGCGAGGACTTCACAGCGAAATCTTGAGCCTTGGCTGGCGCTACGTCGCTCAGGTCAGCGCCTCGAGCCACTGCGCCACATCGTGACGCGCCCCGTGGGAGGTGAGATCCGTCATCAACGGCGTGATCGACACATAGCCCGCCGCGATGGCGGCGAAGTCGGTGTCATCGCCATCATCGATGCCATCGCCGGCCAGCGCGATCCAGTAGCGGGTACGGCCACGCGGGTCCTTGACCTCGATCGGGGCGCCCGCCGGGCCACGGTGGCCCTGACGCGTGACGCGAAAACCGCGAATCTCGCTCCACGGCACATCCGGCACATTGACGTTGAGCAACGAGCGCGGCGGCAATGCCAGGGTCTCGGCCGCGCCGACGAGGCTCGCCGCCACGCGTCCGGCGGTCTCGAAGTGGGTCTTGCCGCACAGTGACATCGCGATCGCCGACATGCCCAGCGAGCGCCCTTCCATCGCCGCGGCCACGGTGCCGGAATACAGCACGTCATCGCCCAGGTTGGCACCATGGTTGATGCCGGAAATCACGATGTCAGGCTTCTCGTCCCAGACCCCATTGACGCCCAGGTAGACACAATCCGCGGGTGTGCCGTCGACGCTGTAGAAGCCGTTCTCCATCGCGGAGAGCAGCAACGGCCGACTCAGCGTCAGCGAGTTGCTGGCCCCTGAGCGGTCACGGTCCGGCGCGACCACACGAATGCGTGCCTGCCCGGCCAGCGCGTCATGCAGCGCCTTGAGCCCCGGAGCGTGCACGCCATCATCATTGGAAAGCAGAATCCTGCGCATCATCTCACTCCTTTGCGAATCATCGGATAGTCGTCATGTCGCCTGACGGCACTACAGCAGCGGGTGGGCGATCAGCTCACGCAACAGGCCCGTCGCGAAGCTGCCACGCGGCAGATCGAAGTGCAGCCAGACGCTGGCCTCGCCACCTTCGGTTTTTGCCTGCTCTGGCGTGATATCCCACTCCAGACGCGGCTTGCCGGGCATCAGGCGCAGCGGACGACGCTCCGCCTTGACGCCGGCCTTCTCGAGCCCCTCGCACAGCTGCGGCCAACGCGTGGCCAGGACCTGCTCGAGCTGGGCGACCTGAGCATGAGCCTCCGCACGCCCAGTGCCCCACAGCGGGCCAGTGGGATGAATATCGCCACTCGCCAGGCGCTGCGCCAGCGTCTCGGCCGACTCGCTGCCATCGGTGACGAAGCGCGAGCCCGTCCCGTTGAGCGCAAATACCTCACCGCTCAACGCCTTCGCCCAGCAACTCGCCTTGAGCCGCGCGGCCAGCACCTCGTTGAACAGGAAGCTGCGCGCGGTCGACAGCAACATGCCGCTGCGGTCATCGCGCTTGCGCCAGCCACGCACCAGCACGGCACGCGCCCGGCCGAGATTATGTCCCTGATGCCCGAAGCGCTGCGGCCCGAAATAGTTGGGCACACCATCACGCATCAGCGTCTGCCAGCGCGCCTCGAATTCGGAATGCGCAACGGCCTCACCACTGACACGCAGCGCGAAGCGGTTGCCGCGATGCACGCCACGCTTGAGCTTGCGCGGATGACGCACGCTGGCCAGCACGCGGACACCCTTCTCGGCCAGCGGATCGCTGAGGTCCTGCGGCGCTTCACGCCCCGGCAACCACACGGAGACCCACTGCTGGGTGATCGACTGCTTGTCCTTGAGACCGGCCACGCCGATATCGCGCGGCGCGACCTCACACAGGCTGGCCAGTTCACGGCACAGGTCATCGGTGGTCAGGCCGCGTTTCTCGACCCACAGCCACTGATGCTCGCCGTGGCCTTCGGGCACGAAGTCCATCAGCTCGGTGACCCGGAAGTCCTCCGGCGTGTGACGGAAATCGCCTGCTCCCAGCGGGCCGCCATGTGCATGCGGCCAGCGCTGCATCAATTCGGCTTCCTTGACCCACGCCTCGCTGCCCGCGGCGTCCAGTGCCGCCAACGCCTCGGCAAACAGCGCATCCGCCTCGGGCGACTCAGACATGTCATTCACTTCAGACATGCTCGACTCCGCCCGCGGCCGGCAGCGCGCCCAGCAGCACCACCGCCTCGGCGGCGATGCCTTCCTTGCGACCGGTGAAGCCGAGCCGCTCGGTGGTGGTGGCCTTGACGTTGACGACCGCCAGCGGCACGCGCAGGTCTTCGGCGATCACTTCCCGCATCGCCTGGATGTGCGGCGCCATCTTCGGCGCCTGCGCCATCACGGTGAGATCGACATTGCCGACCCCGAAACCGGCGGCATTGACCAGCCCGATCACGTGGCGCAGCAGGCCACGGCTATCGGCGCCGGACCACTCGCTGTCGGTGTCCGGGAAATGCTTGCCGATATCGCCCATGCCACAGGCGCCGAGCAGCGCATCGCACAGCGCATGCAGCAGCACGTCACCGTCGGAGTGCGCCACGAAGCCATGCTCGTAGGCGATCTTCACGCCACCGATCATCAGGTGATCGCCATCGCCGAAGCGATGCACATCGAAGCCGTGGCCGATGCGCAGGGCCATCGGCACATGGCCAGCCTGCGGGGAAGAGGTCGCGGATTGCGCAGAGGAAGTGGCAGCAGCGGGTGTTGCAGATTGCTCAGTCATATCAGGCAGACGTCCGGGGGCTATCGGGAAGCGCCTCGCGCGCGGCCAGCAGCAGGCGTGCCATGGCGAGGTCTTCCGGATGGGTGATCTTGAGATTGTCGCGGGCGGCGGCGACCAGCACTGGGGCACGGCCACAGGCCTCCAGTGCCGAGGCCTCGTCCGTGATGAGCGCGGGGTTATCCCCAAGCGCTTCACGCAGCGCCCGCCGCAACAGGCCCAACGGGAAGGCCTGCGGCGTGAAGGCATGCCACAGGCCGACGCGGGATTCGGTGTGCGCGATGCTCGGCGCACGCTCTTTATCGCCATCGCCACCGCCATCGCCATGCGGGCGGGAGTCGCCGGCCGGCGCGGCGCGCTTCATGGTGTCACTGGCGGGGGCCGCGAGGATGGCGCCATCGGCACTGCGACGAGCGGTCGCGACCAGCGCATGGATATCGGCTTCGCGAACGCAGGGACGCGCGACATCGTGCACCAGCACGAGGTCATTGTCATGGGCGTGGCGGCTCAGGCAATCCAGGCCCGCCAACACGCTGTCGGCACGCTCGCTGCCGCCATCGGCGCGCAGCCAGTCCTGCCACGGCACCATCGACGGCGAGAAATAGCCATCATCGGCGCCCAGCACCAGACAGAGCCCTGCCTCGGGCAGCGCGCGCTTGAGTGTCGCCAGCGTCGCCTCCAGCACGCAGCCGCCGGGCGACAGCTCCAGATACTGCTTGGGGCGGTCGGCCTGCATGCGGCTGCCCACGCCGGCGGCCGGCACCAGATACCACAGACGGGGCTCGCGCGAGGCGTCTGTCGGCATCATGGCGTGATCACCTTGGGCAGCCCGCCTTCCAGGCCCTTGCCTTCCAGCGCACCGTCCGCCACTTCATCGGGTGATGGCGCCTTGCGCTCCGGCACCGCGACATTGGGTACCCACAGGAACTGCTCGTCCTTGCGCACCATGCCGAGGTCATTGCGTGCACGCTCCTCGATGGCCGCCAGGCCATTCTTGAGGTCGACCACTTCCGCACCGAGCCGCTGATTGCGGTTGTCCAGCACCGCATCTTCCTTGGAAAGCTGCTGCACGCGTGCGCGAATATCGAATAATTCGGTGATGCCATTTTCGCCCCACCACAGCCGATACTGGAGCAGTGCCAGCAGCAGCAGCAGTGAGATATTGATCCATTTGAGCATGGCGATGTCCTTGGCCGTTGCAGCGCGCATTATGCCATCATCCGGGAGCGTGACGCAGGCACTGCCAGCATCCGTTGCCACGCTTGACGCCCCCCTGTCGATCAGGGCCACCTGATGACAGCGCCCTCTCACTCTTCTGCCAGGAGTCATCCGATGTACAAGCTTGCGTTCTTCGTCCCGGAGAATGACGCCGAACACGTCAAGGAAGCCGTCTTCGCCACCGGTGCAGGGCGCATCGGCGACTACGAGGCCTGCTGCTTCGAGACACGCGGCACCGGCCAGTTTCGGCCACTGGCCAGCGCCAATCCGCATATCGGGACCTGCGGCACGCTGGAGCGCGTCGCCGAACTGAAGATAGAGCTGGTATGTGACGATTCGCTCATCGCCGCTGCCGTGGCGGCGCTGCGCGACGCCCACCCCTATGAAGAAGTCGCCTTCGATTGCTGGCGACTGGAAACGTTCTGACCCCGCGCGCCCCGAAGAACGAGGCACGCGAGGTCAGCAATGGCCAGACGATCTAGCTCGCGGGCAGGAAGGTGGTGTTGAAGAAATGCTCGCGGGTTTCCAGGTCGATCTGCTCGAGATGCAGCGGGAAATGCTCGTCACCCTCGCCGTGGCGGCGGTCCTCGAAGTAGCGGCGCAGCGTCACTTCCATGGTCGGGAAGGCCAGCGACTGCCATGGGACCTCCTCCTCGGCGAACAGCGCCACCTCGAGGCTCTCGACGCCGGCCGAGTAGTCGCTGATCAGCTCGGCCCGAAACAGCATGTAGACCTGATTGATGTGCGGCAGGTCGATCAACGTATAGAGCCCCTGCAGCTTGACCTCGGCGCCGGCTTCTTCCCGCGTCTCGCGGGCAGCGGCGTCGCTGGTGGTCTCGGCGTTCTCCATGAAGCCGGCCGGCAGGGTCCAATAACCCAGCCGTGGCTCGATGGCACGCCGACAAAGCAGCACCTTGCCGTCCCGCACCGGCAGGGTGCCCGCGATGATGCGCGGATTCTGATAATGGATGGTGCCGCAGCTATCACACAGGTAGCGCAGACGATCATCGCCCTGCGGCACTGCCAGACGCACCGTTTCACCACAGTGACTGCAATAATTCATTCGCTCTCCCATGAAATCTCAAGGCGCCCTTCAGTGACATCCCGTCCCCGCTTCCTCGCTGCGCGGTGGGCCCAGCGGCATGGCAGTCACCTTGACCGCCAGGACCCTCGCGCCACATGATGAATGCCTACGAGGAAACGACATGCTAGAAGCCCTGCGCCAACGCCTGCAAGCACATCAACCCCTTGCGACCGACCACCAGCTGCCACGCGCCGCCGTCCTGATCGCGCTGATCGACCGTCCCGAACCGACGCTGCTGCTGACGCGGCGTGCCAGCCATCTCAGCCAGCACCCCGGCCAGGTGGCCTTCCCCGGCGGCAAGGCCGAACCCGATGATAGCAATCTGTTGGCCACCGCGCTGCGCGAAGCCGAGGAAGAAGTCGCGCTGCCGCCCAGTGCCGTGGAGGTCTTCGGCCAGCTGAGCGACGTGATTTCCCTGCACGGCATGCGCGTCACGCCCTTTGTCGGGCGCATTCCCGCCGACCTGCCGCTGCGCGCAGACCCCGGCGAGATCGAACAGATCTTCGAGATGCCGCTGAGCATGTTGCTCAAGGACGAGCGCGAGCATACCGATGTGATCACCGTCGGTGACGAGACCTGGTACGTGCCCAGCTATCGCGTGGCCGACCAGGTGCTGTGGGGGCTGTCCTCGATGATGCTGGTCGAACTGATGGCCATTGGCTTTGGCCATGCCGTGAGCTTAAAGGCAGCGCCACCGCCTGGTGCCCCGCTGCGCCATCTGCCGCCGCGCCCCGTGCCGCCTCGGCCCTGAAGCTCAAGATCCTGAGCTCCTGAGTTACTGAGCTCCTGAGCAGCTGAACCAGACAAGGTGTGTTCCCGCCGAGCGGCTCGTCATTGCCCTGATGTCATTGCCCATGGCATTGCAGCACTGCCATTGCCCTGACGATATTGCACCGACAATGGCACTGGACTATAACTCCTCGCCCACGATGCCATGCCACTTCCCGTTCGGAGCGCCTGATGCCCGCTGCACCTGCACCCGCCCCACTGCTGGACCCTGTCGCACTCAACCTGCTGATCGATGAACTGGTCGAGCATGGCTACAGCGTGCGCCCCGACTTCCTGCCGCGCCAGGTCATCGGTCAGCTCAATGATGAACTGACGGAGCTTGAGACGCGGCAGCAATTGACGGCGGCGGGTATCGGGCGCGGACGCGAGCATGATCTGCGCCCGGACATCCGCAGCGACGCGATTCGCTGGCTGGACCGTAACTCACGCGCCCAGCGCGCCTACCTGGAAGCGATGAACGTGCTCAAGGATGAGCTCAACCGCGCCCTCTATCTGGGGCTGTTCGAGTATGAGGCCCATTTCGCCCACTATCCGGTCGGCAGCTTCTACAAGAAGCATCTCGACAGCTTTCGCGGCCGCGGCAATCGCCTGATCTCCAGCGTGCTCTATCTCAATGAGGACTGGCCGCGCGATGGCGGCGGCGAGATCGTGCTCTACGACCCCGAGGATGACAGCCGCGAAATGGCACGCGTCACCCCCGAGGCCGGCACCTTCGTGTGCTTCCTCTCCGAGCAGATCCCCCATGAGGTACTGCCGACGCATCAGGCGCGCGCCAGTGTCACCGGCTGGTTCCGGCGCAACAGCTCACAGGGCAACCTGGTCGATCCCGCGCGCTGATTCCCGGGCGGGAAGGCCCGGCCAGACAGGTCTGGACAGCACCGCACCAGCGGCCCTCAGTCGCGCGCCAGCGGCGCGTCATCGCGTGGCGGTACTTGGCGCTGCGCGACCTGCAATGCTTGCTCGTCATTCAAGGCCTGCTCGTCGTGCAGCGCCTGCTCCTCCTTGACCTCGATCTCCTCGAGGCTGTCCAGCGAGGCATCCGTGATCAGCTCCGGCATGTCAGCGACCAGCTCACGCGTGACCTCGACCAGCGGGTCATCGGCCTCGGCGTCACGCAGGTGCTCCTCGGCGGCCTCGACCAATTCAGGCCCGACCGCAAGCTCGGTGCCCAGCGGCGTCTGCGGGGCATGGGTCTCGAAGGGCGCCAACGGCTGCGGCGCCGGACGCATCACGCGTCGCCAGACGAAGAAGAGCAGCATGCCGCCGCCCATCACCGCCAGACTCAGCGCCATGCCGGGCATCGCGCCCATCTCGGCCATCGGCAGCGATACCGCCGGCGGTGACAGGGTCGACCCCACCGCGTTGATCAACAGCAGGCCCTGACTCATGCGCACCAGGGCGCCGGCGGGCGCACGGTCGGCGGCATGGCTGACCGCCACCGGATAGAGGGTGAAGGCAGCGCCGCCGAGCAGGAACAGCACCGTCAGCTGGGCGATGCCCTCGCGCGCCGGCCCCATCAGCAAGGCAGCGAAGCCGACGATGGCGATCGACAGGATGATCAGCACCTGCTGGCGATCGTGGCTGTCAGACCAGCGGCCGATGGGGTATTGCAGCAGCATGCCGCCGAGAATCACCAGCGCCATGCGCTGACCGATCTCCGCGGTGCTCAGGGTACCGCCATCGCCCAGCGCCAGAGGCAGCAGGCTGTAGATGACCGCCACCACCAGCCCCGAGGCCAGACAGCCGAATACGCCCGTCGGCGTGATGCGAATCAGCCGCCACGGGCTCAGGGGCTCGGACTGTTCGATCAGCGGCGAGACGCGCGGCAGCAGCACCAGCGGCAATACCGAGGCCGCCGCCAGCATCGCCACCAGCATGAAGGCCGCCTCGAGGCTCAGCATGGCGGTCACGCCCAGCAGCAGCTGACCGAGCACCCCCGCGCCGTAGAGCACGATCATGTAGAGCGCCAGCAGACGCCCGCGCACGGCGGGGTCGGCGGCGCTCAGCAGCCAGCTTTCGATGACCAGATACACCCCGACCAGCGACCAGCCGATCATCATGCGCAGCAGGAACCACACCACCGGGTGGTCGCCCAGCCCCATGGCCAGCGCCGCGACCGCCACCAGCGAGGCGAAGCCGGCATAGGCGCGGATATGGCCGATGCGCAGCAGCAGGCGGTCGTTGACCAGCGCGCCGAGCCCGAGGCCCAGATAGTAGGCCGAGCTGATCAGGCCGATCGCCTCGCTCGAGACGCCGGCGGCAGACAGCCGCAACGGGACCAGCGAGGTCAGCATGGCGTTACCGATCCCCAGCAAGGCAAGGCCGAGCAGGGGCGCAAGGGACATCAACAGCAGATGACGGGGCATGACCAGATCCTCGGCCGGCCGCCAGTCAGCGATCAGCCAATGCCGCAAGGTGCGGATATCGTCGGGAGGGGGAATTTGCCCTGCGAGAATACGTCAAGGCGCGGGCAATATAGTGACAGTCCGCGCCAAATCCAAGCCTTTTTGCGTCATTTGGCGACAATATCGTCTTGCGTATCGCTGCGCCCTATCCTGAGTTCTATCCATGCCCTGTCTCGCGCCCTATCCCATGCCCTGTCCCACGCTCTTGTCAGGCGGGTTGGGGCACGCGGAAGATGACGCTGTCGTTGGCGACCTGCTCAAGCTCGAGTCCGTGCGTGCGCGCCAGCCAGGCAAAGGTCGCCGGGCTGAACAGGCACACATGCGTCGGATCACGCAGGTAGTGCCAGCGCCTGAGCGCCTCCGGATCATCCGAGGCGGGCTGCGTCATCACCCCCAGCAGACCGCCGGGCTTGAGGCAGCGCAACCAATGGCGGAAGACCTCGCCCGGCGCGTAGAGATGCTCGATCACCTCGGTGCTGACGATGAAGTCATGCTGGCGGGTGAGGGCTGCCGGGTTCGGATGGTAGTAGAGGTCGAGCAGCGCCATCGGATGGCCCGCCTCCTCGAACATCTGCGCCAGGGCAGGCCCCGGCCCACAGCCGAAATCGAGCCCGCTGGCTCCGGCCGCGAGCCGCTCGCACATCGGCGTGAAGAGCTTGGCCAGGAAGCTTCGATAGCGCGGGTCTGCCGGGTCATTCTCGTGCTGGTCGTAGATGTCCTGCTCTGCCCTGGCATCCAGGCGCTGGGACGGCGCCAGATACAGCAGATGACATGCCGGGCAGCGCAGGTAATCGCGCTCGTCAGCGGGCGGGCGCTGACCGGTGTCGGGGCATGGCCTGCGCCGCTGTACCAGGTGCAGTACATGCTGGCTCTGGGACGCCTCACACAGCGGGCAGACGGTATCTGAAGGCGGATAGGGAACGAGGGAATCAGGGGCTGACATCAGGGCTCCGCGGCAAGGGACACTGGCGATGAGGGTCGACGTCACCACACGGCTGGCGATGACAACTCAGCGCCACGCGCGATACCGCGGCGGCACGGGCAATTCCGCTGCAGGTGAACGTATCGAAGGTGGCGACTGTCTGAGTGCTGAATGATACCCCGCGCCAGTGTCTGGCGCCTGCCACGATGGAGCCTGCAGGCACCGCCCCCCTCTGGCACAATGAGCATCATTCGAGTGCGGCACCGCGACACCTGACGATGTCACGGCGCCTGCCTTCGCGTCAGACAGGCGCGATCTTTCACGCCAGACCACCGGAACTTCACGTGTGACGATGGACAAGACTCTCAAGCGGTTCGAACAGGCCATGGAACAGCGCCTGACTCCTCTCAAGGCCAACTCCGTGGCCTGTCTGTGGCAACGACTGTCCGGGCTCAGCACCCGCCAGCTCTGGTGGCTGGCGCGCCCGTTGGCGCGTGTGGTGCAGCTGTGCAATCCCCGTGAGCGCCGGGTCACGCGCCAGAATCTGGGCCAGGCCTTCCCGCAGCTCGACAAACAGGCGCGCGCGCGTCTGGCAAGCGACAGCCTCGCGCATTCCACCGCCACCATGCTGGAACTGGGCAAGGTGTGGCTGGGCGATGAAGACGCCGTGCGCGATTCGATTCTCGAGGTCCACGGCCGCAACCTGCTCGACGAGGCGCGCGCCGAGGGGCGCGGCGTCATCGTGCTGGCGCCGCACTTCGGCAACTGGGAAGTGCTCAATTTCTGGCTCTCCAGCCATTTCCCGTTCACCGCCATGTACGAGCCGCCCAAGTTCGAGCGCCTCGACCCGATCATCCGCAATGGTCGTGAACGCATGGGCGCGAGCCTGGTGCCCACCAACTCGCGTGGCGTCGCTGCCTTGCTCAAGGCGCTCAAGCGCGCCGAAGCGATCGGCATACTGCCGGATCAGGAGCCGGGCCGTGGCAGCGGCGTCTTCGCCGACTTCTATGGCCGCCCCGCCTATACCGCCACCCTGCTGCCCAAGCTGGTGGCGAGAACCGATGCGCGCGTCGTCACCGGTGTCGCCCAGCGGCTGGAAGATGGCCATGGCTTCGCCATCCACTTCCTCGCCGCGGATGAGGGAGTCTATTGCGAAGAGGAAGTCGCCTCGGCACGCGGGGTGAATGCCTCGGTGGAAGCGGCGATCGCCTTGGCGCCGGCCCAGTATCAGTGGGAATACAAGCGCTGGCGCAAGAGCCCGCAGGAAATGGAGCAACAACCGGGCTGGCAGGAATCCCGCTTCTATGCGCGCACCTACTCCTTCTTCTCGCTCAAGGGCTGGCGCCGCTATTTCAAGCATCGCCGCAAGACCAGCAAGCGCGGCTGAGGGCAGCACTGGCGGATCAGGCCATCAGCTCCCAGACTGAATGCGCATGGCTCAATGACAGGAGGCAAGGATGCCGATCGAGACCCACGTCGCTCACGTCGCTCACACCGCTCACCTCACAAGTGGCGCATCGCCCCGGCGCCCCTCAATGCCCCGAGCGGTGCCGGCACGCCTGATGACAGGCTTGGCGACAAGGTTGGCAACAAGTGTGGCGACACGCCTGGTCGCAAGTACCGCGGCGGCCTGTCTCGCATTGTCTCTGCCGGTCCAGGCAGAGACAGGCACTTCTTCACTGTTGTTGGTGAGCGCTCAGCAAGTGCCCAGTGATGCCCCAGCGCTCAAGCTGCCTGAGGGCGCCACGCTCGAGCGGCTGGCCTCGCTCGACAGTCCACGCATGTTGCATCTCACTGATGCTGGCGAGCTGCTGATCGGCTCGCGGGCCGAGCGTGTCTATCGCGCTCAGCTGACGCCGGACGGCAACCTCTCTGCAGTGAAGACGCTGGTCGAACTGTCGGGCTACCCTCACTCGCTGGTGGTGCGCGGCGACAAGCTCTACGTCGCGACCACTGCGGCCTTGCTGGTCGCCGACTATTCACCCGGCGAGCCTCTCACCCGCGATGACTTTCGTGAACTGATCGCCCTGCCCGGCGGCGGTGGCCATAACTCGCGCACCTTGAGTCTCGGGCCTGATGGTGGCCTCTATCTGGCGCTGGGCATCCAGGGCAATTGCTCGAATCAATACCTCGCAGGCAGCGAGCAAGGCTACTCCTTCAGTGAACGCCGCGGCGGCGTGCTGCGCCTTGAGGAATCCGGCGATGCGCCGCACTGGCAGCCCTGGGCCAGCGGGCTGCGCAACCCGGTAGGCCTCGCCTGGCAGCCAGGTAGGGAAGATGAGCCGCGTCTGCTGGCCACCAACAACGGCCCAGATCACTGGGGCTATGAGCAACCTCACGAGCTGGTGGTCGCAGCCCGCGAAGGCAGCTTCCATGGCATGCCCTGGTATCAATGGGTCGATGGCCGCTGGCAAGCGGATGACTGCATCACGAGCGATTCACCGCGCGAGCGTGACGAGATTGCAGCGCCGCTGGCCGAGATCCCCGCTCGCAGTGCGCCGATGGGAATCGCGGTGGTACCACCAGAACACCCATTGTCTGCAGACATGGATGTCGTGGTGGCAGTCCACGGCAGCTGGGGCACGGCGCCCTCCGGCAACGCCGCGGGTGACCCGGCCAGCCGTCGTGAGCCTCGCCTGCTGGGCCTCAAGCTGGCGACGCCAGACACTGAAGCACGCCTGATGCCGGTGCTGACCGGTCTGCAGGACAGCAGCAGCGGTCAGCGCTGGATTCGCCCGCTCGATGTCCTGTTCGGCCCTGATGGCAGCCTGTACTTCACCTCGGATAGCGGCGCGGCTGGCCTCTACCGCCTCACCTTCGATTGATGGCCTGACCTCCAGCAGAACGGGCTTTTGAGAAGCGAGGCCCTGGCCCTTATTCACGCGCTCTCTCCAAGCCCCTCTGTCCAGGCCCTCTCTCCAGGCCCTCTTCTCCAAACCCTCTTTCCAGGCTCTCTTTCCAAGCCCTCTCTCCAGGCCCTCTTCTCCAAGCCCTCTCTTCAGGCTCTCTTTCCAGGAGCTGCCTGGCAGAGGGCCTATGGAGAGGGCCTATAAATAGGGCCGATGAATGCAGCGCTTGCCTGCTACGGATTCTGAAAACCTGCCTGGCATGCCCCGCCTGCGAATTACAGAAATGTAGTCCTGTGCCCTCGCATGCACCCAATGGCCAGCTAGGCATTGTGTGGCCATGGAGCGACACTGGGTCGACGCCAAGCGTTTAATGAGCGATGACGCGTTGAGAGAGCGTCTCTCGCTCGTGCATCCAGCCTACGAACTCCTGCGTATGATCCAACGAATACGCCATCGTCGGAGCCTGCCGCCATGAACCAGCCGCCACCCCCAGCATCACGGACGTCCGCCAACCGGGACTCCTTGTCGAGCACATGCACGCACCTGACGCGCGCTCCCTGGCTGAGCATCGTGATGCCGGTGCATGACGAGGCAGCCGGCATCGTGCAAACCCTGATTGCCTTGAGTCGCCTGCGCTCGGGCGGGGACTGTGAAGTGATCGTGGTGGATGGTGGCTCGACGGATGGCACCCCCTCACTGGCCCGACCGCTGTGTGATGCCGTGCTGAACAGTGAGCCGGGCCGGGCACGCCAGATGAATGCCGGAGCCGCGCATGCACGCGGAGAGTGGCTGCTGTTTCTGCATGCCGATACCGACTTGCCCGACAATGCGCTGACGTTGCTCAAGGAGGCCGTCACGACGCATCGCCGCAGCGACTGGGGCCGCTTCGATGTCAGCATCAAGGGCGAGTCGCCGTGGTTACCGATGATCGCCGCCATGATGAATCTGCGCTCGCGGCTGACCAGCATCAGCACGGGCGACCAGACCCAGTTCGTGCAGCGCTCGACCTTCGAGGCCATCGGCGGCTTTGCCGACATGCCATTGATGGAAGATATCTGGCTGAGTGCCCAGCTCAAGCATCTGACCCCGCCAATGAACCTGACGGCGCGCGTCACGACCAGCGGTCGACGCTGGGAGACCAACGGCGTCTGGCGCACCATTGTCAAGATGTGGGGACTGCGGCTGGCGGCCTGGTGTGGCGTCTCCCCTGCACGCCTGGCACGCCTCTACGGCTATCGCGCCGCGGCGCAGGCCTGTGAGCAGCGCGGCATGCCCCATGCGTGATACGGCGTTGCCTACCTTGCCCACAGCTGATGCCGCATCAGAGGTGCGCCCGACTCTCATCATCTTCGGTCGCCTGCCCATCGCCGGCCACTGCAAGACACGCCTGATCCCCGCACTCGGCCCCGAGGGCGCAGCTCGACTCTATGAGCGGATGCTGAGCCATATCGTTGACCACGCCTGCGCCGCGCGCCTCGGCAAGGTCGTGGTGATGCTGACGCCCTCTGCCGAGCCGTCGGGTCAGACACCTGAACAGGCGGCTCTGCGGGCAGCGCTGGAAGCCCGGCTGCGAAGCGTTGTCGATGCCTCTGCCGACCTCACCTTCGAGGCACAGCCGCAGGGGGAGCTCGGTGAGCGAATGTCCTGGGCCATGGCCCGACATCTGCCCGAGGGGCCGGTGTTGCTGATGGGCTCGGACCTACCGGCGCTGGACAGCCAGCGGCTGCGCGAGGCAGCCCACAGACTGCGCACTCACGACGCGGTGCTGCAGCCCACCGACGATGGCGGCTATGGCTTGATCGGCCTCAAGGCGCCCTGCCCGCAAGCCTTCCTGCTACCCCGCTGGAGTCATGCCCATGTCTGCCGGGACACCCTGGCGCTGCTGGCACAGGCGGGGAGAACGGCCGCTTGCCTGCCGACCAGCTGGGATGTCGATGAGCCGCGTGACCTTGCGCGCCTGTCGCGCCACCTGCCGGCGCTCATGGCCGACATCGCCGCTTGAGGCTTTCCATGAACCCGCTTGAGGCTCTTCACACGTTCGGCATGCCTCCCAAAGTCGTATGCATTTTTGCTCACACTGCCCTTCTTCTACGCCGCAGGGCTGTTACACTCGCTGCATCGTGACTCACATGTCACAGCTTGACGGGGTGCCGGTAAGACCGGCTGAGATGTCATGCGCAGGCGATGTCCTTGCGTGAATGACGATCCCGCCGAACCTGATCCGGCTAGTACCGGCGTAGGGATCAAGCGCGAAGCGATGCCACTCGATATCGTCACCACTTTCTCACGGTGACTGTCGGCACCACCCCCGCTTTTCCCCTGCTCCTGTTCCGGTACTGGCCACGCTTGCGCCAGAGACCTGTCGCCCCATCACGGGTCGTCAGCACGCTCACCGAGGGATGCGTCATGCCTAGTTTCAACGACCTGACCAGTGCCTGCGCCGAGGAATGGCGTGACTATCTCGAGCACGACTTCGTTCGCCAGCTGGGCGAAGGTCGTCTGCCGGAGGAGTCCTTCCGCCATTACCTGCAGCAGGACTACCTGTTCCTGATCCACTTCGCACGCGCCTGGGCGCTGGCCGCCTACAAGAGCCGCACCCTCGCGGAGCTGCGTCAGGCCACGGCCAGTCTCGACACCATCCTCAATACCGAGCTCGATCTGCATATCGGCTACTGCAGCGAGTGGGGCATCAGCGAGGATGACCTGAGCGAGCTGCCGGAATCGCGCGCCACCCTGGCCTATACCCGTTACGTGCTCGATTGCGGCCAGCGCGGCGACCTGCTCGATCTGCACGTGGCGCTCGCGCCCTGCCTGATCGGCTACGGTGAGATCGCCGAGTGGCTGCTCGATCAGGACACCACCGAGATCGAGAACAATCCCTACGCGGACTGGATCGCGATGTACTCCAGCGATGACTTCAAGGAAGCCGTCGAAGCCGAACGTGAATGGCTGGATGCGCGACTCTCGGAAGTCTCGGAGCGCCGATTGGGTGAACTGGTCGATGTCTTCCGGGACGCCACGCGACTCGAGATCGACTTCTGGCAGATGGGCCTCGATCGCGCTTGAGGCATCACAGACTGATGTCCCGGCGCTCGCCATGAGCCGCTCGGGATGACGCCATCCTCCATGGATGGCACGACTGACAGGCCAACAGAGCCTGGATGCGAGAACGCTCCCCAGGGCAAGCCTGACGCTTCGGGCAACACCCTCGCATTGAAATCTGAACACGCTTGACGGGGTGCCGGTGGAACCGGCTGAGATCCTGCATGCATGCTTCGCCGCCCTGACGCGCGAGCTTGCCAGCAAGGGGTCCCGTGGAACCTGAACCGGTTAGGACCGGCGTAGGAATCAAGCTGATGGCCAGCCGCTGCGCGCGGCCGCCTCGCTCCCGGGCCATCTGTTGGCAAGGAGTCGGCGAAACCATCCTCTCCCTGCGCACGGTCTTCCCATGATGACGTCAGCCGTGACGTCGCCCTTTGAGGAGACCTGCATGAGCACTGCCCCGACGACACAAGACCCGCAAGCCACCAACGCCGCCGAGTCACCGCTCGCCTCGCAGCCTGAGGCTGCCCCCAAGGCACGCGCGCGTGCCGGTCGCAAGGATGGCAGCCGCCACCTCGCCAGCGAAGCACGAGTCGACGCCGCCGCCATCGCGCCGCTGAGCGGCTCGCGCAAGATCTATATCGAAGGCTCCCGTCCGGACATCCGCGTGCCCATGCGCGAGATCGGCTGCTCGCCGACCCAGACCTCCAGCGGCCTGGAAGAGAACCCGCCGATCGTCGTCTACGATACCTCCGGCCCCTACACCGATCCGGCGGTCGAGATCGACATCCGCCGGGGTCTGGCGCCGCTGCGCGAGAAGTGGATCGAGGAGCGCGGTGATACCGAACAGCTCAATCAGCTGAGCAGTGAATATGGCCGCGTGCGCCAGGCCGACCTGCGCCTGTCGTCACTGCGCTTCGAGCTGGACCATCGCCCGCGTCGTGCCCTGCCGGGCAAGAATGTCACCCAGCTGCACTATGCGCGCCAGGGCATCATCACCCCGGAGATGGAATACATCGCGATTCGCGAGAATCAGCGACGTATCGCGCTGCGTGAGGAATATCAGGGCAGCGAATCCGTCGAGAGCATTCTGGGCCATCAGCACCCGGGCCACAGCTTCGGCGCCAACCTGCCCGACGAGATCACCGCCGAATTCGTGCGTGAGGAAGTCGCACGCGGCCGCGCCATCATTCCCGCCAACATCAATCACCCGGAAAGCGAGCCGATGATCATCGGCCGCAACTTCCTGGTGAAGGTCAACGGCAACCTGGGCAACTCGGCGGTCACCTCCTCCATCGAGGAAGAGGTCGACAAGATGACCTGGGCGATCCGCTGGGGTTCCGACACCGTGATGGATCTCTCGACCGGCGCCAACATCCACGAGACCCGTGAATGGATTCTGCGCAACTCTCCCGTGCCCATCGGCACGGTGCCGATCTATCAGGCGCTGGAGAAGGTCGATGGCGTGGCCGAGAACCTCGACTGGGAGATCTTCCGCGACACGCTGATCGAGCAGGCCGAGCAAGGCGTCGACTACTTCACCATCCACGCCGGCGTCCTGCTGCGCTATGTGCCGCTGACCGCCAGCCGCGTGACCGGCATCGTCTCGCGCGGCGGCTCCATCATGGCCAAGTGGTGTCTGGCGCATCACGAGGAAAGCTTCCTCTATCGCCACTTCGAGGACATCTGCGAGATCTGCAAGGCCTACGACATCAGCCTGTCACTGGGCGATGGCCTGCGCCCGGGCTCCGTGGCCGATGCCAATGACGCCGCCCAGTTCGGTGAGCTCGAGACGCTCGGCGAGCTGACGAAGATCGCCTGGCAGCACGATGTCCAGGTCATGATCGAAGGCCCGGGTCACGTGCCGATGCACCTGATCAAGGAAAACATGGACAAGCAGCTCAGCGAGTGTGACGAGGCGCCCTTCTACACCCTCGGCCCGCTGACCACCGACATCGCCCCGGGCTACGACCACATCACCTCCGGCATCGGCGCCGCGATGATCGGCTGGTTCGGCTGCGCCATGCTCTGCTACGTGACCCCCAAGGAGCACCTGGGCCTGCCCAACAAGGACGACGTCAAGACCGGCATCATCACCTACAAGATCGCCGCACATGCCGCCGATCTGGCCAAGGGTCACCCGGGCGCGCAACGCCGTGACAATGCGCTCTCCAAGGCGCGCTTCGAGTTCCGCTGGGAAGACCAGTTCAATCTGGGCCTGGACCCGGACACCGCGCGCAGCTTCCACGACGAGACGCTGCCCAAGGACTCGGCCAAGGTCGCCCACTTCTGCTCCATGTGCGGCCCGAAGTTCTGCTCGATGAAGATCACCCAGGAAGTGCGTGATTACGCCAACGAACATGGCCTGACCGGCGATGCCGACAGCGTGATGGCCGGCATGCAGGAGCAGGCCGACAAGTTCAAGCGTGAAGGCAGCCAGCTCTATCAGGAGGTGTAGGCAAGCGCCTGACGCACAGGAAAGCTGACTTTCCGAGCGACACAAAAAACGCCCCGGCCAGTGATGGTCGGGGCGTTTTCGTCACATCCTGCCAGGGGCTCATGACATCTCATGAGCGTGACAGAAGGCTCACGTGCGGCTGGTGACTTCCAGCAGGTGATAACCGAACTGGGTCTTCACCGGGCCCTGAACCGTGTTGATCGGGGCGCTGAACACGACTTCGTCGAATTCCTTGACCATCATGCCCGGGCCGAAGGCGCCCAGGTCGCCGCCACTGCGGCCGGACGGGCAGGAGGAGTGCTCGCGAGCGGCATCAGCGAAATCGCGGCCGTTCTCGATTTCGGTCTTGAGAGCTGCACACTGTTCTTCGCTGGAAACGAGAATATGACGCGCTGTGGCCTGTGCCATGTCTATCACCTGTCACTGATCGAATAAATGCTGCCGGCAATCACCGGCGGCGTGGCAGGTCATTGTGGCCCAAGGCAGCGCTCGCCGCTAGCGTCCTGCACAGACCCGGCGCTGATACTGGATGGCATCGAGATCATTGCTGCCGAGCAATGCCGCCGTGGCAGCGTTGCATTCCGCTTCTGCCAACTGATCAGCACCGGAAGTTTCTGCCCACTGGATGTTGCCGACACTGGGCCGGTAACTGACCGCGGCATTGCATGCCATGCGCCGCGTACTGTGGTAACGCTGCGAAGGCAGAGTCGGAGGGTTGCTGGTCATTTCCCGGCACGTCGAGGCAAACATCTCGCTGGCTGCCTGACTGCAACGGGTATGGGCCATGGCATTCTGGCGCTTGTTGGCACACACCGAGTCATTGAGAACACGCCAATGCAGGGTATCGAAATCGATCACCTGCCCTTGATAGCGGGTCTCGACATGCTCGCGCTGAAGCCCTGCTGTCGTCGTCAGATGCGAGGCGACACCCTCACCGAATTGCCCACTCAAGCCCGAGACCGCATCCATTAACGCTGCCAATGCCGCACTGACAGAATTCATCACACACTCCTTGTGTTGATGCCTCCCGGCATATGCCGCCGGGGAGCCTTGCTCGATCATCCATGACCGTCACTTGCGGTGTCATGACCTGATAGCGCTGCCTCATGACGAGACTGATAACGCCGACTGACGCGACAGCGCGCTCCCTGCGACCTTACCCGCACACCGTCATCATTGCCTTAACGCTCAAGGGGATGATGCCAACGCTTCCCTCTCCAGCAACGAGTAATCAGATTCAGTACCCCAGACACGCGAACGCCCACCCGGAAGACCGAGTGGGCGTTGGGGACGCTCGCCTGAGAGCGTCGGCAGCAGTCGCTTACTTGGCGACTTTCTGCATGGCCTCGGAGGCGGACTTGGCGTTGCTTTCTGCCAGTTCCTGACCTTTCTTGGCGTATTCCTGGTTCAGCTCGACCACTTTCTGGGTGTCGTTCTGCAGCTTCTCGCCCAGAGTCTTGACGGTTTCCTGCTGCTCCTTGACGAAGTTCTTCAGACCTTCGCTGTCCTTGATCTCGAGCATGGAACGCGCCTGGGTCAGTGAAGCATCAGCATAGGACTTGGTCAGTTCCATCTGTGCGCCGATCAGCTTCTCGCTGTAATCGATGCTCAGAGCGCTGAACGCACGCAGCGGAGACAGGAACATATCGTCGAACTGCTGAGCGGACTTCTCGAAGTTGGCATTGAACATGTAGGCACCCTCCAGGGTATTGGCATCACGCTGAAATGAACCGGAGCGTTGCTCCGTTCGGTTATCAGGACTGAACCGGGCTGGTGCACCGTAGTGACCGAGCCATCATTATCAAGCCGTCACTATCAAGCCGTCGCGGTCAGATAGTGCTATCGACCAGGTTCCATCCTCGCTGCAACGCAGCATAAGACAGTCTTTGTTGCACTGCAACATCAAAAACATCGCAACGACTGATCTGTACGCCCTTGCTGATGCAGTTGCTTGATTACACTGTAGAAAAACAATCAGAAGCCGAAAAGAAAATTGACGCCTTGGGGCCCGTCATGCCACACACCACGCCCCTGGAACGCCAGACTGGGCCAAAGTGCTGGGCCAAAGTGCTGGGCCATAGGGCTGGGAGGATTGAGGGCTAGGACAGAGGGCTGGAACAGAAGCCTGACGCTGAAAGGCTGAACTTGAGGAGAGCGCCGTGCTGCTGCCTCACTGGCATGAGGCGTCGCGACAGCGTTTGCAGAGCAGACGCCCGCCCAGCGCGCGTGCCTGATCTGCCTGGCGACAGAAGTCGACACTCTGGGTGGAAAGCCATCGCCGACAGCCCTGACAGCGCGGCAAGCCTTCCTCATCCTGCGACTGGGCGGAAGACGCGCCCTGCTGATTGTCGGCCGCAGCCCCCGACTGCTCGCCTGTCGCCTGCGGGCTCGCGGGACCTTCTGGGCTATCCTGATCCGGGGCCTGGTGCTCGGGCTGCCAATGCGCAGCCTGCAGCCCTCGGCCCCCAAAACCGCACTGCCGTTTCAGGGCAGCCGTAAAGGTCACGCCACGCTGGACCGCCAGCGTCGTGTCATCCGACGCCCCTTCCATGTCATCGGACTCTGCCGCCATGGCAGCGCTTTCGCCTGAGGCCCGCGCCAGTTCTTCAGGCGATAGCGGCGGCTGCCATAGATAGGCCAGCGGGGATACCTGAGTGGCAGCGTCGCCCTCCGTCGCGCGCGTGCCAGCAGCCAGACCCAGCTCCGCCACCCAATTCGTATTGGGGGCCACATGCTGGGTGGCGATGGCGCGCCCCAGCTGGCGCAGGCGGCGTTGATCGAGGCGGTGGGTAAAACTGCGCAGCCGTGTCACGTAAGCGGTCTTGCCGCTCACCTGCAGGCATTGACGCTTGAGGCGCGCGAAGGACAGCAGCGCACGACTGTCGACGATGTCTTCCGGCGGCCGACTGACCTGAGCCGCATCAGCCACCACGATGCGATAGCGCAATTGCGGCTGCAGGGTCATCCCCAGGCGCACAGGCAACAACGAGGAGGCCTCCAGCCATTGCACGATGGCGCGGCTACGCTCAGGGATCATCTGCAAGGGACACGGCGTCACGGCATGTGCCATGACACCATCTTCGCCTGAGGGGGTCTCGCCGCCCTGCGCGACTCGTCCGCCATGGGCCAACAGCTCACCGAAGGGGGTGATCGAGAGCGTCAGATCAAAACAGGAGGCGTCCAGCACCCAGACCTGCATGAGGCTGTTGATCAGCAGGTGATCGATCTCGATCACGCCCTCTGCCTGCGCCAGGCGCACATCATGCAGCACGACCCAATCATCCCGCGTCCCCAACAAGGCATCCAACTGGCTTGCCAGCTCACGGCGACGCGCCTGACGGGCACGTATCGCACGCAGGGCCTCCAGCACCTTGTGGCGCTCGGGCGCGGCAAGCGCAGCATCCTGCGCCAGCACCTCGAGCACCAGCAGGTCGTATTCCCGTGAATCGCAGTCCTTGATCAGCATGGGCGCCTCTGGATTAGAGCATTCATATATAACTCAGTGTAGTGCTCTATTCGCAATCTTTCTTGCCTCTGACTCCGCGGGAGAATCCGCCAGCGGATAGCAGTGACGGAGACTGAGGGTCATCACTCCTGCGCTGTCTGGGCCGCGGGCTCCCGGTAGGGCAGCATTGCCGTCACCTGCTGACGCGCCTTGTTGAGCCAGCGTGCCTCCTCCTCGACCGCCTCTGCCACCGCCTCCTGAAGCCCGGGATGCATCAGCCAATGCAGCGACCCGGTGGTATATGCCGCGAAACCGCGGCTGATCTTGTGCTCTCCCTGGGTGCCGGGGTCGAAGCGCTTGAGCCCTCGCTGCAGGCAGAATTCGAGCCCCTGGTAATAGCAGACCTCGAAGTGCAGACAGTCGGCATGCACTTCGCTGCCCCACCAACGACCATACAGGCAATCACTGCCGATCAGACACAAGGCTGCCGCCACCGGCGCGCCCTGCTCATCACGCGCCTGCACCAGCAGCAACCGCTCAGGCATGCTGCGCCTGAGCTGCTGGAAGAAATCGAGCGGCAGATAAGGGCGCTGGCCGCGCTCGAGATAGGTCATGCAGTAGCAGCGGTAGAAGGCCTCGATATCGTCAGGGCCAATCTGCGCTCCCTCGAGCCTGGCCAGCGTGAAGCCTTGCTCGGCGACCTTGCGCCGCTCGCGCCGGATCTCCTTGCGCCGTTTGGAGCGCAGACTCTCAAGCCAGGTGGCAAAGTCCGGCTCGCCGCGTGACTGCCAGTGATATTGCATCCCGGGACGCGAAATCAGCTCCGGAATCGCCGCCTGCCAGTCTTGCCGCTCCTGTGCCGAGACAAACAGCAGATGAAACCCGCTGTGCTCATAACGACGCAGCGCGCTACCCGGCTCAGCCGCGGGCGCGATGCCAGCCTTGAGATGCGGCCACAACCACTCAAGCAAGGCACGCCGGGCTGCGGGCGACGTCAACTGTGGCGAGGTGACAAGGCGTGGGCCATCGCTGGGAGTGAACGGCACGGCAGTCAACTGCTTGGGATAATAGCGCCCACCGGCCTGCTCCAGGGCCTCCGCCCATTGCTGATCGAACACATATTCGCCACGCGAGTGCAGCTTGAGATAGCGCAGCAGCCCCGCCAGCAAGCGGCCGTCGGCGTCTCGCACTACCAGATGGGCAGGATGCCAGCCACTGGCGGCGCTGGCGGCACCGCAGCTTTCCAGCGCGCTCAGATAAGCATGTTGCAGGAAGGGATAGTCGTCGCCTGCCAGCGCATTCCATTCACTGGCGGTGAGGGCGTCGAGGGAATCCAGCACCTCCAGGCGCCAGCCCTGCTTCTGTGCGGCATCTGCGGCATCTGCGGCATCTGCGGCATCTGCGGCGCTCGCAGCCTGCTGCTGGTCTGTCGCCGCCCCTGTCTCGTGTGCCGCCGCCCCTGTCGCCGCCTCATCCTCTGCCTGCCATTGCCCTGTCACCGTACTCTCCTCATAGTCTTGCCATGCCCACCGCTGGTGCAGACATGCCGCACATCCCAGGACATGCTAGTGTGTCGTCATGATGCAGGACAACGAGACCCACATGACAGAGACTCCCACGCCGCCGGACGACACGTCCACGAGCGGCTCACAGCCCAAGGGGCGCGCTCATGAGTCCTCGCAAGGGCCCTCTCAAGGACCCTATGCGCCGACCCCGCCCGCGCAGGACACTCATGCCAGCACAAATCTCATGGCAGTGGCCGCCTTTGCCCTGAGCGTGCTCGGCTGCCTGCTCGCGCCTGCGGCACTCGGCGGCGTCGTGTGTGGCCACATTGCGCGCAGCCAGATCCGCCGCAGTGGCGAAGCCGGTGACAGCTGGGCCCTGGCCGGACTGATTCTCGGCTACCTGCTGATCGCCCTGTCGCTGGCCGGCCTGCTGATGTTCGGCGGCATGATGCTGACCATGTTCGGCATCATGGCCTTCAGCACCTGACCAGCGCCTGGGCACTCCGGCTTGAACGTGCAGCGTGCCTGCACGGATAATGCGTCGACATTGCTTCCCCGTGCCAGCAGGGCATGCCTGCCTCTCGCAGCGCCTGCCCTGCCAGCGATTCCGGTTCCCCCGAGCCGCCTTGATACTGAGCGAGCCTCGATGTTGTACTCGATTCTCGATAATGATTTCTACAAGTTCACCATGCAGAACGCCGTGGTGAAACTGTTTCCGTATGCGCGCGCTCGCTACGCCTTCATCAACCGTGGCGAGCATTCGTTCCCGCCGGGGTTCGGCGAGGCCTTGCGCATCGCGGTAGACAACATGGCCGAACTGGCATTGAGCGTGGAAGAGAAATCCTTCCTCGAGCTTCACTGTCCCTTCCTGGACCCGACCTACCGCGACTTCCTGGCGGGCTTCCGCTTCGATCCCTCCGAAATCACCATCACCCAGACCGGTGATGAGCTGGAAGTGCATATCGAAGGCTACTGGTATCGCACCATCCTTTGGGAAGTCCCGCTGATGGCGATGATCAGCGAGCTCTGGTATCAACTGGGCGGAGATCAACGCGACAGCGATCAGGCCCTGCGCGACAGCACCCTGGCCAAGATCGAGCACTACAAGCGACTCGGCATCCGCGTGGCGGAATTCGGCACTCGTCGTCGTCACTCCTACGATGTGCACGACAAAGTGGTCGCGGGTCTCAAGGACCACGGCCGCGGCTGCTTCATCGGGACCAGCAACGTGCACATGGCGCAGCGCCACGGCATCAAGCCGATCGGCACGCACGCCCATGAGTGGTTCATGTTTCATGCCGCGCGCTTCGGCTTCAAGATGGCCAACATCCTGGCGCTGGAGAACTGGGTCAAGGTCTATCGCGGCGACCTGGGGATCGCCCTGTCTGACACCTTCACCAGCCAGGCCTTCTTCAAGAGCTTCGACAAGAAGTTCGCCAAGCTGTTTGACGGCGTGCGCCACGACAGTGGTGACCCCATCGACTTCGCCGAGACCACCATCCGTCACTATGAGTCACTGGGCATCGACCCCAAGACCAAGACCATCGTGTTCTCCGATGGCCTGGACACCGACAAGGTCGATCGCATCGTGCGCTATTGCGCCGGGCGTATCGGCATGTCATTCGGCATCGGCACCAACTTCACCAATGATGTCGGCCCGCAGCCGATGAACATGGTGATCAAGATGACCGAAGCCCGCCCCGAAGGTCAGGAATGGGTGCCGGTGATCAAGCTGTCGGACGTCTCGAGCAAACACACCGGCGACCCCGACATGATTCGTCTGGCGCACCAGGTGCTGTCGCTCAAGGAGCTGGATTGAAGCGCGCGCTCAGCGATCGCTGAACGCCTTGCCATGGCCTCCTGCCAGAGACCTTGAAACAGGCTCATGAAATAGCTGCTAGAAAAAGCCCCATGAAAAAGCCCGCCCGGAAACTTCCCGGGCGGGCTTTTTCATGTCGATCACCTTCAGCACCGGTGACGACGGCTCAGGTCCCGACGTCTCAGGTCTTGACGGCTCAGGTCTCGACGTCTCTGATCTTGACGGCTCAGGTCTTGACGGACTTCTTCGGTGTCTTGAAGACCTCATTGAAGAGGTTGAGCATGACCTGCCAGGAAGCCGAATCCGCGGCCGCGTCATAGCCCAGCGGCAGATCGTACTTGGCCGCCTTGGCATCCGACTCCGGATTGGTGAAGGCGTGCTTGGCACCCGGATACTGGATCAACGTGGTGCGCGTCTCGAGAGACTGGAAGGTCGCGACCAGCTTGTCGAGATCCTCCTGCGGCACCAGCGTATCTGCCGCGCCATTCTGGATCACGACCCGGCCGGCAAACGGCTCGGGCTCCGTCACGGCAATCGACGGGCTGCCATGGAAGCTGACGACCGCCTTGAGCGGTGCTCCGGTCAGCGCCATGTTGAGCACCACGGCACCGCCGAAGCAGTAGCCGATCGCCGCCATGCGCTCGCCATCGACTTCCGGGCGTGAGCGCAGCACCGCCAGCGCCGAATTGAAGCTGGATTCGGCCTTCGGCCAGTCGCTCATCACCGCAGAGGAGAAGGCACCGGCTTCCTTGGGGTGCTCGGCCGTTCGCCCACCGCCATACATGTCGACGGCCATGACCACGTAGCCAAGTCCTGCCAACTGTTCGGCGCGCTTGCGGGCGTAGCTGTTCAAGCCCCACCACTCATGTACCAGCAGAATACCGGGTCGACGCCCCTGCGCCTTGGCATCGCGTGCGATCAGGCCTACGTGCTCCTCACCATTGGCCCGATAGGTCACCGTCTCCGTCACCACCTGCGGCCCCTCGAGACGATTGACCAGCGGTGCATCCTCGGCGGCCATGGCCTGTCCGGCGGAAAATACCGACTGTGCAAACAACAGGGTGCCAGCGCACCAGCCACGTAACATTCGCATCGCCTACTCCTTGTATGACGTGATCCACTTGCATGACGCGATCCACAACCCGAGACACCGGCTGCAGGTGTGCCCGATTGATCACCGGTATTGGCTCAATTGTCCTCGCTCAAGGACTGCGATGCCAGCACCACCCGATCGCGACCGCTGCGCTTGGCACTGTAGAGCGCCATATCGGCACGGTGCAGGTAGCCATCCCGGGTCTCCCCCGGCAGCGGTGTCGCCACTCCCATGCTGATGGTGCAGCGCAGGGTCAGCGACTTGAAGCGCACCTCCAGCGCCGCGATCTGCTGTCGCAGGCGCTCGGCCATGCCGACACCGGTGGCGGTACCGGCATCGGTGAGCAGGACGGCAAACTCCTCGCCGCCCAGACGCGCAAAGCAGTCATCGCGCCGCAGCTGGGCACGACACGCCTCGCCAAGACTGATCAGCACCTGATCGCCCGCCGCATGGCCGTGAGTGTCATTGACGCGCTTGAAGTGGTCGATATCAAACAGGATCAACGCCATCTGCTCCCGCGATGACGAGCTCAGCAGGGTATCGAGCGTGTCGAGGAAGCTGGCCCGGGTCATGGCGCCGGTCATGGCGTCCGTCATCGCTTCATGCTCGCGACGCTGTTCGACCAGCTTGCGCTCATGAATGTTGCGCGACACCGACAGCACGCGCTGATAACGCCCGGTGACGGGATCCATCGAGGGCGTCGAGATCGACTCGAACCACAGCGTATGCCCGGCCTTGTGTTGAATCCTGAAGTCGATTCGAAACACCTCGCCGAGACAGGCGGCACGATGGACCTCCTGCGCGATGCGCAGCATGTCATCGGGATGGATCAGCTGCTTGATCTCCTGCCCGATTATCTCCTGCGGGCGATAGCCGCAGAGCTTTTCCACCGAGGGGCTGATGTACTGACAGATGCCGTGGGAGTCCTCGATGCTGACCAGATCGCTGACGGAGTTGAGGATGAAGCGATAGCGCTCCTCGCTCTGGCGCAGTTCATCCTCGATACGGTATCGAGCGGTGGCATCGTCACAATAGCCATTCCAGATCACGCCGCCCTCGGGGGAGTCGATCACCTGCGGCAGCCCGACACACGCCAGCCTGCGCTCCTGACCATCCGGATGCTGATAGCGTATCTCCGCCTCCCAGGGCGATTGCTGCCGGGCACTGGTCTGCAGTGACATGAGCAGCTGCTCACGCTCGCGACCCGCGATGCGCGCCAGCAGCAGCATGGGGTCGTCGATGACGGCCTGCGGGTCGAGCCCCAGCACTTGCGAGGCAACCGGCGAGAGGTAGGTATAACGCAGCTCGCCCTCCTGGCTCAGGCGACACTGGAAGACGACGCCGCGCATCTGCTGGACAAGGTTGTCCAATTGGCGCCGATGCGCTTCGCGCTGGGTGACATCACTGAGCTTGCCGAGCACGGCAGTGACCTCCCCCTCAGGGGAGTAGCTCAGCTGCATGTCATCCTGGAGATAGCGCTTGCGCCCATCCACATGCACGAAGGCGTAACACAGACTCAGACGGCTATGGCGCTCCCGCACGGCCTCGCCGAAGCGCTGCTGACAGATGGCCAGCTCATCCGGCGCCAACCGGGCCTGCCAGAGACCCGGGCTTGCCATCAGCAGGTCATGCGAGAGCCCCGTGAGCGCCTCGCTGCCTGCCGACAGATACTCCAATTCCTCTGGCGGCCATTCACCAGCGGTCGCGTAGTGCGCGCCGGGCGTCTCATCCACTCGCCGCGCCAGACGCTGCTGTTGATCGATCACATGCTCGAGGCGTTGATGTACCTGGGTGATGTCGCGCGCCATCACGGCCACCTGACGCCCCTCGTCGGCGAGCGAGCGCCCCAGACTGACCATCTGCACGGACAATCTGGATTCCCCCCGCGGCAGCGACAGGCTGATATCGCATTGCCAGGGTTCGGCTCTCTCCAGGCTACGCAGGACATGAGGGAGGTAGAGGTGCTCAAGCGAGAGGCGAGAATGCGCACAGGCCGCATCGTGATAGAGATGCCAGGCCGGGTTGGCATGACTGATCACCAGGCTTTCATCCTTGAGCAGCAGGATCGCCATCGGGTCACGGCTGCGCACCATCATCAGACGATAGGCACGCGCCAGCTGCTGCTCCTGCTCATTGGCCTTGTCACGCTGCGTGATATCCGTCACTCGTCCACACAGCGGATGCCCCACACCGGAACTCCACAGGCATTCCTCGAGCAACAACAGCTGCCCGCTGCGGTCGCGCATGCGATACGTCGTGCGCTCGACCCGTCCCAGCGAAGCGCGAAAGTCACTCAATCGCTGCCGATCGGCGGTGATCACCAGCGAAAGCCAGAGCTCCGGCTGCTTGAGAAAATCCCGCACCGTATATCCCAGCAGGCGTTCCGCCGCTGCATTCATGGCAATCAGGCGCTGACCATCAGCACTGAGCGTGAACAACACATCTGCCACGACAGCATAATGATGCTGCAGCAAACGACTATCCGCGAATGATTCAGGCAACGTGAAACCCCTTCTCTGTCATGCGGTTTGCTCAAGAATGCCCTATCCATGGCGCTGGCAGCCAGCAGTACCCCCAACGCTTGGTTGCGCGAAGATCCGGGCAGATGACGGCATATGAACGATTGCGACCTTTGCCTTTGCGTCTGACTATCTCCCTTATCGGCAGCGCACGCGCAATGTTGTGGGCGAATATCACGCAAGCGGCGCCGAAGGGGAAAACCCAGGATGCAAAAAGCCCGAAGCATAAGCTTCGGGCTTTTTGGGGACTCACCTTGATCAGAGCTGTCCTGGAAAGGTCTAGCCTTGCGCGGAACGCGGCATGGCATCGTCGATGAGCGCGGAGGACGGGGCGTCATGTGCGCCGCTGCGGCCTTCATTGCCCTCGCCAGCCGGCTGGGCACTAGCGCTCGGGGCCTTGCGCTTGTGACGCCGCGACTGCCTGCTGTCCTTGTCCTGCTGGGCGGAAGGCGCCTTGACCGGCAGGCGCGCCCGCAGGTGCTCGAGCAACGCGCGAAAATCGTCCGGCTCCATGCCGATGCGCTCCGCTGCGGCACTTTCCTGCCATAGCACATAGATCGCCGGCTGCTCACGCCCCAGGTCCATACCCACGACCTTGCCCTCGCGCTGGGTACGCGGGTCGCGCAAGGTAGCACCGATCAATTCATGAGCTTCGCGGATGGCATCGTGCATCTGAGACAGCCTGCTGTGGAAGTCGAGATAACTGCCGGAAAGTGTGCGGCAGTGTGGCAATACCTTCCCTGAATTGCGCACAACAATGGATCACTCGCAGGCCATATGACCGCCTGCATGATTTGACGTTGTCATGACCTTGCTCACCGATAGACGCAAGGCCAACAGGTGCGAAGTGTAACACACCGCCACAGTTTCGCTAATTTCACTCGACCGTGAATTACGATGACGACATGTTGACCACCTTTCTCGACGTATCAGTGCACGTTTCACACCACCTGACCCGACTCTGTCGCGATCGTGCTCAGAAAAGTTGCCATAAGGTCACGCCATTGACGCAAGGCAACGACACTTTGTGCCTTGAAGCACCTCCCGCACTTTCGTGGTGCGCAAAAAAAACCTCTCCCATTGGGAGAGGTTCAAAAATGGATGACGCGATGTCATTCCGAGCAGCATCGAAGCCGGTCTTGGCGCCAACCCTGACCGACCACCGATTCAAAGGGGACGAATGGCATTGCCTTGTCCGTGGAGCCTGAGCGCGACGCGAGAATCCTCGGGCCACTCGTCCTCACCTGTTGGGAGCCTGCCTTCCTGTCTTGCCGACAGACTGACAGACTCCCGAATTCTTGCTGTCCCGCGCGGCCTTGTCGGTTGATCGATGAGGGATCAAAGGCCGTGCGGGACTCACCAAGCGCTTACTTGGCGGCTTGCATTGCCAGCGCAGTGTCGAGCATACGGTTGGAGAAGCCCCACTCGTTGTCGTACCACGCCATGACCTTGACCAGGCGATCTTCGCTGACGCGAGTGTGATTGCTGTCGAAGGTGGAAGAGTGTGCATCGTGATTGAAGTCGATGGACACCAGCGGCAGCTCGTTGACGGCCAGCACGCTGGAGCCTTCGGCAGCCTTGGCCACGATGGCGTTGATCTCTTCGATGGAGGTATCACGCGACGCGGTGAAGGTCAGATCGACCAGCGACACGTTGATGACCGGCACGCGGATCGCCAGACCATCCAGCTTGCCATTCAGTTCCGGCAGCACCAGGCCAACCGCCGCGGCGGCACCGGTCTTGGTCGGGATCATGGAATGGGTCGCGCTGCGGGCACGGTACGGGTCGGAGTGGTAGACATCCGACAGGTTCTGATCGTTGGTGTAGGCGTGAATGGTCGTCATCAGGCCGTTCTCGATGCCGACTTCATCATTCAGCGCCTTGGCGACCGGCGCCAGGCAGTTGGTGGTGCAGGACGCGTTGGAGACGACCTGATGCTCGGCCTTCAGCACATCTTCGTTGACGCCGAACACGACGGTCGCATCGGCATCGCCACTCGGCGCGGAGATCAGCACACGCTTGGCGCCGGCTTCGATGTGCTTGGCAGCGGCAGCACGCTTGGTGAACAGACCGGTGCATTCCATCACCAGGTCGATGTCCAGGCTGGACCACGGCAGCTGGGCCGGGTCACGCTCGGCCAGGATGCGGATCTTGTCGTCACCGACGAACAGATTCTCTTCGTCGTGCGAGACAGTCTCGGCGAAACGGCCGTGGACGGTATCGCGGCTCAGCAGGTGAGCGTTGAGCTTCGGATCACCCAGATCATTGATGGCGACGACCTGGATACGATCGTTGTACTGACCTTCATACAGCGCACGCAGCACGTTGCGACCGATGCGACCAAAACCATTGATGGCGACGCGTAATGTCATGACTCAACTCCTGTGGCGTATGGCGGGTGCAGGACCAGACCTGATCCAGGAACGAAAGCCTGCAATGCGTTCCGTGAAATTATCCTACACGCTTTTCCCATAATTTGGCCGAAAGTCGTCCAGTCTTCAAGCAGTTTTTTTGTTAAATTTACCGAATATTCCGAACAAAACCGTTTCTCGAGCGCCATGACGCGCTACTGTAGGCTACCCCGGTAACCGAACGACGCGACACGAGTGAGGCCAGAGGCTTTACACCGCCATCACCACTGGATAGCGTCGCCGGATAGCAGCACGCCCACACAGCGGGAAACGCTTTCTTTCGCCAGCCTCGGCGCCCTGCGCCGCCTGATACATGAGGTAAGAGCATGTCAGTCAACCAGACCGTAGAGCACGTGACCCAGCGCATCATCGACCGCTCCCGCGAACGCCGCGCCGCCTATGAGCAGTTGATGGAAAGCCAGCAGCGCCGCGGTGTACACCGCTCCGAGCTCTCCTGTGGCAACCTGGCGCACGGCTTTGCCGCCTGTGGCGAGACCGACAAGAATCGTCTCAAGCTGATGAACTCGGCCAACCTGGGCATTATTTCGTCATATAACGACATGTTGTCCGCCCACCAGCCGTTCGAGGACTATCCGCGCATCATCAAGGAAGCCGTCCAGGCAATGGGCTCCACCGCCCAGTTCGCCGGCGGCGTGCCCGCGATGTGCGATGGCGTGACCCAGGGTCAGCCGGGCATGGAGCTGTCGCTGTTCTCCCGCGACCTGATCGCCATGGCCGCCGCTGTCGGCCTGTCGCACAACATGTTCGATGGCGCCCTGTTCCTCGGCGTGTGCGACAAGATCGTCCCGGGCCTGTTCATCGCCGCCGCACGCTTCGGCCACCTGCCGACGCTGTTCGTACCGGCCGGCCCGATGCCCTCCGGCCTGCCCAACAACGAGAAGGCGCGTGTCCGTCAGCTGTTCGCCGAAGGCAAGGTCGGCCGCGATGCGCTGCTGGAAGCCGAGTCCGCGTCCTACCACAGCCCGGGCACCTGCACCTTCTATGGCACCGCCAACTCCAACCAGCTGATGGTCGAGCTGATGGGCCTGCACCTGCCGGGCGCGTCCTTCGTCAACCCGGGCACGCCGCTGCGCGAAGCCCTGACGCGTCACGCCGCCGAGCAGACCATCCGCAACAGTGAAGTCGGCGGCGACTACCGTCCCTTCTATCGCCAGATCGATGCCCGCGCCATCGTCAATGCCATGGTCGGCCTGCTGGCTTCCGGCGGCTCCACCAACCACACCCTGCACCTGGTCGCGATGGCCGGTGCAGCGGGCGTGACCATCACCTGGGATGACTTCACCGAGCTTTCCGCGGTGGTGCCGAGCCTGACGCGCATCTACCCGAACGGCCAGGCCGACATCAATCACTTCCAGGCGGCCGGCGGCATGAGCTTCCTGATCCGTGAACTGCTCAAGGCGGGTCTGCTCCACGACATCCCCACCCAGGACGGCGGCACCCTGGCCGGCTATGTCCGCGAGCCCTTCCTCGAGAACGGCAAGCTGGTCTGGAAGGACGGCCCCACCGACAGCCTCGACGAAGATGTGCTGCGTCCGGTAGCCAACCCGTTCGCCCCGACAGGCGGCCTGACCGTGCTGGACGGAAACCTCGGCCGCGGCGTGATCAAGGTCTCTGCCGTCAAGGAAGAGCATCGTCTCGTCGAGGCGCCGGTGAAGCTGTTCAGTGATCAGGATGAGATGAAGGCCGCCTTCGAAGCCGGTGAGCTGGAGCAGGACATGGTCGCCGTGGTGCGCTACCAGGGCCCGCGTGCCAACGGCATGCCGGAACTGCACAAGCTGACGCCCTACCTCGGCATCCTGCAGGACCGCGGCTTCAAGGTCGCACTGGTAACGGATGGCCGCATGTCTGGCGCCTCGGGCAAGGTCCCGGCCGCCATTCACATGACGCCGGAAGCGCTCGACGGCGGTCCGCTGGCACGCCTGCGCGAAGGTGACGTGGTCCGCCTGGATGCCAATGCCGGCACCCTCACGGCGCTGGTCGATGAAGCCGAATGGGCCGAGCGCGAGGCCGAAACCATCACTCGCGACAGCTATCATCACGGCCTGGGCCGCGAGCTGTTCTCCGGCATGCGTTCACTGGTCGGCGGTGCCGAGGAAGGCGCCTCCAGCTTTGCAGGCTACGGCGACCTGCCGGGCAGCGGCCACGACCTGATGTGATGGGTGCACCCTGTCACTCTCCTGAGGCACTGACGCAAAGGAAGGATGCCGGACGATGACCCGCGACACCTCCCATCGCCTTGCTCTGGTAGGCGATATCGGTGGCACCAATGCCCGGCTGGCACTTGTCCAGCCGGGCAGCCACACCCTGCAGCACATCCAGACGCTCGCCTGCGCCGAGCATGCCGGACTCGAGGAGGCCATCCAGGCCTACTATCGGATGCTGGGCCTGCCAGAGGCCGAGCAACCCGTCGAGGCCTGCCTGGCCTTCGCCTGCCCCGTGCATGATGAACGCGTCAGCATGACCAACAATCACTGGACGTTTCTCAAGCGCGAGGTGCGCGAATCATTGAGGCTTGAGCGCTTCAAGTGCCTCAATGATTTCACCGCCATGGCGCTGGGCGTGCCGCACATCGAGGCCAGCGAACGCCTGGCCATCGGTGAGGAGCTCACCGATGGTAGTGGTGACGCGGCCTCGCCACGACTGGTGATCGGCCCCGGTACCGGCCTGGGTGTCGCGGGTCTGGTGCGCGGCACGCACAACTGGATTCCGCTCGCGACCGAGGGGGGGCATGCAAGCTTCGCCCCCACCGATGAGATCGAGGATGGCCTGCTCGGCATCTTCCGCCGTCGCCATGGTCGCGTCTCGGTGGAGCGCCTGCTGTGTGGCCAGGGCATGCTCGAGATCTATCAGGCCCTGGGCGAGCTGCGCGGCCTGCCGACTCCCCTCAACAGTGCGGCCAGCGTCAGTCAGGCAGCGCATGAGCACCTGCATCACGATGAACCGCAGAATGCTCTCGCCTTTGATGCCGTGATGCGCTTCATGAAGATTCTTGGCGCGGTCGCCGGCGATGCAGCACTCACGCTGGGAGCGCGTGGCGGGGTCTATCTGTGCGGTGGCGTGCTGCCGCGCAACCTGGATCTGCTGATGCGCAGCGATTTCCGACACGCCTTCACCGACAAGAATCGTCTGAGCCGTTACAATGCCGCGATACCCACCTGGGTGGTGACCGCGCCGTGGACCGGCCTGCTGGGCGCCGCCGAGGCTCTGCACAATGAAGAGGTGGCATGATGCACCGCCACCTCCTGAACCATCGAGGTAGCTCGAGATGATCCCCGAAAGTCTGCGCGCACTGATCGCCGACACCGCTGGCCAACGCACTGTCGAATGGCAGGGCCGCTCGCTGTTGATCCTCAACCAGGAGTGGGGCGAGCTGGTGGTCTGCCACCAGGGGGCTCAGGTGCTGCACTATCAGCCGACGGGCGATTCTCCCTGGCTGTGGGTGACGGAAACGCCCGCCGCCCTGCCGGGCAGCATTCGCGGCGGCATTCCGCTGTGCTGGCCCTGGTTCGCGGATGAATTCCCCGAGGGCGAAAGCGAACTGCACGGCCCCGCTCGCAAGGCCGACTGGCGCATCGATGCGGTGGACGAGGAAGACGAAGGCGTCGAGATCCATGCCTCACCGGTCTCAGCACTGCACGCCGCCCTCTCTCCGCGCGTGGTGATCTTTGCCAGCCGCCGCTTCCTCAAGGTCGAGCTGATCACGGAAAACCGTGGCGAGGCCCCGATCAAGATGACCGGCGCGCTGCATACCTACTTCGCAGTGCCGAATGCCTTCGAGTGTCGTGTCACCGGTCTGGCCGGCGCCAGCTACCTGGACAAGCGCCAGGACTTCTCGCGCTTCGACCAGCAGGGCGAACTGGGCGTGCGCGGCCCGCTGGACCGCATCTACCAGACCAGCCAGATTCAGGTGCTCGAAGACGGCAAGCGTCAGCTGCGCATCGCCAAGCAGGGCTCTGACTCCACGGTGGTCTGGCATCCCGGGGACGCGCCGCCGGCCGACACCAGCGTCGAGAATGCGCGCAGCTTCCTGTGTGTCGAGACCGCCTGCACGCGCCTCGATCCGGTCTGGCTGCCGCCGGGCGCTCAGCATCTGCTGGCTCAGCACATCTCACCACTGAGCGGTGATGAGGCAAGCGGCGAGTGAATGACAGCCGGCCACGCGGCTCACGGCGTGGCCGGCACCTTGCGCACCTTGTCGACCAACCGAGAGCGCTCAGCGCCTGAATCGTGTCATCGCCACGACTCCCGGCTGACAGTGACTTTCGCCTCGCCTGCAAGCGTGCGTCGGGCCGCCACAGAATGCGACCCGCCCCGATGAACTTCAACAACCCATACGATGGACACTTCCATGCTGCAATTGACCCGTAGTGTTTCCTGGCAGGCGCTGACCCGGCTGGGCGAGGTGACCCGCAACGACCGCATCCGCGATTACTTCGCGGCGGATCCCAAGCGCTTCGAGAAGATGAGCCTGCGCGTCGGCGGCCTGTTTCTCGACTACTCCAAGCACCACATCTCCGATGAGGTGATGGAGGCGCTGGTCGAACTGGCTGAGCACTCTGCACTCGTTCAACGTCGCGCGCAGATGTTCTCCGGCGACATCATCAACGTCACCGAGAATCGCCCAGTGCTGCACACCGCACTGCGCAGCCAGACCAACACGCCGGTCATCGTCGATGGCAAGGACGTGATGCCGGAAATCCACAAGACGCGCGAGCAGATCCGCGCCTTCTCGGAAGCCGTGCGCAGCGGTGAGTGGAAAGGCTTCGACGGCCAGCGGATTCGCGACGTGGTCAACATCGGCATCGGCGGCTCTGATCTGGGCCCCAACATGGCCTGCCGTGCGCTGCTCAAGCATCGCCACCCGGAAATCAATTTCCACTTCGTCTCCAACGTCGATGGCAACCACATCCAGAAGGTGCTCAAGCGCCTGGATCCGGCCACCACGCTGTTCATCGTCTCCACCAAGACCTTCTCCACCCAGGAAACCCTGCTCAACGCCAAGACGGCGCGTCGCTGGTTCCTGGAGCACGCCGGTCAGGATGCCGACGTCGGTGCCCACTTCGTCGCGGCTTCCACCAACCGCAAGGCGGCCAAGGAATTCGGCATTCGCGAAGAGAACGTCTTCGAATTCTGGGCCTGGGTTGGCGGTCGCTACTCCATGTGGTCTTCCATCGGCCTGCCCATCGCTCTGTCCATCGGCTATGAAGGCTTCATGGAGCTGCTGGAAGGCGCCCATGAGATGGACCAGCACTTCATCAATGCGCCGATGGCCGAGAACATGCCGGTCCTGATGGCGCTGATCGGCATCTGGTACATCAACTTCATGGGCGCCGAGACCCAGGCCATCGTGCCTTACGACCAGGCCCTGCATCAGCTGCCCGCCTTCCTGCAGCAGCTGGACATGGAATCCAACGGCAAGTCGGTCGACATCTTCGGCCGTCCGGTGGACTACAAGACCGGCCCGATCGTCTGGGGCGAGACCGGCTCCAACGGCCAGCATGCCTTCTTCCAGCTGCTGCACCAGGGCACGCGCTACGTGCCCATCGACTTCATCGCCTCGCTGAAGCCGGAGCCGGGCACCGAAGAGCACCACTTCGCGCTGATCACCAACATGCTGGCGCAGGCCAACGCCTTCATGGAAGGCAGCCAGGATGGCAGCAACCTCGATCCGCACTACAATTGCCCGGGCAACCGCCCGTCGAGCACCCTGCTGCTGGATGAGATGACCCCGCGCAATCTCGGCGCGCTGATCGCCCTCTACGAGCACAAGGTCTTCGTGCAGGGCGTGATCTGGAACATCAACTCCTTCGACCAGTGGGGCGTGCAGCTCGGCAAGCGCATCGCAGGGGAAATCAGCGCGCGTATCGATACCGACGTGAAGGCCTTCGATCCGTCCACCCAGGGCCTGCTGGCGCTGGTCCGCGAGCACTTCCCTGCCGGTGGCGCCACCCAGGCGGATGACAGCAACGACAAGCCGGGCAAGAAAGCCAAAGGCTCCACGACGACCACTCGCAAGGAAACCTCCTCCTGATGACTCCGGTAATCGCGTTCGGCGAAGCGCTCGTCGACATGCTCTCCAACAAGCTCGGCGGCCAGGCCGTCGAGCAGGAAACCTTCACGCCCTACGCGGGCGGCGCACCGGCCAACGTCGCGGTTGCCTGTGCCCGTCTCGGCCTGCCGAGCCACTTCGTCGGCATGCTGGGTCAGGACAGCTTCGGTGACTTCCTGCACGACGAACTGAGTGCTCATGGCGTGCAGATGGATCACGTCAAGCGCACCAGCCATGCGCGCACCGCGCTCGCCTTCGTGTCTCGCGATGAAGAGGGTGAACGCCGCTTCGACTTCTATCGTCCGCCGGCCGCCGACCTGCTGTTCCGTCCGGAGCACGCCGGGCCTGAGCTGTTCGCGACTCCCGCCATCTTCCACCTGTGCAGCAATAGCCTGACCGACGCCGGCATCGCGGACACCAGCTTCGTGCTGGCGTCACGCGCGCGTGCTGCAGGCTCCCTGGTCAGCGTGGATGCCAATCTGCGTCACAACCTGTGGCCGAACCAGCAGGTCGATGTGACCCTGGTCACGCGTCTGCTGGACAACGCCGACATCCTCAAGCTGTCCCAGGAAGAGGTCGAGGCACTGACCGGCAGTCAGCCGCAGACCGACTGGCTCGAAGCGCGCCTGAAGGCCGGTGTGCGCCTGATCGTGCTCACCGATGGCCCGGGCGTGATCCGTGCCCTGGTGCGCAAGCAGAGCGGCGACATCGAGACCGTCAGCATCACGCCGCCCACCGTCAAGGCGGTCGATACCACGGCCGGTGGCGACGCCTTCATCGGCGGCTTCCTGTCAGCCCTCAGCGAAGCCGGCATCAATGCCGACAACCTGAGCGACTGGTGCGAAGACGAGAGTCATCTCAACGCCGCACTGGAGCGTGCTGCAGCCTGCGGTGCCTTCGCCGTGACTCGCCCGGGCGCCTATGCCGCACTGCCCAAGCGTGAAGATCTCGACGCCATGAAATGAGGGCCGGATAATGGCGCTGACAGGTTATCCGCCAGCGCCATCATTTCCCTGAGAGGCGCATGATAAAAGCCCCTTTGATCATCAGATCAAAGGGGCTTTTTCGTGACCATGACGCTAATGCTTGCGCATTGGCTACCCTCCCTTCATCGGACAGGGAGTCAGTCATCACAGAAGAGACAGACGTAAAAAAGCCGGCCCCGAGGGACCGGCTTTCGTTAGCTTGCTAGACGATTGAAGACGTCTTAGAAGCCGTAGTAGATGCCGACTGCAGCGCCGTCACTAGCATCGCCAGAACGATCGTACTGGGCGTATTCAATGTAGGTGTACATCGCGGAAGAGATGTTGTAAGTCACACCCAGGTTGAATTCGTTGAAGCTGTCGTCGCCACCGTTTTCAGTAGCCACGGTGGAAGCGTCTTCAGCGTCGACATACTGGTAGCCGCCGTAGACGTCGCCCATGCCGTAGCCGTAACGCGCACCGATACCGTAGTAGTCGACGTCGGTGTCATCTTCTTCACCCGCGAAACGCTCAGCCTTGACGGCGATACGCAGGGCATCGACGGTGTACTGACCGGTGATACCGTACTGGTCACCGATGTCGCTGCCGTTGGTGGCTTCGAACTGGTCCAGGTTGTCATACACAGCGGCGAGGGAGAAACCGCCGACGGTGTACTTGGCACCAGCGAAGAAGGACGCCTGATTGGAATCGGTGATGTTCTCGTCTTCGCCATCGCCTTCGAAGTTGGAACCGACGGCGAACTGCATGCCGCCCATGACCGGAGACATGTACTGCAGCTTGTTGCCTTCACGAGTCTGGCTGTCGCCAGTGATCTGGGAGCTGGAGTCAGTCAGGTCGAAGTATTCGTTGTTGGAGATCGGATCCTGGATCCAGTCATCCATCAGCTGATCCCAGGAACCGATACGCGCGTCACCGAAGGAGCCCTTGGCACCGACGTAGGACTGGTCGCCATCGTTCAGGCCGTTGCCGCCGCCCTTGGATTCGTCAGCGTCGTATTCCCACTCAGCCTTGAAGTAACCAACGATATCGTCGTTGATCTTGTGCTCGCCCTTGGCACCGAAGGTAGAACCGTTGTCACCCAGTTCGCTTTCCGGATCACCGCCGAGCTGGTCGACATAAGAGTATGCCAGCTGCACGTTACCGTAGATGTCCAGCTTGGTACCGTCCTGGTTGTAGACAGTAGCAGCGGAAGCAGAAGTAGCAGCCAGGGCAGCAGCGCCGGCGATGGCAGTAGCCAGAAGTGTCTTTTTCATCGCGATAGTTCCTTAACTAGCGTTAACTGTTCGATCGTGTCTGCCGATGGCAGTGACCAAGGTTCCGGGCGCTTGATGACGCCTCTAAAACTCTGTGGCCTAGTTATTATCCAATGCTCGCAGGGAAACCATATACCGGGCTTTCAGGATGTGCAACAGAAAAAAACACTGTTTTCGATCACCACTCCTGAACCTATCCATCGGTCGGTTGTCTGGCGTGAGCATACTCTAGGGCTCAAGAATGAAGGATTCATGACAACCATGCGTCTTGACGCGGATTCCTGCATCACCGAGCGCATCGCTGAGCGTTAATCCCGGATTCATTGTGGAAAAACCTCGTTTGCGACAAAAGTCGCAGAACAAATACCCGTCAACTGCTGTGCTTGTCTGATGCCAAGTTGTGGTTTCCTCTCAGCTTTATCTTCATGAAAGGCACCGTCCCTGTGCCAATGATTCATTCATGAGTCTGCTATCAATATCGGTCATCAAACTCAATCATCAAATCCAGTCAACAAGCCCAGTCGCCCTCCCTGTCATCAAGCTCTGTCATCAATCAATCTTTCCATCGCACCTTGTCAGCAGGCAGTGATCCTCAACTGCTCAACCAGTTGGGCAGGAACAGCGAGATAGCCGGCACATAGGTGATCAACACCAGGAACAGCAGCAACAGCGACAACCACGGCAATGCTGCCCGAATGACCCAGGTCATCGGCTTGCCGGTGATCCCCGCCGTCACGAAGAGGTTCAGCCCTACGGGGGGTGTCAGCATGCCGATCTCCATGTTGACCACCATGATGATGCCGAGATGGATCGGGTCGATCCCCAGCTGCGTCGCGATGGGGAACAGGATTGGCGCCATGATCAGCAGAATGGCCGAGGGCTCCATGAAGTTGCCCGCCGCCAGCAGCAGCAGATTCATCACGATCAGGAAGCCCCACGCCGGCAGCCCCCAGCCGATGATGGTTTCGGCGATGGTGTGCGGAATGCGCTCCGTGGTCAGTACATGCGCGAACAGCATCGCGTTGGCGATGATGAACAACAGCATCATCGAGACGCGCGCGCCATCCAGTACCACCTTCTTGACCTCCTGATCGGTGAAGGACCCCAGAAGCCCGGCAGGCACCTGCCACAGCGCGCGCAACCCCGCACTCCCCCAGGCTTCGTTGCCCTTGCGCCACGGCACGTTCTTCAACGGCCCCATGTCGCGATAGCCCACCACGGCGATGAACCAGGCATACACCGTGGCCACGGCCGCGGCTTCGGTGGGGCTGGCCACGCCGCCATAGATCGACCCCAGCACGATGAAGATCAACATCAGACCGCCCATGGCGATCAGGCCGGAGCGCGCAAGCACCCGTACGCCGGGGAAAGGCTGCGCCGGCAACTTCTTTATCCGCGCCGCGATATAGATGGCGACCATCAAAATACCGCCCATCAAAAGCCCCGGAATCAGGCCGGCCATGAACATCTTGGCCGCCGAGACTTCCGTGGCGGCGGAATACACCAGCATCACGATGGACGGTGGAATCAGGATGCCCAGTGTCCCTGCATTGGTGATCACGCCCGCCGCGAAGGACTCGGTATAGCCCTGGCGCACCATGCCCGCGATCACGATGGAGCCGATTGCCGCCACCGTGGCCGGAGAAGAGCCGGACACGGCGGCAAACAGCATGCATGCCAATACGGAGGCCATCGCCAGCCCACCGCGCACGTGGCCGATGGCATCGGTGGCGAAAGTGATCAGGCGACGTGCCACGCCACCGGTCGAGAGAAAGGTGCTGGAGAGAATGAAGAACGGGATCGCCAGCAGGGTGTAGTGATGCGACAGGGCTTCGAACAGCTTGATCGCCACCGACCCCAGTGAGTCACTGGAAAACAGCAGGATCGTGGTAACACTCGAGAAGCCCAACGCAAAGGCGATCGGCATGCCAAGAAAGATGCCGCCAAACAGCAGCGCAAACAGAGTGGCTATGGTCATCGTGGTGTTCCCTGATCACTGTCACGGCCAGCATCGCCGTTGTCTTGGCCATCCGGCGCGTCCGACTGCACCAGATGCATGCTGTCCTCGCCTTCGTCATGAAAACCGAAGCCACTGGCATCGCCACGAATCACCTTCCAGCCCAGTACCGCAAAGCGCAGCATCAACAGCACCATGGCAATGGGCAGAATGGTGAGGGCGTACCACTTGGGAATCGCGATGTCCTCAAGCTCGATGCCGATCATCTTCATCAGCGAGAGATATTCATAACTGCCGACCAGCAGCATCACGCAGTACGCCATGCAGATCGCCAGCGCCAGCAAGGTCGCTACGCGCTGCCAGAGCATCGGCAGCATCTTGACCACGACATCCACGCCGATGTGCGCGCCCTGCTTGACGCCCCAGGACACGCCGACCAGCACGAACCAGCCCGCCAGATACAGCGTGGCTTCCTGTGACCAGCTGATGCCGGTATTGAAGACGAAGCGCAAGACCACCTCGACGAAGACCAGCAGCACCATCGCTACCAGCAGCAGCGAGAACAGCGTCTCTTCCGCCTTGTGAAGCCATCGTAGTGCCATGGCAAAAATCCTCATGTCGCTCAAGGACACTTGCCCCACGCGAGATCGCCGATGTCCTGGCGCTCAAGATGGGGCAAGTGATGGATGGCCTGATGGCTTACTGGTTGGCAGCTTCCGCGGCGTCGACGATGTCCTGACCGATGTCCTCGGCAAACTCGCCCCATACCGGCTTCATGGCGTCGACCCACTGCTGACGCTGGGCATCGTCGAGCGTGATGATCTCGCTCTGGCCGGAATCGAGAATGGCCTGCTTGGCCTCCATGTTCTTGGCTTCGGAGAGCTGGTTGCCGTAGACGATGGCCTCATCGAGCGCCGACTTGACCTCACCACGCACGTCATCCGGCAGGCCATTCCAGAAGCGCGCCGAGGACACCACCATGTAATCCAGCACGCCGTGGTTGGATTCGGTGATGTACGGCTGCACCTCGAAGAACTTCTGGGAGTAGATATTGGAGTAGGTGTTCTCCTGACCATCGATGGCCTTGGTCTGCAGCAGGATGAAGACCTCGGAGAACGGCTTCTTCAGCGAGACGGCATCCACCGCGTCAAACTGGGCCTCGAGCACATCGGAGGTCATGATGCGGAATTTCTTGCCGTCGGCATCCCCCGGAGTCTTGAGCGGCGACGACGCGGACAGCTGCTTCATGCCGTTATGCAGATAACCGAGCCCCACCAGCCCCTTGGATTCCAGCGATGTCAGCAATGACTGGCCCGTCTCGCTGCTCTGGAAGCGTTCGACAGCGCCCATGTCCTTGAACAGGAAGGGCAGATCGAAGACCTGCAGCTGATCGGTATATTTCTGGAACTTGGACAGTGACGGTGCCGCCAGCTGCACATCACCCAGCAGCATGGCTTCCAGCACCTTGTCATCCCCATACAGCTGCGAACTGGGGTAGAGCTCGACTTCCACCTTGTCGCCCAGTCGCTCCTCTACCAGCTGCTGGAATTTCTTGCCCATCTGGCCCTTGGGGGTATTTTCCGCCACCACATGGGAGAACTTGATGGTGATCGGGTCGGCCATGGCCGTCGCTGAGGCAAACAGGATGGCGGCACTCAGGGCGGTCAGGGCTGGCTTGATAAGGCGCATGGCGAATCCTCTTGAATTGCGGATATTGTTGGTCTTGTAGGGCATTCGATATCCCGTCTGCGCGGCTCCGACACGAAGCCGCGCAGAGGTGCGGCGCGAGCAGGGATAGCCGAGACACTGCGAGCATTGCGCCACAGCCGCCAGATAGACGAGACAATCCAGACAATTCAATGAGTTGCAGACGCACAGTTCACTCACAACTCGCGCACAAGTGAGCCGAATTCCGCCGGCGCTGGCGATTTGTGAGGAGTTGTGCGGATTTCCGCCCACCAACGACAAGGCCCCTGTGCGGGAATCCGCACAGGGGCCTTGTCTGTTAGCACCGATCATTGTCGACCGAGCGTCTTCCTCAGCTGTCACACCACCTGCCAGCACATTCTCAGGGACGGTGCTCAGGGACGGTTCTCAAGGACTGTGTTCAGGGACGGTGCTTGGTCATCAGCTCGCTGAGCTTGTGGCTGATACGCTGATCGGTCGCCTGCTCTTCCCGCGCCTTCTGCTGGCGCGTCAGCTCATCGAGCTGCTGACGGGCATGGCGTGCCTCATCTTCCGTCACGGCACCCACCGACTGACCCGAGAGATCCACGCGCTGCGTGCCCGCCCGTACCGCCTTCAGATACCGCGGCAGATGGACATAACCCGCCAGCGCGCGCCGCACCAGCTTGTCATCCCAGGGCTCGTTTTCCAGCAGCTCGATATGGATGCCGATCTTCAGCGGCCGGGTATGGCCCTTGAAGAAGGTATCCGGATAGCGCTTGTACCACTGCTTGAGCAGCGCATGCGGAGAAGGCGCCGACTCAGGCTGAGAAGCCTGCTGTGCTTGCGGGGCCTCGCCCTGCTCGGCCTCACTCTGCTGCGCTTCTTGCTCCTGCGACATCTGTGCTTGCGGCGCTTGAGCTTGCGACGCCTGAGCCTCGGACGAATCAGCAGCCGTCGTTGTCTGCGCGTCAGCTACCGGCTGACTCACGTTCAGGCGCTCTGAGGCCAAGCGTTCCGCCTGCGCCTCCTGCTGCGCTGCCAGACCCGCCTCCGCATTCGTGGAGGATTGCGGCGCAGAAGCCTGCTCAGCCAGTTCGCGCAATTGCGCATCTCGCGCCAGCAACGCCTCATTCACCGCGCTTAACTGCGCCTGCTGCTCCTGCAGTGTCTGGCGCGCCGCCGCGAGTTGCTCAGCGAGCTGCTCACGCTCATGACGCTCTGCGACCAGTGCACGCTCGGCTTCTGCCAGCGCACGCTGATGCGCATCGGCATCTGCCGTGGCTGCAGACGCTGTCTGCTGCTCCAGCGCATCGCGCAGGCGGGCATTTTCCGACTCCAGGGCCGCACGGGCCTGGCGCTCTCCGTCACGCTGCTGTCGCTGTGTGTCGGCTTCATGTTCAAGCGCAGAATACAGCGCTTCGAGGCGATCCATCGTCAAGGCCTGAGCCTCCCTTGCACGCTATGGGCAGTTCCGTTTGGCACCAGTCTGTGTCAGTACCTGCTGACTGTAAAGGTCACGCCGACCAGCCAGTGGCTCAGACGTCGCGGCGCTCGAAGCGCACGAAGTCATAGGCCGGCAGGCCCTCACCACTCTCCCCCGGGACGCGCTGCGCTTCCTGCCAGCTCGCATCCAGCGCCGGGAAATGGGCATCGCCCTCGATCTCGACCGCAACCTCGGTGAGGTAGAGGCGCGTCGCCACCGGCAGTGCCTGGGCGTAGATCTGACCGCCACCGATCACCATGATCTCATCCACGCCGTCGATCATCGCGTGGTGGTCCGCCATGCTCAGCGCGGCGGCCAGGTCACTGCAGACCCGCACACCATCGTGGCTGAACTCGCTGTCACGCGTGACCACGATGTTCAGGCGGTTGGGCAACGGCCTGCCGATGGAGGCGAAGGTCTTGCGTCCCATGATCACCGGCTTGCCCTGGGTGACATGCTTGAAGAACTTCAGGTCTTCCGGCAGATACCACGGCAACTGGTTGTCGACGCCGATCACGCGGTTGACCGACATGGCGGCAATCATCGCGACGGGCACGACGGTATCAGCCGCTGCCGTCAGCGGAGAGAATTCATTATCGCTCATACAGCCACCTGCGCCTTGATATGCGGATGGGATTCATAGCCTTCGATGGCAATGTCATCGAAGGTGAAGTCGAACAGATCCGTGACTTCCGGATTCAACACCAGCTGCGGCAGCGCCAGCGGCTCACGCGTCAACTGCTCACGCGCCTGCTCGAGATGATTGCTGTAAAGGTGGGCATCGCCGAGGGTGTGGATGAACTCGCCCGGCTTGAGGCCACACACCTGCGCGACCATCTGGGTCAGCAGCGCATAGCTTGCGATGTTGAACGGCACGCCGAGGAAGATGTCCGCGCTGCGCTGATAGAGCTGGCAGGACAGGCGACCATCGGCGACGTAGAACTGGAACAGCGCATGACAAGGCGGCAGCGCCATCTCGTCCACCAGCGCCGGGTTCCAGGCCGAGACCATCAGGCGGCGCGAATCCGGGTTGGTCTTGATCTGCTCGATCAGCTGGCTGATCTGGTCGACGGAACCGCCTTGCGGGTTCGGCCAGCTGCGCCACTGGTAACCGTATACCGGCCCGAGGTCGCCATTCTCATCGGCCCACTCGTCCCAGATACGCACGCCGTTTTCCTTCAGGTAGGCGATGTTGGTATCGCCCTTCAGGAACCACAGCAGCTCGTGGATGATCGAGCGCAGGTGCAGCTTCTTGGTCGTGACCAGCGGAAAGCCTTCGGCCAGATCAAAGCGCATCTGGTGGCCGAAGACACTCAGGGTGCCGGTGCCGGTGCGATCGCCCTTTTGTGTGCCGTTTTCCAGCACATGGCGCATCAGATCTAGATAGGGTTGCATGGTGGCGAGTCCGTACGGCGTGTCAGAGGCTGGCGCGGCGAGCGGTGCCGTGGATCGCCCTGCACCAGCCTCTTCATGAATTCGAATCGTTCACTTGACGATATTTGACGCTGCCAGATACGCAAGAACGCGGCCCGATGGCCGCGTTCTTGCGTATCTGGCAGGGGGCCAGTTTACACCGAATGCCCCCTGTATTCACGCCTGCATTGCCCCTCAGGAGGCGCGATGCACCGGCGGCTGCGCCACTTCCTGACCGCGCGACCAGGCCATCAACAGCAGCCCGAACAGCACCATCGGCAGCGACAGCAACTGGCCCATGGTCAGCCAGTCGAAGGCGATGAAGCCGAGCTGGGAGTCCGGCTGACGGAAGAATTCGGTAATGAACCGGAAGCAGCCGTAGCAGAGCAGGAACAGGCCGGAGATCAAGCCCTTCTGACGCGGTTCACGCGAGACGAACCACAGGATGGCGAACAGCGCGACGCCTTCCAGTGCAAACTGATAGAGCTGCGAGGGATGGCGCGGCTCCGGCCCGTAGAGCGGATAGACCATGCCCCAGGAGACATCGGTGATGCGCCCCGGCAGCTCCTGATTGATGAAGTTGCCCAGCCGCCCTGCGCCGAGCCCGATCGGCACCATCGGCGCGATGAAATCGGTCAGCTGGAAGAAGGTCAGCTGATGGCGACGCGCGAACATCAGCATCGCGATCAACACGCCCAGCAGACCGCCATGGAAGCTCATGCCGCCATCCCAGACCTTGAAGATCCACACCGGGTCCGCCAGCAGCTTGTCGAAGCCATAGAAGAGCGCATACCCCAGGCGGCCACCCAGCACCACACCCAGAGCGCCGAAGAAGATCAGGTCGCCCACCGCGTCCTGACTCAGGCCGACGCGTGCGCGACGTGCTCGTGCCAGCCCCCAGGCCGCCGCGAAACCGATCACGTACATCAACCCGTACCAATGAATCTTGAAGGGCCCCAGCGCCAGCGCCACGGGGTCGATCTCAGGATATTGCAACATGTGAAAACCTTGAATGAGGAAGTCGGGCTCTACCAACGTACTGGGCGATGCAGTCATCGCCTCTCAGGCGGGCAGAGCATAACAGTCAAAGCATGAACACGACCTGCCTGAGGCAGCGTATTCCCGCTCACGCCAGCAGAAACCGCAGTCCGACGATGACCAGAATCAGCGCGAACAGGCGCTTGAGCAGCAGAGCCGGCAAGGCATGCGCCAGCCGCGCCCCGAGGCGCGCAAACGGCACGGACGCCAGCACGATGCCCAGCCACGCCACCCAATGGACATAGCCGATGGCGTGCTCCGGCAGATTGGGGGCATGCCAGCCAACCACGATGTTGGTCAGTGCGGCGGTCAGCGCGATGGGAAAGCCTGCCGCGGCGGCGGTCCCCACGGCTTCGGTCATGCGCGCCTGCCAGCTGGAAAGCATCGGCACCATCACCGTGCCGCCACCGATGCCGAACAGCGAGGAAATCACGCCGACGGTACTGCCGCCCACGAACTGGCCGACCCGCCCGGGCGCCTGGGCCATCTGACCCACCTTGAGATCCAGCCCGAGCTTGGCCGCCACCAGCAGCACGAAGACGCCGAACGCCAGCTTGAGCGTCTCACCGCTCAGTTCACTGGCCAGCACCACGCCGAGCCCGGTGCCGACCACCAGCCCCGGCAACAGGCGTTTGAGCCAATCGAGGCGCACCGCACCGCGCTCATGATGCGCCCGTGCCGACGACAGCGAGGTCACCACGATGGTGGCCAGCGAGGTGCCGATCGCCAGATGCATCAACACCTCCGGCGCGACGCCTTGCAGCACGAAAGCCGCGGCCAGCACCGGCACGATGACAAGCCCTCCGCCGATCCCGAACAACCCCGCAATCATGCCGGCGACTGCGCCCAACAAGGGATACCACCACCACATACCCGACTCCTTTCATGCTGCATTGTGGTGACTGTCCGCCGAGAATGGCCCGGCCTCTCAGCGCCATGACCGTCAGCCGTCTGTTGATGCTGGACCTTCGCCGCTGCCGGACGCGCGTGGCGTCAGCGTCACGTCAGGCAGCCACATGCTGACCTTGTCGATCAGCGCCTGAGGGCGGTAGGGCTTGCCCAGATAATCATCCAGCCCGGCAGCGAAGAAGCGCTCGCGATCGGCTTCACTGGCATTGGCGGTCAGCGCGATGATGACACTGCGCCGCTCACTGCCGGCGGCGGCTTCCTGCTCGCGCCAGCGCTGGCTGACACTGACGCCATCCATGCCGGGCATGAAGATATCCATGAACACCAGCGCGTAGAAATGCTGTCCACGTGCGGCCAGCGCCTCTTCGCCGCTGCTGGCGGTATCGACCAACAACCCCTGACGACCGAGCACCGTGCGCGCCAGCATCGCATTCACCGGTCCGTCATCGACCACCAGGATGCGGGTTTCGGTCGGCTTGCCCGGCCATGTCATCGGCAGCAGGATTTCCAGCGCCTGCTCATCGTCCACGTTGATCTGGCGATAGCTGCCGCCCAGCTCGTCGATCAAGCGCCGCGCCATGACAAGGCTCGAGGGCGATTGATGACCGATATCGAGCCCGACATGACCACGCAGCTCTAATCGCAGACAGCAACAGCCAGCGCCCTCGTCCTCTGAGCCCTCTGCAGAGAACGCCGCATCGCGACAGGCCGGCAGCTCACAGGCTTGCTGCAGCTCAAGCAGCAGAGATTGATGACTGGCGCTTTCGTGGCGCATGCAGCCTTCCGCCAGATGCTCGAACAGCTGCGCGAGGCGGCGCACATCACCGCGCAATGCCTCCGGCATCGGCCCCAGCTGCCACTCGAAGGGGCAACCGACATCATGATGGCGCTGCTGCATGTCCTCGAGCAGCGCCCCCAGCGTCTCGGTCGGCGAGAAGTCATTCTCTTCCAGCGGCGTCCGTACCACTTCCTCGCGCTCGGTCAGGGCATCCAGCAGTTGCGCCACGCTGTCGAGGCGGCCCTGCAGCAGGCTGAGCTCGGCATCCTCGATATGACGCTCGCGCCTGAGCTGACCAAGCTTGCGCACCAGGCCTTGCAGCGGCGGCGTCAGCTCAGCGTGCAGCATGTCCAGATAATCACTCTTCAGACGCGCTTCTTCGCGGGCACGGTCACGCGCGACCAGCAACTGCTGGCTGGCCTGATCGTGCTCCGACTCATCGATCATCACGCCGAGCACCTGCGCCGGGTCATTGTTGAAGCGACACAGCTCCAGGCGCATGCGCCGCATGCGCCCCTCTGCGTCATGTACCCGAAGTTCACGACTGCTGGGCACGCTGGGGTTGGGCTCCAGCATCAGCAAGCTGCCCACCGACCGGCCCAGCGCCTCATGCAATACCAGCCCGAACAGCTTCTCGAAGGCCGGGTTGGCCATCGCCAACAGTCCATGACGCATCACGAAGGCCGGCAGCGGCAAGGCATCCAGCTCATGGCCGCGACCACGACGCAGCAAGGCCACGGCCCCACGGTGACGCCGCAGGATGTCATCCGCCGGATAGGCCTGCCGCCCCACCGGCGGGTACTCCTCCATCACCTCACCGTTCTCGATACGCTCACTCTGGCGCGCCAACCACTCCAAGGGCTGCCCCAGGCGCTGGTCCATGCGCCTGAGCCGCCATTGCAAGATGAGCATGACGACGGCAAACACCAGCAGCAGCGCGCCACCACTGCCCAGCAACAGGGTCAGCAGCGGCACCTGGCCGGGCACCTCGAGTCGCGTGCTGGACACCAGGCGCCAACCAGTGACCGGCAAGCTGTCCCACACCACCACCTGAGTCCCGTGCGGGTCATCCAGTGTGGCACCGCGCAGGCTGGTATCCATCGCGCGGGCGATATCCGCGGGCAGCTCCCGGGAATGGCCGTCACCGACATTGCTGCTGGCTGCCCAGACGTTCAGGTGGTCATCGACCAGCCAGAAGGCATCCGAGGGGGCATGCCCCGGCAGCAGCAGGCGCGCCTCCATCTGCGGCAGCGCGAGATCCAGCCCGACACGCGCTTTCTGGCCATTGCTGAGTGAGACCTCCGCCAGCGCCGTGATCTGCGGCAGACCGGCAGGCCCCGGGTGCGGCGGTAGCCAGACCACGCGCGCCGCACCATTGTCGGTGTTCTCGGCAAGCTGACGCACGGTGTCCGGCAGCACCCCGGTGTAGGGCATGAAATCGCTGCCCGGCGCGAAAGCATCCAGCACGTTGAACCAGGGATAGAGCATGACCATGCTGTTATCGAGGCTCACGAACAGGCGTGAGATCAGGGGATCCGACGAGTAGAGGTCCGACAGCAGCCACTGCATATGCATCAGTCGCCGCCCGGCGTCGCGATCCTCATCGCTCAACGGTCCTGCGAATTCGCCGTAGAGTGCGGCTCCCCCACGCGATACCGGCCTGAACAGCTGGCCCTGCTCGGTGAGCGAGAACTGGTCCAGGCCATCGTCATAGGCGCTGCTCCCGTTGGCCCCGAAGTCGAGATGGCGCCGTGCGTAACGCGCCAGAATCTGCAGGCGACGCTGTTGGGTTTCCAGACGCTCGCTGACCAGCGCCGTGGCCAGCGCATGCTCCTGCCTGAGTTCCCCCAGCGCGGTATCGACGGCGGCATGCTGCGTGCTGTCCCAGACCACGGCGGCCCCGACCAGAAAGCTCAACGCCACCGCCAGCTCCGCCAGCAGCAGCGGGCCAGCCGTCAGCCGAATCATGCGCGCCCAGACCTTCTCCAGGCCACTGGCGGAATTCTGGGCATTCGAAGCCATCGCCGCCGCAGGCGGTGGCTCGACAGAGGAAGCACGGCGCGAGAACATGATCTGAAAGCATCCTGTAGGTGAGGCGTCGGCAAGCCCGACCGCTGACCAGCGCAAGCTGTCGAGACAAAGCAGCAGCATACGCAAGCCGCCGTCAGGCGTCATGCAGTGCCAGCGTGACAGAGGCGCTATTTTCTCCCGACCCCCTGATGGAGTGGCGACATGTGCCTGATGGCATTTGACTGGCAACCGGACTCGCCGCAGGGCGAATGCCTGCTACTGATCGGCAACCGAGATGAGTTTCACGCACGCGCCACCGCCGGGCTCTGCGTGTGGCCGGATGGTGTCCTGTGCGGCGGACGCGACATGGTGGCCGGCGGCGGCTGGCTGGTCATGCACCCCGCCGGCAGCCTCGCCACGCTGACCAATGTGCGCCAGCTGGACCAGCCTGCCCCGACGGCCAGCATCAGCCGTGGCCAGCTGGTCGCGGCCGCGGCGCGTCAGGCGCTGGACCGAGGCTCGCGCTGGCGCCTTGAAGACTGGTTGCGCGCACTGGTCGCGGGAGAGAGCGTGCCCGCGGCACTGGAGGGAGCAGACGCACAGAAGCTGTCTGCGCTGACGCTTGAGGCCGTGGACTGGTGCAACCTGCTGGTCTGCGATGGCAAGGCGTTGTGGCGCCTGCATCATGGCCCGCATGGGGCCGAGGTGACCCGCCTCGGCGCGGGCATCCATAGCCTGAGCAATGGCCATCCCGAGAGCGACTGGCCCAAGCAACGACGCCTGAGTGACCGCCTGGCAGCCCTCCTCGACCCGTCAGCCCGTGCTGGTCAGACAACCGCACGGCCATTGAGCGACGACGCGCTGCTCGACCTGCTCAAGGATGACTGGCGGCCCGCGCCGACTCAGCTACCGGCCACCGGACTCTCGCCCGAACGCGAAGCCCTGCTGTCCAGCCCGTTCATCGTCAGCGCCGAATATGGCACGCGGGCCTCGACCCTGGTGCGCTGGCAACGCCACCCGACAAGGGATACGGCTGATCCGTCCGGTGTGGTGCAGACCCTGACCCTGCTGGAGCGCCGTTTCAGCCCTGAGGGCCATACCATCGCCAGCCGCAGGGCCATGACCCGCTTGCTCGCCACGGGGAGCGACGAGGAAGGAGATATCGGCAGCTGGCGGCTCAGCTAGTCGTCTCACCAGCCTTCTGTGCCACAGGCGCGTTGTCGCGCGGCGGCAGCAGATGGGCCAGATCCCAGGCCTGCAGGCGGTGGAGCAACAGGTCATGAACCTCATCGGCGGTGGGCTGACACAGCACCTCGTCCACCAGCCCCTGCGCCGCACTCAGTGACACCCGCCGAATGGCCGCACGCACGCGTGGCAGACTCGGGGCATTCATCGACAGACTGTCAAAGCCCATGCCCAGCAGCAGCAAGGCCCCGGCGGGGTCGCCCGCCAGCTCACCGCAGACGCTCACCGGCATCTTGAGCGCACGCGACTCTTCCGCCAGACGCGCCAGGGCGCGCAACACCGCCGGATGGCAGGCATCGTAGAGGCTCGCCACGCGCGGGTTGTTGCGGTCCACCGCCAGCAGATACTGGGTGAGATCGTTGGAGCCCACCGAGAAGAAGTCGACCCGGGTGGCGAGCGCTTCCAGCTGGTAGAGCGCCGCGGGCACCTCGATCATCACGCCGACACTCGGTCGCGACACGTTGATGCCCTCTTCGGCCAGCTCGACCAGCGCCCGATTGACCAGCGCCAGCGCCGCATCGACTTCCTCGATTCCCGAGATCATCGGCAGCATGATGCGCAGGTTGTCCAGCCCTTCCGCGGCACGCAGCATGGCCCGCAGCTGCACCATCAGCACCTCGGGGTGATCGAGCGTCACCCGGATGCCCCGCCAGCCCAGGAAGGGGTTGGCCTCGTTGATCGGGAAATAGGGCAGGTCCTTGTCGCCGCCGATATCCAGCGTGCGCATGGTGACCGGCAGCGGCGCGAAGCCCAGCAGCTGCTCACGATACAGACGCGCCTGCTCCTGCTCGCTGGGGAAGCGGTCACTCATCATGAACGGCACTTCGGTGCGGTAGAGCCCGACCCCGCCGACCCGCGACTTGAGCGACGCGACGGAATCCAGCGCCAGGCCGGTATTCACCATCAGCGGCAGAACATGACCATCCGGGGTCACGCTTGGCAGATCCTGCTCCTGTTCCAGCAGCGCACTCAACGCCTGCTCCTCCTCGATCAACCGTGAATAGTAGGCGCCGAGCTCAAGCTCGGGACGCACTACCAGTCGACCACGGTGACCATCGAGAATGACCGGTGCACCGCCCAGTCGCGACAACGGAAGATCCACCATGCCCAGCACGGTGGGAATCCCCATCGCACGCGCCAGGATGGCGACATGCGAGGTACTCGAGCCACTGACCGCGACCAGCCCCTTGAGGCGTTCACGCGGGACTTCCCCCAGCGTGGCGGGACTGATCTCGTGACCGATGAGGATGGTGTTTTCCGGGTATTCGATCGGACCGCTGTCACCCTCTTCCTGCAGGTGTGACAACACGCGGCGCCCAAGATCCCGTATATCGGCGGCTCTTTCGCGCAGATAGTCGTCATCGACACGCTCGAGATACTGCACGTGGCGGCGCACGATATCGGCCAGCGCCGCCGGCGCCCACTGTCCTTCACGGATGCGCTTCTCGACTTCCTGGCCCAGCGCCGCGTCACCCAGCATCTGCTGATAGACCTCGAACAGCGCATGTTCCTGGGTGGAGATACGACTGGCGAGGCGCTCCGCCGCGACGCGAATCTCTTCGCGCACGGCGTTGATCGCCTCCTTGAGGCGTGCGATTTCGAATTCGATATCGGTGGGGATCAGATCAGGGACGGCGTCCAGGTCGGCAGGCGGAGACAGCACGAAGGCCTTGCCGATGGCGATGCCGGGCGAGCCGGCCACGCCGGAGAAGGTCGCCTGGCCGCTGGTGCCGGCCAGCTTGCCCAGCGCCCCGGTGGCCAGCGCGTGAGCCAGCACTCCCGCCAGCTGCGCGCCGAGGGTGACAAGGAAGGCTTCCTCCCCTTCATCGAAACGGCGCTTCTCGTGCTGCTGGATGACCAGCACCCCGAGCACGCGACGCTGATGAATGATGGGGACACCGAGGAAGCTGGAGAAACGTTCCTCTCCGGTCTCCTCGAAATAACGGAATTGGGGGTGTGCGGGCGCATCCTCGAGGTTGAGCGGCTCTTCTCTGAGCGCCACCATCCCGACCAGGCCCTCGCCACGTGCCAGACTGACCTGCCCCACCGACGACGAGCGCAGACCGATGGTGTCCTTGAGCACGAAGCGATCGCTTTCCGGTGCCAGCAGATAGACGGAGCAGACGTCCGTCTTCATGGCCTTGCGTATGCGCAACACCATGGTCGCCAGTGCCGCGTCCAGAGAACGTGCGCCATTGACCTCCTGAACGATACGACGTAGCACCTCAAGCATGGAGTACCTCAAGCATGGTGTATCTCGCGCATCGAAGACGTCGAGAAGGTGATTGCTCAGCCAAGGCGGCGTGACCCACGCTCAGCCACCCGCGCCCATCAACGCCATCAGCCGGACGAATGACGCCCGTGACCCTCGGAGCTGGCGTCACCGGCTCCGGAATCAGCGGCACCGGCACCATCGAGCCCCTTGGCCGCCGCGTTGGCAGTACCGACCGGTGAGCCACTGGCGCCAGGCGTCCCGCAGGCGCCCCGCGCCTCATGCAGCGATGGCCCCTCGGCGAGCGCCTTGAGCCGCTCGGTGTCCACCAGACGCTGCAGACGCGGCGCCAACTCACGTAGGGCGCGCCGATAGACCTCGCGTTTGAAGGCCACGACCTGCCCCAGCGGATACCAGTAGCTCACCCAACGCCAGCCATCGAATTCAGGATTGGGCGTGGTATCCACACTTACGCGGTTGTCCTGACAGCGAATCTGCAACAGGAACCACTTCTGCTTCTGACCGATGCAGATCGGTCGGGAGTGCGTTCTTACCATGCGTCTGGGTAACCGGTAGCGCAGCCATCCACGGGTGCAGGCCAGTATCTCGACGTCCTCAGCTTTCAGGCCGATCTCTTCTTCGAGTTCACGAAACAGCGCCTGTTGCGGTGTCTCGTTTGGCTTGATGCCCCCTTGCGGAAACTGCCACGCATTCTGTCCTACCCGGCGCGCCCAGAGCAGCTGGCCCTCACAGTTGGCAATGATGATGCCAACGTTGGGGCGAAAGCCGTCAGCGTCGATCACGGATGTCACCTTTGATTCGTTAATTGAAACCATTCTTCCACAAAGGCTGAAAGCGCTTCAATACGCGGTTTGGCGGTGTGAAAGCCCGAGCACCTCTGCAATAATCGCTGCCTTCACGCTATTGCAGTGCAACACGGCCGTGCGAGACTGCTCGTCGGCCACCGTACACCCGCGCAAACACTGGGCCGGCACCCTATCGTGCTCTGTTGTCCGTGTCTGTCGCCCAGCCGAGTATGGCTGGGCAGAGCAAGGAGTTTTCCGTGAGTCTGGCCATCTTTGATCTCGACAATACCCTGATCGCCGGGGACAGTGATCACGCCTGGGGCGAATTTCTGGTCGAACAGGGCGCTGTCGACGCCAACGTCTACCGTGAAGCCAACGAGCGCTACTACCAGCTCTACCAGAGTGGCGAGCTGGACATTCACGAATACCTGGCCTTCTCACTCAAGCCGTTGTCCGAGAACAGTCCGGAGCAGCTGGCGGCCTGGCACCAGCAGTTCATGGCCGCCAAGATCGAGCCCATCATCCTGCCCCGGGCGGAAGAGCTGCTGGCACGTCACCGGGCACGCGGCGACACCCTGCTGATCATCACTGCCACCAATCGCTTCATCACCGCTCCCATCGCGGACCGCCTGGGCGTCGATGAGCTGATCGCCATCGAGCCCGAGATCGTCAACGGCCGCTACACCGGACGCGTCAGCGGCGTCCCAAGCTTCCAGGCCGGCAAGGTGACCCGCCTCGAGGCCTGGCTGGCCGAGCGTGACCACACCCTGGATGGCAGCACCTTCTACAGCGACTCCATCAATGACCTGCCGCTGCTGGAGCGTGTCGATACTGCCATCGCAGTGGACCCGGATGAGCAACTGCGCGCCGCCGCTGACGCGCGCGATTGGCGGATCATTTCGCTGCGCGACTGATAAAATACTGATTTACATGGAGTTTATCGATCCATAAGGTCGAGCAGCCTCAGCTATAAGGTTTTCATGTGGCTACAAGCATTCACCATAAAGTCGACCTTATTTGCTGAATCATTTCGCACAAGATGTGTCTATAATGTGTGTCCATCGAACCGTCGAGCCTGGTGCGGCAACTTTTGCCCCGTCACGGCAGGACGGCCTCCGGAATCCCGGTCGGGTCCGGGGGATGTCCCTCACCAACCTTGAGCGTGAGCAGCCATGTCCTCAACGACATACGATGTCCTGATTGTGGGTGGCGGCGTGTCCGGCACCGCCCTTCTCTATGAACTCGCCCGCTACACCGACCTCAAGTCGGTCGGCCTGGTGGAAAAGTACGACCACGTCGCGATCGTCAACTCGCACGGTCGCAACAACTCCCAGACCATTCACTGCGGCGACATCGAGACCAACTACACGGTCGAGAAGGCGCGTGTGACCAAGCGCACCGCGGGCATGGTGGTCAACTTCGCCACCAAGCTCAGCGAGAGTGAGCGCGATCACATCGTCTACAAGTATCCGAAGATGGTGCTGGCGGTCGGTGCCAAGGAATGCCAGTTCCTGCGCAAGCGTTTCGACACCTTCAAGCAGCTGTTCCCCAACCTGAAGCTGCTCGAGCGTGATGACATCGCCGAGCTGGAGCCGAAGGTGGTGGAAGGTCGTCGCCCTGACGAGGAAATCGTCGCGCTGGGTTCCACCGACGAATATACCGCCGTCAACTACACCACCCTGTCGGAAGCCTTCGTCAGCGAAGGCGAGAAGGCAGCGGCCGAGAAAGGCATGAACTTCGACGTTCGCCTCTCGACCGCCGTGGAAGACATCCGCAAGGAAGGTGACGTCTACAAGGTCAAGACCGACAAGGGCGAGCTCAGCGCACGCTATGTCGTGGTCAGCGCCGGCGGTCACTCCCTGCTGTTCGCCCACAAGATGGGTTACGGCTTGGACAAGTCCTGCCTGCCGATGGCTGGCTCCTTCTACTTCACCCCGAAGGTGCTCAACGGCAAGGTCTACACCATCCAGAACGAGAACCTGCCGTTCGCCGCCGTCCACGGCGACCCGGACGTGCTGGTGGAAGGCAAGACCCGCTTCGGTCCGACCGCCCTGATGCTGCCGCTGCTGGAGCGCTACAACGGCAAGACCTTCTGGGAGTTCCTCAAGGTGCTGCGCATGGACCGCAACGTCGTCAAGGCCCTGTGGGACCTGATGAAGGTGCGCGACATCCGCAACTACATCTTCAAGAACTTCATGTTCGAGGTACCGGTGCTGCGTGAGCGTCTGTTCCACGGCGACATCAAGAAGATCGTGCCGAGCCTGGACGTCAAGGACGTCAGCTTCGCCAAGGGCTTCGGTGGCGTTCGTCCGCAGTTGATCGACAAGAGCAAGCAGAAGCTCGTGATGGGCGAAGCCAAGATCAATCCGGGCACCGGCATCGTCTTCAACATGACGCCGTCACCGGGTGGCACCAGCTGCCTGGGCAACGCCGAGAAGGACATGTATCTCGCCCAGGAATTCCTTGGCTTCAACATCGACAAGGAAACCTTCGAGCGTGATCTGCTGACCGGCGAGATCGAACTGACCGAGATCGAGCGTCCGGAAGCCTCCTCACTGATGTAAGCCTCTTTCGAGACACGCATCGGGATGAGCATCAAAAAGCCCCGCCAGCGAATGCTGGCGGGGCTTTTTGATGGGTGCCTGTTGATGGGTGCCTGGCGGGAGGCGGCCTCAGGACACCGACTGACCCGACGGGGCCGACTGGGCAATAGGCTCGTGTACCGCATGCAGACGCTGGATCAGCTGATCCTCCAGCGCGAAACGCTCGGTCAGCCCCTGCTGCAGGCGGGCCAGCCATTCCGGCAGTCGTGCGCGATAGTGCTGGCAGCGGGTAGGACTGGAGAAATCCTCATCGAAGGACAGCACCAGCTCGGTGGAGGGCTCCAGACGCTGCATCAGCTGCTCGCAGACCGCCAGCGCCGCGGTGTCCTCGAAGACACGGCCTTCTTCCTTGAGCTGAGGATAGACCTCGAAATGCCCCGCCGAGATGTAGTCCATCAAAAGCTCGATGAAGCGATTGACGCGTGTCATCTCGAGCTGCTCGAGGTCATTGACGCAGGCCTCGTGCAGATCCATGAAGCAGACCAGCATCTCGCGTCGCTGGTCCAGCCAGCGATCAACCAACTGATGAACGCCACGAAAGCGTTCCGCCGCAGTGGTGCATTCCTCCAGCATGGGCGCCTCCTCTGGCATGACCCGAACGATAGGGGCTGACATCCGGTGCTCGCCCCGCTGCCAACCCACTATCCTCCATGCCGTGCACGCTGCCAACCCCCCACCATGGTGGCAGGGCATATTGCCTCAACGCCGGAAGCTGCTCCACAGCATCGCCAGCGGCACCAGCGCCAGCCCACAGAAGCCGACCAACGACCACTGCGGGATCGAGAGACCCAGCCATTGCGCACTGATCTGGGCGCACTCACCGGAGGCGTTGAGCACCTGGGTGATCACGTCCCATACCGGCAGCACTTCCAGCATGTAGTTGAGGCCCGGGCCACAGGCCGGCACCTGATCCGGCGGCAGTGACTGCAGCCAGATATGGCGACCCGCCAGCACGACCGCGCCAATGCTGCCGGCCAGTGCGCCCAGCGCGTAGATACGCGTGCCGATGCGTCCGGGGCCATGCAAGGCTCCCAGCAGGAAGAAGACGCCGGCCACGGCCACCGCCACGCGCTGGAAGATGCACAGCGAACACGGCGCCAGATCGAAGGCGAACTGCAGCACGAAGGCCACGCCCAGCAAAAAGGCGCACCCCAGCGCTCCCAACAGGCACCATTGACGCCCGCTCCAGCTCGCCAGGCGGGCAAGCCCGCCCTTGCGCGCTACCGGCTGCTGCCCCGATTGTTTGTCCACTTGTGTCATTTGCCGTCCTTGCCGGTGGAACTCCAGTGGAGTCATGGGTGAGAAATGACGCAGCCGCAAGACCATCAAGGCCCTGCGACTGCATTGAGGCTTGCACCGCGTCGTGCCCCGCAGCCGCGCTCAGTCTGGCTGCACAGGCCACATACATCATCGGCGCCTCAAGCCTGAGGCGCCGATGATGAAGCGATAGCCGAATCCGTCACTATCAGCGACTGATGCCTATCATGCCGTGTCGCGATGACCTGAACATGAATTGGCGTTGCGTCACGAGATCACGCCGGTTGCGTGCCATGGGCGGACGCGAAGTACTCGGCCATGAAGGTGTCGAAATCCTGATGATCGCCCTTCTCGATATCGCCCTGCTGCTGCAGCGAGGTCTCGACCAGCTGATCGAGCAGATAGCCGCGCGCACGCTCCGTCGGCTCTGACTTGAACTGCTCGGCCTGACCCTTGGCCAGTGCCAGCACTTCGTCGACGAAGTTGCTGCCGTTGTCGAGCATGCTGGTCAGCAGACGGCCCGACGGTGTGGTCTGGGCATCGTCGAAGCGCGGCGCGAGCGCTGCCAGCGCATCACGGTGCGCGCTGCCTGTCTTGTCACCACTGTCGAGCAGGCCCGCGACTTCGCCCAGCTCATCCATGATGTTGGCCGCCAGATCGCGCAGGCGACGCTCTTCACCATGGACGCTCAGGGTCAGTTCCGGATCACGCCCGGCCTCGACCACGCGACGCTTGCTGTTGTCGAGCGTGGCGCATTCCTCGTCGTCGATCCACGGGCTCTCGGTCAGCAGACACCAGATCAGGAAGGTATCGAGGAAGCGGATCTGCGTCTCGTCGATCCCGACCGGCAGGAAGGGGTTGAGGTCCAGACAGCGCACTTCGATGTACTCGACACCACGCCCTTCCAGTGCCTGGCTGGGCGTCTCGTTCTGCCGGGTGACACGCTTGGGACGGATGTCGGAGTAGTACTCGTTCTCGATCTGCAGGATGTTGCTGGAGAGCTGCGACCAGCTGCCATCGGCCTGCTTGACGCCCAGCTTCTCGTAGTCCTTCCACGGGGTGACGATGGCGTGACGCAGCGTGCCGACGAAGTTGTCCAGCGAGTTGAAGCAGATCTTGAGCTGCGCCTGCACCTTGTTCTGATAGCCCAGGTCCGACATGCGCAGGCTGGTGGCGTAGGCCGAGACCAGGCTGCGGTCCGCCTGACGCTTGAGGCGATCATCATTGCCGCCATCGAGGAAGCTCTCATCGATGCCCGGCGAGGCGCCGAACAGATAGAGCAGGATCCAGCTGTGGCGACGGAAGTTGCGGATCAGCTCGAAATAGCGACGCGAGCGGAAGTCGCGCGCATCTTCCGCCTCTGCCCCTTCCAGTCCCTGCAGCAGGCTCCAGAAATCATCCGGCAGCGAGAAGTTGTAATGGATACCGGCAATCGACTGCATGATGCGCCCGTAGCGGACATCCAGCCCCTTGCGGTAGATATGCTTCATGGTGCCGCTGTTGGAGGTGCCGTAATCGGCGATCGGCACGCTGTCATTGCCGTGCAGACGCGGCGGCATGCTGGCCGGCCAGATCAGCTCATCGCCCAGGTTGCGATAGCTGAAACGATGCAGGTCAGCCAGAAACTCCAGCGACTCCTTGGGACGAGTGAACACCGGGGTGATGTACTCGAGCAGAGACTCGGAATAGTCCGTGGTGATGTACGGGTGGGTCAGCTTCGACCCCAGAGAACGCGGATGCGGCGTCTGGCTGATGTCACCGCCAGCGGTAACCCGCAGGCCTTCCTTCTCGATACCACGGCGCAGGCGCCCGAAGAGACCCTGACGGGCCTGGGGCGTGAGTCGCGCAATGGCGGACGCGAGTTGCTCGGACAAGGTATGAACCCTTTCGCATGGGGAGAAGCCCAGCCTCTCCGGTCGAATTGGATGACCATGGCCCGCGTGCTGCACCGGATGCCATGCAAGACGCGAACGGCAGCTACCGTTCGCGTCAGGTCAGTATGCCCACATTATGGGCGCGTAAAAAATGCTTTCAAGGCTTATGATTTCGACTTGCGCGCATTGAGCAGTGCTGCTGCCATCGCATTGTTGGCCGGTGCCGCGCCGCCGCTCGCGCCAGAATTGCTGCCGCGACCGCCGCGCTCCTGACGGCCACCGCCGCCTTGCGAGCGCCCACCGCGACCACCCTCTGCGCCGCGTCGCGCCTCGCCTGCCGCGCCTTTCTCGGCGGGAGTATCGCTCATGCGCATGCTCAGCGCGATGCGCGCGCGCGGGATGTCGACTTCCATCACCTTGACGCTGACGATGTCGCCCGCCTTGACCACCTCGCGCGGGTCGGCAACATACTTTTGCGACAGGGCAGAGATGTGTACCAGGCCGTCCTGATGCACGCCGATGTCCACGAAGGCCCCGAAGTGAGTCACGTTGGTGACGACGCCCTCAAGCTTCATGCCCGGCTCGAGGTCCTTGAGGGTCTCGACACCTTCCTTGAACTCGGCGAAGCGGAATTCGGGGCGCGGGTCACGTCCCGGCTTGTCCAGCTCGCGCAGGATGTCGGTCACCGTCGGCAGACCGAAGTGCTCATCGGTGAATTCCGTCGGCTTCACGGTGCGCAGGAAGGCGCTGTCACCCAGCAGACTCGGCAGATCACGCCCGTGCGCCTTGGCGATGCGCTCGACCAGCGGGTAGGCCTCCGGGTGGACGGCACTGGCATCCAGCGGATTCTTGCCGGAGGCGATGCGCAAAAAGCCAGCACACTGCTCGAAGGTGCGCGGGCCGAGGCGGCTGACCTTGAGCAATTCCTGACGCGAGGCGAAACGGCCGTTGGCATCCCGGTGCGCGACGATATTCTCGGCAAGCGTGGTGTTGAGACCCGCGACGCGTGACAGCAGCGCGCTTGAGGCCATGTTGAGGTCGACGCCGACACCGTTGACACAATCCTCGACGACGGCCTCCAGACTGCGCCCCAGCTGCACCTGACTGACATCATGCTGGTACTGGCCGACGCCGATGGACTTGGGCTCGATCTTGACCAGCTCACCCAGCGGGTCCTGCAGACGACGGGCGATGGAGACCGCGCCGCGGATGGTCACGTCCAGGTCCGGGAATTCGCGCGCCGCATATTCCGAGGCGGAGTAGATGGACGCGCCGGCCTCGTTGACCATCACCTTCTGCAGGCGACGGCCGGACAGGCGCGTCAGCACGTCGGCGGCCAGCTTGTCGGTCTCACGCGAGGCGGTGCCGTTGCCGATGGCGATCAGCTCGACGTCATGCCGCTCGACCAGCTTGACCAGCTCGGCCACCGAGGCGTCCCAGCGATTGTGTGGCGCATGCGGATAGATGGTGGCCTGATCGACATACTTGCCGGTGGCATCCACCACCGCGACCTTGACGCCGGTACGCAGCCCCGGGTCCAGGCCCAACGTGGCCTTGGGCCCCGCCGGCGCCGCCAGCAGCAGGTCCTTCAGGTTGTCGGCGAAGACCTGGATGGCCTCCTGCTCGGCGCGCTCGCGCAGGCGGCCGATCAGTTCACTTTCCAGATGGGTATAGAGCTTGACGCGCCAGGTCCAGCGCACCACTTCCTTCAACCAGCGATCCGCGGCGCGCCCCTGATCTTCTATGGAGAAATGCGCCGCGATGGCGCCTTCCATCGGGTGACGCGGCAGGTCGTCCTCGCCTTCCAGCTTGAGCGCGAGGCTCAGCACGCCTTCGTTGCGACCACGCAGCATGGCCAGCGCACGGTGCGAGGGCGCCTTGTGCAGCGGCTCGTCATGCTCGAAGTAATCGGAGAACTTGGCGCCCTCCTGCTCCTTGCCCTTCATGACGCGCGCACTGAGGATGCCGTCGTCCCACAGACGTTGACGCAGGCGACCGACCAGCGCGGCGTCCTCCGCGAAGCGCTCCATCAGAATCTGCTTGGCGCCATCCAGCGCCGCCTTGGTATCGGCCACGTCCTTGTCGGCAGCGACGAAACCGGCCGCCTGAGCCTCCGGCTCCAGCGTCGGGTCCGCGAGCAGCGCATCGGCCAGAGGCTCAAGCCCCGCTTCACGCGCGATCTGGGCCTTGGTACGGCGCTTCTTGCGATACGGCAGATAGAGATCTTCCAGACGCTGCTTGCTGTCGGCGGCCAGCACATCCCGCTCAAGCGTGGCGCTCAGCTTGTTCTGCTCGGCGATCGACTCGAGCACGACCTGACGCCGCTCCTCCAGCTCACGCAGATAGCGCAGGCGCTCCTCGAGCTGACGCATCTGGGTATCATCGAGCCCGCCGGTGGCCTCCTTACGGTAGCGTGAGATGAACGGCACAGTCGCGCCGCCATCCAGCAGCTCGACGGTGGCGGTGATCTGCTCTTCGCGCACCCCAAGCTCACCGGCCAGCGCCTGTTGAATGCGGCGAGTGGTGGCAGCGGGCGACAGCGTCGGTGCAGGACGGGAGGTGGTAGCGTCAGTTGCAGTAGCGTCCATGAAACGTCAGTCCCTTACAGCAGAATTCATGCGGCAATATACAGACGGCCCGGTCGTGGAATCGACCGGGCCGTCTGTATCACGATGTCGTCACGTTACCACAAAGCGGCAAGATTGCTTTAGCCGCTCACTGCACCAACCGGGATGCCTCCCAAGCGCCTCACGCGGGCACGAAGCGCAGCGCGACACCGTTGTTGCACCAGCGCAGGCCGGTGGGTTCAGGGCCATCCTCGAAGACATGCCCCTGATGCCCGCCGCAGCGCGCGCAGTGATATTCGGTGCGCGGCCAGATGAGTCCGTAGTCGGTCTTGGTCAGAAGGCGGCCTTCGATATGATCGAAGAAGCTGGGCCAGCCGGTGCCGGACTCGAACTTGGTGGCAGAAGAGAACAGCGCCAGATCACAACCGGCACAGCGATACTCGCCGTCGCGATGCTCCTTGTTGAGCTCGCTGGAGCCCGCACGCTCGGTACCCTCCTCGCGCAGCACGCGATACTGCTCTGGGCTCAGGCGGGCACGCCATTCGTCTTCCTCGAGGGTCAGCGGCGTGATGTCCGCGCCACGCTCGAGCTCGAGCTCCGGACGCGCGGCAGACAGCCTGGGCAGCGCCAGCATCGCTCCCGCCCCCAGCACCAGCCCCATGAATTGGCGACGTTGCATGACGTGTCTCCTTGTAGCAATGAACGGCAATACTGACTTCTACGCGCAGCGGCCTGCGCTGGATGCATTCGCCATGAGAAAGCCCCCACGATGCTGCCATCGCGGGGGCTTGGGTCTCATCGGCTGACGCCAACCATCGGGTCAGATGCGCAGACCACCATCACATTCGATCACTCGCCCGGTGAAGTAGTCATTGTCGAAGATGAAGGCCACGCTGCTGGCGATATCTTCCGGGCGGCCCAGGTCGCGCATCGGGATGCCACTCTTGATCTTGTCGAGCATCTCCGGCTTCATGCCGGCGGTCATCTCGGTGGCGATGAAGCCCGGCGCCACGGCACCGACGCGAATCCTGTAACGTGCCAGCTCCTTGGCCCAGGTCACGCTCAGCGCCGCGACACCGGACTTGGCGGCGGTGTAGTTGCTCTGCCCCATGTTGCCGGCGCGCGAGATGCTGGAGATATTGACGATCACGCCCGGCTGGCCGGCCTCGATCATCTGGCTGGCCGCTTCACGGGTGCACAGGAAGACACCAGTCAGATTGACATCGATGACCTGCTGCCAGCTGGACAGCGACATGGTCTTCTCCACCACGCCATCACGCGCCTTGATCAGCAGCCCATCGCGTGTGATGCCGGCATTGTTGACCAGACCGCTCACCGGTCCCAATGCGCTCTTGATGGCCGAGAAGGCCGCCGTGACGGAGTCCTCTTCCGCGACATTGGTCACGAAACCCTGCGCCTTGATGCCTGCAGCCTCCAGACTCGCGACGGCGTCATCCAGGCCGTCCTGTTCGATGTCCAGCAGCGCCAGTACCGCTCCCTTCTCGCCCAGATAGCGCGCCATGGCCAACCCCAGCCCACGAGCGCCGCCCGTAATCGCGATGACCTTGTCGTCAAGCTTCATGTCCCGTCTCCCAGGTTGTCTGCCGGCAGTGAGGAACGTCTGCCGGATGCGAGGCCCGCATGCCGTACGGGCGTCACGATCTATGTGTCGAGTGTCCCGCACCGCGTCCTTCAGTGTTGAGCGTCATCGTGACAGAGAATGCCTCGCGATGACGCCCGCTGCCAGCTCGCGGTGAATTCTCATGATGCAGTGCAACAGATCGCGGCGTGTCCTGCCTCAACGCAGGCGAGATCCGCCAACGCAACCCACTGGCGGCGTCAACGCACGCCATCGACAGCGTGCGCGAAAGCAGGGAATGCTGATGAGTGAGCCTCGGCCCGCCCCCTGCGGACGTCATGGGCTCTACCTGTCCAGCCCTTCTATTGTGCACTGCAACATGCAACATCGTTCAGCATGGCACCGCTACTCCTGCAGCGCCAGCCATCCACGCCGCCGACCATCAGCCGGCCATGAGCCCGATTCGACTGTTCCCCATCCGGCGGCTGGTTTACCCTTGACGCATTGGCGCAACCTGCCATTTACCTGCTTCGGGAGAGACGATGCCCATACTGTTAGTGATTACCCTGTTCGGGTTATTGGATTTCGTGGTGCTGTTCAGCCTCGGCAGCCAGATCGGCCTGTTGCCGACCCTGGCGCTGGTGCTGATCACCGGCGCCGTCGGCCTGCATCTGATTCGCCGCGAAGGTCGCGCGACGCTGATACGCGCCCAGGAACGCCTGCAACGTGGCGAGATGCCTTCCGGCGAGCTGATGGAAGGCGCGGCACTCATCTTCGGCGGTGCCCTGTTGATGGCGCCGGGCTTTCTGTCTGATGCCTTCGGCCTGCTGTGCCTGCTCCCCGCCTCACGAGGACTGTTGACGCGCGGTCTGAGCGGCAATGGCGCGATCGCGCGCTTCTTCAAGGGGCGCTTCTCGGCTGCGGGAACCTCGCGCAGCACCCGCACGGGTGACTGGGAAGCCGACGCCCGTGCTGACAGCGCATCACGCGACAGTGGCGATCAGCAGCACGCAAGCGGCAACCATGCGGGGCAGCAAGGCAGCAGCCAGCAGACCGGCGAGCCGCTGGAAGGCGATTACATCAGCCGTGACGAGCCGCGCCTCTAGCGCCTACGCACAGGCACCACGCGCAATCGTCTGCTTGAGAACCATGTTTGAAAGTCATGTTTGAAAGGCAGGTTAGAGAGCGATGGGCCCGGTACTGGAACGCCAGTGCCGGGCCTTTTTGATTCGTGATATCTCGCTTCACAGGCTCTATCACTCTGTGTCCTGTTCTGCCCCGACCGGTCCTGCACAGCCTTGCACTGTCTGTCCC